>Ga0308160_10000314_pt1 | contig 105316 bp, 91 predicted proteins | sample PhyFR1_FD_201036 | JGI IMG/M metagenome (GOLD analysis project Ga0308160, IMG submission 201036) | Phyllosphere microbial communities from UC Gill Tract Community Farm, Albany, California, United States - DLSLF.R1 | ecosystem: Host-associated > Plants > Phyllosphere > Unclassified | place...
AGCCGATCGTCGCCAGGTAGCGCTGCATGTCGAGCAGCGAAAAGCCTTCGCGCCGGATCTTGGCCTGGTCGCCGTGTTCCCACATGGCCTGGAAGGCGGTGGTTTCGCTGATCGGATAACCGTAGTGGTGGGTCAGCAGCGTGGCCAGCGCGGCGGAGCCGCAGCTGAAGTCATACTGCTGGCGCGTCGTGGACAGGAAGCGGAGTTCCTTCAGGCTGTGGAGCGGTACGCGGTAGGTGGGACCGTCGGCAAGCGCCATGTCGGCGGCGTTGGCGCCGGCGGATCCCAGGAGTGCGCACGTGACGAAAGCTGCGAGTGACAGTGCGCGACGTTTCATTTCATCTGCAGGTTGATGATGGTGGCGTTCTGGATCAGGACGTTGGCGCCGCTGTTCTGGATCACCACCGGAATACCGGACATGTTGGCGAAGGAACCGGCATCGATGATGTTGTTGCCGGTCATGACGTTGACGGCGCTGTTGCCGTTGACGCCGCCTTCGAGGTTGGCGGTGTTGTTCGTGGTATGGGTATCGGTGCCGCCACGCTGGCCCTCGAGCCTGGCGCTGCCGTCGGCCTGGCTTGCCTGCACCGCTGGCTGCCCGCTGCTGATCCCGAACTCGGCCCGGAACAGCGAACGCGCTTCGGCCGTGCGGGCGTCTGCGGGCTGGTCCGTGGCGGCCGAGGCCGCGGAAGCAAGCGTCACGAGCGCGGCAAAGGCATGAAGCCTGGTCCAGACGTGGAGCGCCTTGCGTTGAGAGACTGATTGCTGCATGTTCTACCCCCTTGCGACAAAAAAACTGCCGTACCCCATCAAGAGGTACGGCAGCCGAGCTCGATTACAGGTTCATGTTGGCCTGGACGTTCACGCTCTGCTGGACCATCGAGGAGATGCCGGTGTTCTGGCTGATCACCGAGATGCCGGCTGCCGATTGCGCGGTGCCGTTCATCGTGTTCGACATGTTGAAGGTACCGCCGCTCACGGTGTTGGTGCCGCCCATGCCGCCGGTGGCTGCGCCGCCCATGCCGCCCTGGCCATAGCCGGTGGTGATGGCAGCCAGGTCGCCGCCACGGCCGCCGGTGGTGGTGCCGCCGTTGCCGCCGGTGCCGCCGTTACCGGCAGTCGACGCGCCCGAGGTGGCCGAGCCGGTGGTTGCCGAACCGGTGGTTGCGGTGCCGCCTGCTGCGCCCGAACCCGAGGTGTTCGACGCCATGCCGGTGTCGCCGGCCGCGCCGCCTGCTGCGCCCGAGCCGCCCATGCCTGCGGTGGCGGTGCCCGAGGCACCTGCACCGCCTGCGCCGCCGAGGCCGCCGGTATTCGACGCGCCGGCACCTGCGGTGGCCGAATGCGAACCGCCTGCACCGCCGGTGCCGCCGGTAGCGGCGCCGCCTGCTGCGCCCGCACCCGAAGCGTTCGAAGCCATTGCACCTGCACCGCCTGCGCCGCCTGCTGCACCCGCGCCGCCTGCGCCGCCGGTACCGCCGGCCGCACCTGCTGCACCCGCGCCGCCTGCGCCGGCTGCCGGGTTGCCTGCGGTGGCCATGCCGTCGCCACTGGTGACTGCGCCGCCGGTCGAGGTCAGAGCGCCGGTGGTGGCAGTGCCGCTGGCGCCGCCGGTGCCGGCCGTACCGTCAGTGCCGGTACCAGTGCCCGAGCCGGTGCCCGGCATGCCGCCGGCGCCCGACGTTGCGTAGGTGCCGCCTGCGCTCGAAGGAGCACCGGTTGCGCCGTTCGATGCGGTGGCACCGGCATTGCCGGCGGTGCCGCCTGCTGCACCCGAGCCGCCTGCGCCGCCCAGGCCGCCGGTCGCACCGGAGCCGCCTGCACCGCCCAGACCGCCGGCTGCACCCGAGCCGCCCATCGCGTCGCCGCTGGCGCCGCCTGCACCACCGGTGCCGGCGTACGAACCGCCGGTCGTGCCGCCTGCGCCGCCGGCGATCGCGCCGGTTGCGCCGCCGTTGCCGCCCGAAGCCAGGCCGCCGGCAGCACCTGCGCCGCCTGCGCCGCCGGTCGAGCCGGCTGCGCCGCCCGCCGCACCCGAACCACCGGCGCCGCCCATCGCGCCGGCACCCGAGGTGGCGCCCGAGGCCAGGCCGCCAGCACCGCCAGCACCGCCGGTAGCACCGCCGACCGAGGCGCCGCCTGCGGTCGCGCCGGCGCTGGTTGCCGAGCCGCCTGCCGCACCGGTTGCCGCATCGGCCGAGCCGCCAGCTGCGCCGGCGCCGCCGGTGGCAGCGACGCTGCCGCTGGTGCCCATTGCGCCGTTGCCGGCGGTAGCTGCGCCGCCGTTGGCGCCGCCGTTGTTCACGACCTGGTTACCGATGTTCGACACGTTGTTGCCCGACACCGAACCGCTCAGGTTGCTGGTGGCGTTGGCGCTCGAGGTATTGAACGAATTGGCCAGCGACGAGCTTGCATCGCCACCGTTGTTGGCAGCTGCGGCACCCACGCCCGAAGCCAGGGCATCGCCGCTGCTGCGGTTCTGGCCGGAGCTGTCCTTGTTGGTCGTGGTGGTGTTGGTGGTCGACGTGTTGGCCGTACGCTGGCTGTTGTCGTTGCCCTGGTTGGAGTTGTTGGTGTTGGTGGTGGTGGTGCGCTGGCTGTTGTCGCTGCGGTCGCTGCTGTCGGTGGTGGTCACCGAGCGGTTGCTGCTGTCGGTCGCCGTGGTCGAGGCGGTGTTGCCGCTGTTGCTGCTGTTGTTGCCCTGGTTCGAGTTGTTGCTGGTGCGGGTGCTGCTGTCGTTACCCTGGTTCGAGTTGTTGGTCGACGTCGTGCGGGTGCTGTTGTCGTTGCCCTGGTTCGAATTGTTGGTCGACGTGGTGCGCTGGCTGCTGTCGTTGCCCTGGTTCGACGCGTTGGTGCTGGTGGTGGTGGTGTTGCTGCGGGTGCTGTTGTCGTTGCCCTGGTTCGAGGCGTTGGTGCTGGTCGTGTTCGAGGTGCTGGTGTTGCGGGTGCTGTTGTCGTTACCCTGGTTCGAGTTGTTGGTCGACGTGGTGCGCTGGCTGTTGTCGCTGCTGTCGGTGTTGGTCTGGGTCCAGTTCGAACGGTTGCTGTTGTCGGTCTGGGTGTTGGAACGGTTGCTGTTGTCGGTCTGGGTCGTCGAACGATTGCTGTTGTCAGTCGTGATCGTGCTGGTGTTGGTGCTGCGGTTGCTGCCGTCGGTGTTGGTGGCGGTGTTGCCGCTGTTGCTGGTGGCGGTGTTGCCGGTGTTGCTGTTGTCGGTAGCGGTGTTGGTGGCAGTGTTGCCGGTGTTGCTGTTGTCGGTAGCGGTGTTGTTGCTGTCCGTAGCACGAGTCGTGGTCTGCGTGACCGTGCTGCCGCCGCGGCCGGTGACGGAATCATCAGCCTGGGCGCTCAGCGAGAAAGCGAGCGAAATAGCGGTCACGAGCAAAGTCTTGTTCATTCGAGTTTCCCCTCTGGGTGTTGGTTGGTAGTAGGCCGGCTGTAGCGCCGACCTCTTTCTCTTTGCACAACACGTGCCAGCCTTACTGTCCAGTTCGCTAACTGCTTGTTTTTACAGGCTTTGCCGGACTTGTCTGACGTGGAGGTCAGACTCAGTCCGATAAGATTTGCCGAAAATACCGATAAAGTGTTACAGATGTGGCACAGGTATGTAACGGAGGGTTCGGCAACACACACAGAATTCTGGACACCTGTAACACCCCGTTACAGGTGTAAGCCCATCAGGAACGCATGCCGTGCTTGCTCAGGAGCCGGTACATGGTGGTGCGCGACACACCCAGGTCGCGCGCCGCGCGGCTGACGTTCTGGCCGCTGCGGTCGAGGCATTCGCGCAGGGCCGAGCGTTCGGTGCGCATGCGGGCATCGTCGAGCGCGGCCGGCGCCATGATCGGGGCGGCCTGGCCCAGTCCCAGGTCTTCGGGCATGATCAGGCGGCCGTCCGACATCACCAGCGCGCGCCGCACACGGTTGATCAGCTCGCGCACGTTGCCCGGCCAGTCGTGCTCGAGGATGGCGGCGATGGCGCGGTTGGAAAAACCCTTCAGGCGCGGCGACTTTTCGTCTGCATACTGGCGGAAGAAGTGCTCGGCCAGCACCACCAGGTCGTCGCGCCGTTCGCGCAGCGGCGGCACCGTGACGGGCAGCACCGCCAGGCGGTAGTACAAGTCTTCGCGGAAATTTCCTTTTGCTACCGCATCTTGCAGCTGCACGTGGGACGCGGCGACCACCCGCACATCGACCTCGATGTTGCGCGTGCTGCCCAGGCGGCAGATGGTCTTTTCCTGAAGGAAGCGCAGCAGGTTGGCCTGCTGGTCCTTCGGCAGGTCGCCGATCTCGTCCAGGAACAGGGTGCCGCCGTGGGCCGATTCGATCAGGCCGGCCTTGCCCTTGGTGGCGCCGGTGAACGCACCGCGCTCGTAGCCGAACAGTTCGGAATGGATCAGCGTCGGCGAGATGGCGCCGCAGTTGATCGGCACGAACGGACCGCCCGCGCGTTCGGAATGGGTGTGCACGGCCTGCGCCGTGAGTTCCTTGCCGCTGCCGCTTTCGCCCCAGATCAGCACCGGCGCCGCCACCTTGGCGACCCGTTCGACCTGGGCCCGCAGGCGCACGATGGCGTCGCAGTTGCCGATCAGCGGCGAGCGCGGCGCGCTGTCCGGCGCCGGGTCGGTGCGCCGGCGCAGCATCGCCCAGCCGTGTGCATGGCCGAGGGTGTGCGCCAGGCGCAGCGGGTCGACCGGTGCCGTGTGGTAGTCGCACAGGTGTTCCACCACCAGGTCGCGGCAGGGCGCGCTTTCCAGGTCGCGCGGGCGGAACACACCGACCCACTGCATGTGACTGTGGCGGCGCAGGAAAGCGTCGAGTTCGGCCGGCCGCTGCGAGTCGCGATCATGTACCAGTAACCCGACCAGGTAGCGCTGGTTGCGCAGTTCGCGGGTGGCGTCGGCCAGGGTCGGCACGCTGCGTATCTCCCAGTCGCCCATGGCCGCGTCGAGCAGTTCATCGGCGTCAAGATCGTTGGAAGCAATGCACAGCAGGCGTTTTGGGGTCATCCATCCTCCAGAGGCGTCAAACGGCCTTCCATTGCGGCCTGCAACGGGAAGCGCCGTAGCGGTTCGTCAGTTTTTAACAGGTGTAACTGATTGTTAGAATTGGCTGAACTATATATGTTCATGGCAATTTCTACACGTCAGTTAAATTTTCACCAACATTATGACGAGTGATGGAAGATCGCGGCGGACGATACGGCGGGCTGTGCAGGATGAAGAAGCATGGATGGCCGCACCCGGGCGGCAAACCTCTGCGACCGCGACTTCCGGTATTAACGAAAAATTCTTGACGGCAATATGTAACGCTGGGTTGACAGAGTGGCGCTACAGGTGCAACGTAAGAGTTACAGCTTTGTTACTTTCGGTATCTTCAGGCAGGCCAGGGAGGCAGCATGGATGGGGCGCAGCGGCAATTCGTGCAACAGGTGCTGGACAGCGCCACCGACCTGACACTGGCGACGATCCGGCCGGACGGCTACCCGCAGGCCACGACCGTCAGCTTCGCCTGCTGCGACATGCTGCTGTACGTCGGCATCGGCCGCCATAGCCAGAAGGCCGACAACATCCGGCACAACCCCAGGGTGTCGCTGACGATCAATCTGCCCTACCGCGACTGGCGCGACATCCGCGGCCTGTCGATGAGCGCGCATGCCGAAATCCTCGACGATCCGCTCGAGGCCGAGAGGGCGCGCGCCTGCCTGGAGCGGCGCTTCCCGGATGTGTCGGAATGGGTGGGGCCGGACATGGCGGCGGAAGTGGTGTTCCTGCGTATCCGGCCGCTGCTGGTGTCGGCGATCGATTATTCGAAGGGTTTCGGCCACACCGACCTGATCAGCTTTTAGGCGAGCCAGCTTTTAGGCGCGCGGACGCTGGCGGTGGAACACCAGCGGGCTGTACGGAATCGCCGACGGCGGCGGCGAATTCAGGATGTTCGGCTTCATGGCGCCGATGATGTGCATCTCGCACGGCTTGCAGTCGAATTTCAGCGTGTACTTCTCGTCGCCGCTGACCAGGGTCATCGGCTCGGCGCGCACCTGGCCCTGTACACCCTGCACACCCTTGGCCTGCTTCGGGCACAGGTTGAACGAGAAGCGCAGGCAGTGCTTGGTGATCATCAGCGAGACCTCGCCGGCTTCCTCGTGCGCCTCGTAGGCGGCGTCGATCAGCTGCACGCCGTACTTGTGATAGAAGGCGCGCGCCTTTTCGTTGTAGACGTTGGCCAGGTAGCTGAGCTGGGTGTCCGGGTAGACCGGCGCCGGGTCCGCCACCCGGCCGCGCTGCGGACGCTCCCAGCTGGCCAGGCGTGCCGCCTCGTGTGCGGCGATGGCGTCGCGGCGCAGCGCATTGATGGCGCCGGCAGTCACGAACCACGGCTGCGACAGGTTCAGGGTGACGCTGCCGGCGTCGAACATCGTGTTGCCGAGCTTGGCCAGGCTGGTGCGCAGGGCGCTGTCGGCCTGCGCGGCTTCACGGGCCGGCTGCAGGGCGATGACGGCGTCGGCGTGGCTTTCGATGCCGTCTTCGTCGCGCAATGCCAGGCGCAAGCCACCGTCGATCTCGGACAGGGTCAGGTCGAGCTTGATGCGGCGCTCGGACGATTTCTTGGTCAGCTGCGCTTCCCAGGTATGGTCGCGGTTGCGGTGGATGACGCTGCCGACCTTCAGGCCGGGCAGGTTGGCCAGCGTTTCGTTCGGGAACACGCGCCAGCGCTGGCCGTCTTCGTCTTCGCCCAGTTTTTGCACGGTGTTGGCCTGGATGCCGACCGTCTCGCGCTTGTGCATGTAGTTCAGGCCGTCGCCGTTGGCCATGGCGCTGTGGGCGACGATGTCGAAATTGTCGCCGCCGATGCGCACCACGGTGCCCAGTTCCACGCCCACGTACTTGGGCGAATCGAAGGCGCCGATGGTCTGCTGGCGGCCCTGGGCGAAGTAATCGGTATGGCCGCGGTGGAAGTTTTTATCGACGTCCGGGGTGAACAGCACGCGCGTGCGCCCGCTCGAGGCGCGCGCCAGTTCCGGACGGCGCTCCAGGATCTCGTCCAGCAGCAGGCGGTAGTGGGCGGTGATGTTCTTCACGTAGCCCATGTCCTTGTAGCGGCCCTCGATCTTGAACGAGCGCACGCCCGCATCGACCAGCGCTTCCAGGTTGCGGCTCTGGTCGTTGTCCTTCATCGACAACAGGTGCTTTTCGTAAGCCACCACGCGGCCCTGGCCGTCCGACAAGGTGTAAGGCAGGCGGCAGGCCTGCGAGCAGTCGCCGCGGTTGGCGCTGCGGCCGTTGTCGGCATGCGAGATGTAGCACTGGCCCGAGAAGGCCACGCACAGGGCGCCGTGGATGAAGTATTCGAGCGGGGTGTCGACTTCCGCACGGATCTTTTTGATTTGCTCGATCGTCAGCTCGCGCGCCAGCACCAGCTGGCTGAAGCCGACCTGGCTCAGGAATTTCGCCTTTTCCAGGGTGCGGATGTCGCACTGGGTGCTGGCGTGCATCTGGATCGGCGGCAAATCGAGCTCGAGCAGGCCCATGTCCTGGATGATCAGGGCATCGACGCCGGCTTCGTACAGCTGCCAGATCTGCTTGCGCGCCGTCTCCAGCTCGGCGTCATGCATGATCGTGTTCATGGTCACGAAGATGCGCGAACGGTAGCGGTGCGCGAATTCGACCAGTGCCGCGATGTCTTCCAGCGGGTTGCTGGCATTGTGGCGCGCGCCGAAGGCGGGGCCGCCGATGTAGACCGCGTCCGCTCCGTGCAGGATCGCCTCCCGGCCGATTTCGGCGGTTTTGGCGGGGGACAGCAGTTCGAGCTGGTGGGCGAGCAATGACATGGCGGGGTTCCTGGCTGGCGGCGACGGGTCGCGAAAGGCGGAAATTATAGCCAGATCAAGGGCTTATGTCACCCGGGGAGGCAGTTTGGCAAGAATCCGTGCGTTTCCTGCACGCGGCTGCGAAATATAATGGCTGTTTAGGAAAGGTTCGTATGCAACGCAAACTCATCGGATGGGTGGCCATCCTGTTCGTCATCCTGCTGCCCGTGTCGGCCTGGGTCAGCCCCTGGTGGACCCTGCACAGCCTGCGGTCGGCGGTCGCCGCGCACGATGCGCAGGCCGTGTCCGCCCACGTCGATTTCCCGGCGCTGCGCGACAGCCTCAAGGGCCAGGTCATGACAGGCATGCAGAAGGCGATCGCCCCGGACGGCGATAATCCGCTGGCCAGGCTCGGCGCGGCGATGGCGGCCGTGGCCGTCAATCCGATGATCGATGCGATGGTGTCCCCGGCCGGGGTGATGGCGATGCTGGACAGCGGCAGGGTCAATGTGTCCAGGCCGACCGGTTCCGCCGGCAACGGGAACCAGGCAGGTGGTGCGGCCGAGGACAAGCGCAACTGGTCGCTGCATTATCGTGCCTGGAGCGAAGTCGTGGTCGGCACCGACGCGCCCGGCGCGGCCCGCTTCGTGTTCCGGCGCGCGGGCTTGTGGCACTGGGACCTGGCGGCGATCGAACTGCCTGAATAAGCTGGCTGACGCCTTCGCTCATGCCGCCGCCTGCCGCGTGCTGCGGGTCAGGCGCACCGCGATCGATTTCGCCGCCGGCACCTTGCTGTCCTTGGCGTAGTGCCACAGCGGCAGCAGCGGATTGCATTCCGGGTAGTAGCCGGCGGTGCAGCCCGGCGGCACCGGGTATTCGACCACGCGCAAGCCATCGACGCGGCGCTCGACGCCGTCCTTCGCCACCGTGCTGGCCTGCACGATGTCGCCGTCGCTGAGACCCTGGGCGTCCATGTCTTCCCGCGCCATGAACAGCACCATGCGGTCCTTGACGCCGCGGAAGCGGTCTTCATGACTGTAGATCGTGGTGTTGAACTGGCCGTCGCTGCGTACCGTGAACAGGCGCAGCACGTTTTCGCCGGCTTCCGGCAAGTCGGGGTCGGCCGCCAGGCCGTCCGGCACCGTGAAATTGGCTTTACCCGTGGGCGTGTTCCATTGCCGTTCGGCCGCCGCGACCGGCTTGCGGAAGCCGCCCGGCGTCCACATCCGTTCGTTGAAGTCGTGGAAGATCTTCGGATAGGTCTCGGCGATGGCGTCGCGCACCTTGCTGTAGTCCGCCACCCAGGCATCCCAGTCGACTTTCGGATTCGGCGCCAGCGTGGCCTTGGCCAGGCCGGCGACGATGGCCGGCTCCGACAGCAGCGTGTCGGCGGCCGGCTCCGCGCGTCCGCGCGAGCCGTGCATGCAGCCGGTCGAGTCCTCCATCGACACCGCCTGCTCGACGCCGTTCTGGCGGTCGATCTCGATGCGGCCCAGGCAGGGCAGGATGTAGGCGGCCTTGCCGTGCACCAGGTGGCTGCGATTCAGCTTCGTCGAAATCTGCACGGTCAGCGGCACGGCGCGCCACGCGGCATCCATGGCCCCGTGATCCGGCACGGCGCGCACCAGGTTGCCGCCCAGGCTGACCAGGGCCTGCACCTCGCCGGCCTGGATCGCCTCGCAGGCTTCGATGGTGTTCATGCCCTTGTCGCGCGGCGGCTCGAAGCCGTATTGTTCCTTCAGCTTGTCGAGCGGCGCCAGCTCCGGCTTTTCGGTGATGCCGACCGTGCGCTGGCCCTGCACGTTGGAGTGGCCGCGCACCGGGCAGATACCGGCGCCCGGCTTGCCGATATTCCCGCGCAGGAGCAGGAAATTGACCAGCATCTGGATGTTCTGGACGCCGTTGCGGTGCTGGGTCAGGCCCATGCCGAAGATGCCGATGACGGCGTGGGAACGCATGTAGACCTGCGCCGCTTCCTCGAGCGCGGCGTGGGTCAGGCCGGATTCGCGTTCGATCTCGGGCCATTCCAGCGCGCGCAGCGACTTGACCAGGTCCTCGAAGCCGTGGGTGTGGCCGGCGATGAAGGGTGCGTCCAGCACGCGGCCGCTGTGCGTCGCCATTGCCTCGTCATCCGCTTCCACGACCAGCTTGCACAGGCCCATCAGCGCCGCGGTGTCGCCGCCGGCCTTGATCTGGTGGTACTGGGTGCTGATGCAGGTTTCGCTGCCGGTCAACATTTCCGCCGGCGACTGCGGGTTGGTGAAGCTGACCAGGCCGCGTTCGCGCAGCGGATTGAAGGTGATGATCTCGACGCCGCGCTTTCTCGCTTCCTGCAATTGGTGCAGCATGCGGGGGCTGTTGACGCCGACGTTCTGGCCGAAGAAGAAGATGCAATCGGTCTTTTCGAAATCGTCCAGCACCACGGTGCCGATCGGCACGCCGATGCTCTTGGGCAGTGCCACCGAGGTACTTTCATGGCACATGTTGGAGCTGTCCGGCAGGTTGTTGTTGCCGTACATGCGCGCCAGCAGCTGATACATATAGGAGGTTTCGAGCGAGGCGCGGCCCGAGCTGTAGAACACGACTTTTTTGGGGTCGAGCTGGCGCAGCTGCGCGCCGATCTCGCTGAAGGCCTGGTCCCAGCCGATTTCGACGTAGCGGTCGAGGGCCGGGTCGTAGCGCAGCGGCACGGTGATGCGGCCGACGTCTTCTAGGTCGTGGTCGTGCCAGCTTTCCAGTTCGCGCACTGTGTGCTTCTCGAAGAAGTCGGCGCCGATGCGCTTGCCGGTGACTTCCCAGGCGGTGGCCTTGGCACCGCTTTCGCAGAATTCGGCCGGGTGCGGATGCGCCGGCTTGGCCCAGGCGCAGCTGACGCACATGAAGCCGTCGGGCTTGTTCTGCTTGAGAAGCAGCGCCGCGCCCTCGACCGGCACCCGCTGTTCCAGCAGGATGGTGGTCACTTCCTTGATCGAGCCCCAGCCGCCGGATGGGATTTGGGGTTCGTTGCCGCTGCCGTCCTTGCTCATGGTGCGTCCTCTGTTCTGGTCTCCGTGGCGATAGGGTGCTACGGCCGCGCCGCCATGTCTGTTCGCAAGCGCACATGCGGGGCTGGCAATGCGTGCGCAATCAAATCCGTCAAATAGGTGCGGCGCTGCACAGACGAGTTGGCGCGGCGCCGGCATGATGACAGTTCCATAACAGAACGCACACCATCATGACGACACCCGCCGACATCCGCCCGGTACCCTATGCGCCGGCCTGCGAGGTCCCCGAAGACGAGGAACAGGTCACCACTTTCGACCTGAAAGACACGATGCACGGCATCTCGGTCAAGACCTTCCAGGATTCCGGCCACGCCATCCGCAGCGTGCACGCCAAGACGCACGGGCTGCTGGTCGGCGAGCTGACGGTACTGGACGGCTTGCCGGCGGCGTACGCCCAGGGCCTGTTCGGCCAGGCCGGCCGCTACCCGGTCGTGATCCGCCTGTCGACCACGCCCGGCGACATCCTCAGCGACGACGTTTCGACGCCGCGCGGGCTGTCGATGAAGGTGGTCGGCGTGCCGGGCGCCCGCGTCGAAGGCAGCGAGGATGCCGTCACCCAGGACTTCGTGCTGGTGAACGGCCCGGTATTCAATGCGCCGAATGCAAAGAAATTCCTGGGCAGCGCCAAACTGCTGGCCTCGACCACCGACAAGGTGCCCAACCTGAAGCGCGCCTTTTCTGCGGTGGCGCGCGGCGCCGAAAAGGCGATCGAGGCGGTCGGCGGCGAAAGCGTGGTGCTGAAGGCGCTGGGCGGCCATCCGGAAACGAACCCGCTGGGCGAAACCTATTACAGCCAGGTGCCTATCCTGTTTGGCGACTACATGGCCAAGGTGTCGGTGGCGCCGGTGAGCCAGTCGCTGAAAGACCTGAAGGATGCGCCGGTCGACCTGAAGGACAAGCCGGACGGCTTGCGCGATGCCGTGGTCGATTATTTCGGCAGTGAGAAAGGCGAGTGGGAACTGCGCATCCAGCTGTGCACCGATCTGGACAAGATGCCGATCGAAGATGCCTCGGTCGAATGGCCGGAAGACCTGAGCCCCTATGTGCCGGTGGCGCGCCTGCGTGTGGCGCCGCAACAGGCCTGGAGCGAGGAGCGCGCCAAAAAGATCGACGAAGGCATGCAATTCAACCCATGGCACGCGCTGGCCGCGCACCGCCCGCTGGGTTCCATCATGCGCGTGCGCAAGGAAGTGTATGCGATGTCGAAACGCTTCCGTGCCGAGCGCAACGGTGTCGAGATCGCGGAACCGCGCTCAGTTGACCATATTCTGGACCGTATTTGAAAGGAAATCGTATGAAACTCAAGACTGCAATCGTGATCGCCGGCCTGCTGGGGGCCGGCCTGGCCCAGGCCCAGAGCCACTCGGTGGCCAACTACTCGAACCCGCCCAACACTCAGGCCGACAGCAAGGCCGGCACCGATGCCACGCCGGGCCTGAGCGCCACCCATGCGCGCCAGGATGCGAACCACACGGACAAGAACAAGCCGAACGGCAAGCACAAGAACATCGGCAAGGGCGTGAAGTCGGAGAAGGGCGCGGACAGCGCGACGACCAACCAGCCGAAGCCGGGGGCGGAAGCCACGCTGCAGAAGGATCCGTCGGAGACGGTGGATGCGGCGCAGCAGCATGCCTTCGATACGACGCCGAGCAAGCGCTGATAAAAAGGAACGGCGGAAGGCAGAAAGAGTCGAACTTACAGGAGAACGGCTGACGCCCCCCACTGGGTTTGAAGCCCAGCCCCATCACCGGATGAGAATGCCTTCCGTTGTTATTGCCAGCTCACCTGCGGACGCAGCATGTGGCTGTTGCGGACGCGGCGAGTATAGCCGACGCGGTCGAAAAACTCCAGAATCTGGATCGCCCGCTTGCGTCCCAGGCCGGTCGCATCGCGGAATGCCGCGGCCTGCACGTCCGGCAAACCGGCCACGATGGCCGCCAGTTCGGCCAGCGGCGCCGGATGATAGAACAGGTCCGGCACCACTTGGCTCAGTTGACCGGCGCGCGCCAGCTTGCGCAGCAGCGCGCGCACGGCGTCCTCGGGCACCTTGTAGGCCTTGGCCAGGTCGCGCACCCAGGGCGGGTCGTAGCGACCGCCCTGCAGCGCCGGCAGCAGGCGTGCGGCCAGCGCTTCTTCGCTGGCGCTGAGCGCCACGCTGTGGCCCGGCAGATGCAGGCTGTGGCCGCTGCGGGCGAGCAGGCCGGCGTCCAGCATGCGCCCCGTGAGACTGCTCCACAGGGCATCGCCCAGGTCCGGTGCCGCCATCCGCTTCAGGCGCCACAATTCCGGACCGGCTTCGTCGGGCTGGCGCGCATGGAAGTCGGCCAGCACCGTCAACACCTTGTCCTGCAGCGGCGCCAGCATCGCCGGATCGACCAGCAGCACGTCGCCGCCCGCCAGCGGCAGGCGCAGCGTTTCCGCCGGCAGCGCCAGGCGTTCCAGCGGCAGCTGGGTCAGGCGTACCAGTTCGGACCCGCTCAGGCCCGAGGGGCTGGCGCGCAGCAGCCGGGAAGCGTCGCCCTTGTCCACGAAGCCGGCCAGCGCCTCGAGCCAGGCCAGGCGTGCCGGGCTGCGGCGCTTGCGCGCGGCGCCGAAGGGATCGAGCACCACACCGCCGCCGATGGTCTGGCTGGCTTGCGCATTGCGCAGCACGAAGCGGTCGCCCGGCACCGCGTGCAGCGGCTGCTCGAACACCAGCTGCACGCGGCCGCGCTGGCCCGGCTGCAGCTGCTCGGCGTCGAGCGGTACTATATTAGCGGTATGGTGGGCGGCACCGATGTGCACGTGCACCGGGCTCCAGGCTTTCAGGGCGGCGCCGGCGTCCGCCAACAGCTGCAGGTCGACGTCGAGGCGCTCCGAGCACGCGCTCATGCGCGGATCGACGATCCAGGTGCCGCGCTCGATGTCTTCGCGCGCTGCGCCGGCCAGGTTCAGCGCCAGGCGCTGGCCGGCCTGGCCGCGTTCGGCGGCGCGGTTCTGGGCGTGGATCGCGCGCACGCGTGCCTGGCGGCCGGACGGCGCCAGTACCACGCTGTCGCCGATGGCGACACTGCCTGCCAGCGCGGTACCGGTAACCACCGTGCCCTGGCCGGACAGCGTGAACACGCGGTCGACGCCGAGCCGGAACAGGCGCGCTTCGTCGCGCGTGGGCAGCGCCGCTTCCAGCGTGCGCAGGTGCTCCAGCAGGGCGGCCACGCCCGGATCGCCCGGCGTGGTGGCGCTGGTGCGATAAATGGGTGCATCCACGAACGGCGTCGCCGCCAGCAGCGCGCGGATCTCTCCCTCGACGTCGGCGATGCGCGCCGGGTCCGCGCGATCGGCCTTGGTCAGTGCCACCACGCCGCGGCGCACGCCGAGCAGATGCAGGATGGCGAGATGTTCGCGCGTCTGCGGCATGACGCCGTCATCCGCCGCCACCACCAGCAGGGCGACGTCGATGCCGGTGACGCCCGAGGCCATGGTGCGGATGAATTTTTCGTGGCCCGGCACGTCGATGATGCCCAATACGCCGCCATCTTCCAGCGGCAAATCATTCAGCTTCAAATACGCATACCCGAGTTCGATGGAGATGCCGCGCGCCTTTTCTTCCTTCAGGCGGTCGGTGTCGACCCCGGTCAGGGCGCGCGTCAGCGTGGTCTTGCCATGGTCGATATGGCCTGCGGTACCGACGATCATGCTGCCCGCTGCTCCATTTGCTCCAGTTGCGCCAGCTGGCGGATGAAGGCGTCGCGCTGCGGCTCTTCCAGGCAGCGCAGGTCCAGCCACAGGGTATCGTCGGCGATGCGGCCGACCACCGGGCGCGGCAGGGCGCGCAGGCGCCGTTCCAGCACGCCCAGCGGATTGCCGCGCGCCGCTCTGCCATCCACGGCGGATGCGCGGATCGCCAGGCCGAAGCTCGGCAAGCGGTCCACCGGCAGGGCGCCGCTGCCGATCTGGCTGGTCATCGGCTCGGCCGCCACCGTGTAGCCGGGGCCGACCGCATCCCGCACCGGCTGCTGCAGCGCTTCGGCCAGCGCGCGCATGTCGGCCGCGGGACGGGTCAGCAGGCGCAGCGTGGTCAGGCGCTCGGGCAGCAGGTCCGGTGCGCGGTACAGGTTCAGCACCGGGGCCAAAGCCGCCAGCGTCAGTTTCGAGACGCGCAGCGCGCGTTTCAAGGGATTCTTCTTGATCGCGGCGATCAGGTCGGCGCGTCCGGCGATGATGCCGCACTGCGGGCCGCCCAGCAGCTTGTCGCCGCTGAAGGTGACCAGGTCGGCGCCGGCGGCGATGGTTTCCTTCACCGTGGTCTCGTGCGGCAGGCCGTAGCGCTCGAGGTCGACCAGCGTGCCGCTGCCCAGGTCGACGGCGACCGGGATGCCGCGCTCGCGCGCCAGCGGCGCCAGCTCGGCCACGCTCACTTCCTTGGTGAAGCCGGTGATCGTGTAATTGCTGGTATGGACTTTCAGCAGCAGCGCGGTCTGTGCGCCGGCGTGCTCCGCATAGTCCTTCAAATGGGTGCGGTTGGTGGTGCCGACTTCGCGCAGGATGGCGCCGGCGCGGGTCATGATGTCCGGGATGCGGAAGGCGCCGCCGATCTCGACCAGCTCGCCGCGCGAGACGATTACTTCGCGGCCGGCGCCCAATGCGTTCAGCATCAGCAGCACGGCCGCCGCATTGTTGTTGACGATGGTGACGGCTTCGGCCCCGGTCAGCGCGCGCAGCTGGGCTTCGACCAGGTTGTCGCGGTCGCCGCGGCTGCCGGTCTCGAGGTCCCATTCCAGGTTCATCGGCCAGCGCAGCGCCTCGACCACCGCCTGCACCGCCTCGTCGGGCAGCAGCGCCCGGCCGAGATTCGTGTGCAGCACGGTGCCGGTCAGGTTGAACACCGGACGCAGCGTCGAGGCGTTGGCGGCGCGCAGGCGCGTATCGAGCAATGCCAGCAGCGCCGCCGGCGACGTGTCGAGCGCTTCCCCGGCCAGCAGGCGCGCCCGCACGTCGTTCAGCACCACGCGCAGCGTGTCGACGCTCTGCTCGCGCCCATATTGCGCCAGCAGCGGCGCGCAGGCCGGATCGTCCAGCAGCGCGTGCACAGCAGGCAGGCGCAAGTTGGGAGTAGCCGCACCATCCGCCGCCATTACGCTTGTTCCTTCATCATGCGTCTTCCTTCAGCCACAGCAGCGGATTACCGCTGGCACGCGCATAACCTGCTTCCGACACCAGCACGTCCAGCATCATGCTGGCCAGGTCGTCGGCCACCGGTTCGACGTGGAAGTCGTGTTCCTGGTTGAAGATCTTGCGGTAGGTGTGGCAGTCGTCGCAGGTTTCGGCACGGGCGACCTTGGCCGGATCGATGTTCTTGTGGCCCGACTTGCCTGCCTTGGCGGCGGCTTCATTTTCTGCCTGTGGGTCTTCGTCCTTGCCGATCAGGCCCTGGTAGGCGATCTTGCCGTTCGATTCGCAGCACGAGCACTTCACGCGCACCATGTGCCATTCGCTTTCGCAGACGCTGCAGTGCAGGTAGCGGTAACCCTGCGACTGGCCGCCGATGCGCACCACGCTGGCGACCGGATGCGAGCCACATACCGGGCACAGGGTGCCGGTGACCAGCGGCTGGGCCCAGGCGGCGTCCAGCTGGCCGGCCATCAGGCTCCAGGTGACTTGCAGGGCGGCGGCGATGAAGGGCGCGCGCAGCGGGTCGGCACCTTCGTCGAAGCTGCCGAGGATGGCGTCGGCGATGCCTTCCAGTTCGGCGCTCGGGGTGGTGCGCAGGCTGGCCACGGCGGGTGCGAGCTGTGGCGGCGCGTCCTTGGCGGCATCCAGCGCGTCGAGCAGGCTGGCGAACACGCCGAGCCAGACGGCCGGACGGGCGCCGGTAGCCGGCAGCGGCGGCATGTTGTGGTCGTGCGCGAGCTTGAGCGCCTCGAGGGCCGGCAGCGGCACGCCGGTGGCGCCGAGGCGGGTCACGACGGCGTGCTGGGCGTCGGCGACGCAGGCCATCAGGCCCAGGTAGCCTTTGAGGCCTTCCTCGACCGGAATGCCGGGGACTTCACCGGCGGCCAGGCTGCGCAGGCGTGCGGCGCGGGCCTGGTAGAGGGACGCCGGGTGCGGCAGCAGCAGGCGCGGGATGGCGTTGTGATCGAGACTTTCGATCTCGCCGGGTTGGAGTAGACGTTGTACCAAGATATCTCTCGACTAAAAACAAAGGCCGGGTCGCGTCGGCGAACCCGGCCTATTCTAAATGAATGATGAAAAGCTTGCCTTGGGTCCCTGCCTGCGCAGGGACGACGGTTCGGGCTTCTCCGGTCAGGTCAATGACCGCGGTCACCCTTCTTCATCACTTCCTCGAACCACTTCGGATGGTGCTTGCGCGCCCAGCCGTAGCTGACGAAGCCGCGCGTCATCGCGCCGATCGAGCCCTTGATCCACAGGCCGGCGTAGATGTGCACGATGATCGCGGTGATGATCACGAAGGCGAAGAACGCGTGCATCAGCGCCGAGAAGCGGATCAGGCCGATCGGGAAGAAGTGCGAGAACCACTGGCGCCAGATCACGATGCCCGACAGCAGCAGCACGATCATGCACGCCACCAGCGTGAAGAACAGCAGCTTCTGGCCGGCGTTGTACTTGCCGATGCGGGGCAGCTTGTCTTCGCGGTTGGCCAGCACGTCGTTGATCTGCTTCAGCCACTGGGCGTCGCCGTCCTCGAACTTGTTGTGGGCACGCATGCGCAGTGCCAGCAGCATGAACGAGACGAACATCACCACACCGAAGAACGGGTGCAGGATGCGCGTCCACTGGCCGCCGCCGAACAGCAGCGCCAGCCACGCCATGGCCGGGTGGAACATGGCCAGGCCGGTCAGCGCCAGCACGATGAAGCAGATCGCCGTCAGCCAGTGATTGCTGCGTTCGTTGGCCGTGTAGCGCTGGATGACAGGATTGCCATCCTTGTCATGGCGCAGCCTGATCGGGTTGCCGTCTTGATCACGCTTCATGCTTTTCCCCTTTCAACTGGCGGGCTTCGTGCAGCGCCTCGGCTTCCTCTTCCTTGCTGACCTCGTTCGGACCGACACGGGTGTAGTGGAACCACCCGGCGACCGCGGCCGCCGCCATGCCCAGCAGGGCCAGCGGCTTGGTCGCGCCTTTCCACAGGCCGACCATCGGGCTGATGGACGGATTGTTGGGCAGGCCGTGGTACAGCGCCGGACGGTCCGCGTGGTGCAGCACGTACATCACGTGGGTGCCGCCCACGCCGGCCGGGTCGTACAGGCCGGCGTTCTCGTAGCCGCGTTCCTTCAGGTCTTCGATACGGCCGGCGGCGTGTTCCTTCATCGCCTCCTTGGTACCGAACACGATGGCGCCGGTCGGGCAGGTCTTGACGCAGGCCGGTTCCTGGCCGACAGCCACGCGGTCCGAGCACAGTGTGCACTTGTAGGCGCGGTTGTCTTCCTTCGAGATGCGCGGAATGTTGAACGGGCAACCGGTCACGCAGTAACCGCAGCCGATGCAGTTTTCCTCATGGAAATCCACAATGCCGTTGTTGTACTGCACGATCGCGCCCGGCGAAGGACAGGCCTTGAGGCAGCCCGGCTCTTCGCAGTGCATGCAGCCGTCCTTGCGGATCAGCCACTCGAGGTTGCCGTCGTTGCTTTCCACTTCCGCAAAACGCATCACGGTCCACGACTTCGGCGTCAGGTCGAGCGGGTTGTCATAGACACCCGCGTTGACGCCGACTTCGTCGCGCACGTCGTTCCACTCCATGCAGGCAGTCTGGCAAGCCTTGCAGCCGATGCACTTCGACACGTCGATCAGTTTGGCAACTTCGCCGGCAGCCGGGTGACGGTTGGTCGGCGGCACCGTGGTGGTAGCGGAAACCCGCTTGATATCCAAAGATTGTAATGCCATAAATATTCTCCCCGGATCCTTATGCTTTCTCGACTTTCACCAGGAACGACTTGAATTCCGGTGTCTGCGAGTTGGCATCGCCCACCGCGGGGGTCAGCGTGTTGGTCAGGTAGCCAGGCTTGGTCAGTCCCTTGAAACCGAAGTGCAGCGGGAGGCCCACGGTGTGGGTTTCCTTGCCGTCGATCTTGAGCGACTTGATACGCTTGGTCACGATGACCTTGGAAATGATATGGCCGCGCTTCGAGCTCACCTTCACCTTTTCGCCGCTGCTGACGCCGATCTGCTTGGCCAGCGCTTCGCCGATCTCGACGAACTGCTCCGGCTGGATGATCGCGTTCAGGCGTACGTGCTTGGTCCAGAAGTGGAAGTGCTCGGTCAGGCGATAGGTCGTCGCCACCACCGGGAACTCGTCATGCGTGCCGAACTGCGCACGGTCACCCGGGAACACCCGCGCGCCAGGATTGCTGACCGCTTTCGGGTTGTTGTTCATCAGGTTCTTGCCGACCGGGTTCTCGAACGGCTCGTAGTGCTCGGGGAACGGACCTTCGTTCATCTGGCCGCGGGCGAAGAAACGCGCCACGCCTTCGGCATTCATGATGAACGGGTTCATGCCGTTGGCAGGATCCTCGTCCAGCTTGAAGTCCGGCACGTCGGCACCGCTCCAGCCGCTGCCGTTCCAGGCGACCAGCTTGCGCTTCGGGTCGAAGGGCTTGCCCTTGGTGTCGGCCGAGGCACGGTTGTACAGGACGCGGCGGTTGGCCGGCCATGCCCATGCCCAGTTCAGGGTGTTGCCGATACCGGTCGGGTCGCTGTTGTCGCGGCGGCCCATCTGGTTGCCGGCTTGCGTCCAGCTGCCGCACCAGATCCAGTTGCCCGAGGCGGTCGAGCCGTCGTCGCGCAGCTGGGCGAAGCTTGCCAGCTGCTCGCCTTTCTTGACCAGCACCTTGGTCGGATCCTTCGGATCGAGTACGTCGGCCAGCGCCTTGCCGTTGAACTCCATCGCCAGCTCTTCCGGGGTCGGGCTTGCCGGCTTGGCGTACGGCCAGGTCAGGTTGACGATCGGATCCGGGAACTTGCCGCCTTCGGTCACGTACGCCTTCTTCATGCGCAGGAACAGCTCGGACATGATCTCGATGTCGGAACGTGCCTTGCCCGGCGGCTCGGCGCCTTGCCAGTGCCACTGCAGCACGCGCGACGACGACACCAGCGAACCGCGCTCTTCGGCGAAGCAGGTGGTCGGCAGGCGGAACACTTCGGTCTGGATCTTGCTCGGATCGACCTGGTGGAACTCGTCGTGGGCTTTCCAGAACTCGGCGGTTTCCGTTTCCAGCGGGTCCATGACGACCAGGTACTTCAGCTTAGCCAGCGCCTCGGTGGTCTTCTGCTTGTTCGGGGCCGACGCGATCACGTTGAAGCCCTGGCAGATATAACCGTTCATCTTGCCGTTGTGCATTAGCTCGATCGCCTGCAGCAGGTCGTACGGCTTGTCCAGTTTCGGCAGGTAGTCGTAGGCGAAGTTGTTTTCCTTGGTGGCGGCATCGCCCCACCACGTCTTTTGCAGCGAAACGTAGAACTTCTTGTAGTTCTGCCAGTAGCTCAGCTGGTTCGGACGCAGCGGCTTCGACGCACGGGCGTCGATGTAGGCGTTGTAGTCCTGTTCGGCTTCGAACGGCAGCGTCATGTAGCCGGTCAGCAGGTTCGACATCAGGCCGAGGTCGGTCAGGCCCTGGATGTTCGAGTGGCCGCGCAGCGCGTTCATGCCGCCGCCCGCCGCACCGATGTTACCCAGCAGCAGCTGGACCATCGCGCCGAGGCGGATGATCTGCGAACCGATCGAGTGGTGGGTCCAGCCCAGCGCGTACAGCACGGTCGCGACTCGGCCCGGGACCGCGGTCGATGCCAGGGTCTCCGCCACTTTATGGAACTGCTCCGGCGCCACGCCGCAAATCTGCTGCACTTTTTCCGGCGTATAGCGGGAATAGTGCTTCTTCATCAGCTGGTACACGCAACGCGGATGCTGCATGGTCGGATCGACCTTTGCGTAGCCATCCGGTCCGATTTCGTAGTTCCAGCTCGATTTGTCGGTGTACTTGCCGGCTTTCTCGTCGTAACCCGAGAAGATGCCGTCGTTGAACTGGTAATCCTCGCGCACGATGAAGGACATGTCCGTGTAGTTCTGGACATACTCGTGCTGGATCTTGTCGTTCGTCAGCAGATAGTTGACGATCGCGCCCAGGAAAACGATGTCCGTGCCGGTACGCGTCGAGACGTGATAGTCGGCGACGGACGCGGTACGGGTAAAGCGCGGGTCGACCACGACCAGCTTCGCTTTATTGTGGGCCTTTGCTTCGGTGACCCATTTAAAACCACAGGGGTGTGCTTCAGCGGCATTGCCGCCCATGACCAGGATCACATCGGCATTCTTGATGTCGACCCAATGATTCGTCATCGCACCACGGCCAAACGTCGGGGCAAGACCTGCCACCGTCGGACCGTGTCAAACACGCGCCTGGTTATCGAATGCGAGCATACCCAAAGAACGAATCGTCTTGTGGGTGATGTATCCTGCTTCATTGCTGGCTGCGGAAGCAGCGAGCATGCCGGTGGTGAGCCAGCGGTTGACGGTCTTGCCGTCTTCGGTCTTCTCGATGAAGTTGGCGTCGCGGTCCTCTTTCATGAGCTTGGCGATGCGGTCCAGCGCCTTGTCCCACGAAATCTTGGTCCACTCGTTGCTGCCCGGTGCGCGGTATTCCGGCTCCAGCAGGCGGCTCGGGCTGTGGATGAAGTCGACCAGCGAAGCGCCTTTCGGGCACAGGGTGCCGCGGTTGACCGGATGGTCCGGGTCGCCTTCGATGTGGATGATGGAGGCGGCGGCGTTTTTCGCGCCATCGCCCAGGCCATACATCAGGATGCCGCAACCGACGGAGCAGTAGGGGCAGGTGTTGCGCGTTTCGGTCGTGCGGGCCAGCTTGTACTGCCGGACTTCGGCCAATGCCGTCGCCGGAGCGAAGCCAAGGACCGCAAGACTCGAACCCGCGATGGTTGCGCCAGTTACCCGAAGGAACTGGCGCCTTGACATCTGGTTCATGAATAATCCTTCTAAGGGGAAAGTATTGCGGCGCTACTTTACCACTCTACGGAAACCTTGGTGCTACCATGTTTGAAAACTGATCTTTATCGACAGAAAAATACGTAGTATCCACAGTATTTCCCTGTGGCTCGTCGTATTTCTTTGAAACCAATAGTTAAATAGCGGTCATTTGATGAAACTACCGATTACAAGCGATTCCGGCATCGAGTTCGAGGAAGAATTGCCGAAAACCGCACAAGCACGTCGAATCTTGCGCATGAGAAATGGCGTCATGAGCGAGCTTGAAGACCTTATCGTTGACGAACAACCAATAGCGATGGTCTATAACGAGATATCACACGCAGTGATGATGGCCACGCCGGCCGACCTCGAGGATTTCGCGCTCGGCTTCTCGCTGAGCGAAGGTATCATCGCCCATGCGGGCGAGTGCTACGGCATCGACATTGCCAACGGCGCGGGCGGCATCACGGTCGATATCGAGATCGCCAGCGGCGCCTTCATGGCGCTGAAGGAAAGGCGCCGCACGCTGGCCGGCCGCACCGGCTGCGGCCTGTGCGGTGTCGACAGCCTGGACCAGGTGTGCCGGCCGCTGCCGCAACTGGCTCCGGTGCAGGGTTTCAACACCGCGGGGGTGCGGCGCGCGTTGCGCGAAATCGGCCCGCGCCAGGCGCTGACCCGCCTGACGGGCGCCGCCCATGCGGCCGCCTGGTGCGGCATGGATGGGGAACTGCGCATCGTGCGCGAAGATGTCGGCCGTCACAACGCCCTCGACAAGGTGATCGGCGCGATGACCCGCAGCAAGGCGCAGCCGGAGGACGGCTTCCTCCTGATTACCAGCCGGGTCAGCTTCGAGATGGCGCAGAAGGCCAGCCTGGCGGGCGTGTCGGCATTGGTCGGCATGTCGGCGCCGACGCTGGCGGCGGTCGAACTGGCGGACCGGGTCGGCATGACGCTGCTGGCGTTTGCGCGCGGCAGCGATTTCGTCTGCTATACGCATCCGGATGGACTGCAGCTGGATGCCCCGGGCGCCTGATCCTGTTCAAGATCGCGCTTGCCAAGCGGCGGCGCCTGGCGCACGATGAGCGCCAGGCAGTAAACCACGACAGGGAGGCAGGCGATGATCAAGGTAAGCGTGATGTACCCGAACGGACCGGAAGCGCGTTTCGACGACACCTACTACCGCGAGCGGCACATGCCGATGGTGAAGGAGCGGATGGGCAGCGCCCTTCATTACTATACGATCGACCGCGCCGTGGCAGGCGCGTCGGCGGATGCGAACGCGCCCTACATCGCCATGGGCCACCTGTTCTGCGACTCGGTCGAAGCTTTCCAGGCCGGTTTCGGTCCGCATACGAAGGACATCATGGGCGACATTCCGAACTACACCAACCAGACGCCGGTGATCCAGATCAGCGAGGTAGTGGTCGACCGGCCGCGCCAAGCTTAGCGCCGGGGGCCGCGCGAGGGATCACCCGGATACCAGCGCCAGCAAGCCGCGCCGGTCGTCCGGACGCTGGACCTGGGCCGTCACCCGGTCCCACAACAGGAACATGCCGTAGGCCCACTGGGTCACCAGTTCGGCCTCGGCCGCCGGCTTGCCTGCCAGGCCGCCCAGCAGGCGCCCGATCTCGGCGCGCGCCTGTTCGGTCACGTGCTCGTAATTCCATTCGTCCTTCGGCAGCATCCGCTGGCGCGCGCGGTAGCGGCGCGCACGCTCGGCGTCGCTCATCGCGTCATCCTTGGGCGGACGGCCGCGCTTTTTGGCGCGGGCGGCGTCGAGCGGGAGTTCGATGGTGCGTGCGTCTTCGGGCTGCTTCATGGTTTGCCTGGGTCATTGTGGATGAGTTCGATTATTCGTGATGCATCACGCGAAAGCAAGCGGCGAGTTCAGTTTCATTTATCGTGGCGCGTCACAAAAATGCGGGAACCAGGCGGAGTCACCTTGGAACGCCGCGCCGGACCGCCTGCCTGAACAGGGCGGCGGCAGTCATGCGGCCTGCACTGCCGGCGTCTTGCCGGGACTGCTGGCCGAATTCGACGACCCGGCACTGGCCCATGCATCCGCGCATGCGGGCGCCCGCAATAGCTGGCCCCGTAGCCGGCCCCGTAGCGGCACAGGGAGGGCAGGTATAATCGCAGCATGACTGACGCCATCACACCCGCCCCGGCACCGACCCTGTCCGACGTCGCCGCCTTGGCGGGCGTGTCGCGCGCAATCGCCTCGCGCGCCCTGTCGGCGCAGCCGCGCCCGGTGTCCGCCGACAAGCGCGAACGGGTGCTGCGCGCCGCCGAGACGCTGGGCTTCCGTCCCAATTCGCTGGCGCGCGGGCTGGCCAACAAGACGGTCAACCTGGTCGCCATCCTCGTCAATCACATCCACGACCTGTCCGACCTGGACCTGTTCGATTTGCTGCTGGCGGAAATTCAGGCGATCGGCAAGCAGGTGATCTTCATCCGCGTCGGCGCCGGCGGCGATGCCGAATCCTTCCTGCGCGACGGCGTCGCCTATCACGTCGATGCGGCGCTGGTGTTTTCCGATTTCGCCGATGCGGCCACCGTGCGCCGCATGTTCCGCAACAATGCGGTGCTGATGCTGAACGGCCACCACGATCCGGGCGCGCCGTCGGTGACGATGGACGAGGACCAGGGCATCCGCGAAGCCGTGGCCGATGCGGCCGGAAAGGGCGTGCGCACGGCGCTGCTGCTGACCGGGCGGACCATGTCGCTGGTGGAGCAGGCCCGCATCGCTTCCTACCGCGCGGCGCTGGCGCTGCACGGCATTATGTTGCTGGGCGAACTGGCGGGGGATTATTCGTACGCCAGTGGACGCGCGCTGGCAGCGCAGATCGACGTGGAGCGTACCGGCGCGGTCTTCTGTACGTCGGATGCGATGGCGATGGGGGTGCTGGATGCGCACCGCGTCCACTTTCCGGACAACCGGCCGGCGCGCTTCCGCCTGTATGGCTTCGACAACGTCTCGCTGACGCAGTTCGACGCCTATCCGATTTCCTCGATCGGTGCGGACAAGCGCGACTACGTGGCGCAGATCGTGCGCATCCTGAACCAGAAAGCGCCGCTGGCACAGAACAGCGAGCAGGTGCTGGTGCCGACGCGGTTCGTGCCGCGACTTACTGGTTGATTCGGCCGGCCTTCATGCCATCCTTCGTGGGCACGGGGTGCCCACCCTACGGCTACTTGCTCTGGGCTGCCAGCGCCGGCGGCACGGCTTTGGCGCCCCACCATTTTTTATGGTTGGCTGCGTACGCACCCGACTTGACGTAGTCCGCGACGAACCCGTTCACGAACTGCAGCAGCGCCGGATCGCCCTTGGCCATCGCGATGCCGATCGGTGTATTGCCGTACATCGTCGGCAGGGTCTCCAGCTGGGCATTCTTGCTGGCCAGGTAGTCGAGCAGCGACGCGTCCTCGATGCCGGCGTCGGCACGCTTCTGCTGCAGCAGCAGGACGCCGTCCGGCGCGAAATTGTCGGTATAGACCGGCAGGGCCTGTGGGGCTGACTGCCGGAGAAAGGCATCGGCCGTGGTCCCGCGCCCGACCACCACGCGCTTGCCGTTCAGGTCCGCCAGCGTCCTGACGTGTGCGCTCTTTTGCGCGATCACGCGCAGGCCGGCCACATTGTAGGGGATCGAGAAATCCACCACGCGCGCACGTTGCGGCGTGATCGAGACGTTGGCCACGACCAGGTCGAGCTGCTTCGAGCGCAGCATCGAGATGCGCGCATCGCTCGAGACGTCCGAGAAACGCACCGGCACGCCCAGGCGCGCGGCCAGCTGTTTCGCCACGTCGACGTCATAGCCGACCGGCTCGTTGCCGGCGTTACGAAAACCCACCGGCTCGCCGCCGAGCGAGACGCCGATGCGCACGTAGCCGCGCGCCTTGATCTCTTCGATGCGGCCGGCCAGGGCCGAGGTTGCCATCAGCATCAACAGCACGCCGGCGGCGCAGCGTCCCGGTTTCAGGTTCAATCCAGCTTGCATGTCTGTCCTTTCAGGGTTTGACGTCGGCCGCGGCGCGCAATTCGGGTGTGGCCATGCGTTCGTCCCAATACCAATAGCGGATGGCGTCGTCGCAGCGGTAGTTGACGACCTGGTGGTTGCCCCTGGCGTCCATCGCGTGGATCACCACGCCGGCCAGGAAGCCGGTCTTCAGCTCGGCCAGTTCTTCCACCGCCAGCTTGACCGCGTCTTCCAGCGTATGGCCGAGCCGCAGCGCCAGCACGATGCTGCGCGAGGTCCCGCAGCGCATCGTCATCTCGCCGGTATGGGTGCAGGCGGCTGCGCCGAAGCGGCTGTCGGCGTAGAAGCCGGCACCGGGAATCGGCGAATCGCCCAGGCGGCCCGGATACTTCCAGGCCCAGCCCGAGGTCGACGTGACCACGCCGATGTTGTCGCCGGCGTCGCGGCCGAGGAAGACCGTGGTGTCGCGCACGCGCTCGGGGTCGGTGATGGCGCTGCTGAGCGGCGCCAGCGGAATGTCGGGGAAAGCGGCGGCCTGCTCGGGCGACATCTCCTTCTGCAGGCGCTCCCACCAGACCCGCTTGCTGTCCGGGTGCAGCACCTCATCGACGGCAAAACCACGCTCGGTGGCGAAGCGGCGCGCGCCGGCGCCGGTCAGCATCACGTGTGGCAGGTGCTTCATCACCTCGTGCGCCAGCGCGGAGACGGGCAGGGTGGCCGGCACCGCGCCGACCGCACCGACGTCGCGCGTGGTGCCGTCCATCACGCCGGCATCGAATTCCATCTCGCCCAGCATGTTGGGCCAGCCGCCGTAGCCGACGCTGCGCACCTTGGCTTCGCGTTCGACTTTGGCGATGCCCTGGATGATGGCATCGATGCCGGCGCTGCCTCCTTTCAGGAGGTCGACCGTGGTGTCGAAGCCGGGCCAGGCCTCGGCGTTTGCAAGCAGCATTTTCATATGAGGTAGCTCTTTACTTCGTCATTTTTGACAGGAATTGGGCGATACGGGGCTGCGCCAGCCCACCGTCCGCGGCAAAGAACTGCTCGGCCGGCAGGTCGGCCAGCAGCCGGCCCCCGTCGAGGAACACGATGCGGTCGGAGATCTCGCGCGCGAACTCGATCTCGTGGGTCACGAACAGCATGGTCGTGCCGCTCCTCGCCAGCTTGGCGAGGATCGCCAGCACCTCGGCGGTCATTTCGGGATCGAGCGCGCTGGTGACTTCATCCAGCAGCAGGCACGATGCGCGCGCAGACGCGTCTCCACGCGCGCGCAGGCGGCGGCGATCAGCCGCGCCATCAGGTAGTACAGCAGGCCGATCACGGTCCAGACGATGAAGGGCTTGAGCGTGCGCAGGTTCAGGATCGCACCCACCTTGGTGAGGTCGACCACGCCGATCACCGAGATCAGCGAAGTCACCTGCAACTGGTTGACCAGCAGCCCGGCCAGCGGCCCGAGGGCGAAAGCGGCCGCCTGCGGCATCACGATGCGGTGCAGCGTCTGCCAGCGGCTCAGGCCGAACACGCGCGCCGTCTCCAGTTGGTCGCGGCCGACCGATTCGATCGCGGACACCGCGATCACATAGATGAAGGCGGCCGTGTTGCCGGACAGCGTGATGAGCGCGGCTTCCACCGGCGTCAGGTCCAGCTCGAGCAGCACCGGCAAGCCGAAGAACACCAGGAACAGCTGCACCAGCACCGGGGAATTCTTCAGCAGCTCGGCCAGCAGGGCGGCCAGGGGCGCCAGCAGCGGCACGCGGTAGTAGCGCAGCGTCGCCCAGGCCAGGCCGATCACGAGGCCGATCAGGGCGGTGGCCGCGAACAGGGCCACCGAGACGCCCAGCCCCTGCACCAGCAGGACCAGGTCGTGGGGTGTGAAGTCGGTGTAGTGCATCATGAAGTGTGCTCGCGATTCAGGCGGCGGTGCAGCGCGCCGGCCGACAGCGACACCAGCCAGGTCAGCACCGCATACAGGACCAGCAGCAGCGCGTAGACCTCGAAAGGCTGGAAGGTGTCGGCCGCAACGATCTTGGCGGTCCCCGTCAATTCGTTCAGGGTGATCGCCGACAGGATCGACGAGCTCAGGATCAGGTTGACGAACACCGATCCGAGCGGACGCACGGCGCTGCGCAGCGCGATCGGCAGCACGATGCGGCGGTAGATGGCCACGCGCGGCAGGCCGCTGACCTGCGCCGCCTCCAGCACGCCCGGCTCGATCGCCAGGATGCCGGAACGGATCGCATCGGACGTAAAGGCGCCGCCGGCCAGCGACAGCGCCAGCACGCCGGTGGCGAAGGCGCCCAGCTCGACGCCGACCTCCGGCAGGCCGTAGAACAGGAAGAACAGCTGGACGATGAACGGCACGTTGCGGAAGACGTCGACGTAGACGCCGGCCACGCGCCGGGCCAGCGGCGAGGCCGCGGTGCGCATCAGGGCCACGAGGATGCCGAGCACCAGGCTGCCGGCCAGGGCCAGCGCGCAGGCGAGGGCGGTCAGACGGGCACCGGCGGCGAGGTCGCCGAAATACGGTACGAGCGAGGTCAGATCGAACTGCAAACTGCATTCTCCCGGTTAAGGTGATCCGTCAAAGTGAAACCGGTTTCACTTTGAGCCCGACGAGTCTCGCACGAACTGTCGGGAATTTCAAGGGAAAAGCCGGTATCAGGCCGGCAGGGCGGCCAGCAGTGCGGCCTTCAGGGCGGCGACTTTTTCGGTGCCGGTCTGGCGGCGGTTGCCGGCGTCGAAGCCGAAGGCGGCGACCTGCGGCGACGGCGCCGGGAGCGGCACCGAGCAGGAGGCGTGAACGTCGGTCAGCGGCAAGCGGGCGCGCAGCACCTTTATATTAGTGGCGTCGATGCCGGCGCCGGGCATGATGGTGATGCGGCCTTTTGCCGCGTCGAAGCAGCGCTGCAGGCCGTCCAGGCCATCCGGGGCTTTTTTTGCGCCGCCGGACGTGAGGATGCGCTCGAAGCCGAGATCGACCGCCAGGCGGGTGGCCTGCGCCAGGTCCGGGCACAGGTCGATGGCGCGGTGCAGCGTGCAGCTTAGATTCCGGTCCGCGGCGTGGCGCACCAGGCGTTCCAGCGTACGCGCATCGAGCTGGCCGTCCGCCAGCGACGCGCCGAGTACCACGCCTTGCAGGCCGGCGGCAGCGGCCGCGTCGATCTCGTTCAGCATCAACTGTATTTCCGCCTCGTTGAAGCAGAAATCGCCGCCGCGCGGGCGGATCATGGCCACGACCGGCACCGGGCTGCCTGCTGCCGCGCGCAGCATGCCGGAACTCGGGGTCAAGCCACCAATTTCCAGCGCGCTGCACAGTTCGATGCGGCCGGCGCCGCCGCTGATGGCCGCCGCCAGGCCATCAGGGTTGTCGACGCAGACTTCCAGCGTGATCCGCTCAGGCATGCGTGCTTCCCAGCTTTTCCAGGCCCAGCCAGGCTGCGCCGATCAATCCCGCTTCCGCGCCGGACTGGCCTGGCACGACGATGGGCGCGTCGGTCTTGCGCAGGATGGCCGCGCGCACCGCCTGGTCGAGCCGTGCGATCAGCGGCGCGCTGTTCGACAGGCCGCCGCCGACCGGCAGGATCGATGCGCCGACGGTATTCACCAGCATCGCCAGCGGCCCGGCCAGCAGGTCGACGTAACAGGCGACGGTGCGCTCGGCATTGGCGTCGCCGGCCTGCCAGGCGTCGATGATCGCGCGGCTGTCCGTTGCCGGCTGGCCCAGGGCCTGGTGCAGCCGCTCGAGGCCGCGCGCGCCGCCGACCGTGTCGATGCAACCGGTCTGGCCGCAACCGCACTGGAAGCGCGGAATGGCCTGCGGCGGCGTGCCGGCGAACTGCGCCGCCACCGGGCCGTGGCCCCATTCGCCGGCAAAGCCGCCGGGACCGCCGACCAGGTGGCCGTCGATGACCAGGCCGCCGCCGACGCCGGTGCCCAGGATCAGGCCGAACACATTGCGGTGGCCGCGTCCCGCGCCGGCCTGGGCTTCGGCCAGGGCGAAGCTGTCGGCGTCGTTGATGATCCAGACCGGCAGCCTGAAAGCGGCCGCCAGGTCGGCGGCCAGCGTGCGGCCGTCGATGCACGGGATGTTGGCGCACTTGATGCGGCCGTTGGCCGGGTCGATCACGCCGGCGATCGAGATGGCGATGCCCCGGGTCGGGCCGCCTGCATCGATCAGGGCTTGCATGGCCACGGTGAAGGCGCCGAAGTCGAGGGAGGGCGTCGGGACGCGTTGCAGGGCGCCGATCTGGCCGTCGGCCGTGGCAAGCGCGCATTTGATGGCGGTGCCGCCGATGTCGAAGGAGGTAATCATGTTCGGGATCATAAGGGCAAAAGTTGCGGATTGCCAGAAAGATCAGAATCGCTTCAGCAACCCGAGCTGGACGTCGCCGCTGGTATTGCCGCCTTCGATGCGTCCATTGCCATAGACCGCGGACAGGTAGGCGCCGTTGCTATCGTCCAGGACCGCAGCCGGCGCGGGCTGGTCCTGTGCCTGGAGTGCGCCGCTGCAGACCAGCAGCAAGACAGTTGTAGAACGCCCCGCCTTGACGAGGATCGCATGGAAGCGTTTGCGCGCGCCGACCCGGCAGGCGCGCCCCGTCTAGCGGCCCTGCTGCACCAGGCTGATGGCGTAGCCGCCGCCGGGAGCGCAGACCTGCGTCAGCCTGGTCTTGCTGGTCACATCCATCTTGCGAATGGCATAAGCCTGGGGATTTTTCTCGTAATGCGCATCCCTGGCATCGGCGTAGATGGTCGCGACGTAGCGCTTGCCCGGCGTGAGGAAGCCGAGATCGATGGTGGAGGTGCGGCCTTGCTCGTCACAGGTACTGCCGACGAACCAGCTGTTCTTGCCCTTCGCTTTACGGGCAATGGTGATGTAGTCGCCTGGCTCGGCTTCGAGCACCTTCGAGTCGTCCCAATCCACGGCAACGTCCTCGATGAACTGGAAAGCATCGAGGTGTCTTTCATAGGTTTCGGGCAGGTCGGCCGCCATTTGCAGCGGCGAGTACATCGTCACGTACAGGGCCAGTTGACGGGCCAGGGTGCTGTGAACGAATGAGGTATTCTGCGGATTGTAGGCGCTGATCCTGGTCTGGAAAATGCCGGGCGTGTAATCCATCGGCCCGCCGATGAGGCGGGTGAACGGCAGAATCGTGGTGTGGTCCGCTGCATTGCCGCCAAACGACTCGTATTCCGTGCCGCGCGCGGACTCGTTGCCGATCAGGTTGGGGTAGGTGCGCGACAGGCCCGTGGGGCGCACCGCCTCATGGGCATTCACCATGATCTTGTACCTGGCCGCCTCCGTGATGGCGTAGAGGTAGTGGTTGTTCATCCACTGGCCGTAGTGATGTTCGCCGCGCGGCAGGATATCGCCCACGTAGCCGCTCTTGACGGCGTTGTAGCCGTTGGCGACCATGAATTTGTATGCCGCATCCATATGCCGCTCATAGTTGCGCACCGAGCCGCTGGTTTCATGGTGCATGATGATTTTGATGCCCTTGCCGGCTGCGTAGCGGTGCAGTTCCTGCACGTCGAAGTCGGGGTAGGGTGTCACGAAGTCGAAAACGTAGTCCTTGTGCTTGCCGAACCAGTCTTCCCAGCCTGTATTCCAGCCCTCGACGAGGACTGCGTCGAGATGGTGCTTGGCGGCGAAGTCGATGTAGCGCTTCACGTTGGCGGTGTTGGCGGCGTGGGTGGCGTTGGGTCTGGCTTTCGAATAGTCGAAGCTGTCGAGCTTGATATTCTCACCGTCAGTGTAGGCCCAAGTGCTGCGCCCTGTGATCATTTCCCACCACACGCCGACGTACTTGATGGGCTTGATCCACGACACGTCCTTGTACTTGGTCGGCTCGTTAAGGTTGAGCACCAGCTTGGATTCGAGGATATCGCCCGCCCGGTCGCTCACGATAATCGTGCGCCAGGGTGACAGGAAGGGCGTTTGCACGTAACCCTTGTCGCCGCGCGCGTCGGGTGTGAGGTGCGATTCGAGCACCATGTTCTTGTCGTCCAGATCCAGCGACATCGCCGAGTAGTCGACCAGCGCTGCCTCATGCAGGTTGATGTACAAACCGTCGTCGCTCTTGAGCATGAGGGGTGTCTGCACCCCGGTGGGCGAGAACGTGGTCTGGGAAGCATTCGGTGTCACGGCCGCCTTCATCAAGCCCCGCACTTCCGACAGCTTGGACGTCGTGGTGTTGTACTCCTGGGTGTCGTAGTCGCCGGGTAGCCAGAAAGCCTTGTGGTCGCCGGCCAGCGCAAACTGCGTGCGTTCTTCCTTCACCACGAAATACGCCAGTTCGGGCTGTTTCGGGAAGTCGTAGCGAAAGCCGATACCATCATCGAACACACGGAAGTGCAGCAGCATGGTGCGCTTGGTGGCCGCTTGCGTGAGCGTGACGGTCAGCTCGTTGTAGTGATTGCGGATGGTCTTGACTTCGCCCCACACCGGCTGCCAGCTCTGGTCGAAGGCGGTGGTTTTGCTGTCGGCCACCGCAAAGCCGTTCGTCAGGCCGGGACCTTCCTTCAGCTCCAGGCCCAGGCGGCTGGGCTTGATGACGGGGCGGCCTTTATAGGTCAGGCTATAGGTGGGCGCACCGTCCGCCTGCAGAGAGAAATCGAGCGTCAGGTTGCGGTTGGGGGACTGGATTTGCTCAGCCTCGGCCCTGGACACTACCAGGCAGAAGCCAAGCAGCAGAAACCGGGAAAACAGCGGGGTTGTAGAACGTGGTCGTGCTGGGTTGGTCATGCGTGTCTCCTTTATTTTGATTGGCCGTCAGGCGAATGCAGCTTCCGAATCCTTGTTCAGGTACTTCTCGTGGCTGCTGAAATTCAAGGCGCAGGCATGCAGGAAGTGGTCGATCCTCCCTTCCTCATGGAGATCGCCTGTGCCGGGCTGGTTCGGTGCAAGTGGAGGGAACGCGCCATATCCCGCCAGCAGGCAGTGCCACGAGACCGCGCTGAAGTGCGAGCTCCCCTGTGTGCGAGCGATTTCCTCGACGATGTCTTCCCGGTCGAACCAGGCCTGCAACAGGGTGCCCAGGGCGTCCGACAGGTGATCGTTTTCCCGATTGGCGTGCCAGTAGTCGCTGTCCGAGCGGGTGTTGAGTTTGTAATGGGCCACGATATAGTCGCGCACCCGCTCGAAGCGTTCGACAATATCTCTGTTGAAGCGCGACTGATGCAGCGCCGTGAACCGGCCTTCCTCGAAGCAGGTCATGAAGGACTCGATCGAGACCTGGGCGAGATGCAGGGCCGTGGCTTCAAGCGGTTCGATGAAACCTTGCGCCAGGCCGAGCGCAAGGCAATTCCGGTGCCAGTGGCGCTCTGCCTGTCCCACCTTCATCTTCAGGTACCGTGCCTCGCCGTCAGCCGCGGCCGGCCCGAGCGAGCGTCTCAACTCGGCCTCGGCCTGTTCAGGTGAGAGGAATGCGGCACTGTAAACGTAGCCATTGCCCATACGATTTGTCAGCGGAATGTGCCAGGACCATCCCGCAGACAGCGCGCGCGACACGGTCTGGACCGGCAGCAGTGCGCGCGCCGGCGGCGCCGTAGGGATCACGACGGCCGCATCGTTAAACAGGTTGTTGCCGAAACTTTTGAATGGCACGCCCAGCGCCTGTTGCAACAGAAGCGACCTGAAGCCGGTGCAGTCGACGAAGAGATCGCCTTCGACGCGCAAGCCGTCGTCGCCAAGCACGGCGACGATGTCACCCTGGTTGTTCAGCTCGGCCGTGCGCAGGGTGGCCTCGACCAGCTTGACCCCACGAGACACGGCATGGTCCGCCAGGAACCTGCCAAGCAGCGCCGAATCGAAGTGATAGCCATACTCGATGTCGAACGGGAAGTGGGCGGGGGGAAGCGGGCCCTTGCCCTGGGCGGCGAGCACGCCATTCAGCAGGAAGCGCTCGGGCAGCGTGGTCACGTCGAGGCCCAGCCTGCGTGTCATGCAGTTGACGAAAAAGGCCTGCTGGTTGAACGCGTCGATTTTCGAGAAGAACGGATGACTATAGGCGGCGACACCGGACGCCGGACTCCAGCCCTCGAAGCGGATGTTGAGCTTGTAGGTGGCGTGGCAGGCCTTCATCCACTCGGCTTCTTCCACGCCGATCTTGCGGAAAAAGTGCCGCAGCGAGGGCGTGGAGCCTTCGCCCACACCGATGATGCCGATCTCCGGCGACTCGATGACCGTGATGCGCGCGCGTCCATCGCCCCAGCGACTGGCCATGAGGTTGGCGGCCATCCAGCCTGCGGTGCCGCCGCCGACGATCACGATATCGATGGGCCTGGGGATGCCGGCCATCATCCTGCCCTCATGGCGGCGGCCAGGTAGTCGTCATGGGACAGGAAACCTTCCAGGCCCTTGGCCTTCGCCGCCGCCATCTCCGCAAGCACCCTGTCCAGTTCCTCGGGCGCGAATGCGTCCGCGATCGGGTGGTGGTCCGCAGGCATCACGCCCTGGCCGACCAGGACCTGCAGCCAGGAGGCATCCTTGAAAATATCATGGGGATCCTGGCACAGCCTGCCCGTGGCGCGGAACAGCGCGATCTTGTCGCGCAGCCGTTCCGGCACCGCCATGTGGCGGACGTCCCGCCAGAAGCCGGTGTCGGGACGTTCGTTCACGTGGTAATGCAGGATGATGAAGTCGCGAATGGTCTCGTATTCCAGTGTCGACTGGGCGTTGTATTCGTTCACGAGCGCCGGGGTGATGCCTTCATGCGGAAACAGCTTGAGCAGGCGCACGATGGCCGACTGGATCAGGTAGATGCTCGTGGACTCGAGCGGTTCCAGGAATCCGCCCGACAGTCCGATGGCACAGACATTCTTCGCCCAGGTGTCGCGCACGCGGCCGGTACGGAAACGGATCAGTTTCGGTTCGGCCAGGGCTGGCGCCGGCAGGCTGGCCATCAGCGTGGCGGTTGCCTCGTCATCGCTGATATGGCGGCTGCTGTACACCAGGCCATTGCCGATCCGGTGCTGCAGCGGAATCTGCCATTGCCACCCCGCTCGATGCGCTATCGAACGGGTATAGGGCAAGGTTTGCGGCAGCCGCTCCGACGGCACGGCGAGGGCGCGGTCGCACGGCAGCCAGTGCGACCAGTCTTCATACGGCACCTCGAGTTTCTGCTGGATGAGCAGGCCGCGCATGCCGGAGCAATCCACGAACAGGTCACCGTGCACGTCGCGCCCGTCCTGCAGCTTGAGCGTGCGCACATGGCCCGACTCGGGCGCGAGCAGAACCTGCTCGATCAAGCCTTCGGTGCGATTGACGCCATTGGCGACGCAAATTTTGCGCAGGTATTGACCGTACAGGCTAGAGTCGAAGTGGTAGGCATAGGGCACATCCAGGAACGGATCCTGCGTACGAGGGCGTCCGAAGCGGCCAGTCTTGCAGGCCAAATAGTTGAGGTCATAATCCCACAGGCTGCGCGTCTGGCCCAGACGCAGGCCGCGCGCCCAGAAGTGCTGGAAGTCGCAGAATGCATGATTGCGCCCGGGTACCCCGAACGTATGAAAATAGGATTCGCCGGGAACCCGCCATCCCTCGAAACTGATCGCGAGTTTGATGCTGCCATTCGTTTCACGCAGGAACTCGCTTTCAGAAATGCCCAGTACGGCATTCAGATGATGAATCGGCGGAATCGTGGCCTCACCAACGCCCACCGTGCCGATCGTCTCGGACTCGACTACTTCAAGGGCAACCTGGTTGCCCAGGACACGCCTGATCAGTGCCGCAGACATCCAGCCTGCCGTTCCACCGCCGACCACGACAACCTTTGCGATCCGCTCGTGCATAGGCAACCTCCAACATAGTGATGAAAAAGCCCAGGCAGCGGAAGCTGCCCGGGTCTGCACGGCTTACAGTCGGATCACAGCGAATACTTCAGGGAAAGCTGGTACCTGGCGCCGTAGCGATCGTACTGCGTGATCTGACCCGAGGCGGTATCGATGGTGGCATCGTTCTGCTTGCTCAGGTTCTGGGCCTGCAAGGAGATCCGCAGTCCCTTGAGTTGCTGATTGTCCCATCCGGAGAAGTCGTAGCTCACTTGGGCGTCCCACAGCGTCAGCGGCTTCCGGTTGGCCGGCGCGAGCGTGTTACTGCCGCCGCGCGCTTCCGACAGGAAGGCCGAACGCCGGGTGCCGGCCAGGCGGGCGCTGAAACCACCCTGTTCATAAAACGCAGTCAGCTGGTAGGCGTGTTTGGACAGGCCCGGGATGGCGGCATCGTCGTTGAGGCTCCCGTTGTTCAGCGACGCGTTGGCCACGACGCCAAAGCCATCGAGACGCCTGCTGATCAGCCGCAAGGGCAGGGTGGCGGCCAGTTCGATGCCTTCCACTTTCCCCTTGAGGCCGTCCTGATAGAACGTGTTGATGCCCTTGAAGGTGGCCGGCGTGTACACCTTGCCGTCGGTATCCACGCCCTGGTGATAGCCCGGAATGTAGTACTGCGAGTAATCGACCACCTCCTGGCTGGAACGCGACCAGTTGACGATGTCCTTGTAGAACCCGCCTACGCTCACATAACCGTCCTTGGCGAAATACCATTCGTGGGTCAGATCGAGTTGGTTGACCTCATTTGGGCGCAGCTTGGCATTGCCGGTGTTGGACAACCATGGGCCGCGGGCCGGGTCGGTCTGGATGACCTCGGAAACGTTCTGGCGGAACTTCACCGAGCCGCCCGGCTTCAGGTAGTCGATACGCGCACGGCTGATCGCCTTGCTGGCCGCGAACCTGATCATCTGGTTGTCGCTGACCTCAAAATTCGTATTGAGGCTGGGCAGTACCTTGTTGTAATTCGCGCCATCTTCGATCGGCGTGGCCTGCACGAACAGATTGGCGCCGGTCAGGGAGGTGTAGCCCGTGGATGACTGCCTGGTGTTGATGAACTGCAGGCCGGCGTTACCGAACACGTTCACCGAGCCGAGCTTGCCTTCGAACTCGGCCTTGGCAAAGGCCGTGGTGATCTTTTCCTTGACCGCATAGGAATCGCCCAGGCGGTCAGGCTCCAGTTGCTGCGCGTCCCAACGACGGAAGCTGCTGGAGTTGAGCAGCCCCTGTGCGTCGTAGGCCACGACCTGGTCCAGCCCGGCCCAGGACAGGTCCGCCACGCCCCGGCGGGCGGACTCCGGAATCGGGCCATCGTTCGGCCAGGTGTCGGCGGTCAGGAAGTAGCCGTGGTTGTTCTTGGACTTCATGTGATCCGAGTACAGGAGGCCGAAGTTGATCGCGTTGAGCCAGCCGAAGTCGAATTTACCCGTGGCCTCCAGGCGCACGGAATTCAGGTATTCGTCGAATACACCGGTGTTCACGAAGCCATCCTGGGCCTGCGCATAGCCGACCAAGGGGTTGCCGGAGACCGAGGTTTGCAATGCCGGAATCGGCGCCAGCGACCCGCCCCAGGCTTGCGGGCCCGCCAGGCGGACCAGGTTGTAATCGGCGAAGTTGGTGCTGTTGTTGCTGAACATAAGCCCCGTGGGCGTGACCGACCAATCACGGGTGGTACCCGCGCCCGTGGTCGACAAACCGGGCCGACCGACACCGGCGTAGCTCTCGCCCGTTTGATCGTTCTTGGTCGTCGCGCTGTGGGCCATGTCGAACTTGACTTGCCACCTGTCGTTGACCGCCAGCTTCATGTTGACGCCGTAGGTACGCAAGGTGCCCTGCTTGTCGGTCGGGTCGGCACGGAGCACCGTATTGTAGGCGCCGCTGTGGCCCGACTGGGCCACGCCGTCGACGATAGGGCCGATCGTCCCGTCGGGCAGGTTCTGCTGGAGGCCACGCTTGATGCCCTGGTCACGGAAGTTGATCAGCAGGGCGTCGAAGGCGACGTTCACCGTGTTTGTCGGCTTGAATTGCAGAACGGCGGAGGCAGTCTCGCGGGTCAGCACGGAAGAATGCGAGTAAACCGTCGTGCCGGTCGGCGTCAACGCATTGCCGAAGTTGGGATTCGGGCTCCAGCCCCACACGCCCATTTCCTCGGACTGGGTGGGCGAGTTCGTCTTCGCCAGTGCAATGGCGAGGCCCACGGTATCCTTGGCAAAGTGGCGTGAATCGCTGAACGCCAACCGGTAGCCTCTATTCTTGTAGTCCGGGTTGTTCGACGGCAGGCTGCCTTTCTCGTAAGACGCATTGACCGTTGTGGACGCCTTGGCGTCCAGCGGCCGGGTAGTGCGCAGGTCCACCGTGCCGCCGATGCCCATCGCGCCGAGGCTGGCGTCAGGCGCCTTGTACACCACGGCGCCGCTCATGATTTCGGCCGGATACAGGTCGAATTCCACGCCGCGGTTGTCGCCGATGCCCAGCAGTTCGCGGCCATTGAGCGTGGTACCCACGTAATCTTCCTTGAAGCCACGGACCGAGATGCCGCTGGTTCGGCCGGCGACGCGCTCGCCCGCAAGGCCGGGGATGCGCGCGAGCGACTCGGCAATGCTCGTGTCCGGCAGCTTGCCGATGTCTTCCGCGGTCACCGCCTCGACGATGCTCGAGCTGCTGCGCTTGATGGCTTCGGCTTTCATCAGACTCGCGCGGAACCCCGATACGACGACAACCGCCGGGTCTGCGTTGGTCGTTCCGGTACTGTCCTGCGCTTGCGTAGCGCCGCTTGCCGCAAGCAGAGCGACCGCGCAAGCGATCGCAGTCGGCCTGAACATGCGCGGTTCAGTGAATGACCGGGGAGAGCGCCTGGTTCCAAACGACTGCGCCCGGGAGGCCATCATGATTTTCTCTTCTGTCAAATCCGTCTCCTATTTGTAGTTTTACGACATTGGACGGGGCTGTATTACGTGCCTGCCCGTCTTGCTTCAGAAGTTGTTATCGTTGTCATTGCACGCAGGATAGAATATTACATACGATTACAGCCGGTTGCATTAACATTCTCTCAATTTTGTAGTTTTGCAACGATAGCTTGCATTCGGTTGAATGAGTCCAGGTTGCGTATGGTGCTGCAGGACTGGGTTGCCACGTGCTGGAAGTCAATGACGGGCGGGGGCTCACGATCCTGCAAGGCGGCATCCGATCGGCAGGCTGTTTACCGACGTCGTGATGCCGGTTTTTCTTGAATCGGCGTGAAGAACGCTTTTGATCGGCTGGACAGGGCCATCCAAGCAAGCGCTTGCTGGTTCCGATCAAGGAGTCATGGCTGGAAAGCGGCAGCTTGTACGGTTACCGCAAGGTCGGCGATGATTTGCGCGAGCTGGGTGAATAATGCGGTATCAATCGCGTTCACCGCTTGATGCGTTCGGCCGGGATCCGCTCGCAGACCGGCTACGCACGAAGGCTGGCTCTGTCTGACCGTGGTAATTGACCTGTTTTCGCGCCAGGTGGTCGGTTAGTCGATGAGTTCGCGCATCGGCCGCGAACTGGCGATGAACGCACTTTGGAGACTGCATCTTCGCAGGTATCTTCATCAGTCAAACGCCATGCTCAACGCCAAGGGCTCCGTGAAGACCTCCGAACTGAATCGTGTAAGTGCCCTGAATGCCGCAGCATGATAAAAAACAGCGGTTTAGGGCGCTTTCTTCGCGTGCCATCACAGCAGAGCTACGACATTTACTTCCCAAAGCTAGAAGTAAATCATTGACAAAACTGCAGAGTGAAGTAATTTTCAGACAACTCTGCGCCAAGCTGAGCGCAATAACCTGAACTCTAGGAGGGCTGGTGGGTAATAGCTCGGCATCACCACGGTCTCAACAACGCTTACGCGTCTTCGATGCGTATCGGGGGCGTGGCAGACGTACCAATGCATTGTGGTTGGTCTACAGCGTGAAGATGGATCGAGACTTGATCTTCTCGAGCGATCGGCGGTTCGTCCATTGGTTGGCCTTCCTGGAAGCCAATCCGTTGGTCAAATCCTTTGATCTCACTACTTCTGCGGACGCATCAGTTCCAGATACATCCATCAAAGTACAGCTCGCCAATGCTGGTCATGAGATTCACTTGGTCTGCGGCGGCCGCTCGACAGGAGAGGAATTCAGCACATCACAAGGCAGCGAGGTTCAGTCTGGAGCGGCCAGAATCTTTACCGACCTTGACCTGAAGCCCCGCGTTGCGTCAGCAATGCGTTGGCATAAGGCGCTTGCCTTCGCCGCGGCAATTCGTGACAAAGAGTATGCGCCGCTACGGCTTGCGTTGGTGCCACTGGTACGCTCGATAGGGAAGGGTACGCTTGGTCAGGTCTTGAAAGAACTGCAAGGGTTCGAAGAAGCCGCGACACTTGGCGTGTTCGTTCGCTTGGCCGTTGAAGGCCACGTTAGCTGTCGAGTCCCGTTTGATCATAAACGCGTTTGACGAATAATTCCGGCCGCTTCTGCTGCCATTCCTTGAGTGCCAGAATGGGCGTTTTGCTGCCGATAGCGCGCTGTGGGATGTGGTGGTTGTACTCCTGGTGCGATTGAATGCCTGGACTGCTGAACCCAGCAATCAAGTCGCCCAGCATAGCCTTTGCACGGAACAAAGGCCAGCTACGGCGAGGAATATGATCGCACGATACGGCACAGCTACCCTATGGAAATCGGCTCAGTCGAAATCCCTTGAGTCCCTAGCCACACTCCAGGCAGAAGCCGCGGCCGCTGTCGACAGCGCAAAGGCCGATCAGGCGAGTGCGCAAGCGGATCGCGCTGAGGCTCTACAAGCCCTCGAGCACGTCCGTTCGCAACTCCGAACGAGCGAGGACGACGCCGCGCAGCTTCGACAGGAGCTTGCGGCCGCCGCCGCAACCAGGAAAGGTTGGAGCAAAGACTGGAGGACGCTCGACGTGAACTTGACGCCATACAGGCGCGCATGGACCAATCGAGCGCCGAACACGCCGCCGAGCGGGAGAGGCTGGCGGATCGCACCCGTCTGGCCGAGGATCGGTTCGCCGACATGGAGAAACGCGCGCTCCTCGAGATCGACAGGGAACGTACGGCCGCGGCAAAGCTGCAAAAGATACTTGAATCCGAGCGGGCGGCGCATAGCTCGGCAAATGAACGCCTACGTGTCGGCCACAACGAGGCGCAGATCGCAATCGGCAAGCTACGAGAGCAGATCGGCTCCTTACAGAGCACTGTAAACGCGCAGAGACAGGAACGGGACCGCGAACAGGCCGAACTGGAATCGCTGCGTTCACAGCTAGAGGCAGCGATACGTCAGGCCGTTGGCGCCGAAACACGCGCGGCACAACTGCGAGAAGAGGTTGACAGACTCCAGTCAATATATGTGGCCTCAAAACGGAGTTCCGCTAGTAAACGCCTACGTAAGAAAGCCAGTAGCGCCAGCTGACCACTGGCGCCACCGTAGACCCTGTTCATGAAGCCATCCTAGCGACAGTGGGCAGACTGGAGCCCTTGGACACGCGCGTTGCCGCGACATAAAGCTATGTGCACGAAGAAGGAATGTCGAAGCCATACCTAAACGTATGTTCATAAAGGAAAAACGCCCAAAATCGCCGGTGCGCTGGCCTTTAGGTCCAATTCGAACATGGTTTCAGGTTCGAGCACTATTGCCATAGTTTTCGGGGTGGACGGACGCGAAGTAAATGTTTGACCTGTGTGCGAGGAGACCAATGTCAGACAATTACTTCCAAAAAAATATCAAATTTACTTCTGAGAGCTCTAGATTGAAAATTGAGCCCTCGGAAGTAATGTCGATAGATGTGTCGTCGCCCGTCTCATAGGCGAGGCGCTGGTTATGGACACTCCCATGTAACAGTTTTACTTCGCGAAATCGGAATTAAATCTGTTACATGGGAGTCAGCGGAACTAAATTTGTTACTTCGGTGTGGATTAAGAGTGAGGCCGAGTGCAGACAGTGGTAGGAGCCCCAACAGAGGAAAGGTTCCGTAACCTCGTTCCCGATAACACTGAACTTCCAGTTTAGTCGCCGACCTACATAGGCATCACGAGGGCGATTTGCTTCACTCTAGCGACCTTGGCCTCCACGTTAGGGCAGCTCACGCCTAGTGTCGGGAGGCGCTCGCGACGATGAAGAAATCCGTCCGTATTCATCATACTCCATCGCGTAGCCCCGATTTATGCGACATGACTAAAGGCGCGATACAAGTGATTTTCTGTGATCATTGCCACTCTGGAAATGTGGTATCGTAAATTTACTTTGGACGCCAGTGGTGACAGCAAGCCGACGGTTCGAGCGATTTATCAGACACGGCCTTCAGTTCCGAATAGGGCCTTACTGAACGTACATGGAGCATGAACTTGAATCAGCAAGGTAACAATAAATTTGGAGCGGACCCTGAAGGGAAAGAAAGCCATGATTATTTATCCGAAATTATGATGGTTGGTCAAGTTATCGATAACCGCTTTAGAATTACTTCCGAGGCTAATAGCGGTGGTATGTCCGCAGTGTACCGCGCAGATGATCTCGATTACGGCGGAAATCGGGCCGTAAAAATCTCACTTCCAACGTCCGATCAAAGCTTGTCAAAACTATCATTTGAGCGTGAAGAACGTGCGCTTCGTGATCTTGCACATAAAAACATTGCTCAATACGTCGCGTCGGGCGTTTCTGATGGAATTTATTACATAGCAATAGAGTGGTTGGCTGGTGGGTCATTGGCTGAGAAGATTTTGCAAAAAGGTCCGGTGCCTTGGGTTGAATTTTATGAAAAAACCGGCCGTCCGGTCTTAGAAGCACTGGCGTATGCGCATCGGCGAAACTGGGCGCATCGGGACTTGAAACCGCAAAATATTCTCTTTAATTCAGATGAAACTCCAAAAATAATCGATTTTGGCATAGCTCGGGACGTGACTCAGTCACAATTAAACCAGACATTTTTCCGATCGGGTTCGCCTCCATACACGCCACCAGAGGCTGATGACAGTTATCAGTCCACTAGACGGGACGTGTTCTCTTGGGCAGCAATCGCGGTTTCCTGTCTCACTGGGGAGGTTTATAAGGATTACGAATCGCTGAACAGTGCGCTGGAAAGGTTGGGAAACAAAAGCATTCCAAAGCCAGATTTAAGAGCAGCCCTGAGCCTGAAAGTGTCGTCACGCCAAGAAGGTGCAAACATATTGTTGGCAGACATGGACCAGTACCATTTATCGGTTCTTGCTGCATCCACAAAACAAATTTCGATTTGTATCCAGCCCCCGTCAGAGAGTATTAAACGTGAATTGATCGAATACTATGCCAGTCTGCCGCCGGCAGAAGTGGCGAATTTTATCGAAAGTGATTTTAATTCTTCTTGGGCAGCAGCCTACGAGGAAGATGAGAAAGCCCTGACAATTGTAGGGGCAACTATCCGAGCAGTGTGTCGAGTTGAGGAGACAGCACTTCGGCTACTAAAGTTAACTGTTCAGAGTCCCCAAAGGGCAATTGAATTACGTGAGGCGCTTTCCTCGGTGCCCTCAATTAAGTTCGTATGTGGCGTAGACGGCGATTTTAAGTTGGCGAGAACGAATATCCGTGCGCTAGTCACGCGGATTGAAATCAGCGACGAGGTTTCGGCAGTACGGTCTGAAGAAAAAAGGAAAAATTATTGGTTCGATTGTTGGTCCGACTTCCTGCGCGAGAAAGAACGGATCTATCGGACTAAGCAGCTCGGCATTCGGGCAACGCATGTCGCTTCTGACGGGGAGTATTTTGTTGCGAATGTCGAAGGGGAAATTGAGCGGGATCAGCTCGGTGAATCTCTTGTGATCCAGACCGGCACTGGTAAGCCGCTAATATTTTCGGTTGTTGATCTGATTGCAGACCAGCTGATTCTCTCTTTGCGTTCGGGGGCCCGCTCGGATATACCGCGCCGAAACGTCTTGTTCGAAACAAACTTTGAGGCCGAAAGGAAATCAATCCAAAAACAGCGAACAGCGCTAGATGATATACGTACCGGAGGAGCGGTTCATCCACAGCTGGGCGATTTCTTATCTTCGCCTGAAGCCGTGGAAGCCGTGTCGACGTCTGGCGGGATATTTCCAGAATTTCTTAGTGAAGACAAACGGCAAGTGTTAGACAAAGCACTTAGCGTGCAAAATATTTTGGCAGTAAACGGCCCGCCAGGAACTGGTAAAACCACTTTAATCGCAGAGTTAATAGGTGCTTACCTGGGCAGGTTTCCGAATAGTAGAATTTTGCTATCGTCACAGACCCACGTAGCATTAGATAATATCATCGTGAAACTAGTCGACAAAGGGCTCTCCGAACATATTGTCCGAGTGGTTTCGAGTGGTTCGGAAAACGTACACAAAGTTCATAAGGCCGCAGAGGCTTTGACACTCGAGTATAAGGTGAGGGAGTGGTGCATAAAGGCCGAGCGATTGTCTGAAGAGTTCGTAGAAACCTATGCGCGGAAAGTAGGGATGAATTCCTATGATTTGAAAGCAGAGTTGCTCGGGAAATCGTTCTGCAAGACCGTCGAGCAATTGAATGCTCTAACCTCGGAGCGCAAGCAAATTCATACGCGAAGCGCCGAAATTGACGAGCAACGCGAAGAAACTATTGATAAAGGAATTATCCCTGACCGCGAAGAGTTGCTGGTTGAAACTCAGAATATTGTTCTGGATATCGAAGCTTTAAACGAGGCTATTGATTCTGCGGGGGCTCGACTTTCGCGCCTAAAAATTGCGTTAAATAAAATGGAAGGGTTAGGCGACCTTTTCGAATCCGCAACAGGGACTGAGCTGACAGAATTACTCAACGGGCTTGTCAAGTCTGACGAGGGGCGCGACGCTATTCTTCCGATTGTTCAACTTCATCTCGACTGGATTAATCGACTTGGTTCCGAGCGTTCGTTCCATAGCGCCGTGCTCAAAGAAGCACGCGTCATCGCTGGCACCTGCATTGGGTTAGCGGGAACGTTCGCTTTCCAAACGGAGAAGTTCGATCTGTGTATTGTCGATGAAGCGTCGAAGGCGACAGCAACAGAGACCCTTGTCCCAATGTCCCGTAGTCGTTGCACGATCCTGGTCGGGGATCCCGAGCAGCTACCGCCATTTATCGAAAGTGAAAGCGACGGCGCTGAAACGGCTTTCAGTGATGATTCTAAAAAGAGCCTGCTTTCTATTCTCTTAAATTCGCTTCCGAAGGAGAATGTCGAAGAACTTCTCGAGCAGCGACGAATGTGTGAATCTATCGGAAATATGGTGAGCGAAATATTTTATGAGAATAGACTGAAAAACGTTCGCCCAGATTCTGAGAGAATAAAAAATATCGCCACGTTGTACAAAATGCCGATAACCTGGATATCGACGTCGCGCAGAAATTTTTCTGAGCAAATAACGCCCGAAAAATCTTTTAAAAACGAAGGTGAAGCTGAAGCCATTTTGGACGAACTGCGGAAGATTGCGCGGCAAACTCGCGGGGCAAAGCATAAAACGCATGTGGCAGTAATTTCTGCGTACTCGGCTCAGGTGAATTTGTTAAAACATTTGGTGGATCAACATGTAGGTACCCATGCGTCGTTCTCAATCGAGATAAATACCGTAGACGCGTTCCAAGGTAGAGAATCCGATATTTGCATATATAGTGTAACTAGATCTAATGATAAGCGTCAGATTGGCTTCCAAAAGGAAAAGCGGCGCCTGAATGTCGCTCTCTCAAGAGCACGCGATGCTTTAGTGCTAGTAGGGGATGCCAAGTTCTGCGGTGACCTTCAGAAGCGTAGTTCTTTCGGTCGCGTTATCGACTATATTAAATCAAACCCGGATTTTTGCCAACTGGTGGAACTATGAGCGCAATATACGAAATTGCACAACGTTTTGATAGTTATGAAAACCAGTCGCTCGTTGATTTCTTCGGTGTTCACATCCCGTGCCAAATTTTGTTAGTAGATACTGTGGGTGTTGAACGCCGCCGGACACCGGCGATGACGGAATTCATTTTAAAATCGATTGACGCTGGACTGACGAATATCGAGGATGTTGCTGGGTTGTTGGGGTTACAGCTCGAATACTGTACTAATTTATTTCGTGAACTTCAACTCGGTGAATATATCGGCATTGACGGGTTCGGTATCTATTCGGTCTGGAAGCGAGGAAAGGAACTTTTAGCGAACGGCAGCGAGGATTCGCCAATAGATCGCCGTCTCAACATTGTATGGGACCCGCTATGCCGGAAATTTTTAGGGCGGGTGCCGATGTACACAAAGCGACGTGCTGATTCAGATGGAGTCATTATTCCTCTTGCAGGCGCGTTCGCCCCCCCTGATTTAAACGAAGTTGGTGCGCCAGCATTGAAGGAATCACAGTTGAGTGTAGCTGGCGCGCGCGGCGGGCGGGCCTCGTCATTTGAAGTCTTACGGGTAACAAAAATCGAAAAATCAATCGCCCGGTACCGTGAGGCTATCGCACTTGTATATAAAACCGATAAGGGCGATGTTTCACTGATGATGGTCACGAATGGGAATATTGATGCCGAGTTAACGACCGCATGCGCCCAAGCTTCTATCGCGAAATTAATCGGGGTCGACGGAGTTTTTTCGTCACGCCATGGGGGGGCGGGTGTCCGCAAGCGGTTTAGTGAGATTGCTAAAAGTCAGAAAAATAACGTGAGTCTTGAAAGCTTGGTCCGTCGACGTAGCCTTCTTCGATTTAAGGCCAATGCGTTGCGCGTGCGACTGCTTGAAACCGAGCAGCCGGAGTTACTTGCGCGGAAACAGGCTGCGGAATCGGATCTTACAGTCGTTGAGGGACAGCTTAAAAATTTTGCGATTCTTCCGGTCCGGTGCCACGAGGTCACGAACTATGTTATGTCAGCTCTCCAGTCGGCACGCAAAAGTGTGCTCATCACCACTACGATGCCAACTGAGGTTAAGCTGGATTTTGCGATGTTGGGTGCGCTCGAGGAGTGCCTAAGCCGGGGGGTACAAATCGATCTCTACATTGCCGATCGTCCCAATACTGACGGAGGAGCCGTCTTGAGTCGTCTTGATAAGTTGAGCCGCTCAGGAAGTTTTAATGTCTTTTTTCTGGCTTCCGAGGCTCGTTCGGTTTTTGAGATCGCCTTTGATGACGAAGATCTTTGTTTTTTCAATGAGTCTCCTCTTGGAGCGCGGCGCGGTCCGATCGTGCCGCGGGAGTTTAATGGTTATTCTGTCCGCGATCGCGATCTCGTTTCCAGCTACAAAACGGAGCACCTGAATTTTGGGCCTGCCGATCTTATTTCACGTCTCAGAATTCCTGCAAAGGAGGCATCGAAGTCGAAACCTGGCCAAGGCAAGAAAAGTTTACGTGAATTGAGAAAAACCGACACTAAAGGGTTGAAGCAAAGTTAGGTTTGCGGAATTGTTGATAGCGACTTCGCATCCTGTCACACTTTTCTCGAAATTTTCACAGTAAATTGAGGACTCTCACGATAACGAGGGTACAGCCTTCGTAGCTGCAGCTGCCTTCTTGGCAATCAACTTGACGCTGTGGCTTTGGGAAACGTTGCGTGGACGGTTCGAACGGAGTTTGATCAGCTCCGGATTGGAGAGTCCATTGCTCCGCTTGATCAATCTAAAAATGTCGTGCTGTGAGACTTTTTTCCAAGGGGGTCACGTGATCGAGCTAGCACTGCGTCATGTGACCATCGCGGGACCCTTTTGAACAGGGACATTGTCGCTCTCAATCCGGTAGGGTTATCGCAGTCCCTTTGGAGCATTTTCCCCTTCACGATGACGAATCCGCAACATTGTTGCTTGATCCTACCTATGTGGACGTGCGGCGCACCCAGCAGACGGTGACTTTCGCGCGAACACCGAAATTGAGCCATCGCCCAGCTAGACCGTGCGCTACACCTCTAGTTACCTGCCGGCTGTTTGGAAGTAAAACTGGTACTTCGCTGCGTCGTGGACTAATTTGAGTAGTTCGGTGCCAAATTCGTCTCGATGGAGAGGACCATGCCGGGAACCCCGACTTTGCCTTCGCGGCAGCGCGCACGCGTGCTCGATACGTATCGCAGCCGCGGCCATCGGAACAGCAACCTGTGGCTCGTGTACAGCGTCAAGCAGGACCAGGACATCCTCCTCCATTCCGACCGAAGTCTCGTGCACTGGCTTGCTTTCCTCGAGACCGACCCGTCAGTGCTCGGCTTCCGCCCCATTACCGATGAGCTGGTTGCCCAGCTGAGGGTCGGTCCTGCCGCAGCGACGCTCGTGGAGCGACAAGACCGGCAGCTCGAAGTGCATCTTGTCGCAGGTGGCCACCCAGAAGTGACGAGTGTTGAGACTGGTGTTGGCCCTGCAAAGGTCCGGCTTATTGCAGCGGACGAGCTGCAGGCGCACTCCCGGATCGCACTGCGTTGGCTCAAAGCCATTGGTTACGCGGGCTTATCACGCTTTAGGGATCTGACGCCGGTACTCAATCAGCTGATCCCCTCCCTGGAGCGACGCTCGAGCGGCAAGGTCGATGATTTGTTCGAGGATCTGCAAGGCTTCGATCGAGCGGCAGTGTATGCCGCACTGGTGAGAGCTGCCATTCACGGAAGCGTCGAACTCGATCTGACGTCGCATGGATTATGCGGTGCCAGCGGCTGGAAAAGAAAATTGATGCGGGCGCGGTGACATCATGGGAACGCGTCAAGGAGTCATCAAGGATTCTCTACCAATCGAGCTATGGCCCTCCGTCCTGGATGCCGAGTTCGACGATGAGCGGCGTGAGCAATTCAGAGCGCAGTCCGAAGCTATGCGCCTTTATTTTTCATTCGTGCCGGTAGGTGAAATCGAACAGCGTACAGGGGTAAGTCAGAACTCGCTACCGAGGCTTGCCAAGCGCTGCCTTAAGTTGGCGGATGACGGACGAATCCAAGGATTTCGCGCGTGCATTCCGTACCTACGAACGGGGCAGTATTCCCGAACAACTGAGCTGCCCCACACCCCACCTGGCGAGCGCGCGGGTATGGCCGGCGCCCTTGGCGTCATCCTGAAGCGCTTTCCGGATATTGAGCAGCTGCTCGCCAAATACACGAAGAATGAGGCCAAGCGCCTTGCCGTGCCTGAACACAAACTGCGGCCATGCGACCTGCACCGGATTTTCCTGCGCTGCCTGGCAGACAAAGGAATTGGTCCGACTGAATGGCCTTTCACGACGAAGTACCGGGGGCTGCGCTCCATCCAGCAATTCATGAAGGAGACCCTCGACCGCAATTTCGCGCGAACCACGATGGCCCGGGAAGACAGCGCGGCCCGCGCCCACCTGAGCGTCGGAACTGGTATTTCCTCCCTGTTGAGCTTTGACGAGCCCTATGACGCGGTCGAAATAGACGCCTACAAGGTGGAGGCGCACCTGACGGTGGCATTTCATACACCGGAAGGACTCGAGACTGATCTTCGACTGGACCGCCTGAATCTCATCGCGGTTGTCGACCGCTTCAGCAGTGCGGTGCTGGCCTATACCGTCGTGTACCGTCCCGAGGTCAACGCGGACGACATCCTGAAGGTGATCCGCGATGCGGCCAGCGCGACCTGGGTGCCGATGGACCTGACCATCGCGGACCTGCACTACCCGAAGGGCGGCGGCTTGCCAAGCGGCGTGATCGAGGGTGCGCAGGGCGCGCTTTGGAGCGCGACCCTGTTTGATGGTGCACTGGCGCATCTGTCGTCCGCCGTACACGCGCGTGCACGCGCCGCGTTGGGTTTCGCCGTCAACTGGGGGCCGGTGGCTCATTTCGAACGCAGGCCTAACGTAGAGCGAACCTTTAACCAGATCGCCCGAACACTCTTCAAGCGCTTGCCGTCAACCACCGGGGCAAGCCCCCAGAGCGGCCGTGCTGACGAAGCCGAGCGCAAAGCCGTCGAACACCGCGTCCGTGCAGCCGAAGTCGAGCAGTTGCTCGATGTCGCGTTTGCCCAGCATAATGCGACCCCGTCGGAAGGCCTGTCGCACCTGACGCCATTGGAAGCGATCCGGTATTTTGTCGATCGGCCCGAACGCTTCGAGTTTCGCAAGCGGCCTGCAGGTACGCCTGCTGAGGCGGGATTCAAGCAGTATGAATCGGCGGTGGTACGTGGCGACCGTAAGGCCGGGCGCCGGCCCTATATCCAGGTTGACCGTGTTCATTACACCAATCCTGTTCTGGCGACCTCCGGGCATCTGATCGGTACGCGCCTCTTGCTGGAAGTCGATGAAGAAGATATGCGGCAGGTGAGGGCGTATCTGGCGAACGGTGCCGAATTGGGTTTCCTCAAAGCGCACGGGAAATGGGGTGTGACCAAGCACAGCCGGCGCACGCGCAAGGCAATCAACAGCCTCATCACGAAGCGGCTCATCACGGTCACCAATTTCGACGATCCCATGCAGATCTACATGCGTCACCTTGCGACGCAGAAGGGAAAGCGCAGCTCGTCCGGGCCGCGGCCGAAGCAGGCGACCGAAATCGTCCGGATCAAGAAAGAAGTGGGTGTCGATGCGCAGTCCATTCAGGCACCGTCGCCTGTGCCCGAACCTGTTAGTCCTCCGCGTTGTGTCGTCGATGAAATGCGTGGCCGCCTGCTGTCGGAGGCGCCGTCCGAGTTCTTCACGAAAGTCAAGAACAGGAGATAGCCATGCCTAGCCGGACCGGTCCAGCAACCAAACCGTCATTCAGCGCGGAGATGCGCGAAAAAACGTTGGCAAGCCATCCGGTCAGGGGTGGCGACTACACATTGCCGACCCCCATGATGCAGCGGACCTACGCACTGGTGCGCGAACAGGTCTGGGCACGCAGGACCGGGACCGTTTTCTATGCATCGCCGCGTATGGGCAAGACACGTTGCGCGATCGCGATTTGCGACTTGCTACGCCAAGAGTTTCCAAATGTCTATGTGACCTTGCTCAGCACTCGCCCGAGCCCGCGCCCATCGACTTCGCACATGCTCCGGCTCATTCTGGAAGCCGAGTCGCATGTGCTGTCGCGGCGCCCGGATGCGGACTTATTGTTTGGGAACGCAGTGGCCGATATCCGGGTCAAGGCGGCGCGCATCGGCGCGAAACAGTATGTGCTGTTGATCGATGAAATGCATCTGCTCAACGATGTCGATCTCCAGCAACTGGTGTGCTTCCACAACCAGCTCGAGCTGCAGGATCTCCGGATGACGGCCATTTCCTTCGCCCAGCCTGAAATCCTGCACCGCCGCTCCAGTCTGTTGGCCAATAATGCGCGTCAGATCATCGCGCGCTTCCTCAGCGATACCCTCCAGTTCGACGGCTGTGCGAGTGAGGGCGACTTCGGTAGCTTGTTGCGCTCGTATGATCTGGCTTCCGAATATCCGGAGGGATCGGGTATCACGTACACGCAATTCTTCTTTCCGATCGCGTACTTGGCCGGCTTTCGTCTGGAGAACTATCGGACATCCATGTGGGAAGCGCTGCATCGCGCGGCAGGGAGCATCGCCGCTCAGGGTGTGCCAATGGAACATATCTGCCTGACGATCGAGGAGCTTCTGCTCTCGCTGAGGCGCCAGGACAGTCCGGACTTCGCCCTGAGTAATGAAGAGATCGATGCAGCGGTCGCGGCATCGAAATTGAGATCGTTCAGCGACGTGCTGAGCTGAATTCGACACGAGGACTGTATGGTCAGACGACCGGGCGCTCAGCGACTGACATGGAATCCCGAACTGCAGTTTCCTTTCGAATCAGGCTGGTCGCTATTCCAAAAAATCAAGGTGCTCAACAACCTGCGGGACCACGAGTTAGTCGAGCTCATTGCGCGCGAGCCAGTGCCGTTAAGGAAAGGGCGGCTCCGCGACTGCGCGGACAGCAGCTGGATCGATTTTGACCGCTTCAGTGAATTGCTCGAGGTGCCGGCGGCTGAGCTGAAGAACGGCTTCTGGGACCAGCTCGGCATTGCAGTCGAACGGCCTCGTGAATACGAGCTGCGGCATTGCAAAATGTGCTGGGCGATGCATCGCTATCACTGTGTGTTATTTGACCTGGCCTGGCTCACGCGCTGTCCCTGGCACGGCTTTACTGTCGGGGTACCCGGCGGGATGCTTGTCGTAACTTCCGGCACTATTGATGCGCGCGGCGAGCAGCCAGCGGCACCATTCAATGAGCTGTTGTCGATTGTACGGATGGGCAAGCCAAATCGTAACCGGCTGATCGGGTGCGTGCTGGAGTACCTGGAGTGGTGGCGATCGGTACAGGGGGCCGTACCGGAGGCGGACGCACTTCTGCGCAGCCTTGTCAGCACAGCGCATATGTCAAAGCAACGACCGGAAACTGTCCGGTGGCAAGCCGGATTCGCCCACGCGCGCGCGCCGATACGGTACAACTCATGGATCCTGGAAGACGTGGCCCCGGTCTGCTGCCGCTATGCCCGCGTCACCGATGCCGGCCGTAGCAGCGGAGCCCTCAATGACAACTACAGCATTCGCGATGGAACAGGCTGCTGCTACCGCGCGATCCGCAGGCATATCTTCCGACGCTACGTGCGCCGGCATCGGGCCTGCCTCAGAGGGCTCGCCAAGCTCAGCCGTGACGACTGTCTCTCGCTTTCCGCCGACGGTATCTGCGCGACCTGTCTTGCCTATGCCGTGTGGCGAATGTCGATTGAACAAATTATCGTGGCCGAAGGTCTGTTCGTCCCACGGCGAACGAACTACGAAATCCGGCTGACCGAGCCTTCGGCCTCCCGCCCGTCGGACGATCGGGCCAGACTGAGCTTCACCTACATGCAGTTCTTTGGCATTTGGTCCGCCATCGTCGACCGAACTCCTGGCGGCTGGTTCACTGTCGGGATGCAGGAGACTATTTCGTCTCCCCAGATTCTTTTTACCCATGACGCGAACCAGCCGGAGGACGCGCCGCTGCGCACGATCCACTGCATTTATCCAGAAGCCGAGAGCATGGCAACTAAAGCCGGCCGTCCGTGTAAGGCACCCTGGACGCTGCGCCCGACAGAGAATGCGTGCGTCTTGCGAAGCCAGGCATGGCTTAGTTCCGTCGAGCCACCGCCAAAAACAATGTTCGAGCTGTATGCGGAAAGCGGTCCGGAGGCCGTCGAGACCATCAGACGGCTGTGGCTGTAGCCTGGGTTTGCGCGGCACGCATTTTTGCGAACGGATCGGCAGCTTCCATATATCGCATGGCAGAGTGAGCATCTTGCCAGCCTACGTATTCCATCAGCGTTTTCAGGTCCCAACCGTTCGACGTCGCCCAGTTTGCGAAGCCTCGGCGTAACGAATGGCCGCTATATTGGTGCGCGAGCGCGATCCCTGCGTTGTGAAACAGGCTCCTCAGCACCGGAACAAGACTGTTGATGTGCAGGCCGGCATTGCCGACGTTCCCCCATCGGTCCACCGCCCGGAACACCGGTCCCTCAGTGAGTCCTGCCAAAGCGACCCACGCAAGATAGGCCTCGACCGGGCACAGCGTCCGCAGGGCAGGCGCCTTGAACGTCTTGCCACGGGAATCCCGATCACCTTTTGATTGGGAAAGGAAGCACGCCATCCCCTGTCCAGAAACCGCATTCACATGTTCAATTCGCAGGCGGGCGAGTTCGTCGCCGCGGAAACCACGCCAAAATCCCAGCAGGAGGAGGGCGCGGTCGCGTGTATAGCGCAGCTGTTCCGGTTTGCGGCCGGCCAGCGCGGCTGCCGCAATCGCTTCATCGAGCCAATGCGAGATCTGGCCTACCTGTTCCAGCTGGATCGGCCGTGCCTGCTTCTGCTGTGCAGGATGCAAGGCGCGGATCCCCTTAATAACTTTCCGGACGATTTGAGCTTTGGTAGGGTCCGGAAACCCATGCGCGTGATGCCAGTCAGCGAGTGCTGCCAGGCGTTGCTGCAGCGTGCTGATCGACAGCATTCCGGCATGCTCGGCGAGATAGCGCGCAACTGTATCAGGGCTCGCCGGCAGCAGACCGCCCCATTCGGTCTCGAAGTGCTCCAAGGCAGATCGGTAGCTGCGCTGCGTGTTCTCGCGCGTGGCTGCGCGCGCATAGATTTCGACAGTACTCATGATGCGTTCAACCCCAAGGACGTCGCCGGCAGGGGAAAACTGTACCGGCCATCCGGAATTCTAAGGCCGAAATGAGCGTTCACACGAGATAATTCCTCATTATCCAATGTCTTCGATGGGTGGACTCAAGCCAGAAAACGGGGATTTTTGGTACGTACTACGGTAGTATGTAATTTAGTACGTTATTCCACGGAGAATCGTTATGGCACGTGCCGGGGTATATTTTTCGGATGTTAAACGCGCACGGGACGCGTTGGTCACCGATGGACGGCATCCGTCCATTGACGCCGTCCGCGCCGCACTTGGGAACACCGGATCTAAGACGACGATCCACAAGTATCTGCGGGAGATTGAAGCCGAGGAGGGCGGTCGGAAAGCTAGCGTTAGCGAAGCCATCCAGGTCTTAGTCACTCAGCTTGCGGATCAGCTCCAGAGTGAAGCTGCCACTGAGGTGGAAGTGGTGCGCGCCCGAATGGCTGAACTACAGGGAGCCCACGAGCATGTCCAGGCTGCGCTGGAATCGCAGTTGGTCGACTTGCGGCAAGCGCTGGAGGGCGTGTCCCGGCAATTGGCGTCGACCGAGCAGGACCTGGCCGGGCTAAAGGACCAGCTAAGCCTTGAACAAATTGCTAGGCACACTGCGCAACAGCGCAGTCGCGATCTTGGCGAAAGACTCGCCGACGCCGAGCGGCACCAGGCCTCACTGGAAGAAAAGCACCGGCACGCACGCGACTCGCTGGAACACTATCGAACCTCCTCAAAGGAGCAGCGTGAGCAGGAAAACCGACGCCATGAACAGCAGGTCCAGGGCTTGCAGGTCGAACTGAGGCAGGCGCAGCTCGCGGCCTCGCTCAAGCAGGAAGAATTGACCAGGTTGAACAAGGAAGCCGCAGCGCTTGCAACCGAACTCGGCTCCAGTAAGCAGGCATTGCACCTCGAGCGGGAAGCTAACCGGAGCCTCGCGCGGAAGGTCGAGCAGCTGCAAGCTAGCGAGTCGCGCATAGCCGTGCTGGAGGCACAACTTGCCGAGAGTCGGAGCCGGGCCGCCGAAGCTGAGCAGGCATCCGCTCGGGTCGCCGAGCTTTGCACCGAACTCCGGCAGCAGAAGGCCATGCTCGAAGTTCAGCTGGACGGCGCAAAAGGTGCGATCACGTTGCAGGAACGCTTGGCCAAGCTGGACAAGGCGGTATTTGGCAACGAGAAACCCGGGCAGCCCGACGCCCAAGCTGCCGAAACAGATTGATCGTCGGCCGTGAAGAAAGATCACCGCGCCTCGATCTTAATGCCACGGGCCGCATGATCTATCGTCGCAGCGATGCAGTTGAAGATTGCGGCCGCTTGCTCTAAGGTGAACGATGTCCCCAAGGTCGATGCACTTGGAAGTGAATTCGTTAGATTGCTGCCGAAGGGGGCATCTAACAAATTTACTTCCAAAAAAATATCAAATTTACTTCTGAGAGCTGCCGATCCGGAATCGATGCATCGTCCGGTTCCTGTACTTCGCATAATCTATATTATGTCAAATAGCATTTATGGAAAGGCGCCAAAACGCCCTCGGAGCAGTCCTACATGATCCCTTTTCCACTGACCGACCCAATGATCTCGTCATACCGCTCGTTATCGGTCTTGTGCAGATAAGCCGCCGTCGTCGCGATGTTCGCATGCCCGGCCGTGTCCTGCAGCGTCTTCAGCTGCACCCCATTGTTTGCATGGTTCGTCAGCATGCTGTGACGCAGCCAGTGCGCCGATGCCTGGCGCAGCGTCGCCGCGGTATCGCCATCGCCCTGGGCATCGGCGGCGCGCGCGGCGTCGGCGAACATCGCCTTCACAGCTTCGGACGCGGCCTCGTCCGTGATGCGCGACAGTTCGCGCGAGCGGCTCGACAGGACCAGCGGCGTGCGGTCGGTGCGGCTGCTCTGCGGCAGCAGTTCGAAGGCCTGGCGGTAACTGCGGAAGGCTTCCAGCATGTCGGGCGGCACCGGCAGGCGGCGCGGCTTGTTGCCTTTGCCGGTGACGTCCAGCCACCAGCGGCCGTTGCCTTCGGTGTAGATCGAGCCCATCGAGGCGCTCACGATTTCGTTCAGGCGGGCGCCGGTGTGGGCAAAGGCGACCAGCAGGAAACGGTCACGCGCGCGGCGCCGGAACGCCGCCGGCGTGTCGGCCGGACGATTCGACACGGTCTGCAGGGCCAGCGAAATCGCGCCCTGGGTCAGGTAGCGCGTGATCCGGCTGGCTGACGGTGCCCGCACGTTGCGGACCAGCGCGCCCGGATTACGCCGCAAATAGCCGGTCTGTTCGGCAAACCCCATCAAGCCCTTGACTGCAATCATTGCCTGGCGCCGGCTGGGATCGGACAACGGTCCGGTGAACGGCCGGTACTGCGGATGGCTGCGCGGCCATTTGGTGGTCGATACCCAGCTCGGCGGCGGATTCTTGAGGAATTCCTTGTAGTTGTTCAGGTCGGCGACGTTCAACTGCACCAGGGTTTTCTTCGCTTCTTCGCGGCACCAGGTCAGGAAGCGGAACAGTTCCTTTTGCGTATTCTGGATCGATTTCGCGCTCAGCTCGCCGTGGGCGACGAACTCGCGCGCCAGTTCGATGTCGGTGGTGGCTTCGGTGATGGCATCGTCGGCGAGGCGGTACATCTTGACGTGCATGCGTCCGCTCTCTCCGGTCGTGATCTCTTCCGGTTGGGACGGGCCAAGGTCGATGGGGGTAAAGTCTGGCATGCGATGCGGATGTGAAGGCTGGTAGGGCTGTATCTATGTACAGTATAGCATTTGCGCGGTTCAAATATTGAACTCGACAATATATTTGGTAATGTCGAGTTGCAGATTGGGTGAAGCTGCTTGCTGCAACGCAGCTTTTCACAGCATAAACAGCAAGGCCACGATGCCAAGCATCGATCCCGCCAGCGTCACGCGATAGACGGTCATGTTCCAGGATTTGAAGCGGCGTCGATAATGGCCAAAGCCGCGCAGCAGCCCCTGCAGCCCGGACGGCGCCTTTCCAGTCGGCTCGTCCCTGTCGCCTGGCGGATTGGTCGCGCTCGTGAACATCCGGCCGAGCGCATGGTTGATCGCCTGGGCCCAGCGCCAGCGCATCGGCCGTTCGATGTCGCACAACAGGATCAGGCGTCCGTCGCCCTGCCCGTCGTGCGCCCCGTTCGTGGCCCAGTGGATGTAGGTCTCATCGAACAGCATCGCCTCCCCGTCGCGCCACGCATGGCGCTGGCCATCGACTTCGATGAAGCAGTCGTCATGGTTCGGTGTCGCCAGTCCCAGGTGGTAACGCAGGAAGCCCGCGTAAGGATCGCGGTGCGGGGCCAGGCGTGCACCGGGCGGCAGGTCGACGAAGCTTGCTACCTTGACCGAGGGTATTGCTTGCAGCAGTGCCACGGTGCGCGGACAAAGACGCCGCGCCAGGGGTGGCGCGGTGTCGTACCATTTGAGGTGAATGTCCTGCCAGCCGCGCCGCAGCGGGGCGTCGCGGCCGCCCTCCTCGCCTTCCGGCACGGCATGCGCATGGCCGAACGCGCGCAGGTGCTCGGCTTCCGCCCGGATTGCCTGCCAGTGCTGGCGCAGGGGTGCCAGCTCCGGTACCTCCTGGAGCGGGATAAAGGGCGTGCCCGGCGGCTTCGCGCAGAGATACATGAAGACATTGATCGGCGCCATGAAGCTGGAGTGGTCGATCAGCTGGCGTACGAGCGGCAGGCGTACCCTGCCGCGGAGATGCACGTACAGCGCCGAGAACAGGAAGGCACCGATCACCAGCCATTTCATCGTTTTTTCCTTTATACGGTAATTACCGGTAACGCCAGCTCAGGCGCCGCCTCGCCACAGCCGGCCGGTTTTGGCAAACACCTGGGCGCCGACCTGGCGCCCCAGCTGCATGCCGGCGGCATTCCCATGGTCGAAGTGGATGCCGCCGTAGACCCGCGAGATGCCGGCTTGCTCGGCCGCGGCCGTGAACGTCGGCCAGTTCAGGGTCACGGCGGCCGACGGCAAGCCGGGCTCGAGGGCGAGCGAATGTGGCGGCCGTGTGATGCCGGCGCCGAACGCATCGCTGCCGGTGAAGCGCCGCAGCACTTCGGCGGCGGCCCCGCTGAAGGTGCTGTGTCCGGATACGTATTCCGGAAACGGCGGCGTCGGAAAGCTCGGCAGCTGGTATGGCATCCAGGTCTCCCCGGCGATGCTGCCGAGCCCGCCCGCAGGACCCAGCAGCCCGTAACCGGTAACCGTCTGACCGTTCAGCAGATAGCGCACCGCCGTGATCGGGCGGGCCGCATCGTAGAAACGCTTGGCATCCCAGGCTGCGATGGCCGCGTCCGCCAGCGCGTTCGACAGCGCAAACAGCATCCTGATGTCATCGTCGTCGCTGTGCCGGTCGCGTTCCGACACGGTCAAGGCAAGCGAAAGCCAGTGGCCCGGCGGCAGGTCGGTGCCGGGGTTGTCGGCCCAGTACTCGGTAATCACTTTCTGCTCGTCGTCAAGGGCGGCTTGCAATTCGACGATGCGCATCGTCTCGTCCCGGTACCCGTCCGAGCCGCACGCATACGGTGGTCCGGGCCGGTATTGTCCGGCAGAAGCAAGCGCGAACGGCCTGACCCGCTCCCAGGCCGCGGCCAGGAACCCCGGCGTACGCAGCGTGCCGCCGGCATCGACATAGGTCAGCGGCTGCCACAGGCCAGGTTCGGGGATCGCGTCGCGCGGCGTCGGCTGGCTGACGATCAGCGGCGGGTTGCGCGCCACGTAGCCGGTGTAATCCGCATACGGCACGCCGCCGGGCGCCAGTGTACCGAGCTGGTTCGAGCCATCGGTATGGCAGTAGGCGACTTCGGCCCGGGCCGCCGCGGTGCCGAGGCCGGCAGGGCCGCTGCGCTTGGCGGGTGCCTCGGCGGGATCGTAACCCAGTTGCCGCATGTGCTCGTCGAAAGCGGCTTTCTGGGTCGGGAACTGGTCGAGCAGCGCCGTATGCGCCGCGTAGCTCATCGCCATCGCCTTGTTGGCGGCGGTGTGCTCGGCGGCCGGACGGCGCCCGGTCTGGACGGCGCGTGCCGGCAACGCCACCGGATCGTAGGCGCACCAGGCATCGTACATGCACGTGAACATCACTGCCAGGGAACGTGCCGCCATGGGTGGCCCGGGCCTGGTCGCGCGCACTGCCAGCAGCGCCGTCTGCGTCCAGCCAGGCACCACCTTGTCCGATGGCGGCGCGGCGGGCTGGCCCGCACCGGGGCCGGCCGGCTTGTCGCCGGCCACGGCCCTGCCCTCCTGCCCGTCGCCGCACGCAGGCAGGGCCGCGCTCACCGCCACGCCCGTGCCCATGCGGAGGAAACTGCGCCGCTTCATCGCTGGCTCCCTATCTGCCGAACGGTACCCAGTATCTGCCAGGGGCGCCGCCGGGCGGGGGTTCCTGGTGCCGTGTATGCCGCCGCCTTGGTGGTTCGCAGCGGCTGCGCGACATTTCGCCATCTGCGACGGTGGAAGCAGGCGGATTTACGTTTCGCGCAACAGGCACGGGGCCGCGCACGGTTGGACGCAAGTTTGCAGCCGCGGCGGGCGTACGGGACAATGAGCCCGAACGCAACGACATCTGAAAGGAGCACGCATGAGCATCACGGTCAAGAACACCACGCCGGACACCACCAGGGTCACCCTCTTCGGCGAACTGCAGGACGGCAGCTTCGACGCCAAAGTCATGGGCGAAACCGATGTGCCCTACACCCGCTACTGGGACAACGAGGTCGAGCAGCGCATGATCTACATCGAACCAGATCCGGACCAGCTGAAGGCGATCCTGGCGGCCCTCAACGAGCGCCGCCTGACCATGGAGCAGCTGGTCGAATTCGGCAGCGCCGGCGGTGGCACGTCCGAGATCCCCGTCTAATATAGAGAGGAGTCGCCATGAGCAGTACGAACAGCACGAACGGCACGGGTCCGGTGACTATCGGCGTCGGCAACACGACCAGCGGCGAGGAAGGTTCCACGCCTACGCATGAGACGATGCAGGAAACCGGCGGCAGCGGCGGCGACGCCCTGACCCAGCCCAAGGATCTGGAAGCGGCGCCGCGCGCGCCGGTGTCTCCCGGAGCCGCACGGCGTCAGCAAAGCGGCGCTGCGGAAGCGCCCGAAGGTGCCGGCAGCGACGCCACCGCCATCGGACGCGGCTACCAGGACACGCGCAGCAGCCAGGCCGGGCCGGGCGAGACCGGCTTGGGCACGCCGGAAACCGGCGGCAACCAGGACCAAGGCGACCTGGCCCCGCCGCGCAAGGACTGAAGCCGGGCGCTCAGGCCGCGCCCGCCATGCGCCGGCAGGCGTCGGCGCAATCGCGGCACGCCTGGGCGCAGGCCTGGCAATGGTCCATCGGGTGCTGCCCGCACTCCTCGGCGCAGGCGGTGCACACGTCTGCGCACAGGCGGCACAGCTGCTGCGCAAAGTCGCTGCCGCGCGCCATGAAACCTGCGGCCGTGCGGCAGATCTGGGCGCAGTCCATGTCGAGCGCGATGCAGCCGGCCATCATGTTGACGTCCTCTTCCCGGAGGCAGGAAGCGGCGCAGTGGTCGCAGGCGGTGGCGCAGGCGTAACAGGCTTCGATACAGGCTTTCAGGTGGTCTTGCAGCATCGTGGTCTCCAATCTGGTTGAAAATACCAGCTTAGCACGTATACATTTGTCCAAATGAGACGTTAGCTCGGGGAAAGCTTATTTCAGCGGCGCCGCCTTGATCACCGCGCCACCCTTCATCACGAACGTCACGCGCGTCAGCTCGGCCGGATCCTGCAGCGGATCCCCGCCGACCGCGATCAAATCCGCATACTTGCCCGGGCTGACCGATCCGACGCGGTCCTTCCAGCCGAGCAGGTCGGCGCCATTGATGGTGGCGGCCTGGATTGCCTGCATGGGCGTCATGCCGTACTTGACCATGTAGTAAAACTGGCGCGCATTGTCGCCATGCGGGTAGACACCGGCATCGGTGCCGAAGGCCATCCTGACGCCGGCGCTGTAGGCTTTACGGAAATTGTCGCGCTGGAGCTGGCCGACCATCTTTTCCTTTTCCAGCGATTCCGGCAGCATCCCGGCCTTGGCGCCTTCCTGCAGGATGTAGTCGTCGTTGTAGATGTCCATCACCAGGTAGGTACCCTTCTGGCGCGCCAGGCGGATGCCTTCGTCGTCGATCAGGCTGCCGTGTTCGACCGAGTCGACGCCGGCCAGGATCGCGTCGCGGATACTGCTGGCGCCGTGCGCATGGGCCGCCACCTTGCGTCCCAGCTTGTGCGCCTCCTCGACGATCGCCTGCATTTCTTCCAGCGTCAGCTGCTGGGCGCCGGCTTCGTCGCCCTTCGACAGCACGCCGCCCGAGGCACAGATCTTGATGGTGTCGGCGCCGTATTTGGCCATCTCGCGCACCTTGGCGCGCGCCTGCCACGGACCGTCGGCGACGCCGTTTTCCGTGTAGTGGTAGTCGGCCGGCAGCAGGTTGTTGTCGCAGTGGCCGCCGCGGATGCCGATCGCGTAGCCGGCCACGCGCATGCGCGGCCCGGTCAGCTCGCCCTCGTTGATGGCGTCGCGCAGGGCAATGTCGCCGAAGCCGCTGGCGCCGACGTTGCGCACGGTGGTGAAGCCGGCGTCCAGCGTCAGCTTCGCCGCATGCACGCCGTACATCGCGGCGCGGATGTCGGACACGCCCAGCGACTGGTAGCCGTGCAGCTTGGGGTCGCCCGTCAGGTGCACGTGGGCGTCGATCAGGCCGGGCAGCACGGTGGCGTGCGACAGATCGATCCGCTCGGCGCCGGCCGGGACCAGGACATTGGCGGCCGGGCCGACCGCGGTGATGCGCTCGCCGTTGATCAGGATGGTCTGATCCAGCAGGACCTTGCCGGCGACGACGTCGACGAGTTTGCCTGCACGGACGGCGACGACGTGTCCGGCCTCGGCCTTGATCCTGGTTTGGCTCTGGGCGCCGGCGGGCACGGACGCGAGCGCGCCGAAGGCGGCGAGCACGGCCGCGAGGGTGTTGACTTTCATGGGCGCGAACTTTCGATGGTGTCGATGGGCGGGGAAACTTCAGCAACCGCTGCGGCCTGCAGCGCCAGCCGGCGCCAGTTGCGCCAGGAGATCACGGCGTTCAGCCAGAAGCCGGCATACAGGGCGGCGGTCAGGTACAGGCCGCGGCTGGCATACAGCGGCACGGCGATGGTATTCACGAGCAGCCAGAAGCCCCAGTTCTCGACGCGGCGCTGCATCATCAATACCTGGGCGATGATCGAGAACACGAGCACGGTCGAATCCGGGAACGGCGCGAAGGCGTCGGTATGGAAGTACAGCAGCGCGCCGTAGGCGATAGTGCCGGCGACGCCGAGCGCAGACGTGCCCAGCAGGCCGTAGCGGCTGGCGTGGGTAATGGGCAGCGGCTTGCCGTGGGCGCCGCGCAGCCAGCGCCACCAGCCGTAGAAGCTGGTGGCGACGAAAAAGACTTGCAGCGCCACGTCGGCGTACAGGCGGCTCTCGGAAAACAGCACGCCGAACAGCGTGCAACCGATGATGCCGGTCCACCAGGTGTGGACACTGTTGCGGCCGGCCAGCACGATGGCGAGGGCGGTAAAGAGATTGGCCGCGATTTCGAGCGGTCCGATCATCGGACCCCGCCCCGCCTGCCCTGCCTGCCCAGCTTCATGCATGCTCCTTATTCAAGAAGCATGTACTTTACGCCAGCCGTCGCATTTCTTGCAAGTAAGTTATTGCAAGCCCGCCACGCAGAGGGCGGGACGCTTCCAGTCTCACAGCTGGATAGTCTTGTGTTCGCTGTCCAGGTCGGGCTTCTGGCCGGTGATCGCCGCCTTGGCCATGGCGAACAGCTGCACCATCTTGCTGTCGTGCGTGTCCCAGTACTCTGCCGAATGCGGATCGACACGGATCAGCACGGCGTGCTCGTCCTCGGGGCCGGCCGGGAACCAGGCCTGGGCACCGGCATTCCACTTGCTGCGGATGAGTTCGCGATCCACCACGCGCTCGGCGGTACCGCTGATCGAGACGTACAGGCTGTCGTCCGGCTTGGAGAAGGCCAGGTTGACCAGCGGACGGTGAGCGATGCATTGCCACAGGCCGGTCAGCGTGGAAGTGAAGAACCAGATGCCGCCGTCCTTGTCGACCTCTTCCTTGGTCATCGGCTGGCTGAGCAGGTGGCCGTGCTCGTCCTGCCAGGTGAACATCGGGAAACGGACGTCCCCGATCTTGGCCGCCAGGGCCGCGACTTTGTCGCTGTCGTGCGTGCTCATAACTATGTCCTCATGGTGTCGTATGGTCGAGCTGCCATTCTGCGCAGGATAAGACGGCGTGTCCGTGCGGCGGCGAACCATGGCGCGAATGGCACGTTCTGGACCGTTCAAGAGCGTGCAACCGTCCGGCCGCCTGTCATATCGAAGCAGTTTTTGAGCCCAGTCAACGGTCTCGGAGAGCGGGAAAAATGCCGGAGTGCAGCGCCATATAATGGAGCCATGCGCCAGATTGCCGTGCGCACCGTCGCCAACGAGCATGGAGCAGCCCCCAAATGATCCGCCCCGACCGCCGTGCATGCGCCGCACGCCGTATTCCCCGTACTGCAGGCTAACGGATGAAACATGGGCGCCAACCATCCTGCCGGGATTCCGATGTCCGCACCGGGCGGACCTGCGCGGCTCGTCGTGCATCTCGTGGACGCCCTGGACAGTGCCGAGCTCGAAAACGGCCTGCTTAACCTGATCCGCCACCTGCCCGCCGAGCGCTATCGCCACGCCATCGTCTGCCTGCATGACCGCGGCGATTACCAGGCCGGCATCCGCGAGCACGGCGTCGACGTCGTCAACCTGCACAAGGCCGAAGGCCGCGACCCCCTGCACTATCTGCGCATGTTCCGCGTGCTGCGGCGCCTGCAACCCGACCTGATCCACACCCGCAACCGCTCCGGCCTCAAGGCGCAGATCGTCGCCGCGCTGGCTGGCGTGCCGGTGCGTGTACATGCCGAGCACGGGCGCCAGCGCGGCGATGGCGACGCCCCCCGCAAGCCGGGCCGCACGGGGAAGCGGCTGCCGGGGCTGCTCCTGCGCAGGCTGCTGTGTCCATTGATCGACCATTTCATCGCCGTCAGCAGCGACCTCGAGCAATGGCTGGTGGAATCCGTGGGCGCCGAACCGGCCCGGGTGTCGCAGATCGCGAACGGGGTCGACAGTGTGCAATTCCACCCGCGCCTGGGACCGGCCGCGGCGGTGGGTCCGCCCGGCTACATGAGCGACAACGCCTTCGTCATCGGCAGCGTCGGCCGCATGGACGATACCGCCAACCACGCGACCCTGGTCGAAGCCTTCCTGCGCCTGATCGCGTCGCCGCACCCGGCGCATGCACGGCTGCGCCTGCTGATCGTCGGCGACGGTCCCGCGCGCGCCGAATGCCAGGCCCTGCTCAACCGCGCCGGCGCCGCCCAGCGTGCCTGGCTGCCGGGTACCCGTGCGGACCTGGCCCAGCTGATGCGTGCGATGGACCTGTTCGTGCTGCCTTCGCTGGCCGAAGACCGCTCGAATTCGATCCTGGAAGCGATGGCAAGCGGGCTGCCGGTGGTGGCGACCGCCGTCGGCGGCAATACCGAACTGGTGCACCCCGGCTTTACCGGCATCCTGGTGCCGCCGATGTCGCCCGAACTGCTGGCCTCCGCCATCGCCGATTACTGCCGCATTCCCGAAATGGCGGTGCGCCATGGGGCGCGGGCGCGCAGCCAGGTCATCGCGCGCCACAGCATGCCCGCCATGGCACGGGATTACCTGGCGGTGTACGACACCTTGATCGACTCGCTGACCCATCGCTTCGACCCGCATCGCTTCGACACGCCCCGCTTCGATGTCAGCGTCAAGCGTGCCGAGCCCGACGTCGATGACGGCAAGCGGGAGCGCTGATGCGCGTGCTGCACCTGCTCGACCCCGCGGTGCTGAAGCGTACCGAGTACCGCAGGCGGACGCTGTCGCTGATCGGTGAACTGCGCGCGCAGGGTGTGCAGACCGTGCAGCTGGCCGCGCCCTGGCTTGCGGGCACGGGCGATGATGCAGCCGGTACGCTGGGCCACGGTAGCGCCGACGGTGCAATCGCCGGCGATGCAGCGCCAGCCTGGCACGTCTACCGGACCCCGGCGCCGGCCCGGCCACGGTGGTGGCCGAACTGCTGGCCACAAACCGGTGCGGCGCCGCTGCAGGCCTCCCTGTCGGCTGCGGCGCTCGCATTGCGGTTGCGCCAGCTCGCGAAGCTCACGCGGCCGGACCTGATCCACGTCCATATGTGCGACGGTCACGCGCCGGCCTGGCATGCGCTCGCTTCGCTGATGTCGGCGCAGCAGCGCCTGCCGCTGGTGGCCGACGCCGAACGGCGTGGCGGCCGCCGCCGTGGTGTCCCGGCACTCGAGCGCTGGGCACTGGCCCGGGCCGCCGCCCTCTCCGCGTCCAGCCTGGAGATGCGCGCGGCCTTGCGCGGCGCCGGGGTGCGTTGCCGCCACATCGCGGTGATTCCGCCCGCCAGCGACCTGGCCGGAATCCCGTCCCGCGACCGCGCCCCTGTCGGGCTCGAAGGCGCGCCCTTGCTGGCATTCGCCGGTCCGCTCCAGCCTGCGGGCGGCATCGACCTGCTGCTATCTGCGCTGGAACCGGTGCGCAGGCGCTATCCTTCCTTGCGGCTGGTCGTCGCCGGCGGCGGCCTCAACGAGGACGAGCTGGCACGGCGTATCGGCAGCTCGAGTGCGCGCGGGCACGTGGTCGTGACGGGCAGCCTGTCGTCGCGGCGCAGTGCGGACCTGCTGCCGCGTGCCGACATTGCCGTGTTCCCGGCACTGGCCGGTAGCGGCGAGCCGCTGGCGCCGCCACGCCATCTGCTGAATGCCATGGCCCAGGGCTGCACGATCGTGGCGTCGGATGTCGCTTGTCATCGCGAACTCCTGGTGCATGGACACAGTGCGATGCTGTTCCGGGCCGGCAGCCGCAAGGCACTGGCCGAAGTCCTGCTGGGTTTGCTGGAGCGGCCGGAACGGCGGCGCGCACTGGGGGTGTCCGCCGCTGCATTTGCCGCGTCGCGCCATACCTGGGCGGTGACGGCTTCGTCTTACCGCCGCCTGTATCAGCAAGTGCTTGTAGAACAACAGACTCAGAATCGTCTATAGTTGTGCTTTTCTACAATCTTCGCAGGGCCTTGAGAACCGTAGCGCGCATCGCAAGCCGGAAGTGCAACGCGTAGCAGGTTGATCAAGGCCCCACCACAACATGAAATTCGATGTAGCAATCGTCGGCAGCGGCCTCGCCGGCCTGTCCGTGGCCCTGCACCTGGCACAAACGCGCAAGGTCGCGATCATTTCCAAACGCGAGCTGCTGGACGGCGCCAGCAACTGGGCCCAGGGCGGGATCGCAGCCGTGCTCGATTCCGGCGACAGCCATGACCAGCACGTCGCCGACACGCTGGTCGCGGGCGCCGGCCTGTGCGATGAAACGGCGACCCGCTACATCGTCGAGCACGGACGCGAAGCGATCGAATGGCTGATCGAGCAAGGCGTGCCCTTCACCCGCGACGAGACCGCCGAGCTTGGTTTCCATCTGACCCGCGAAGGCGGCCACAGCCAGCGGCGCATCATCCACGCCGCCGACGCCACCGGCCACGCGGTGCAGGCGACACTGGAGCAGAAGGTGCGCGCGCATCCGAACATCACGCTGTTCGAACACCATTGTGCGATCGACGTCATTACCTCCGACAAGCTGACCCCGACCGGCGTCCACAGCGGCGCTCCGGCGCTGGTCGGCCAGCCGCGCTGCCACGGCCTGTACGTGCAGGACGAAACCAATGGCAAGGTGCTGACCTTCGAGGCGGAGCACACCGTGCTGGCCACCGGCGGCGCCGGCAAGGTCTATTTATATACGACCAATCCCGACACCGCGACCGGCGACGGCATCGCCATGGCCTGGCGCGCCGGCTGCCGCGTCTCGAACATGGAATTCATCCAGTTCCACCCGACTTGCCTGTACCACCCCTATGCGAAATCCTTCCTGATCAGCGAAGCGGTGCGCGGCGAAGGCGGCTTGCTCAAACTGCCGCCCGAAGCGGGCACCGCGGGCGGCACCCGCTTCATGCCGGCCCACGACGAGCGCGGCGAACTGGCCCCGCGCGACGTGGTCGCGCGCGCCATCGACTTCGAGATGAAGAAGCGCGGCCTCGACTACGTGCACCTCGACATCACCCACCAGCCACCGGAATTCATCAAGGAACATTTCCCGACCATCTATGCGCGCTGCCTGGAGCTGGGCATCGACATCACGACACAGCCGATTCCGGTGGTGCCGGCCGTGCACTTCACCTGCGGCGGCGTGGTCACCGACATGGCCGGCCGTACCGACATTCCGGGCCTGTACGCGGTCGGCGAGACCGCCTGCACCGGCCTGCACGGCGCCAACCGTTTGGCCAGCAACTCGTTGCTGGAGTGCCTGGTGGTCGGCCGTGCCTGCGCCCACCAGATCGCAGGCTCGCCGCCGCTGGAGTCGCCGGTGCTGCCGCCGTGGGACGAGAGCCGGGTCACCAATGCCGACGAAGAAGTGGTCATCGCCCACAACTGGGACGAATTGCGCCGCTTCATGTGGAATTACGTCGGCATCGTCCGTACCACGAAGCGCCTGGAGCGGGCCCGGCACCGCATCAACCTGCTGAAGGAAGAGATCGACGAGTATTACCGCAACTTTCGCGTCACCAACGATTTGCTCGAGCTTCGCAATCTGGTCGAAGTGGCAGGCCTGATCGTGCGCAGTGCGCTGTCGCGCCACGAAAGCCGCGGCCTGCACTACTCGCGCGACTATCCGGACACGCTGCCCAAGGCGCTGCCGAGCGTGCTGACCCCGCGCAGGCGCTGATGGCGGACCAGAGCCCGAGCCAGAAGCTCTCCCTGTCGACGATCCTGCTGCTGAGCGTCCCGCCGTTGATGTGGGCCGGCAACGCCATCGTCGGCCGCCTGGTGCGTGCGGCGGTGCCGCCGATGACGCTCAACCTGCTGCGCTGGACCATCGCGCTGGCCGTGCTGGTGCCGCTCGGCCGGGCCGCGTTCCGGCAAGGCAGCGGCGTGCTGCTGCACTGGCGCCGCTATGCGCTGCTCGGGCTGCTGGGTATCGGCATGTACAACTCGCTGCAATACCTGGCGCTGCAAAGTTCGACGCCGATCAACGTCACCCTGGTGGCGTCCGGCATGCCGGTCTGGATGATGCTGGTCGGGCGCCTGTTCTTCGGCGTGGCCGTGCGCCGCTGGCAGATCGTGGGCGCGCTGCTGTCGATCCTCGGCGTGCTGGTGGTGCTGTGCCGCGGCGATGTCCACCAGCTGCTGGGCCTGCGCCTGGTCGCGGGCGACCTGTACATGATCCTTGCGACTATCGCCTGGTCCTTCTACAGCTGGATGCTGCTGCAGCCGAAGGACGTGCCCGCGCTGCGCGGCGACTGGGCGGCCTTCCTGCTGACCCAGGTGGCGTACGGCGTGCTGTGGTCGGGTCTGTTCACCGGCGTCGAGTGGACGCTGGATGCCCATGCGATTGCCTGGAGCGGCCCCGTGCTGGCGGCCCTGCTGTTCGTCGCGCTGGGCCCGGCGGTGCTGGCGTATGCGCTGTGGGGTGCGGGCGTGCGCCGCGCCGGGCCCAGCGTCGGCGCCTTTTTCGTGAACCTGACGCCGCTGTTCGCGGCTTTGCTGTCGTCGAGCTTCCTGGGCGAATCGCCGCACGCCTATCACGCCCTTGCTTTCGGGCTGATCGTCGGCGGCATCGTCGTCTCCGCGCGCCGCTGATCGGTCACCCGGGCGTCCGGGCGCCCGAGATGATACGATCACAGGCGAAGGAGAATGAACCGATGGCCGAAGCTTTTACCACCCACGACCACGCGGCCAGGATCGCCGAATTCCTCGGCCGCCACCCGCGCGCCCTGGTCCTGACCGGCGCCGGATTGTCCACCGCCTCCGGCATCCCCGATTACCGCGATGCAGACGGCACCCGCCGCGGCAAGCCGCCGATCCACGGGCCGGATTTCCGCAAATCGGAATATGTACAGCGCCGCTACTGGGCGCGCAGCATGATCGGCTGGCCGGTGCTGTCGCGTGCGCGTCCGAATGCCGGCCACACTGCGATCGCCGGACTGGAAGCCATTGGCCGGATCGGCTCGGTGCTGACCCAGAACGTCGACGGCTTGCACGGCCAGGCCGGCAGCCACGCCGTGCTCGAGCTGCACGGCAATATCCATACGGTCGTGTGCCTCGAATGTGCGGCGCTGTTCCCGCGCGCCTTTATACAGGGGCAACTCGAAGACCTGAATCCGCAGATGCTCGGCGCCAACGCCACGCCGCTGCCGGACGGCGACGCCTCGGTGGAGCCGGCCGAGCTGGCCGACTTCCGTCTGCCCTGGTGTAGCTGTTGCGGCGGCACGCTGATGCCGAATGTGGTCTTTTTTGGGGACAATGTTCCACCGGCACGCACTGCGATCGCGCTGGCCCAGATGGAACGGGCCGATGCCCTGCTGGTGGTCGGATCCTCGCTGATGGTGTATTCGGGCTTCCGCTTCTGCCGCCTGGCGCAGGCCAGCGGCAAGCCGATCGCCGCCATCAATCTGGGCCGCACCCGTGCGGATGACCTGCTCGATATCAAGATCGAAGAATCGAGCGAACGCGTATTGCCGCTGGCGCTGCAACTCTTGAGCGCCGGACGGCATCCAAGCGATATGCCATCCCTTCCGCTGGACGGGCGCCATTTATGAGGCGCGCGCCCCAAGGACGGCGCAGTAGGCATTTTCTGTGAGAGCCGCGCCATGAGAACTGTGCTGTGAGGAATAATATATGAGGAGCGAGTTGCGCTACACGGCGCGGAAGGCCAGCGCCTGGCCAGCCGGCCTCCTGCTCGCCGGCATCGGGCTGGCGGCATCGTTTTTATACGTGCGTGCCCGGACCCGCCGCGCCGAGGCCGAAAACCCGCCGAGCGGCCGCTTCGTCGAGGTCGACGGCGTACGCCTGCACTATATCGAACGCGGCAGCGGCCCGACCCTCGTGCTTCTACACGGCAATGGGGTATTGGCCAACGATTTCGAGAACAGCGGCCTGCTGGACAAGGCCGCCGGGCATTACCACGTGATCGCCTTCGACCGCCCCGGCTTCGGCTACAGCGAGCGGCCGCGCAGCCGGGTGTGGACGCCGCAAGCCCAGGCGCGCCTGCTGCACCATGCGCTGCAGGAGATCGGCGTCGATTCCGCCATCGTGCTCGGCCATTCCTGGGGTACGCTGGTCGCATTGTCGATGGCGCTCGAGGTGCCGGGCTTCGTGCGCGGCCTGGTGTTGTTGTCCGGCTATTACTATCCGAGCTGGCGTCCTGACGTGCCGCTGGCCTCGGGGCCGGCGATCCCGGTACTGGGCGACCTGATGCGCTATACGGTGTCGCCGCTGGCCACGCGCATGCTGTGGCGCCCGTTCACCAAGGCCGTCTTTTCGCCGCAGCCGGTCGACCCGCGCTTTCACCGCACGTCCGCCTGGATGATGCTCAGGCCGCAGCAATTGCGCGCCAGTGCCGCCGACAGTGCCCTGATGATCCCGGCGGCGATGGCGCTGGCCAGGCGCTATCCGGAACTGCGGGTGCCGGCGGTGATCATCGCCGGCACCCGCGACAAGATCGTCGACTTCGGCCACAATTCGGAGCGCCTGGGTGCACGCTTGCCCCACTGCGAACTGCAACTGCAGCCGGGCGTCGGCCACATGACCCACTATGCGCAGCCGGACAAGGTGCTGGCGGCAGTCGAATCGATTGCGGCGCAGGCGGGAGAAACCGTGTACCGGCACAATCCGCGAGCGGAAGCGCTGGCCAGGGCCAGCGAGAGCGGCGTATGAGGCAGATGAGGCGGAAGCTGCGTCAGGGCCAGGCGACCGCAGGCTTATTTTCGTGACGCGTCACGCAAAACCCGTTCACGGGCTGCGGCGATGATGGCCAGGTCATTCGGATGCACGGCAATCTCATGCAGCCGTGCCGCCGGCACCAGGTGCACGGCCTGGCTTTCCCAGCCCATCTCCGCCGGGGAGCCTTCGACGCGCCGCCCCACGTAATAGCGCGTGTACGTCTGCGTGCGCCGGACGTCGAGCAGGAAGGTATCGAGCCGTACCAGCAAGCCCGACTCTTCGAACACTTCGCGCACCGCCGTGTGTTGCAGGTTGCCGCCGGGGTCGAGCCGCCCCTTCGGAAACGTCGCGCGGTAGCCGCCGAAACCATTGCTCGGCGACACCAGCCACACGCGGCCATCATCCTCGACCACCACCGCGCCGGCGGCCGCTTTCATCCCCTGAGGCAGGAAGAACGGTGGCTCCTCGATTGCATCGCCATGCACCGGCAGCGCCAGCGCACACGGCGCAACCGCAATCCCGTTCAGCATGTCCGGCATCTCGCCACCCGGAATCACGGTCGCAATCCGCGCCGGATCGGCCCAGTATGCGGATGGCGTCGGCAGGCTGGGCTCGCGGATGAGGACGGGCCTGCCGTCGTCATCCGGGTGCGGATGCCAGGTCCTGGAAATCAAGCGGCGATGCGCAGCGAATAATCGGTGGCCCGCACGTCCTTGGTCAGGCTGCCGATCGAAATGCGGTCGACGCCGGTCTCGGCAATCGCGCGCACCGTCTGCATGTTGATGCCGCCGGAAGCTTCCAGCAGCGCGCGGCCGGCGTTGATCCGTACCGCCTCGTGCATCATCTCCAGATCAAAATTGTCCAGCAGGATGGAGACGGCACCGGCCGCCAGCGCTTCTTCCAGTTCCGCGATCGACTCGACCTCGACCTGGATGGTCACGCCGGCATTCAGGGCCGCGGCCGCCTGCAGCGCCGGAGTGATGCCGCCGGCCGCCGCGATATGGTTTTCCTTGATCAGGATGCCGTCGTACAGCGCCATGCGCTGGTTGGCGCCGCCGCCCACGCGCACCGCATACTTCTGCGCCTGGCGCAGGCCGGGCATGGTCTTGCGGGTATCGAGGATCTGCGCGCGCGTGCCGGCGACCACGTCGACATAGGTGCGGGTCGCGGACGCCACGCCGGACAGCAGCTGCAGGAAATTCAGCGCCGAGCGTTCGGCCGTCAGCAGCGAGCGCGGCGAGCCTTCGATGGTGCAGACGACCGAGTCGGCTGCCATCAGGTCGCCCTCGGCGTATTGCCAGTCGATCTCGGTGTCCTGGTCGATCGCCAGCATGATGCCTTCGAACCACGGCGCACCGCACAGGACGGCCTGCTCGCGCACGATCACGCGGGCTTTTACGCGCGGTTCCTCAGGGACCAGCTTGCCGGTCAGGTCGCCGCTGCCGACGTCTTCCAGCAATGCGGCCAGCAGGTTTTGCTCGAATGCGGCCTGCAGCTTTTCGTCGAATTTGCCTTCATCCGCAGACGGATTACGTAAGGTACTCATGCCGGGCCGATCCCATTGAATAGTTTGGTTTCTTGTTCGAGCGCGCCGGTCGGCAGCGCCTTGGCTTTTTTCGCGGCCGCGAAATCGAGCATGCGGTCGATTGCGCGCTTGGCCTGCTTGCCGGTGTCCGGGTCGACGAAGATTTCGTTATTTCCTTTTTCGAGCACCTCGGCCAGGTTCTGCAAGCCGTTCATCGCCATCCACGGGCAATGGGCGCAGCTCTTGCAGGTGGCGCTGTTGCCGGCGGTCGGGGCTTCGATCAGGGTTTTACCGGGCGCGGCCATGCGCATCTTGTGCAGGATGCCGTTGTCGGTGGCGACGATGAAATGGGTCGCGTCCATGGTCTGGGCGGCATTGATCAGCTGCGTGGTGGAACCGACCACGTCGGCCTGCTCGACCACGTTGCTTGGGGATTCCGGGTGCACCAGCACCTTCGCGTCCGGGTATTCGGCGCGCAGCAGGTCCAGTTCGATGCCCTTGAACTCGTCGTGCACCAGGCAGGAACCCTGCCACAGCAGCATGTCGGCGCCGGTCTTCTTCTGGATATACGAGCCGAGATGGCGGTCCGGTGCCCACAGGATCTTCTTGCCTTCCTTGTGCAGCGCTTCGACGATGTCGAGGCCGATCGACGAGGTCACCATCCAGTCGGCGCGCGCCTTCACGGCGGCGCTGGTGTTCGCGTAGACGACCACGGTGCGGTCCGGATGCTGGTCGCAGAAGGCCGCGAATTCCTCGGCCGGGCAGCCCAGGTCGAGCGAACAGGTGGCGTCCAGGTCCGGCATCAGGATGGTCTTTTCCGGGCTCAGGATCTTGGCGGTCTCGCCCATGAAGCGCACGCCCGCCACCACCAGGGTCCTGGCCGGATGGTCGCGCCCGAAGCGCGCCATTTCCAGCGAGTCGGACACGCACCCGCCGGTTTCCTCGGCCAGGTCCTGCAGGTCGGCATCCACGTAATAGTGGGCGACCAGCACCGCTTCACGCTCCTTGAGCAGCTTGCGGATGCGGTCTTTCAAGGCATTCTTTTCGGCGATTTCCAGCGGGGACGGCGTCCGCGCCCAGGCTTCGGCGGTCGAGCAGACGCCGCCCACCGGACGGTCGTATTCGAAGGTTTTGATGGGGGCAATGGTGTTCATGGCAATCTCATCGAGGCAATGTAACTGCGATTGGGGCAGTATGCCGGACCCGGCATACTGCCCCAATGAATTAATCATTCAATTAATTAATGTTACGCGTCACGAAAATCAGTTCAGGCCCTGGCTCTTCAAATAATCCTCGTAATTGCCCTGGAAGTCCACCACGCCGTCTTCCTTGACTTCGAGGATGCGGGTCGCCAGCGAGGACACGAACTCGCGGTCGTGCGACACGAAGATCAGGGTGCCGGCGTACTTGTCCAGCGCCACGTTCAGCGACTCGATCGATTCCATGTCCATGTGGTTGGTCGGTTCGTCCATCAGCAGCACGTTGTGGCGGCCCAGCATCAGTTTGCCGTACATCATGCGGCCCTTCTCGCCGCCGGACAGCACGCGCACCGATTTCTTGACTTCGTCACCGCCGAACAGCAGGCGGCCCAGGATCGAGCGCACGGCCTGGTCGTCGTCGCCTTCCTGGGTCCACTCGCCCATCCAGTCGGTCAGGTTGGCGTCGGTGGCGAATTCCTCGGTCGGATCCTGCGGCATGTAGCCCGGGTTCGCGTTCTCGGCCCACTTGATGCGGCCGGTATCGGCGTCCAGGCCGGTGATCTCGTGACCGCCGATGCAACGCAGCAGCGTGGTTTTACCCGCACCGTTGGCGCCGATGATCGCGACACGCTCGCCGGCTTCGATCATGATCGAGAAGTTCTTGAACAGGGTGCGGTCGTAGGCTTTCGACAGGCCCTCGGTCTCCACCGCCAGGCGGTGCAGCTTCTTCTCGCCTTCGAAGCGCACGAACGGATAGGCGCGCGACGACGGCTTGAATTCCTCGATCTTGATCTTGTCGATCTGCTTGGCGCGCGAGGTCGCCTGGCGCGCCTTGGACTTGTTGGCCGAGAAGCGGCGCACGAATTCCTGCAGTTCGGCCACTTTTTCCTTGGCCTTGGCATTGTTCGCCAGCTGCTGGTTGCGGGCCTGGGTCGAGGCTTCCATGTAGTCGTCGTAATTACCCGGATACACTTTCAGCGTGCCGTAATCCATGTCGGCCACGTGGGTGCAGACCGAGTTCAGGAAGTGGCGATCGTGCGAGATGATGATCATCGTCGAGTTGCGCTGGTTCAGCATGTCGCCCAGCCAGCTGATCGTGTGGATGTCCAGGTTGTTGGTCGGTTCGTCCAGCAGCAGGATGTCCGGATCCGAGAACAGCGCCTGGGCCAGCAGCACGCGCAGCTTCCAGCCCGGTGCGACGGCGCTCATCAGGCCCTGGTGCAGATCGGTGCCGATACCCAGGCCCAGCAGCAGTTCGCCGGCGCGCGCTTCGGCCGAGTAGCCGTCGTATTCGGCGACCTTGCCCTCGAGCTCGGCGGCTTTCATGTAGTCTTCGTCGGTGGCTTCCGGATTGGCGTAGATGGCGTCGCGTTCGCTGATCGCATTCCACAGCTCGGTGTGGCCCATCATGACGACATCCAGCACGCGCACGTCTTCGTAGGCGAACTGGTCCTGGCGCAGCTTGCCGAGGCGCTCGCCCGGATCGAGCGAGACGTTGCCGCCGGACGGTTCGAGGTCACCGCCGAGGATCTTCATGAAGGTCGACTTGCCGCAACCGTTGGCGCCGATCAGGCCATAACGGTTGCCGTCGCCGAATTTGACCGAGATGTTCTCGAACAGCGGCTTGGCGCCGAACTGCATCGTAATGTTGGCTGTACTGAGCACTTTAGCTTACCTTTTGCGTGAATTTCGCGTGGTGATTCGATAACCGCGCATTCTACCATCCTGTTCCGGAGCGTGATAGCTGGCGGGACGCAATGGATGACTTCCGGCTTCGTGGACGTGCTAGTATTGATGTCACGCGATTAATCATTCGACCGGATCAAAAGGTGTCCACGTGAACATTTCTTTTCCGCAGAAATCAGCCTACGACCTCCGCGCGACGAGCATCACCTTTCCCGTCATCGTCGATGGCCACACCCGCCGCTGCTTCGTCACCGAAGAAGCGCTGATGGACCATTTCAGGGCCGCCTCGCCGGATTCGGACCGCCTGCAGTCGGCGTTCGAGGCCAACCGCAGCGAAATCGAAGCCGTGGCCGAATACCGCTACCGCACCGGAGCGTCCGGCGACGTGCTGCTGCGCACCCAGGACTTCTGATCTGCCGGCTGCGGTAGCGGTCCGCGCGTCGAACGAAACGGTACGGCCGGCAGGCCGGCGCCGTTGACCAGGTTCGGCTGCGCCGCCTCGTCCCACGCAAAGCGCACCGTCGCCGGCACCGGCACCTTCGGGCTGCTGACGACCACCGTGTTGCCGGCGATGGTGGCGCTGGCCGGATACCAGTGGCCGTCGCGCCCGGCCACGTCGAACCATGTCAGGGCCTTGTCGTCGCGCGCGGCCAGCCCCTGCGCGTGCTCGAAGCTGACGATCGCCCTGTCGCCTTCGAGCGCCAGCGAGCGATACGCCGGTCCCCAGGCTTCGATGCCGGCCTGGCCATAGTTCTCGGCCAGGGCCAGGTTGGCCAGGCGCACCCCGACCGTCTTCTTGTCGCGCGGGTGGATGTCCTTCAAATCGTCGACCAGGTCGGTGGTGACGATCATGCCGCTGCCGGGAATGCGCAGGGCTGCCGCCTGCGCTTCCCACATCAGGGGCGCCGCCTGCGGATCGATCACATGGTTGTGGCGCACCACGTGGTACAGGTGCGGCGCCACCTGCACGTAGTTGAAGGCGAAATCGCTGCCCCACCGGCGCCGCCAGCCGGTCACCATGCTCTCCAGGCGCGCCGTGTATTGCGAGGGATCGTCATCGTCGGTGATGTTTGTTTCGCCCTGGTACCAGAGCGCGCCCTTGAGCGCGAACGGCGCCAGGCCGGCGATCATGCCGTTGTAGAGCTGGGCCGCATCCTTGTGCGGCGTGGTGGCCGGATCGTCGGGCGTGGCGCCGGGCGTCCACAGCGCGATGTGGGTGCCGCCCCAGGTCGAATCGATCAGGCCGACCGGCACCTTCAGCTGGGCATGCAGGCGCTGGCCGAAGAAATAGGCGGCCGCCGAAAATTGGGTCGACGCCAGCGTCTCGGGCGAGCAGCGCACCCAGGTGCCGGCGACGTCGTCGAGCGGCTGCTTCGCCTTCTTGCGGCCGACCTTGAAGAAGCGGATTTCCGGATGGTCGGCGGCCGCGATTTCCTGCGCGGCGTTGAAGGTCGGCTTCTGGCCCTGTTTGTCGCCGACCGGCTTTTCCATGTTCGACTGGCCGGCGGCGAGCCAGACTTCGCCCAGCAGCACGTCGTCGATCCTGATCTCGTTCTGCTCGCTTTTCACCGTGACCGCGGGCTGCTGCGCGGCCTTGCGCAAATCAAGTGTCAGCTTCCAGCGGCCGTCGGCGCCGGCGCGCACGCTGGCGGACTGGGCGCCGATGCGCACGGTGACTTTTTCGCCGGGCGCGGCCCAGCCCCAGACCGGGACGTCCGCGGCGCGCTGCAGCACCATGTGGTCGGACAGGATCGCCGGCAGGCGCACGGCGGCGCCGGCGGGACTGCAGATGCCGGCCAGTGCCAGCAGGATCGGGGTAAGCGTCAGTACGCGGCGGGCGTTGCGGGTTGGCTTGGGCATCGGCGGTCCATTCAGGGCGGTAGCGCAGTCGTCCGCGGATGCTAGGACGGCGCCGCCCCCGGGTCAACAGGGGCGGCGCATTCGATCATGACGATGATTCGTCCGCCCGGCGGCCGGCGCGCACGGTCGGATAATCGGACAGCGTCAAGGTCCACCCGGATGCATCCGACACCAGCCTCCCCTGTGCCCCGAAAGGAATCGTTACCCGGCGCGGGATGTGCCCGAATTCCAGTCCGGTCAGTACCGGGCACGGCAGCGTCCGGCGCAGATAGGCCAGCATCTGTTCGAAATCGTAGCCATTGTCGGCCGGCGACAGCCGGTAGCCGGAAAAATCGCCCAGCACGATCGCCTGCTGGCGCTGCAGCACGCCGGCCTGCATCAACTGCAGCAGCATGCGTTCGATCCGGTACGGGTGTTCGGCGATGTCTTCCAGGAACAGGATGCCGCCGTCGACCGGCGGGAAGTATTCGGTGCCGAGCACCGACATGACCATGGCCAGGTTGCCGCCCCAGGCCGTGCCCGACACGTCCAGCGCCGGATTGCCGCCAGCCTGGGCGGACACCGTGTGTGCCGGTCCCGCCAGGCAGGTCCAGAAATCGTCCAGCGTAAAATCGACTGGATCAAACGCGCCGAAATCGCCGGCGAACATCGGTCCGGCGTAACTGAGCGCGCGAGTCCTGGCGTACAGGCCCATCTGGAAGGCGGTGATGTCGGAATAGCCGACGAAGATCTTGCCGCTGGCCGCCATGCGTTCGAAATCGATGTGCGGCAGCAGGCGCGACATGCCGTACTGGCCGCGGATCGCCATCACGACCTGCACGTCGGGATCGGCGGCGGCGGCATTCAGCTGGGCCAGGCGGCCTTCGTCGCTGGCGCCGAAGCGCTGGTGGCGCGCCTCGTGCTCATAATAATTGTGGACCAGGATGCCCTGGGCTTCGAGGCGGGCGATGCCGCGCTCGATCGCTTCCGGCTCGGGGGCATAGCCGCCCGGCGCGACGAGCGCAATCCCCAGCTTTTGGGGCGCAATCTTCAGAGAGGTCACTGTTTGACGAAAAGCCGCGGTGTTGAGTCGGGCGTCATCTTACCGTGGGCATGGGCGTCGATCAAGGCAAGCAGCCGCTCCAGCAGCTGCACCGGCAAGTCGTGGCCCATGCCTTCGATCACTTCGAGGCGGGCACCGGGGATGGCGCGTGCGGTGTCGACGCCGCAGGCCAGCGGGATCATCGGGTCGGCCGCACCGTGGATCACCAGCGTCGGGGCGACGATGGTCTGCAGCTGCGGCGTGCGGTCGCCGCAGGCGGTCACGGCCAGCATCTGGCGCGCGACGCCGCCCGGGCAGCAACTGCGGCGCAAGGCGCGCGAGACGCGCCGGCGCAAGTGTTTTTCGGCCGTCGGATACACCGGACTCGACATCGCCCGCAGCAGCTGCACGCCATGCTCGATCATCGCTTCGACGTCGCCATCGGCGCCGGGACGGCACAGCAGTGCGCGCCGCACGGCCTGGGTCGGGCCCGGCAAACCGCGGCGGCCGCTGCTGGACATGATCGAGGTCAGGCTCAACACGCGCGACGGGAACTTGGCCGCCATCAGCTGGCCGATCATGCCGCCCATCGACACGCCGACCACGTGGGCGCGCGCCACGCCCAGCGCCGACAGCACGCCGACGGCGTCGTCGGCCATGTCTTCCAGCCGGTACGGCGGACGCAGCGGCAGGCGCAGCTTGGTGCGCAGCCAGGCCAGCACCAGGCTGGGCGTGCCGCAGTGTTCGAACTTGGTGGAGAGGCCGCAGTCGCGGTTGTCGAAACGGATCACGTAGAAGCCGAGGTCGACCAGGCCTTCGACGAATTCATCGGGCCACGAGCTGAGCTGCAGGCCCAGCCCGTTGATCAGGAGGAGTGGCACGGCTTTCGGGTCGCCCGCGGTGTCGAAGGCGATGCGGATGCCGTTGGCGTTCAGGCTGGGCATCGTTCAGGCTGACTGAAAGGTGTACATGAATCCAGGTTCAAGGGAGGCTCTGGCGCCGCACCATGCGACTCGAAACGAGCATACCATTTTCACCAGACGATGCGCGATTCAGTTGCCGTCTTCAGTGCCACGGCGCCCGGCGAGACGGCGCTGCGCGGCGGCAGCCCGGCGTTCGGCAAAGAAGCCCTTCAGCATGGCGCCGGCCTCCTCCGCCAGCACCCCGCCGGCGATGGCTGTGTGATGGTTCAACTGCTCCAGCGCAAACAGGTCGAGCACCGACCCGCCGACGCCGGTCTTGGGATCGACCGCGGCGTACACCACGCGCGCCAGGCGCGCATGCATCATCGCGCCGGAGCACATCGCGCACGGTTCCAGCGTCACGTACAGTTCGCAGCCCGGCAGGCGGTAGTTGCCGAGCCTGGCGGCGGCGGCGCGCAGCGCCATGATCTCGGCGTGGGCGGTCGGATCGTGGCGGCCGATCGGCTGGTTGTAGCCGGTGGCGATCACTTCGCCATCCTTGACCACGACCGCGCCGACCGGCACCTCGCCTTCGCGCCAGGCCTTTTGCGCTTCAAGCAGGGCGAGCGCCATGTAGTGCTCGTCTGCGGCCGCCGCCGGTGCGGTAGTGGCAGCCTCGGCTACGGAGGCGAGGCTGTCGCCCGGCAGCGTGGTGTCGGAGATGCAGGCGTCCGGCATGCAAGGGGCGGCCATGGTTCAGCCTTCGGTGATTTCGGCCCAGCAGTTCGGCGTCTCGTGCAGCACCAGCTTCTGCAGGCGCAGCCCGGTGCCGTAACGGTCGGTGTAGGCCGCCTTCAGGATGTTCCAGGCGACTTGCGCCAGGTTCTCGACGGTCGGGATGCGGTCGATCACCACGGTCTTGTGGCCCGGCAGTGACTGCAGGAAGCCGTGCACGGCATCGTCTTTTTCATACACCAGGAAAGCATGGTCCCACACGTCGACCAGGTGCTCTTTTGCCAGCGCCTTGATGTCGGAAAAATCCATGATCATGCCGTTGTCGGAATTGCCTTCGACATCGATGACGGCGCCGGTCAGCGTGATCTCCAGCGTATAGCGGTGGCCGTGCAGGTTGCGGCACTGGCTTTTGTGGTCGGGGATGCGGTGGCCGGCATCGAATTCGAGTTTGCGGGTGATCGTGAGCATGTATTTATTAATTCAGGGGATTTGCAGGAGTTTGTGGGTCTGGATGCTGAGCTTCCACTTCGGATTGCGGCGGCAGGTCTCGATGGCCAGCTTGGTGTTGAAGGCGGCCAGCGGCCCGTCCATCGGCTGGACGTAAAAGTTGTCGAAATCGAGGCCCTCATAGGCGGCGAGGTCCTGGCCCGTCTGCGGGATCACGACCTTGATCTCGTTGCCCTTGCCGACCACCAGCTTGCTGCCCATCTTCGGGCTGACGCAAATCCAGTCGACGCCCTCCGGCACCGGCAGCGTGCCGTTGGTCTCGATGGCGATGGTGAAACCGCGCGCATGCATGGCGTCGATCAGGGGGGCATCCAGCTGCAGCAGCGGTTCGCCGCCGGTGAAAACGACGTATTTGCTGGCCGGGTAAGTGTCGGGCCACAGGCTGTCGATTTCAGACGCCAGGCTGGCCGCATCCTTGAACTTGCCGCCGCGCTCGCCGTCGGTGCCGACGAAATCGGTGTCGCAGAACTGGCAGATCGAGGTCGCGCGGTCGCTCTCGCGGCCGGTCCACAGGTTGCAGCCGGAAAAGCGGCAGAACACGGCCGGACGCCCGGCATGGGCGCCTTCGCCCTGCAGGGTATAGAAAATCTCTTTGATGCTGTAAGTCACAATAAGTTTCGCTCAAGCTTCTCGTCAACCTTTCATTATAGCGTGTGCTGCCGCGGCTGCAGAAGACCTGCCGATTTTCGGCCGTGGCGCTTGTTCCCTGGGAGAACAGACGATGCGCGCATAGCTGTTGATCATGAGCAACATATTTCAGAAAGGAAAATCGTAATCTCTGTACGGATTCGTCCTAAAGCATTCGTCCTAAACCCCGGTCGAAAGGTCTGTTATGAACACACTTAAGCACCCCACGATGCGCGCTGCCCTAGGTGTCGTCGTCCTGTTCGTCATGTGGCAGGCGGCGGCCGCAAGTGCCGGCTGGACCGTGGGCTCGGGTGGCATGCATGCCAGTTTGTTGCTGCTGGTGGCGGTTGCGGCGCTGTTCGGCACGCTGTGCCGGCGCGTGCGCAGCGAGGACAAGGTGGTGCGCGCCGAGGCCGACCTGTGCCGCGAACGGCTCGCACGCGCTGGTGCCGATGCGCACGCCAATGCGGCGCTGGTCGAGGCCGACCAGTTGCTGGCGCGCATCAGTGGTCGTGCGGCCGGCGGCCCGCGCCACGATCCGGTCGGACAACTCGGCCTGGTGCAGAACGAACTGATGCAGATGCAGAACGGTGCCGCCGACCCGGCCGCCGCAGCGCGCATCGAAATGCTGCGTACCCGGCTGGAACTGGTCGCCAAGGCGGTGCGGAAGACGGCGCGGACCGCAGAAGCAGGCTGAACTGTGGCGTTTCGCCTACCACCCTGCGCGCTCCACCGCGCTGGCACCGTCTATTGTGTACGATCCCTATTGTTCTAGATCAATAGGTCGCCATCTGCCGTGAAGCAAAATCGGTTCTTGTCAGCAACGCTCAAACCGACAGACCGAGGACGGCACATGACAAGCACCACGACGCTACAGCGGCTCATGGATACTTCGGGCACGAACCCGGACCGGGCGTTCGCCCACCAGCTGATGGAAATGCTGGCGATCCCGGTGTTCGTGCTCGACACGACGTCGCGCGTCATGATCTGGAACCGCGCCTGCGAGCGCCTGACCGGGGTGCCGGCCACGGAAGTCATCGGTACCCGCGAACACTGGCGCAGCTTTTTCGACGAACAGCGCCATACGCTGGCCGACCTGCTGATCCAGGAACGCGGCGGCGACGTCGCGCAATTGCATCCACGCCAGGGCCCCACGCATTGGCCCACTTCGCATTTGTCGGCCGAGAGTTGGTGCGACATGCCGCGCGTCGGCAAGCGCCGTTATCTGGCGGCCGATGCCAGCCCGATCTACGACGAACGCGGCAAACTGACCGCGGTGGTGCAGACCCTGCGCGACATGACCGAGGAAAAGCAGGCCCAGCTCGCCCTCGAGCTGCTGGCGACGCGCGACGGCCTGACCGGCCTGGCCAATCGCCGCTGTTTCGACGAAACCCTGCATGCGGAATGGGCCCGTGCCCTGCGCCAGCGCCAGCCGCTGTCGCTGCTGATGGTCGACGTCGACAACTTCAAGGCCTACAACGATGCCAACGGCCACCTCGGCGGCGACGAGTGCCTGAAGCGCATCGCCACCGCGGTCTCGAGCGAGATGCGCGCCAACGACCTGGTGGCGCGCTACGGCGGCGAGGAATTCGCGGTGATCCTGCCGGGCCAGTCGCTGAAGGGGGCGGCGGTGGTGGCCGAGCGCATCCGCTCCCGGGTCGAGCTGCTGCAGGTGCCGAACCGGATGGCGCCGGGCGAGCACGTGACGGTGTCGATCGGCGCGGCGACCGCCCTCGCCTCGCCCGAGAACAGTGCCAGCGACCTGGTGGCGATCGCGGATGCGGCGCTTTACCGTGCCAAGCACATGGGGCGCAACCGGATCAGTTTGCCGGTGGCGGAGCAGGCCTGAGCCGGGGCGGTTCTGCAGATAAAAAAACGCCGGCAAGCGCCGGCGTTTTCATTCCGAGACCGATAGTCGGGTCAACCGACCGGGCCAACTGCGGGATCAGGAAGTCATCTTGTCCCAGCCATGACGCACGGCGGCCTTCATCTTGTCCCAGGTCGAGACGCCGCTGGTGCCCGGATAACGGGTATCCCAGTCGCTGCGCAGGTCGGATTCGACGTCGTCCCAGTTGCGGCCCTGGTATTTCGGGTTGCGGCGCGCTTCGGTGCCGTAGCCGTAGGCCGGCGCCAGCGAATCGTAGGTGTCGCCGGTGTTGGCGTACTGGGTGCTGTAGTGGGTACGGTAGTAGGAATCGTCATCGTCCATGTCCGGGGTGATCTTGTCCCAGCCATGGCGCACCGCGGCCTTGAATTTCTCCCAGGTCGACGGGCCGCCGGTATTGCGCGATTCCCAGTTCGATTTCAGGTCGGATTCGACCTCGCTCCAGTCGCGGCCCTTGTATTGGTCGCTGCTGCGCATTTCGTTGCCGTAGCGGTAGGCCGGCGCGTAGTCGTCGTAGCTGCCGCCCAGGCTGGAGTAGTTGGTATCCCAGTCCTTGCGCCAGGCATCGTCGCTACCCATGGCACTCATGCCGGTCGTGCGCGAGGCGCCCATGGTGGTGTCGCCGGCCAGGTTTTCCACCTGCACTTCGGTGTGGCGCACGGTGTCGTGGATGTTTTCCTGGCGCTGCGACACTTCCTTGCCGACCAGGACTTCCTCGACCACGCGGGCCGATTTCTGCACCACGGCTTCCTCGGCGGTTTCACGCAGCTCGATCGACTGTTCCTTGAAGGCGGTGGCGTCGGCGGTGCTGATCGGCTGGTCGACCGGGCGGCGCTCCACGCTCACGTGCTCTTCGCGCAGGCCGATGCTCTGGTCCACCGGGGTCTCGACCACGCGCGAGAACACGCGCACGCCGCCGCGCTGGACTTCGCGCTTGCCGACTTTCAGTTCTTCCTGCACGACCGGGATGGCATGCGAGCCGCTGTCGGAAGACGACGATTGCGACATGTCGCGCTGCATCGAGCCGCCGGTGATGGCGGTGCCACCCAGCGAGGCGTCGTTCGAGCCTTGCAGCGATGCGGTGCCCTGCAGCGAGCCTGGCGCCGAGCGCAGCACGCTGTCGTCGCGGCCGAGGTCGCTGCGGCCGATGCTGTCGTCCGTCAGGTCGCCCGATTGCATCGAGCGGCCCTGCGTTTCCTGGAAGGTGGAAGTGTCGCGCGGGACGTTGTCGCCGGTGTTCTGGGTGCCGAAGTACAGGTTGTTGTCCTGGGTGCCCTGCAGCGAGCCCGGTTCGGTGCCCGGCGGCAGTGCGGATTGCTGGGACAGCGATTGCGAGCCGGACTGCATGGAGGCGCCCGCCATCGAGCTGGAACCGAGCGACGACGATTGCGGCTGGTAAGCGCTGGCGCCCAGGCTGGCGGCGCTGCCCGACAGGTCGTGCCGCTCGTCGATGTCGACCGGCCCGAAACGCTCGATGACGTCGGCCGCGCGTTCGACTTCGGGTTCGGACTGGGTGGTCACGGTCAGCACGTGGTGGCCGCGCGAGACCACGTCGGAATAGCGCGAAGCGTGTTCGGAGTTATCCGAACCGAACAGGCCGGTGAAGAAGTGCTTGATCGACGCGCCGATGCCTTCCTCGTGGGTCTGGTCGATGCCGGGTACGTCGCCGCTCAGGCTGCTGGTCTGGCCGGTCGGATCGGCGCTCGAGACGTTGACGTCGGTACGCGAGAAGCCGGATGCCAACAGTTCGTCCATGGCGCTCTGGGCGTCGCTACGGTTATCGAAAACCGCTACCAGGGTATGTTGCATGATGGTTCCTCCGATATTAAGTATCACGTTGATGGTCGGTCGCCGTGCTCGTCGAAGCGCTCCACGCTGACCTGCTCCGCCTTGAGCAGGACAGTCTCAGCGTGGTGCTCCTCGCGCCGGTTCCTGGTGATGCGCAGCTCTTCCTTGATGCGCAGGCGGCGTTCCACCACCAGCACTTCCTCGAGGATGGGCACCACCAGCGTGTCGCCTTCGTAACGGGTGGCGGGCGCCTGGTCCAGCGGAACGATACGGTCCACCGGCACATGGCTGACTTCCACGTCGTCGCGCAACAGGCGCTCGTCGATCCGGACAGGATGCTCGGCGACAGTCTTGTGGATGCGCACGCCGCGGCCCGTGTCGACGACGCGCTTCTCGACCCATGCCTCCTCCCGGTAGACGGGAACCGAGATCGGTTCCGGGTGTTCCTGGTTGAGTTGCGATGGGTCAATGGTCACGATACGGCTCCTGGGTTCACGGCGTTGGAGCAATTGAGATTACTCCAAAGCGGCCCGGCAGCGCACACCCTAGACGCACGGAAATAATGAATACGGAAGAGCCATCAAGGCTGGGCTGGTCGATACAAAAAACGGGCCGAAAAGCCCGTTGAATCAAGGTTTTAGTTAGCGGCCGCACGGATGGGTGGGCTCTGCCATGGCAGGGCTCAGCCGAAGGGGTTGGGCACCGTCTTGATGTCCGGCGCCGGCAGCTGGTCCGGCAAGTCTTTCGCTTCCAGGCCGGCCACCACCTGGCCCAGCAGTGCGTACAGCAGGCGCGCCTGCTCCAGGCCGCGGCGGTCCGCGGTCAGGTCGACGTCGCCGGAAATCGTGATGCGGTCGAGGCGGTTCTCGAGCGCCAGCCGGCCGATTTCGACGACGTCGGCTTCGTTCTCGAACGGCGCGAATTTGGGTTTCTTTGTAGTCATGGCATCTTCTCCAGATTATCAGTCGCGGCCGCCGCGCTTGCGGCCACCGGTGTTGTCGCGGATCTTCGGCAGGCGCAGCATGCGCTCCTTGTCGCGCTCGCCCAGCGCGGGCAACAGGTTGATGCCGACGATGCGCTCCAGTTCATTGATCGGGATCACATTGGGCTTGGCGTCGGCCTGGTTTTCGATGAACCAGGCGGCGCCGGCTTTCTGGCGCGGACTGTACACGACTTTGTACAGGTGCGACGGCACGAGCACTTTGCCGACCTGGCGCAGGTTGGTGCCAAGAAAGGCCGGACCGGTGATCACATACAGGTCGCCCTCCTTCTTCGCCATCTTGCGCACCGCCCCTTCGATCGCGGCCCACACGTGGCGGTTGTTCTCGCCGTCCTGGGGCACGATATTGGCCAGGCTGAAGCTGTCGCGCTGGCTGCCGCGGTCCGGCATGTCGCCGTTGGGCGCCATGTGGCCGCGGTCGAAGCCGCTGCGCGCATAGTCGGCCAGTTCGGCGCGCTGGGCCGGCGGCAGGCGCGACTCGGCGTGGAAGGAATCCTCGCGCGACAGGTCCTGGGCGGCTTCGATGTTGCCGGCGCGCAGGTGTTCGGCCGACCACAACGGGGTGCGGGTCACGCCCGAATGCATGACGCCGAACACGTTGAAGCACAGCGGACGGGTTTGCTGCGCCAGCCTGGGATTGACGATCTGGGGCGCGCGCCCGCCGACATAATGCACCGGGCAGGCGGCATCCTGGGCCTGGACGACCGCGGCACCCAGCAGGCCAGCCGCTAATAACGCGGTGGAAATTGCGCGGGTAACTAAATTCTGAAACATGATGACTCGATAAGATCAAACGACCCGCCATTGTATCCGACCGACCCTTGAGTTACCTCATGAGCCTGGTCGGATATACAGTGCGCACGTTAGGATCCCGCCAGCCCATTTCTAGTCAGAATGTTATAGAATTCGCGTTTCTGATAGTTAAATAGATTTGAGCAAATAGATTGGCAATGGACAAGCCCTCCATCCCCGAGGACATCCGGCGCTTCGTGCTGACCAGTATTCCCTCGGTCCCTTTCCTGGAAGCCCTGCTGCTGATGCATGCCGACCCGGCCCGCCCGTGGCGCAGGGACACCCTCGCACAGCGCCTGTACGTCCGCGAAAAGACGGCGGACGGGCTGCTGGCCGACCTGTGCGCGGCCGGCATGGCCGTACCGTGCGATCCGCCCCACGCCGACTGCTATTGCTATGCGCCGGACGGCGAAGCGCTGCGCGAGCGCATCGACCGCCTGGCCGACGTGTATGCGACCCACCTGGTCGAAGTCACCCTGCTCATCCACTCTTCCCTCGATCGCAAGGCGCAGCAGTTCGCCGACGCCTTCAAATGGCGAAAGGACTCCTAAGTGGCGGTTACCATCTACTCGCTGTGCACCCTGACGTCGCTGGCCTGCGCCTGGCTGCTGCTGGGCAGCTACCGGCGCACCCGCCACCGCCTGCTGTTCTGGAGCGGCTGGTCGTTCGTCGCGATGACGGTGAACAACGTCTTCCTGGTACTGGACAAGATCGTGTTCCCCGACGTCTACCTGCTGCCGGCACGCCAGGGCTCGGCCCTGCTGGCGACGCTGTTGCTGCTGTATGGCCTGATCTACGAAAAGGAGTGACCGTGCCCGACCTCATCACCGGCATGATTGCGATGGGCTCGCTCATCATCGGCCTGCTCTTCCTGCGCTTCTGGCGCAACACGAAGGACCGCTTCTTCCTGTACTTCGCGCTTTCCTTCGGCATCGAGGGACTGCACCGCATCGTCACCACGCTGACCTTCGACGAGCATGAAGAGTCGCCGCTGCACTACCTGGTGCGGCTGCTGGCCTATGGGCTGATCATCTGGGCGATCCTGGAAAAGAACCTGCCGTCGCGCGGCGCGCGCGGGTCAAAACAGTAGCGTGCGCCCTCCCGCATGGCGGCTGGCCCATAATGGGTCACCGAAACATGCAAAGGAGGCAACGATGACCGCACCTACCCAGCAAGGCAGCGAACAAAACCGGGACCGCTCCGAAAACCTGCTGCCTGCCGACGGCAACGAGGACGGCAAGGATGACGGCCAGTTCAACGTGGCCGAGGAAGTCAACCTCGACCAGCAGGGCGACATGGCGCGCCAGGTCGGCAAGGCGCCGAAGGGCATCGCCTCGGATGCCCTGGCCGATTCGCTCAAGGACGACGGCGCTACATCGTGATCCCCATGCGCAGGCCCTCGATGGTGTGGGCCTGCTCGATGATCTCGAGTTCCGGCACGATGCGGCAGCGCAGGTGGCAGCGCACCTGTTCCGGCAGCGCGTCCCAGTAGGCTTGCGTCACCTGCAGGTCGTGCTTCTCCGCGTTGCGACCGTCCGGCGCGTCCACGCCCAGCACGAACACCGGGCGCGACTGGTTGGAACGGTTGGCGGTGCCGCGGTGGATCGCCAGCGCCGAGCGCGCCGAGATGTCCCCGACCTTGGGCAGCTTGCGCTGGGCGCGCGCTTCGTAACGCGCATAGTGCGACTTGTCCGGGAACATCGGGTCGCCGCCAGCCAGGTCGTCCCACTGGGTACCCGGGGCGATCTCGAACGGGCCGATTTCCTCGGTGACGTCGACCGTGGTGATGTTGAAGGCGAGCGAATTCAGGCGCCGCCCGGTCAGGGTTTCCGGCGGCGCCGGGAAGTCGCGGTGCCAGGGCTGGTGCATCGCGCCCGGGAACGGGATGTCGAAGCCGGCTTCGACGATCTTGTAGTCGGGTCCCAGCACGGCGCAGCACACCGCGACCACCCACGGGTGGTTCACGATGTCGACGAAGCCGGACAGCCGTTCCGGATGCACTTCGACGTAATACCGGTTGGGGCCGCGCTCGAGCGCCCCGCGCGGGCTGCGGCACGCCTCGGCGAACAGGCCTTCGATGTCCTGTTTCAGGCGCCCGACCCACTCCGGGCTGAAGGCGCCCTTGCAGGCGATGATGCCGTCACCGTAGATGCCGCCCATGATGGCGGCGACGTCGAATTCGGTGCGCGGGCTTGCTGTGTCCATGGTGTCTCCTCCGATGTTCCAGTGTTCCTCAGGCAGCCCATCCTACCGGAAACCGTGCGCGCTGGCACGCACCAGACGGTCCATGGCTCGGCGGTCCATGCTTCGCGCCGTACAGTAATTGACTTTCACTTCGAGTCCTCCTACAGTCGCAGCCAGGCTGACCACTCATACAATGAATACATGCACCAAGCGGCAACCGGCATTGCGCCGGTATTTATCCGTCCTCCTGCACGCCGGGAGTCCCCATGAGTTACCACGACCACGGCCGCGTCCTGTTCCTGTGCGACCGCCCGGTGCCCGACCCGGCGGTCGGCAGCGTCGCCGCCGAACTGGGCTATGAACTGGTGCGCGCACGCAGCCTCGACGAAGCCCTGGTGCACGCCGGCGCCGACGGCTTCGCGCTGATTTTGGCCGGCTATTCCGGTGACGCCGATGCCATGTTCGCGAGCGTGCGCGAACTGCGCGCGCGCCTGCCGCATACCCCGCTGGTGGTGCACGGCATCCCGCCCGGTCCGCCCTTCTCGCTGGAATCGGTGTTCGAAGCCGGCGCGCTGGCGGTGCTGCACGATCCGGTCTCGGTGCCGATCCTGCGCGCCAAGGCCAGCTTCTTCCTCGAAGCCTATGCCAGCGCGGCCGAGCGGCGCCGTGCCGAAGCGGCGCTGGAAGAGACCCGCGCCCGTCTCGAATCGACTATCGCCAGTGCCGAAGTCGCAGTGTGGGACTGGGACGTGGCACAGGACCGCGTGGACGGCGACCTGCGCATGACCGAACTGTTCGGCCTGTCCCCGGAAGCCGGCGCCGGCGCGCCGCTGTCGCGCTATTTCGCCGCCATCCATCCGGACGACCTGGCGCCGACCGAGGCCCAGCTGCGCATCGCGCTCGACAGCGGCAAACCTTACGACGCCACCTTCCGCATCCGCACCTTCAGCGGTGCCTGGCGCTGGGTGCTGGCGCGCGGCCGGGTCGAACGCGGCCCGCGCGGGCCGGTGCGCCTGCGCGGCGTCATCATCGACGCCACCGTCCAGAAACAGGCCGAGGAGCGGATGCTGGCCAGCGAAGAGCGCTACCGCACCCTGTTCGACTCGGTCGACGACGGCGTCTGCGTGATCGAGATGCTGTACGACGCCGCCGGCACGCCCTGCGACTACCGCTTCCTCGAAGTGAACCCGGCCTTCGAGCGCCACACCGGCCTGCGCGACGCCATCGGCCACACCGTGCGCGCCCTGAATCCCACCCACGAGCAGCACTGGTTCGACACCTACGGCCGCGTCGCCGCCACCGGCGAACCGGTGCGCTTCGTGAACGAGGCAGCGGGCATGAAGCGCTGGTACGACGTGTACGCGGCGCGCGTCGGCGCACCCGGCAGCCACCGCGTGGTGGTGCTGTTCACCGACATCACCGAACGGCGCCGCACCGAAGTCGAACTGCGGCGCCTGGCCGACGACCTGGCCGAGCAGGACCGCCTGAAGACCGAATTTTTGGCCACCCTGGCGCACGAGCTGCGCAACCCGCTGGCGCCGATCCGCAGCGGCCTGCAGCTGATGCGGCGCACGAAGGCCGACCCGGCGGCGGTGGCGCGCGTGCAGGACATCATGGACCGCCAGCTCGACCACCTGGTGCACCTGGTCGACGACCTGCTCGACATCGCCCGCATCACGCGCGGCCAGGTCGACCTGAAGCCGGCCCTGATCGACCTCGGCGAGGTGCTGAACGCGGCGGTCGAGACCAGCATGCCGCTGATCGAAAGCGCGCGCCACCGGCTCGACCTGCGCCTGCCCGACACGCCGCTGACCCTGCACGCCGACTTCACCCGCATCACCCAGGTGGTCAGCAACCTGCTCAACAACGCCGCCAAGTACACGCCGCGCGGCGGCGCCATCGTGCTGGCGGCCGAGCGCGACGGCGACGATGCCCTGATCGCCGTCTCCGACAACGGCATCGGCATCCCGCCCGAGGCGCTGGAAGACGTTTTCAAAATGTTCACCCAGGTATCGCAGCATGCCCAGCACATCCCCGGCGGCCTGGGCATCGGCCTGTCGCTGGTGCGCAGCCTGGTCGGGCTGCACGGCGGGAGCATCACGGCCGCCAGCGCCGGCGCCGGCCAGGGCAGCGTGTTCACGGTGCGCCTGCCGCTGGCGCAACCGGCGGCGGCAACGGCGTCCGATGCCGCCCCTGCCGGCGCGACCGGAGACGCCTCGCGCGCGCTGCGGGTGCTGGTGGTCGACGACAACCGCGACGCCGCCGAAACCCTGGGTGCGCTGGTCGGCATGATGGGCCACGAGGTGGCGGTGGCCAACGACGGCCACCAGGCACTGCGCATGATGAGCACCATGCTGCCGCAGGTGGTGTTCCTCGACATCGGCATGCCGGGGATGTCCGGCTACGAGGTGGCGCAGGCGGCACGGCGCGACGCGCGCCTGGACGCCACCTGGCTGGTGGCCCTGACCGGCTGGGGCGGCGAAGCCGACCGCGCGCGCACGCGCGAGGCCGGCTTCGACGACCATCTCACCAAGCCGGCCACGGTGGCCGCGATCGAGGGCGTGCTGGCGAAGCTGGCGTAGGGTGGACGGCTTTGCCGTCCACCTACCAGTCCAGCCCCACCAAGCGCTCGGCCATGCGCGGCCAGCACAGGTTCGCCACTTCGGCGCGCGTGGCCCAGCGGAAGCCGTCGGTTTCCGGCGTCGGCTTGCCGGTCACGTGGTGCGGGAAAAAGCTGTGGCAGACCAGGTGGTCGAGCGTCGGCATCTCGTTGCCGGCGTCGACCCGGAACAGGTGCAGCGCCTTGTCGCGCCGGTACTCGACCCGGCCGATTTCCAGGAAGCGGTCCGGCGCGAATACGAGCCCGGTTTCTTCGCGCAGTTCGCGCATCGCCGCCTCCAGCAGGCTTTCGCCCGGATCCTGCATGCCTTTCGGGATGTCCCACTTGCCGGTACCCGTCACATGGCACAGCAGCAGGCGGCGCTGGGCATCCACCACCAGCGTACCGCAGGAAATCCCCTGTTCCTTCGCGCTTCCCTTCATGGCAGCGCCCGCGCCACGGCGCCGAGAGCCTGTTCCAGCGCCTCCAGGCTGACCGGCTTGGTCAGGTGCTGGTCGAACCCGGCTTCCTGCGACTGCTGCTGGTCACCGTGCGCGCCCCAGCCGGTCAGCGCGATCAGCACCACCTGCTGCATGGTGCCCATGCGGCGGATCGCGCCGGCCAGGTCGTAGCCGTTCATGCCCGGCAGGCCGATGTCGAGGAAGGCCAGGTCGGGCTGGAATTCCTCGGCCAGGAACAGGCCTTCCGGCCCGTCATGGGCGATGCGCGTCGTGTGTCCCAGCAGTTCGAGCAGCGCGGCCAGGCTTTCGGCGGCATCCATGTTGTCGTCGACCACCAGCACCCGCAGCGGCGCGCCGGCCGAGGCGATCGCCTCGCGACCCTCATCCTCGGGCCGCGCATGCGGGCTGCCGGGACGCAGCGGCAGGCGCACGGTGAAAGTGCTGCCCTGCCCCTGGCCGCCTGAAAACGCGCTGACGCGGCCGCCGTGCAGCTCGACCAGGCGCCGCACCAGCGACAGGCCGATGCCGAGGCCGCCCTGGGCCCGGTCCAGGCTGCCGCGCACCTGGGTGAACATCTCGAACACCGAGCCGATGGCCTCCGGCGCGATGCCGATGCCGCTGTCGGACACCGCGATCACCGCCTGCCCGTCTTCGCGCCAGGCCGCCAGGCGGATCGTGCCGCCGTGCGGGGTGTACTTGGCGGCGTTGTTCAGCAGGTTGGACAGCACCTGCACCAGGCGCGTGACGTCGGCCTCGAGTTCGAGCGCATCCGGCGGCAGATCGACCTCGAGGCGGTGTCCGTGCGATTCGACCAGCGCCGCGCTGGTCTCGACCGCCATGCCGACGATGGTGTGCAGCGGTACCGCTTCCTTTTTCAGTTCGATCTTGCCGCGCGTGATGCGGGCGATGTCGAGCAGGTCGTCGACCAGGTGGATCAAATGGCCCAGCTGGCGGTCCATCATGCCGTGCACGCGCTCGGCCTTTACGGCGTCGCCCGGCGCCATGCGCAGCAGGTCGAGGCCGGTGCGGATCGGCGCCAGCGGGTTGCGCAGCTCGTGCGCCAGCGTGGCCAGGAACTCGCTCTTGCGCAAATCGGCTTCCGACAGGTCGGCGGCCACCCGGCGCAGTTCGTCCTCGGCCTTTTTCTGGGCCGTGATGTCGCGCGTGATCGTGGCCAGGCCGAGGTTGTTGCCGTCGCCGTCGCGCACCGCGAAGCCCTTGAAATACACCGGCAGCGGCGGCCCGCCGTCCGGCTGGGCCATGCGCAGCTCCCCTTCCCACTCGGCCGGCGTACCGGTGAGGGCCGCCATCACGTGCTCGATCACGAAGGGCCGGTCTTCGCGCGGGAAGAAATCGATCATGCGCCAGGCCGCGATGTTGGTGTGTGCGTCCAGGCCGGCCATGCGCCGTCCCGCCGGATTCAACCAGATGCCGCCGGCGTCCGCCGTGAAGATGCCGATGAAATCCGAGGATTGCTCGGCCACCGCGGCCAGCCGCCGGATCCCGGCTTCGGCGCGGCGGCGGTCGCTCTCGTCGCGGAAGTACAGCGCGGTGCCGCCCTCCTCCATCGGAAACGCATTGATCTCGAACCAGCGTTCCTGGCCCGGATCGAAGGTCTCGATGCGGCTGGCGGCGCGTCCGGCCACGCTGCCGCGCAGCGCGCTTTCCTGCGGCGTGCCGCGCAGGGTGCGGAACAGGTCCCAGAACTGGGCACCGACCAGGTCTTCGTTGCGGCGCCGCGTGACGTCTTCGGCGGCGCTGTTGGCATAGGTGATGCGCCATTCCTTGTCGAGGGCGATGAAGCCTTCGCTCATGCTGTCCAGGATCGCGCGCGAGCGCTGTTCGGCGGCCTGGCGCTCGGCCGCCTCGTGGCGCTGGCCGATCACCAGTGAGGCGGTATTCGCCAGCAGCGCCATCGCCGCCTGTTCCTGCGGCGTGGCGTGGCGGCGGTCGCGGAAGTACAGCGCAAAGGTGCCGAGAACCGCGCCGGACGGCGCCAGGATCGGCATCGCGCGGCTGGCGTGCAGGCCGTGGGCCTCGGCCAGGCTGCGGTGGCCTTCCCATAGCGGGTCGTGCTCGATGTCGGGACAGATCACGGTGGCGGCGCGCCAGGCGGCGCTGGCGGCGGCCGCGCCGATCGGCCCGACCCGGATCGCATCGAGGTCGCGCTGCAGGGCGGCCGGCAGCGACGGCGCCGCCGCGTGGCGCAGGCGCCGGCCGTCGGGCGTCATCAGCTGCACCGAGGCCAGCGCGGCGCCGCCGCTGTAATCCTCGGCGGTGTGCGCCAGCAGGTCCAGCACGTCGCCCAGCGGGGCATCCGTCACCGCCAGTTCGAGCGCGCTGCGCTGGCCGACCGCCAGCAGGTTGGCGCGGGTGCGTTCGGTCACGTCGACGCCGTGCAGCAGCACGCCGTCGATCGTGCCGTCCGGCTCGCGCAGCGCCATGCAGACGAAATCGAGGAAGTGTTCTTCCAGCGCCGCGCAACCCTCGCCGCCGCGCAGCAGGACGCGCACGTTATGCCCTTCCAGCGCCTGGCCGCCGGCGTAGACCTGGTCCAGCACCTCGATGAATTCCTGGCCCGCCAGCTCGGGCATGGCAGCGCGCACGGTCAGGCCGTCCAGGGCGCGCCCGCATGCCAGTTCGCGGTAGCGCTGGTTGGCCATCTCGATCACATGGTCCGGGCCGCGCATCACGCCCATGATCGCCGGCGCGCGGTGGAAAATGTCGCGCAGGGCGGCACGGTGGCGTTCTTCCTCGACCCGCGCCAGCTGCGCGCTCTTGCGGTACAGGTCGATGAATACCGATACCTTGGCGCGCAGCACCACCGGGTTGAATGGCTTGGTCATGTAGTCGACCGCGCCCAGCGCATACGCCCGTTCGAGCGGGAATTCGTCGGCATCGCCGGCGGTCAGGAAGATGATCGGCAAATCCTGGGTGCGCGGGTGCTGGCGGATCAGCTCCGCCAGTTCGAAGCCGTTCATGGTCGGCATGCGCACGTCCAGCAGCACCACCGCGAAATCGTGCGCCAGGACTTCGCGCAGCGCCGCCTCGCCCGAGGTCACCGGCACCAGCGTGCCGACGCCGGCCAGGATTGCTTCCAGCACGGCAAGATTGGCAGGCTGGTCGTCGACAAGAAGGATGGTGGGGGTGTGGTCGGTGCTCATCGCGCCGCAGGCTCCGCGAGCAAGGTGATTGTTAATAAGACAATGTAGGCTCGACACTGCCGAATGTCAATTGTGCGCGGCAGTTTAGCGCAGGACCCCAGACTATGCGGTTCGTTTGATGCCGTATGCCTGGAGTTTGCCGATGAGTTTTCCGTACCGCCTGCCGCTGCGCTTCGATGGCCGCGAGGTTTCCTTCCTCAACAACTCGCTCGAAGCCTGGGCACTGGCGCTGGCGGTCACGGTGCTGAGCGCCGGCGCCATGCTGTTCCTGCGCCGCTACGTACTGCGCCACATGGCCGCCAATGCGCGCAAGACGGAAACCAGCGCCGACGACTTCCTGGCGACCATGCTGTCGCGCACTTATTTCGTGTTCATCGCGGTGTTTGCCCTGTACTTCGGCAGCACCTTCCTCGACCTGAGCACGAAGCGCGACCTGTTCGTGGCGCGGGTCGCAGTCGGTGCGCTGCTGTTGCAGGCGGCGATCTGGGGCGACGTCGGCCTGCGCGCCTGGCGCGACCGCATCCGCCTCGGCGCGGACGGCGCGCGGCGTGCCTCCCGCAGCGTGCTGACCTTCATGCTGCGCCTCGCCCTGTGGACCATCGTGACCCTGATGTTGCTGGACAATTTCGGCATCAACATCACGACGCTGGTGGCCAGCCTGGGCGTCGGCGGTATCGCGGTGGCGCTGGCGACCCAGAACATCCTCGGCGACCTGTTCGCCTCGCTCTCCATCATGCTCGACAAGCCCTTCGAGATCGGCGACTTCATCATCGTCGGCGATGTGCTGGGCTCGGTCGAGCACATCGGCCTGAAAACGACCCGGCTGCGCGGCCTGGGCGGCGAGCAGGTGGTGTTTTCCAACGGCGACCTGCTGAAGAGCCGCATCCACAACCACAAGCGCATGGAGACGCGCCGCAATGCCTTCGTGCTGCGCGTGGCCTACGGCACCAGCGAGGAGCAGTTGTGCCGGGTGCCGCGCATCCTGCGCGAAATCATCGGCGTCAAGCCGAACATCGATTTCGAGCGCGCCCACTTCTTCCGCTGGAGCGAATGGTCGCTCGACTTCGAGGTCGTGTACCACTTCCGCAGCCCGGACTACATCCTGCACATGGATGCCCAGCAGGACATCTTCCTGGACATCTACCGCCGCTTCCAGCAGGAAGGTATCCAGTTCGCCCATCCGATGTCGATCGTCCGGATTGCGGATCCGGCGCAGGGCGGCTTTCCGCCGGCGCGGCCGGCAGGGGCGATGCCGGGGCCTTCGTTTCACTAAAGATTTGAACTGTAGTTACAAACCAGGAGTGACGGACTCTTCCTACATGGCGGCCTCAGGCAGTCCTATTCCGTGACCCATGCATGGCGCATAAGATGACCCCGTCTCAACGAGGCACCCAATGTCAACTATGCAAAGGAGAACGATCATGGCATCGAACAACCAGGGCGGTAACAAGGGTAACAACCAGAGCGGCGACACCGGCAACCGCGGCTTCGCATCGATGGATCCGCAAAAGCAGCGCGAGATCGCAGCCGAAGGCGGCCGCGCCGCGCACGCATCCGGCAATGCCCACGAGTTCAACTCGGAAGAGGCACGCCGTGCCGGCTCGATGAGCCACAAGAACGACGGCAACCAGCAATCCGGCAACAACGCCGGCACCGGCGGCGGCAACACCCGCGGCGGGTCGCCGGAGCAGCACGCCAAGGCGGGCTCGCAAAGCCACAAGAACGACAAGTAACGCAGCCCTGAGTCGGAAGGGCTGAAGCCGAGCCGCCGGTCTGATCCGGCGGCTTTTTTATTGCTCAAATGATCGAAGTGTATTGCTCAAGCGATCACAGCCGTATCCCGCACGCATGACGCGGCGCGGCAATCGTGCGGCGGCTGAGGGGTACTTAGTGATATATTTTTGTCACAATATCCGCACACGACGCGCCGCTGCGCTGTGCGGAATCTTTGTAAGACGTGCCGCAGGTACGCGCAGGACCCAGAATTACTACTCATCATTTAGGATAAATCAATGAAAAAGAATGTTGCCATCGTCGGAGCTGGTTTTTCCGGAGCTGTGGTCGCCAACCAGCTTGCGCACGCGGGGTACAACGTCGAAGTGTTCGAGTCCCGCTCCCATATCGCGGGCAACTGCCATTCGGAGCGCGATGCCGAAACCAAGGTCATGCTCCACGTCTACGGTCCGCACATTTTTCACACCGATAATGAGCGCGCCTGGGAATTCATCAACCGCTTCGGCGAAATGATGCCGTACGTGAACCGCGTCAAGGCCATCACCAACGGCCGCGTGTTTACCCTGCCGATCAACCTGCTGACGATCAACCAGTTCTTCAACAAGACCTTCCGTCCGGCCGAAGCCGAAGCCTTCATGGCCGAAATCGGCGACAAGACGATCGAAAACCCGCAAACCTTCGAAGAGCAGGCGCTGCGCTTCGTCGGCCGCGAGCTGTACGAAGCCTTCTTCAAGACCTACACCATCAAGCAGTGGGGCCTGGAGCCGAGCGAACTGCCCGCCAGCATCCTGAAGCGCCTGCCGGTCCGCTTCAACTACGACGACAACTACTTCAACCACAAGTACCAGGGCATGCCGAAGGATGGCTACACCGCCATCGTCGAGAAAATGCTGGACGTGCCTGGCATCAAAGTCCACCTGAACACCAGATTCGATCCGAACGCCAAGGGCGACTACGACCACGTGTTCTACAGCGGCCCGATCGACGCCTGGTTCGGCCACACCGAAGGCCGCCTGCCCTACCGCACGCTGGACTTCGAAGTCTTCCGCGACACCGGCGACTACCAGGGCAATGCCGTCATCAACGTCTGCGACAATTCGCAAAAGTACACCCGCGTCACCGAGCACAAGCACTTCGCGCCGTGGGAAAAGCACGAAAAGACCATCTGCTACCTGGAATACAGCCGCCAGTGCGAGCCGGAAGATACCCCTTACTACCCGATCCGCCAGGCGCGCGAAAAAGCCCAGCTGGAAAAGTACGTCAACCTGGCCAAGCAGGAAACCAACGTCACCTTCATGGGCCGCCTGGGTACCTACCGCTACCTGGACATGGACGTCACCATCAACGAAGCGCTGGTCACCGCCGACAAGTTCCTCGAAAGCGCACAGGCCAGTGCAGCGATGCCGGCTTTCGTGATCGATCCGCTGGCCTGATAACGATCGCCACGATGCATTGACGCGACCCCGGGAGGCAGTACTGGCTCCCGGGGTTTTTTACGCCGATCTAGCTTCTTTTCTGCTCGAACGCGGTCAGCATCGCGGTCGCCTGTTCGACCGGAATGCTCTGGATGGCGGCCGTGACGCTGCTGCGGCTATAGGACACCGGGCGCGCGCCGCTGCCGCCGAAGAACAGTCCCACGGTTGCGGAACCCATCGATTGCTTTTCACTGAGGGTGCTGCTGCACACGGAGTGAAACTCCGCCTGCTTGGCCTCGAAGGAATCGCAATTGATGACCCTGTTCGTGTACGCATTTTCCCATTGCTGCAAATCCCGGCTTGCCATGAACAATTCGAGCTTTTCCGACAAGGGAATCCTGGGCGCGGTGTCATAGATGCCAGCGATTTCCCAGTGCAGTCCAACCTGTTTCAGGGTGACGTAGAGCGGCGTCGTCAGCTTCGTCTCGTTCCCGAGGTCGACAGTCCAGTCATTATGCTTTTCCAGGCTGACCGCCGGTTCTTGCGCAGATGCCATAGCGGGACAGGCCGGGCCGGTCAAGGCCGCTACGAGCAACAAGCCGCCGAGATACGTATGTTTGCGCATTGCGTTTCCTGTTATTTGGCAGCGGCGAGTTCGCCCAGGCGCTGGAACACGCCGGCCTGCTTCAAGGCAAATTCCGGCGAACCCACATAACGCGTGTGGTTGCGGGCCGGGTCCTCAAGCTGCTTCATCGTTTCCGTGCTCATGCGACCGGCTGCGTAGGACTTGGTTAAACCCATCGGAATGAACACGTCGGCAAATGCGCTGTCGCATGCGCTATAGAACCGGGTTTTCGGCACGGATGGGCCACAAGTCAGCACCACCGTCTGTTGGCCGTAATTGCCGCTATCGGTAAAGGTGTGGAAACCCGTATCTTCGTAATCCGGTGCGAACGCGGTGAGCCTGGCATTGAAGGCGATACGCTCCTGACGCGGGTTGGCGATGGGCTGGCGCGTTGCCGAGATGTTGACGACGGTGTACTGACCGTTCGCGATACTTTTCTCCAGCAGGACAAATTTTGCACCCGGCAGATCGGACTTGGTGAGGATAGGCGCCGAAAACTTGATCGGTTGTCCGTTCAGGTTGGTAATCGGCGGCGCGGGCGTAACGCAACCGGCGAGTGTGGCTGCCAGTGCCAGAAGTAAGGTATTTGCTTTCATTGAATCATCCTCAGGGGGAACAGCGCGAACGGTGCTACAACAGCAGCAACTTAGTTTCCGTGTGGAAACTAAGTTGATTTTAACCCAAATAGGGTAGTTGTACTGAGGGAATTTATTGAGATCGCAAAAACCGTTGTAATCATGAAAAAATCCGCCGGCGCGAACGCGCGGGCGGATTTCCGTCAGTGGAGCGCAACGCCCCGGCTCCTGATTCAGCCTGCAGCCTGTGCCGGCGTATCGCTCACGCGTGCCGTCTTCAGGTTTGCGGCCACCGGCAGCACTTCGATGGCGTCGTCGGCGGTGACTTCGACGTTGGCCGCGTTCAGGCGCTCGGCCTTGTTCGACGGCTGGGTCGACTGGATGATCTCGTGCATCGCGTTGGCGGTCTTGTCCCACGAGGTGTTGGCGACGACCTTGCGCATGCGCTCGGCCAGGTCGGCTTTCTGGGCATCGTTCAGGGCCAGCATGCGTTCGCAGGCGGCGATGAATTCGTCGGCGCTTTCGGCGATCTCGACCACGTGGCTGTACGGGACCTTGACGTCGGTGATCGGGGTCGAGACCGACGGCAGCTCGGCTGCCATGTATTCCAGCACCTTGGTCGGGCTGATGAACTTGGTCGACTCGTTCAGCGCGAACGGCAGCAGGCAGACGTCCCAGCCGGCCAGGAACTTCGGCAGCTCGTCATAGGTGCGCTGGCCCATGTAGTGGATGTTGGCGGCCTGCGGCAGGTGGGCCGGATCGATCTTGACGACCGGGCCGACCAGCACGATCTGCCATTCCGGACGGGCGGCGGCGACCTGCCTGATCAGTTCGGTGTCGAAACGTTCGTCGATGACGCCGTAGAAGCCGAGGCGCGGATGGGCGACGTGAGCCTGGTCCGGGTGGCTGTTCGATTTTTCCAGGGCCTGGCGGAAGTGCTTGGCGTCGACGCTGCTCGAGAAGCAGTGGGCGTTGGCGTGGCGGGTGCGTTTCGATTCGTACAGGCTCGGGCCGCCGGTGAAGCAGATGTCGGCGATGTTGAGCAGTGCGCTTTCGCGCTGCAGCAGCTGTTTCGGCGGATTCTTGAAGGCGGCCAGTTCGTCCATGCAGTCGTAGACGACCAGCGACGGTTCGAAGCTCTGCAGCAGCGGCAGGGCCATCGGGGTGTAGAACCAGACCACCGGGCGTTCGCCTTGCGGCACCAGGTCGGCCAGCAGGGTCTGCAGGGTCGGCAGCTGGTCGTCGTGGAAGCCCCATTGCTGGATCGGGGTGTGCGGACGGCAGACGGTGATGTTTTTCGCGACTTCGGTTTTCTGCAGGAATGCCTGCCCTTCATGGTGCACCGGTTCTTCCACGAACAGGATATTGTAGTGTTCCGCCAGGCGAGTCATCAGGTGCTGGGGACGCTGGAAGACAAAATCCCAACGCAGGTGGCAAAACACGATCAGGGTCGGCATGTTCAAGTTCCTTTCGCCTTCGTGGCGTTTCTAGTTGATCTGGAATGCGACCGGTGCAAGCTCGAATGCTCTTGGAAGCAACGCTCTCATCGCACCGGACAATGCAATCCTAACATGCAATTTTCCCAATATTTTTCGCTTGTGCAGCGCAATATTGCTGAGCAGGAATGGTTTCGATGGGTGCGGACTGATCTTCCCTAGGGAGGGCCCCGTCCGCCCGTACTGATGTAGGTCCTGTCCTACGTATAGAAAAGGCAAAGCACTACGAATTCTCATCCTGTATGCCTTGCGTGCGCATCCGTGCGCGGCCCGTTCCCGTCGTGAAAACCGGGCCAGGCCCGCTGAGCCGGGGCCACGGCGGTGCCCGTCAGGCAGTCAGGTAGGGCTCCGCGCCCTGCGGCTCGCCATCGTCATCGAAACCGGTCGCCACCAGTATGCCATCCAGGCCGACGCTGCCGAGCGCATCGCACAGGTCTTCGAGTTCGATCTCGAGGTCGTCCGCGAGGTCGACCGGCTTGTCGACGGTGGCCAGCGGCGCGCCGCCACCCAATGCGTACAGGTTAATGCGCAGCACTGCCTGCTCGCCGGCTTCGATGGGGGCGACGACGGCCTTGATGCGTTCCGGTTCCAGGTCCTGGCCGTCCAGGCGCCAGTTGACTTCGGCCAGCGTGGCCAGCATCGCCAGCTCGCTGATCCCCTGCTCCATGGCGCCGTAGAACAGGTCCTGGTACAGGAAATTCAGGTCGAGTTCGGTCGGTTTTCGGGACAGGTTGCGCTGCAACAAAGGCGCGATGCTGCCGGCCCACATGCGGTAGCGCGCCAGCCGGCCTTCGAAGTAGGCGTCGGCGGCTTCCTCTTCCTTGGGCACGCGGTAGAACGGATCGTCGGCATGCTTGAGCGAGAAGCCGAGCAGGAAGCGCAATTCCATCGCTTCCTCGTGGGCATCGGCGATGCCGGGCTGCCAGCCGCGCATGCTGGCCTCGATGGCTGGGGCAGCGGTCAGTTTTTTCGATCGCATCGATTGCAGCGCCTCGCGCAGCATCTCCTGCAGGTCGCTGTAGCGCACCGCTTCGACCTCGTCGAGGTCGTACAGGTGGCGCACCACGACCACGCGCGCATCGGCACTGGCCAGGCCGGCCTGGCGGAAGCTGTCGTTCAGTTCCTCGAAGGCGGCATCGTCCTGGAACACGTCATTTTCCTGGAGCCCGCCGATGCTGGTCACGAACAGCGGGATCATGAAGGCGTCGATCTCGAGTTCCTCGTCGCCTTCGCGCGTATGCAGGGTCGCGGCTTCTTCCTCGATCTGGTCGCGCAGCCAGCGGCAGGCGGCCGGGTCGGTGTAGCGCGCCAGTTCGATGGCGCCGTACAGGACTTCATCGTGCCTGCGGCGCAGCGCGCGCCGCACCAGGGTCACGACATCCTGTTCGCGCGCGGCCAGCACGGCCGGCTCGAGGTCTTCGCGCTCGGTGATCTCGAGCGCGAGATCGACCAGGTTCTGCGCCAGCGCTTCGTGGTCGGGCTCCGCTGCCTGTTTGACGGGCTTGCGGGGGACGGGGCGCTTGTTTTTGGGCATGGCGGATTCATGAAAAGTCAACGAACCGCCATGGTAACAAACGATGCGGCCCCGTGGGGCCGCGTCGCCCCCGCGAAGGCGGGGGTCGAAGTATAAAGTCAAGCCGCCAAACGCAGCTGCGGCTCGTCCCGCCGTGCGCCGCCGGCACGGGCGCCACCACCCTGCTCTTCCAGCCGGAACACCGACACCAGGCCGGACAGTTCCTGTGCCAGCTCCTGCAGCTGCTGGGCGCTGGCGGCCGCCTGCTCGACCAGCGCGGCATTCTGCTGGGTGGTGTCGTCCATGCCCATGATCGCCTGGTTGATCTGGTCGATGCCCTGGGTCTGCTCGGTGCTGGCGGCCGAGATCTCGCCGATGATGGTCGACACCTGGCGGATCTCGCCGACGATCGCTTCCATCGCGGCGCCGGCCTGCCCCACCAGGCGGCTGCCGTTGCCGACTTCGTCGACCGAGGCGCCGATCAGGGCCTTGATCTCGCTGGCCGCCGTGGCCGAGCGCTGGGCCAGGCTGCGCACCTCGCCCGCCACCACCGCGAAGCCCCTGCCCTGCTCGCCGGCGCGGGCCGCTTCCACGGCCGCGTTCAGCGCCAGGATGTTGGTCTGGAAGGCGATGCCGTCGATCACGCCGATGATGTCGGCGATGCGCCGCGACGAATCCTCGATCGCGTTCATGGTGCGCACCACGTCGGCCATCACGTTGCCGCCGTCGCGGGCCGCGCCGCTCGCGCGCTGGGCCAGTTCGTTGGCGCGGGAGGCGTGCTCGGCGTTCTGGCGCACGGTGCCGGTCAGTTCTTCCATCGCGGCCGCGGTCTGTTCCAGTGCGCTGGCCTGCGATTCGGTGCGCGAGGACAGGTCGAGGTTGCCCGAAGCGATCTGCTGCGAGGCGTCGGCGATGGTGTGCGCATGGGTGCGGATGCGGCTCACCGTGGCCGCCAGCTCATCCTGCATGCGCGCGATCGCGACCAGCAGGCTGTTCTCGTCGGCGCCGTCCAGCGGCACCTTCTGCGACAGGTCCTTGCCGGCGATGCGGCGCGTCACGGCAGCGGCTTCGGCCGGGTCGGCGCCGAGCACGCGGCCGATGTTGCGCACCACGCTCCAGCCCAGCAGCGCGATCAGCGCCAGGGCCGCCACGAAGACCATGGTGAAGCGCGTCGCCGAACCCCAGAACACGCTTTCGATGTCGTCGTTGAAGAAACCGGTGCCGATCCACCAGCCCCAGGGCTCGAAGGCGATCACGCCATTCAGCTTGCCGGCCATCTCGCCGGTCTTCGGGTGCCTGGTCTCGGCGGTGACCAGCGCGATGCGTTCGTGCGCCAGGCCCTGCGCATACGCTTCGCCGTCGGCGCGGCCGTCGACGGTGCGGCCCTGCGCCACCTTGCCGACGTTGGCCGGGTTCGGGTGCACCAGGTTCAGGCCGTTCGGCAGGCGCACCCAGTAATAGCTCTTGCCTTCGTTGTTCAGCTGCGTCAGCGCATCCTTGGCGGCGGCCTGCGCCTGGTCCTGGGTCATGCGGCCCTGCTGCTGCTCCTGGTAATAGTGCGCCACCAGGTGCTCGCCCATCATCAACATGTTCCTGATCTGGGCGTGGCGGTCGTTCATCAGCGCGCCGTGCAGGGTATTGAGGCCGAGGGCGCCGAGCGCGGCCAGCGCGAGCACGGCTGCGCCGACCAGGATGAACAGGCGGGTAGATACTTTCATGGGGATTTTCCGTGGCTAACGATTCTTGTAGTCTTGCTGGGACATCGGCGACGCCGGTCTGGTGCCGGCTATCGCAGAAACGACGGGCTCGTACAGTGATCGTACAAGTTGATGTAGGGCAATTCTAACCGAATTCACCGTGCTGGATGGCTGTTGAGTTGGGCCGTGAAGAATTCCGGACGCAATTTTCGTGTTATTTCCAACACCGGCATGACATGGTCTAGATGTTCCAATAATGCCGCGCGCGCCCGATCCGGGTCGTGGGCCTCGATCGCGTCCACCACCGCGCGGTGCTCCTCGAGCACGCCGGCCATCCTGCCCTCGAGCGGCAGGGTCAGCTGGCGGTAGCGGTCCATCTGGGTCTTGGCCTGCTGGATGATCGGCCACACGCCGGGATAGCCGGACAGCTCGGCCAGCAGCGCATGGAAACCCTCGTCGGTGCGGTGGAAGCCGTGCAGGTCGTTGGCGGCGATCGCCACGGCCTGCTCGGCCAGCAGCGCGCGCAGGCGCACCACGCCTTCGGCGCCGGCACGGGCCGCCGCCTTTTCGATGATCGCGGTCTCGAGCGCATGGCGCACCAGGTTGGCCTCTTCCAGCGCATCCAGCGGGATGCGGGCGACGAAGGTGCCGGAGCGCGGGATGACCTCGATCAGGCCTTCGTCGGCGAGGCGCTGCACGGCCTCGTGCACCGGCGTGCGGCTGGTGCCGAATTCCTCGGCGATGTCGCGCTCGACGACGCGTTCGCCCGGCAGCATGCTCATCCCGACGATACGCTGGCGCAGGCACAGGTAGACCCGGCGCGAGGCGGTCAGGCACGGGTCGGCTACGGATTGCGGTGGTGTTGGCGTATTCATGGCTCGTAGTCTAGCGAAAACTCGGGCACCCGGGGCTCAAGCCTGGGCGGGCATCGCGTCGACCGGGATGATCGCGCCGCGCACCCGGATCACGGCGCCGGCCAGGCGGTGCCCTGCCCTGGCGGCTTCCTGCGGGTCCTTACCGGACAAACGTGCCGCCATGTAGGCCGCGCCGAAGGAATCGCCGGCGGCAGTGGTGTCGACCACGTCCTTGACCGGTTCCGGTGCAACCTCGTGCAGCGCGCCCTCGGCCCACACCACGCAGGGCTCGGCGCCGCACTTGACCACGACTTCGGCGACGCCGTAGCCGCGGGTGCGCTCGATCACCTGCTGCACGCTTTCCTGGCCGTACAGGGCGATCTCGTCGTCCAGGGTCAGCAGCGCGATGTCGGTGTGCGCCAGCACGCGGCGGTAGACTTCGCGTGCGGTCTCCGCGCTTTCCCACAGGCGCGGACGGTAATTGTTATCGAAGACCACGCGGCCGCCGCGCGCGCGGCACTGGGCCAGCGCCGAAATCAGCAGTTCGCGGTCGGCAGGCGCAAGGATCGCCAGGCTGATGCCCGACAGGTAGACCATCGGCGAGGCCGCCAGCTGCACCAGCACCTTGCCGGCTTCCGGGGCTTCGAGCCAGTGGCGCGCGGCCGAATCCTTGCGCCAGTAGTGGAAGCGGCGTTCGCCGCTGGGGTCGGTTTCGATCATGTAGATGCCCGGCAGGCGGTCCGGCAGGCGCTGCACGCAGCCGGTATCGATGCCTTCGCGTTCCCAGCTGGCCAGCATCTCGGCCGACATGCCGTCCACGCCCAGTCCGGTGACGTAGGCGACGCGCACTTTGGCCGGATCGAGCAGGCGCGCCATGTAGACGGCGGCGTTCAGGGTATCGCCGCCGAAGCGGTAATCCATCGT
>Ga0308160_10000316_pt1 | contig 104957 bp, 85 predicted proteins | sample PhyFR1_FD_201036 | JGI IMG/M metagenome (GOLD analysis project Ga0308160, IMG submission 201036) | Phyllosphere microbial communities from UC Gill Tract Community Farm, Albany, California, United States - DLSLF.R1 | ecosystem: Host-associated > Plants > Phyllosphere > Unclassified | place...
ACCGCACTGGCGTCGACGGCAGCAGCCGCCCGACCTTCACCATCGAGGAGATGAAGGCGATGGTGGCGGCAGCCCACGTCACCGGACGCAAGGTGGCGGCGCACGCCAGTACCGACGAGGCGATCCGCATGGCGGTGCTGGCCGGGGTCGACACGGTCGAGCATGGGTATGGGGCGAGCGAGGCGACCTTCCGGCTGATGAAGGAGCGTGGCACGGCCTACATTCCGACCTTGACGGCGCCGGAAGCGATCGGCGAATACTTCCAGAAGCACGTGCGCGGCGGCGAGCCGACGCCATCGATGAAGGAAGCGGCGCGCGCGTTTGCGCTGGCGCGCAGGGTCGGCGTGGTGATCGGGAACGGCAGCGACGTTGGGGTGTTCACGCACGGGACGAATGCGCGCGAGCTGGAATGGATGGTGCGGCTGGGGATGACGCCGACGGAAGCCTTGCGTGCGGCGACCTCGGTGGCGGGCGAGATTCTTGGCAAGGGCAAGGAGTTGGGACGGCTGGCGCCGGGGGCCTTGGCCGATGTGGTGGCGGTCGAAGGGGATCCGACGGCCGATATCGCAGCTTTGCGCAAAGTCGGGTTCGTGATGAAGGGCGGGAAAGTCTACCGCATGCCGTAATGGGATCCCCGGCGGTTGTTGCTTTTCGTAGGGTGGGCACGTGTGCCCACGCGGTCGTAACCCGTGCCCACCCCGCCGTCAAATGGAACCGGGGACATTCGCAATCCTCCGGGTTGGCGTTTCGACACGCACATGATGTACCGCGTGGGCTCGAGAGCCCACTCTACGATGATCGCCTTTTCCGCCACCGCGTGCCATTGCCCGGCACCCGCCACCCGATGGTGCAAGGCTGCACCACCGCCTGTCATCCGTTTTATTGATATCCGCCATCAATCCGGACATCAATAAACCATATGACGGTCATTCACCGACCTGCGGTTATCCACAATATGCACGGCGGTGAGATTTTGTGATGATCCTCTTCACCATCAACCTCTCGAGAAGAGTTGTCATGAAAAAGCCATTTTATAAAATCCTGTACGTACAGGTTCTGTTCGCCATCGTGCTGGGCGTCCTGCTGGGCGTGTTCCATCCCGAGCTCGGCGAGAAGATGAAGCCTTTGGGAGACGGCTTCATCAAACTGATCAAGATGATCATCGCACCCGTCATCTTCTGCACCGTGGTGGCGGGTATCGCCGGCATGCAGGACATGAAGAAGGTCGGCCGCGTCGGCGGCAAGGCCCTGCTCTACTTCGAAGTCGTGTCGACCTTCGCGCTGGTGATCGGCCTGCTGGTGGCGAACATCGCCAAGCCGGGCGCCGGCTTCAACGTCGACGTCGCCCACCTCGATACCAAGGCAATCGCCCAGTACACCGAGAAAGCCTCGCACCAGAGCACGGTCGAGTTCATCATGAACATCATCCCGAACACCTTCGTGGATGCCTTCGCCAAGGGCGACATCCTGCAAGTGCTCCTGATCGCGATCCTGTTCGGCGTGGCGCTGTCGATGCTGGGTGAGCGCGGCCGCCCGATGACCAAGATCATCGACGACTTCTCGCACGTGATCTTCGGCGTCGTGAACATCGTCATGAAGCTGGCGCCGATCGGTGCCTTCGGCGCCATGGCCTTCACCATCGGCAAATACGGCCTGGCCTCGCTGGTCCCGCTGGCCAAGCTGATGGGTTCGTTCTACCTGACCTGCGCGCTGTTCGTGTTCATCGTGCTCGGCACCATCGCCCGCATGACCGGCTTCTCGATCTTCAAGTTCATCGGCTACATCAAGGAAGAACTGCTGATCGTGCTCGGCACCAGCTCGTCGGAATCGGCCCTGCCGGCCCTGATGCGCAAGCTGGAAAAGCTGGGCTGCTCGAAGTCGGTGGTGGGCCTGGTGGTCCCGACCGGTTACTCGTTCAACCTGGACGGCACCAACATCTACATGACCATGGCCGCCCTGTTCGTTGCCCAGGCAACCAACACCGACCTGACCCTGACCCAGGAACTGACCATCCTCGCCGTGGCGATGCTGACCTCGAAAGGCGCATCGGGCATCACCGGCGCCGGCTTCATCACCCTGGCCGCAACCCTGGCCGTGGTCCCGACCATCCCGGTGGCCGGCATGGCGCTGATCCTCGGTATCGACCGCTTCATGAGCGAATGCCGCGCCCTGACCAACTTCGTCGGCAACGGCGTGGCCTCGGTGGTGGTGTCGAAGTGGGAAAAGGAACTCGACCACGACCGCATGAACGCGGTCCTGTCGGGCACCTACGTCGAGCCGGTCGATCCGGTCATCGGCACCCCGGTGATCCAGAAAGCGGCTTGATCGTCTTTCGCTTCGCAAGAAACCGCGCCTCGTGCGCGGTTTTTTTTCGTCCTGCTACGCCATGAACCGGCGCGCCAGGCCCAGTTCGCGAAAGCGCGCCGCGACGAACTCCACGAACACGCGGGTCTTGGCCGGCAGCAGCTTGCGGCTGGAGTAGTACAGGAACAGCGGGCCGGCGTCCGCGTACCAGTCGGGCAGGATGCGTACCAGCTCCCCGCTGTCGAGCAGGGGCCGCGCATGCGGCGCCGGCAGCACCGCCACCCCCAGGCCGCTGGCCGCACCGCGCGCCATCGCTTCCGGATCGTCGAACACCGCCACCGGCCGGAACTCGGCCGCCGCCTCCTGCCCATCGGCAGTGCGCAGGGTCCAGCTTTGCAGGCGCCCACTGCGGATCGAGCGGCGCGCGATGCCGTCGTGGCCGGCCAGTTCGTCCGGGTGCGCGGGCGCCGGATGGCGCGCCAGGTAGGACGGCGCCGCCGCCACCAGCAGCTGCACCCGCGCCAGCTCGCGCGCCACCAGGCCCTGGGTCAGCTCGACGCCGCCGCCAATCGCCACGTCGAAGCCTTCGGCGATCAAATCGACCTGGCGGTTCTCGAAATGCAGGTCGGGCACGATGCCCGGATAGTCGCGATGAAAGGCTTCCAGCAGCGGCACGAAGTGCATGCGCCCGACCGCCGGCGCCAGCGCTACCTTCAGCGGCCCGGACGGATGGCCCGCCCCCTGGCGCACCAGGTCGATCGCTTCCCCGATGCGGTGCCAGGCCGGGCCGACTTCGCGCAGGAACTGCTCACCCTCCTCGGTAAGACTCAACTTGCGCGTGCTGCGCTGGAACAGGCGTACGCCGAGGCTGGCCTCGAGCCGCGCCACGTTCTTGCTGACCCCGGCGGGACTCAGGCCCAGGCGCCGCGCGGCGGCCGAAAAGCTGCCCGCCTCGGCGCTGTGGATGAAGGAATCGAGGTGGGAAAACGGATCGATGTTCATGAGGAGGCCCAGTGGGAAAGCGCCGATTTTATACCGGCAGTTGAAACAGATACGCCATTTGGCCGTCTAGCTGCAACCAGCGCTATCAACCATACTGGCCTTTTTGATCACCCGAGGAGACCATCATGAGCACCCGCCTGAACGACAAGATTGCCTTCATCAACGGCGGCTCGCGCGGCATCGGCGCAGCCATCGCGCGGCGCCTGGCGGCCGAGGGCGCGGGTGTCGCCCTGACTTACCGCGATTCCGCCGGCGCCGCCGAAGCGCTGGCCGCCGAGATCGAGGCCGCCGGCGGGCGCGCCTGGGCCCTGCGCTGCGACGCCGCCGACCCGGCTTCGCTGAAGGACGCCATCGACAGCGTGGCCGCGCGCTTGGGCCGCATCGACATCCTGGTCAACAATGCCGGCGTGGCCCGCATCGGCACCATCGATGAAGCGACGCTCGCCGATTTCGACGAGACCGTCGCCATCAACGTGCGTTCGGTGTTCGCCGCCACCCAGGCGGCGCTGCGCCACATGCCGCAGGGCGGCAGGGTCATCAACATCGGCAGCACGAATGCGCTGCGCGTGCCGCTGGCCGGCATGGCCATCTACGCGATGAGCAAGTCGGCCTTGAGCGGCCTCGTGAAAGGCCTGGCGCACGACCTGGCGCCGCGCGGCATCACCATCAACAACGTGCTGCCCGGCCCGGTGGACACCGACATGAACCCCGAGCACACCGAGTTCGGCCAGTCGCTGCACGGCTTCATGGCGCTGCAGCGCCACGGCCGGCCCGAGGAAGTGGCGGGCATGGTGGCTTACCTGGCCAGCGCCGAAGCGGGTTTCGTCACCGGCGCCGACCTGCTGATCGACGGCGGCTTCGCGGCCTGAACGATTGGGGGCAGCCCGGCAAGGCGGCGTGGACAGTGCTAAGATCGATTGCTTGAAATACAAGATCGATTCGAAAGGACAGCGCCATGCACGCCACCCCGCCAGACCCCGTTTTCGACGCCGCCATCGCCTTGCAGCCAGAGGGCGAGGATGCCTATGCCGGCCAGACCCACCCGGCCTATGGCAACATGGTCGGCCCCTTCGGCGGCGTGATCGCGGCCACCCTGCTGAACGCGGTGCTGCGCCATCCGCAGTTGCTGGGCGAGCCGGTGTCGCAGACCGTGCACTTCGCCGCGCCGATCGCCGATGGCGGTTTCAGCGTGCGCACGCGCATCCTGCGCACCAACCGCTCGACCCAGCACTGGTCGGTGGAGCTGGTGCAGGAGGGCGAGGTGGCGGCGTTTGCCACCACCGTCACCGCCCTGCGCCGCGCTACCTGGTCGACACAGGACGCCGCCTTTCCCGTCGTGCCGGCGGCGGCCGGCATCGCGCCGGCGCCGTCGATCGCGCGCGCCGCCTGGACCGCGCGCTACGAGATGCGCTTTGTCGATGGCGCGCCGGGCGCCCCGGACAGCGCCAGCGATTCCTCCCTGTCGCGCATGTGGATCCGCGACACGCCCGAACGCCCGCTCGACTACCTGTCGCTGGCCGCGATGTGCGACGCCTTTTATCCACGCATCTTCGTACGGCGCCCGAAATGGGTGCCGATCGGCACGGTCGCCCTGACCACTTTCTTCCACGCCGACACCGCGCAACTGGCCGCCCAGGGCAGCGCGCCCCTGCTCGGCGTGGCCCGCGCCCAGCGCTTCGGCAACGGCTTTTTCGACCAGAACGCCGAGATGTGGAGCGAGCGCGGCGAACTGCTGGCCACCAGCCACCAGGTCGTCTACTTCAAGGAATAGCGTTGCCGTAGGGTGGAAGGCTCCGCCTTCCACGCGTCCACGACACCCGATCCGTGTTGCCACAGCGGATGCACATTCGCGTGCAGAAACTGAACATATTCCAAGAGGAATGCCTTCCAGGATGCGACTCCCTGTTATCATTTTGCGAATTATTTCCACAAGGAAAATGAAGCATGCAGCTGTCGCGCGCCGTCCTCTCGCTGGCCTCCCTGCTGGCCCTGCCCTTGCATCCCGTCCACGCGGGTGACCGGGTTTACCGCTGCACCGCCGGCGACGGCAAGGTCACCTTCCAGGGCCAGCCCTGCGCAGGCACGCCGGCCCCGGCCGTTGCGCCTAGGCCGCAAGCGGCGCCACCGCGCCGGCCACTCACCGGGCCATCCGAACCCCTCGCCACACCGCCTGCCATGTTGCGCGCCGGCCCGCCGCCACCAGCGGCCGCACCTGTTCTCCCCACCATGCAGCAATGGGCAAGCGGTGCCGATGTGATGGTCGTCTCGGGCTATGAAGCGTCGGCCGCGGCGACCCAGGTCGTGGTCGATCATCCGGCGCGCCCGGTGCTGCTGGTGCTGACGTCCTACCAGGCCAGGCGCTGGCAGGTCTCGGCGGCGCCGGGCACCCGCATCAAGGCGATCGTGGTCGGCGTGAACCAGGGCGGCGAGCAGGTCCCGGTGGATGCGCCGCCCCAGGTGCCGGTCGCGAACGACCGCCTGCCGTATGCCTACGACAAAGGCAACATCAACTTCCGCGAGCTGCTCAAGGGGCTGCACGCGCGCTATGGCGTGGAAAAAATCACCGGCTACCGCGGCGCCTACACCCTGCCCCAGCAGGTGGCGCTGAAGGGCCCGTTCGCGCCCGACCCCATGCTCACGCTCGCGGGGGTGCCGGCCGAAACGCCGAAGCGGCGCTTCGCCTTCGACCTGGTCAGCCTCGACGGGCGGCGCCTGCCCTTCACCAACACCGGCCCCAAGGATGGCAAGCGCTATACCGGCATCGTGCGCGGCAGCACCCTCGGCGACCTCGGCGGCGGACCGGCCGTGGTGCACCCCGGCAGCCGCGAGACCTATTACCTGGAAGGCAATGGCGGCACCCTGGTCTGGGCGCGCGAGGGCCTGGGCGGCCCGCTGCAAAAGCTGGCGCCGCCGCCGCACCTGCCGCCGCTGTCCTGGGGCTCGGGCCTGGCCTGGGACACGCGCAGCGGCATCCTCGCCATCGTTTCCTTCGGCGGCGAAGGCCATTTCTACCGCTACGACACCAAGCGCCAGCAGTGGCTCGACGCGCGCTCGCTGCAAAACCGCGACCTCTCCAGCCTGGCCCTGGACGCGCAGACCGGCGAGTTCCTGGCCATCTCGAACGCGGCGGAGCTGGTGCGCTTCAACGCCCGCGGCGAACTGGAAGAGGTGCAGCCGCTGAAGAACCTGCTGCCTGACCTGGACAGCACCTACGACAAGGGCAACGCACGCCTCGAGGGCCTGGCCGTGGCCGCCAACGGCCCCGACACGGCCATCGTCAACGTGGCCAAGGGCAGCGTCACCCACATCTGGAGCGTCGAGCGCGATGGCCGCAAGGCCCAGCTGACCTACAAGGCAGAGTAGCGGCGCCTGTCGCGGCAGCCACGCGGCAGCGCTTGGTACCAGCATGGCCGCAGCAGGCGCCCGACGTCACGCCTGCGGTGCGTCCGCTGGCGGCGCGGCGCCGCCTGGTGTAGGCTTTTCGCTTCCAGGCGCATGCCGACATCGTTTTCGCAGCGGAGCCAGGATGGTCAAGGAGTCCGACAGCGGCACCGGCCTCGACGCGGTGCTGATCACCGGCGAACTGGCGCGGCGTCCCGCCCGCGCCCCGGACCTTGCGGCCGAAAACCGCGCCCTCGCCGCGCTCGCCCTGGAAATGGCGGGCCAGCCGCAGCGCGTGCTGCACAAGCTGGCCGAACTGATCATCGAACTGTGCCGCGCCGATTCGGCCGGCGTCAGCATCCTCGAAGCGGGCGACGGGTTCCGCTGGCACGCCACCGCCGGCGCCATGGCCGACAGCCTGGGCGCGGTGATGCCGCGCGACGCCAGCCCCTGCGGCATCGTGGTCGAGCGCAGGACCGTGCTGCTGTTCGACCGGCCCGCACGCTGTTTCCCCGCCCTGGCCGGCAACGGCCCCGTCATCCAGGAAGCCCTGCTGGCGCCCTGGAACGTCGACGGCGACGCCGTCGGCACGGTCTGGGCCATCGCCCACGGCAGCGAGCGTCACTTCGACAGCGAGGATGCGCGCCTGCTGCAAAGCCTGGCCACCCATGCCTCGGCCGCCTGGCGCACCGTGACGGCGCTGGACGCGGCGCACGACCACAAGCGCGAGCTCGAGGAGCGCGTCGCCGAGCGCACGCGCCTGCTCACCGACGCCAACGAACGCCTGCAGCACGAAGTCGACCAGCGGCGCAGCATCGAGGCCGCCCTGCTCGAAACCCAGGCCCAGCTGCAGGCGGCGCTGTCGATCGAGACCGTGGGCGTGCTGTACATGAAGCTGAGCGGCGCCATCGTCGATGCCAATCCCGCTTTCGAGCGCCTCAGCGGCTACAGCCGCGCCGAGCTGCTGGCACTGCCCGACTGGCGCAGCCTGACCCCGCCCGAATTCGCGGATGTGAAGGAGAATGCCACGCGCGAGCTGCAGGCCCAGGGCCGTACCGCGCCCTACGAAACCCAGCTGCTGCGCAGCGACGGCAGCCGCTGCTGGGGCCTGTTCGCCCTGACGCGCGTTGCCAGCAGCGGCGCCGAGTCGCTGTGCGTGGCCTTTATCGTCGACATCAGCACGGCCAAGCGCACCGAGGCCGACCTGCGCGAAAGCGAGGCGCGCTTCCGGGCCCTGGCCGATGCCTCGCCGGCCCTGATCTGGCAAGTCGACGACGCCGGCCGCGCCGTCTACTTCAACCAGCGCTACCTCGACGTGGTGGGCCTGCTGCAGGAACAGCTGCTCGGCCACGGCTGGCACGCGGTACTGCACCCGGACGACTTGCACGCCTACCTGGCCACGGTGCAGGACGCCCTGCGCAAACACGCTCCCTGGCAGCGCCGCGTGCGCATCCGCGTGCGTGACGACGGCTGGCATCCCTTCGATGCGCACGGCGCGCCCTGGTTCGGGGCCGACGGGCATTTTCGCGGACATGTGGGCGTGTGCATCGACATCAGCGCCACGGTCCAGACCGAGGATGCGCTGAAGGACGCCGACCGCCGCAAGGACGAATTCCTGGCCACGCTGGCGCACGAGCTGCGCAACCCGCTGGCGCCGATCAGCAACGCCGTGCACCTGCTGCGCCACCCCGAGGGCCGGCGCAGCGCCGACCGCATGGTCGAGATGATCGAGCGCCAGGTGCGGCAGATGGTGCGCCTGGTGAACGATTTGATGGATGTCTCGCGCATCACGCGCGGCAAGATCAGCCTGAACAAGGCGCCGGTGGCGCTGGCCGAGATCCTCGCCAGCGCCACCGAGACCAGCCAGCCGGCCATCGACAACGCCCGCCACACCTTCACCGTGTCGCTGCCGGCCGAGCCGCTGATGCTGCAGGCCGACAAGGTGCGCCTGACCCAGGTGTTCGCCAACCTGCTGAACAACGCCGCCAAGTACACCGACAGCGGCGGGCGCATCTGGCTCGGCGCGCACCGTGACGGCGACACCGCGGTGGTGCGCGTGCGCGACAACGGCACCGGCATCGACGCCGCCGCCCTGCCCCATGTGTTCGAAATGTTCGCCCAGGCGCACGCGCCCTCGGACCGGCACCAGGGCGGGCTGGGGATCGGCCTGACCATGGTGCGTAAACTCGTCGAGCTGCATGGCGGCACGGTGCAGGCCAGCAGCGCCGGCAGCGGCCAGGGCAGCGAGTTCGTGGTGCGCCTGCCGCTACGCAGCGGTGGGGCGGCCGGTTTCGACCCGCACGACACGGCGCCGCGCGCGGCGGCGCTGGCCGGGCGCCGCGTGCTGGTGGTGGACGACAACCGCGACGCCGCCGATTCGCTCTGCCTGCTGCTGCGCGCGGCCGGTGCGGCGGTCGAGGTGCGCTACGACGGGCCGGCGGCACTGGCCGCGCTCGACGCCATGGCCGCCTTGCCCTTCGATGCGCTGGTGCTCGACATCGGCATGCCGGGCATGGACGGTTATGCGGTGGCGCAGCAGGTGCGCCAGGATGCGCGCTTCGCGGGCATGAAGATCATCGCCCTCACCGGCTGGGGGCAGCAGGTGGACCGGGCACGCTCGCATACCAACGGGATCGACCACCATCTGACCAAGCCGGTGGACTGGAAGCTGCTGGAAAATTTGCTGGCGGCCCAGGCCCGTTGACGGCGATGGCCGGCGCTGCGATGATCGCGCCGCGCAGATCTGCTGCGTACCCATAAAAATTACCGGAGACACCGATGTTGAGAGCCACCCTGCTTGCCGCCAGCCTGGCGCTGGCCCTGCCGCTGCCCTCGATTGCGCAGGAAGTTCCCGCTTACGATGCGGCCCTGGCCAAGTCGCTCGGCGCCGACGAACACGGCATGCGCCAGTTCGTGCTGGTGATCCTGAAGACGGGGCCGAACAAGATGGCTGATGCCGAGGGCCGCAAGAAGATGTTTGCGGGTCACTTCGCGAACATGGAAAGACTGGCGGCGGAGAAGAAGCTGGTGCTGGCCGGGCCGCTGGACGGCAAGGAGGGGCGGCGCGGGATCTTCGTGTTTGCGACGCCGGAGATCGAGGAGGCGCAGAAACTGGTCGCGACCGATCCGGTGATCGTGCAGGGGGAGATGGTGGCGGAGTACCACAAGTTCTATGGGTCGGCCGCGATGATGATGATCAACGAGGTACATGGCCGGATCGAGAAGAAGTAAGGGCGAGGTCGGAGATGCGGGCGGCGCTTGAACGCGTGGACGGCATAGCCGTCCACCCTACGACCGTCTCTGTAGGGTGGACGGGTCCCCCGTCCACGCGTTCAGCGCACGCCGACCTGCCCGGACTTCACGCGCTGATCGGCATCTTGCTCATCAGCTTATCCAGCGTCACCGGATAATCCCGCACCCGCACCCCGGTGGCGTTGTAGATGGCATTCGCCACCGCCGCCGCCACGCCGCAGATCCCGAGTTCGCCCACGCCCTTGGCCTTCATCGGCGAGGACATCGGGTCGGTCTCGTCGAGGAACACGACTTCCTGGTGCGGGATGTCGGCATGCACCGGCACCTCGTACCCGGCCAAATCGTGGTTCACGAAGAAGCCGCGCCGTTTATCCACCACCAGGTCTTCCATCAGCGCCGCCCCCACGCCCATGGTCATGGCGCCGATCACCTGGCTGCGCGCCGACTTCGGGTTCAGGATACGCCCCGCCGCGCACACGGCCAGCATGCGCCGTACGCGCACCTCGCAGGTGGCGACATCGACACCGACTTCCACGAAGTGGGCGCCGAAGGTCGACTGCTGGAACTTCTTGTCCAGGTCGCCGTACTCCATGTGGTCTTCGCCGACGACTTCACCGGCTTCGGCCGCCTGGCGCAGCGCCATCGTGCGCCCGCCGGCACGCACGTTCCCGTCAACGAATTCGGCCGTGGCCGCATCCAGCCCCAGCTTGCCCGCTACCGCTTCGCGCAGCTTGACGCAAGCCGCGTACACGCCGGCGGTGGAGCTGTTGCCGCCCCACTGCCCGCCCGAGCCCGAGGACACCGGGAAGGTCGAGTCGCCCAGCTTCACCACCACCCGCTCGAGCGGCACGCCCATCATCTCGGCCGCCGTTTGCGCAATGATGGTGTAGCTGCCGGTGCCGATGTCGGTCATGTCGGTTTCCACCGTCACGATGCCGTTCTTGTCGAGCTTCACGCGCGCCGCGGACTTCATGACCATGTTGTTGCGGAAGGCCGAGGCCACGCCCATGCCCACCAGCCAGCGGCCGTCGCGCACCTTGCCGGGTTGCGCCTGGCGCTTGTTCCAGCCGAAGCGCTCGGCGCCCTGGCGCATGCATTCCACGAAGCGGCGCTGCGAGAACTTGCGGCCCGGCTTTTCCGGGTCGCTGGTGGTGTCGTTAATCACGCGGAACATCACCGGGTCCATCTTCAGCTTTTCCGCCATCTCGTCGATGGCGATTTCCAGCGCCATCATGCCCGGCGCCTCGCCCGGCGCGCGCATCGCGTTGCCTTCGGGGAGGTCGAGCACGGCCAGCTTCAGGCGCGTCAGGCGGTGCGCGCCGGCGTACAGCAGGCGCGTTTGCTGGACCGCGGTTTCCGGCTGGCCGCCCGGCAAATCGCCGGACCAGCTTTCGTGCGAGATGGCCGTGATGCGGCCCTCGCGCGTGGCGCCGATGCGGATGCGCTGGATGGTGGCCGGGCGGTGCGTGGTGTTGTTGAACATCAGCGCGCGCTGCAGGTTCACCTTCACCGGACGCTTGGCCTCGCGCGCACCCAGCGCCGCCAGCAGCGCCTCGGAACGCAGGAACAGCTTGCCGCCGAAGCCGCCGCCGATGAAGGGCGAGATCAGGCGCACGTTCTCGACCGGGATGCCGAGGGTCTTGGCCATGTCGCCGGTGCCCCAGTGGATCATCTGGTTCGAGGTCCACAGGGTCAGCTTGCCGTTGTCCCAGGAAGCGATCGAGGCATGCGGCTCCATCATCGCGTGCGACTGGTCGGGCGTGGTGTAGTTGGCGTCCAGCTTCACCGGTGCGCTCGCGTAACCCGAGTCGAAATTGCCGATCTTCGATTCCGGCTTGTCTTCCTTCTTCGGCAGCTGGGCCTTGGCCTTGGCCTTTTCCAGGTCGTACTCGCCCTTCTGCTCGGTGTAGTTCACCTTCACCAGGTGGGCGGCGGCGCGCGCCTGCTCGAAGGTCTCGGCCACCACCACGGCCACGGCCTGGTGGTAGTGCTGGACTTCCGGGCCGGCCAGCAGCTTGGCCGTGTTGTAGTCGCCCTTCTGCAGCTTGCCGGCGTTCTGCGCGGTGACGATGGCGAGCACGCCCGGCGAGCGGCGCGCGGCGTCGAGTTCCATCGAGGCGATGCGGCCCTTGGCGATGGTGGCGCCGACCACATAGCCATAGGCGGCGTTCGGCGCGGCCTCGTGCTGCTCGTAGGCGTAGCGCGCGGTGCCGGTGGTTTTCATGGGGCCGTCGATGCGGTCGACGGGTTTGCCGATCACCCGCAATTGATCGATCGGGTTGGTAGTGGCGGGGGTATCGAATTTCATGCTTATCCTTTCTTCGCTTCCGCCAGCACGGACTCCAGGGTGCGCTGGACCAGGGTGACCTTGAAGGCGTTGTCGGCGGTGGGCTTGGCGCCGGCCAGCAGGCGCTCGACGACGGCGTTGGCGCCGCTCGCCATGCGGCCGTCGGCCTCAGGCACGCGCCAGGGTTTGTGAGCGACGCCGCCCAGCGCCACGCGCCCGCTGCCGTCCGGCAGCACGACGGCGGCCACCGACACCAGGGCAAAGGCGTAGGACGCGCGGTCGCGCACCTTGCGGTAGAAGTGGCGCCCGCCGAGTGGACGCGGCAGGGTCACGGCGGTGATCAGTTCACCGGCCGCGAGGGTGTTCTCGATGTGCGGAGTCGTGCCGGGCAAGCGGTAGAAATCGGCAATCGGGATCACGCGCTTGCTGCCGTCGCCGCGTACCGTCTCCACGCCGGCATCGAGCAGCTGCATGGCCACGGCCATGTCGCTCGGGTGGGTGGCGATGCAGGCCGTGCTGTGGCCGACGATCGCGTGGTTGCGGTTATAGCCGCCGATGGCCGAGCAGCCGCTGCCCGGCACGCGCTTGTTGCAGGGTTGGGCGGTATCGTAAAAATAAGGGCAGCGGGTGCGCTGCAGCAGGTTGCCGGCGGTGGTGGCCTTGTTGCGCAGCTGGGCCGAGGCGCCGGCCAGCAAGGCGCGCGACAGCACGGCGTAGTCGCGGCGGATGCGTGCATCGCTGGCCAGGTCCACGTTCAGCACCTGGGCGCCGATGCGCAGCCCGCCCTCGGGCGTGGCCTCGATCTTGTCCAGGCCGAGGTGATTCACGTCGATCAGGTGCGGCGGGGTTTCGATCTCGAGCTTCATCAGGTCGAGCAGATTGGTGCCGCCGGCGATGAAGCGCGCACCCGGATTGCGTTCGGCGGCCTGCGCGGCTTCGGCCGGGGTGCTCACACGCTGGTAGGTAAAGGCCCTCATGCTTTGCCTCCTGCCACTTCGGTAATCGCCTCGACGATGTTCGAGTAGGCGCCACATCGACAGATGTTGCCGCTCATGCGCTCGCGGATTTCATCGATGGACAGCAGCGGTTTCTGGTTCAAATCGGCCGTCACGTGGCTCGGCACGCCCTTGCGGATTTCGTCCAGCACCGACACGGCCGAACAGATCTGCCCCGGGGTACAGTAGCCGCACTGGTAACCGTCGTGCTTCACGAAGGCGGCCTGCATCGGATGCAGCTTGCCGGGCTGGCCCAGGCCCTCGATAGTGGTGACTTCGGCGCCGTCGTGCATGATGGCGAGACTGAGGCAGGAGTTGATGCGGCGGCCGTCGAGGATCACGGTGCAGGCGCCGCACTGGCCCTGGTCGCAACCCTTCTTGGTGCCGGTCAGGTGCAGGTTCTCGCGCAGCACGTCGAGCAGCGAGGTGCGGGTGTCGACAGTCAGCGCGTGCGCCTTGCCGTTCACGCGCAGGGTTACTTTCGAGGTGACGGGTGGGCTGGCCGGCACGGCGGGCGCCCCGCTGGCCGCGGCAGTGGGCGCACCGGCCGTCTGGGCGGCGGCGCCGAAGGGCACGGTGGCGGCGGTGGCGGCCAGCGCGCCGGTTTTCAGCACATTGCGCCGCGCGATGTTGGTGTCGAATGGGTCGTCCATGGGAGTCCTTCCAGGGCTAGGGGTTCGTATTGACGTGCCGCGGCCTGCGGCAACGCAGCGACGCCTTATATTAAAGACATTCTTGCCGGGGCGCGGCACGGTAGACTTTTCGTCGTAACCGATCATTCCGCACACGGAAGATGTATCATTTTGGAAACCCGACCAACCCAGGAGCCTTCGTGAAACCTCGCCTGCGCCACACCGTCCTCGCCACTGCCCTCGCCCTCGCCCTGCCCGCCCACGCCCAGTTGCCGGCCGCCCTGAAAACCGGCGTCGCCGCCCAGGTGAACAGCGCCTGGCCCGCGCTGGAAGGCATCTACAAGGACTTGCACGCGCACCCGGAACTGGCCTTCCAGGAAAACCGCACGGCAGGCAAGCTGGCGGCCGAGATGCGCAAGCTCGGCTTCACGGTGACGGAAAAAATCGGCAAGACCGGTGTGGTGGCCATCTACAAGAACGGCCCCGGCCCGACGGTGATGGTGCGCACCGAGCTCGATGGCTTGCCAATGGAAGAAAAGTCCGGCCTGCCCTACGCCAGCCGCGCGAAAGCTACCAGCGAGGGCCGCGAAAGCTTCACCGCCCACAGCTGCGGCCACGACATCCACATGACCTCCTGGCTGGCCACGGCGCGCACGCTGGTGGGCATGAAGGCGCAGTGGAGCGGCACCCTGATGTTCGTGGCCCAGCCGGCCGAGGAGACGGTATCCGGCGCGAAAGCCATGCTGGCCGACGGCCTGTTCACGCGCTTCGCGAAGCCCGATTACGCGTTCGCCCTGCACTCCTGGCCGCTGGCGCATGGCACGGTCGGCTACAACGTCGGCGCGGTGTCGTCGAATTCGGATGCGATCGAGATCGTGTTCAAGGGCCGGGGCGGGCATGGCTCGGCGCCGGACAAGGCGGTCGACCCGATCGCCATCGCGGCGCGCTTCGTCACCGACGTCCAGACCGTGGTCAGCCGCGAAAAGGATCCGAAGGAGTTCGGCGTGGTGACCATCGGCGCCATCAACGGCGGCACGGTCGGCAACATCATCCCCGACAGCGTGCAGGTGCGCGGCACCATCCGCTCCTACAGCCCGGCGGTGCGGGCCAAGCTGCTCGACGGCGTGCGGCGCATTGCGCTGGCCTCGGCGGCGATGGCGAATGCGCCGGCGCCGCAGGTGGAGCTGATCCCGGGCGGCACGGCGATCGTCAACAGCGAGGCCCTGGTGCAGCGGCTGGAGCCGGTGTTCAAGGATGCCTTCGGCGATGCAAACGCCCAGCGCATGCCGGCCATGACGGCCAGTGAGGACTTTTCCCAGTTCGTCGACCAGGGCGTGCCAGCCGTGTTCTTCTTCACCGGCGTCTACGATGCGAAGGACGTCGAGGAGGCTGCGCGCGAGGGCGGCAAGCCGATCGCCTTCAACCACTCGCCCTACTATGCGCCGGTGCCGGAACCGTCGATCAAGACCGCCGCCCAGGCCATGAGCCTGGCGGTGCTGGACGTGCTGAAGCGCTGAGCGTCATTCGAGCCTGAAGACCACGTCGATCGGCTGCATCAGCTTCAGCGCTTCGATGGCGAGGAAGTCGCTACGCGCCACGCTGGCCCCGCTGGCGCGGCGCGAACTGAAATCATCGCGCACCAGGCCCATCGAGTAGCCGACGTTCTTCACGCCGGCCGGCGTGACGGCGGTGACGGCGCCCAGCTTGCGGCGCGCACCCTTGGCGATGATGTCGGCGCGGCGGCGCGCTTCGCGCAGGGCGTTCGCCATCAGCTCGGCCTCGACTTCCTCGCGCAGGCTGGAATCGAAGGAAGTGGCGAAGCTGCCCAGGTTCGGCATGTCGAGCAGGGGCGCGACCACGGCCGCCCACTTCGACAAGTCGCGCATGTTGATGTGCACGCTGGCGCGCAGCTCGTAGACCGGCGCGTCCGGCGGCGCCTCCTTTTTCTGCTCCTTGCGCACGTCGCGCGTTTCCATGTCTTCCAACGGCACCCCTTGCGCCCCCAGCAGTGCGCGCACTTCGGCGATGCGCGTCTCGACGGTAGTGCGGGCCAGCTGCGGGTCGGCGCCGGCCACGGAAATTTCGAAGTCGATGGCGCCGATGTCGGGCACGCGGTAGACGGACGCATCGGCGCTCACATGGACGAAGGGATAGGCCGGCAGCGGCGAGGCGGCGGCGGGCAGCGTGGCGACGACGGCAAAGGCGAGCGTGGCAGCGGCAAAACGGTTCGGCATGGGGTCTCCCGGATGGTTCGTGTTTTTCCAGCATAGGCGAATCTAGACATGATTGTCTACAAATTTTGCTCAGTATGTGAATCGAATAGACAAGAAGTTCTAGACAAGCTATTCTGGATGCGAACGTTATCCAGGGAAGCCCCATGTCCACCACCCCAGACCTCCCCAAGCCGACCGCGGCCGAACTCGATTTGCTGCAGGTACTGTGGCCGCTCGGCGCCGCCACCGCGCGCCAGGTGCACGAGGCGATGCAGCAGCACCGTCCCGACGTCACCTATGCCACGGTGCTGCGCCTGATGCAAATCATGCACACCAAGGGCTTGCTGATCCGCGATGAAAGCGAACGCTCGCACGTGTACGCGCCGGCCCAGCCACAGGACTCGCTGCAGACGAATCTGCTGAAGGACCTGATGCAGCGCGCCTTTGCCGGCTCGGCCAAGGCGCTGGTGCTGGCGGCGCTGAAAAGCGGCATCTCGAAGAAGGAACGCGCCGAGATCGAGAAGCTGCTGAAGGAGGACAAGGAATGACCCTGCCTTACTTCGTCTCCCAGCTGGGCTGGGTGCTGCTCGATTTCGTATGGCAGGGCGCGCTGGTCGGCTGCGCCACGGCGCTCTTGCTGGTCGCCTTGCGCAACGCGCGCGCCGAATCGCGCTACCTGGTGGCTTGCTGCGGCCTGCTGCTCTGCCTGTTGTGGCCGGCCGCCATGCTGGTGCTGCGCCTGTCGCACGGCGCGGATGCCGGCGCTGCCGCCCTGCCCCTCGGCCAATTGCTGGCCGGCGGCGCGACGCAAGCCGACAGCTGGTTTGACATCTTGCAGGGCAAGCTGCCCCTGGTGGTCGGCGCCTGGGCCGTCTGCGCGGCGGCCCTGGCCCTGCGCATGGTGTGCGGCCTGTTGTGGATCAGCCGTGCGGCGCGGCGCGAAGGCGGTAACGCGCACTGGCAGGCGCGCCTGGACACGCTGGCGCGCGGTTTCGGCATTGCCCGTGCGGTGCGCCTGCGCATCGTCGATGGCCTGGCCAGTCCGGTCACGGCCGGCTGGTGGAAGCCGGTGGTGCTGGTGCCGGCGGCGCTGGTATCGGGCATGCCGCCGCAGCTGCTGGAAGCCTTGCTGGCCCACGAACTGGCCCATGTGCGCCGCTGCGACTACCTCGTCAACCTGCTGCAAAGCGTGATCGAGACCCTGCTGTTCTACCACCCGGCGGTATGGTGGATCTCGCAGCGCATCCGCGTCGAGCGCGAGCACATCGCCGACGACCTGGCCGCGCGCCAGCTGGGCGAACCGCGGCGCCTGGCGCAGGCCTTGTCGGAACTGGAAAAGCTGCAGTTCGCGCAGGCGCAGCTGGCCGTGGCGGCGAACGGTGGCGACCTGCTGGGGCGCATCCGGCGCCTGGTGCGGCCGGATACCCAGGCGCTCGACTGGAAGGCGGCGCTTCCCGTGCTGGGGCTGGCGGCGGCCTGCATCGCCGGCTGTACCCAGGCGCCGCTGGCGCCGGCCGACGCGCCGCTGGTAACGGAGACGACAGCGCGATCCGGCACCACCCGGGCGGTGGCCAGGTTCGACACCTGCGCCAAGCCGGCCTATCCGGCCGACGCCGTGGCGCAGCAACGGACCGGCACCGTGGGCTTGCGCTTCCTGATCGATACCGACGGCAGCGTGACCGACGCACTGGTGCAGCAGTCGAGCGGCACGCCTTCGCTCGACGAAGCGGCGCGGGTGGCGATCGCCAAGTGCCGCTTCACGCCGGCCACGGTGGGCGGCAAGCCGCAACGCACCTGGGCGCCGGTGCAGTATGTCTGGTCGCTGGCCTGATTCCTGTTTTTTTAACCCAAGCTGGCCGAGATGGCCGATGGAGGAGATCTTATGCAGCATCGTCACGTTACCCTTAGCGGAGCACGCCACTGGACCAAGGCGCTGCCCGCGCTCGGACTGGCCGCGGCCTTCCTCGCCGGCTGCGCGCAAACGCCGACCGCACCGGTGGCCGGCGCCACGCCGCCCGAGAGCAGGCCGCTGGTGAATTTCGCCAGCTGCAGCAAGCCCGTGTATCCGGCCGAAGCGCTGGCCAACAAGGTGCAAGGAACCACGACGCTGCAATTCCTGATCAATCCCGAGGGGGCGGTGATCGAGTCGCGCGTGCAGAAATCGAGCGGCGACCGCTCGCTGGACGAAGCGGCGCGCGTGGCGATTGCCAAGTGCACATTCAAGCCGGCTGTGGTGGGCGGCAAGCCGCAACAGGCGTGGGTGCCGGTGCAGTATGTGTGGGCGATTTAAGCAGGGACGATAAGGCTTGCCCCGTAGGGTGGGCACTTTGTGCCCACGCGGAACGACGCTTATTGTAGGCGGCCGTTATATCGAGCACGGTGCCTATTGCCGGCGCATCGAAATGCATCGCGCGAACGTTTCCATCATGACGGGCGCCGCGGAGCGGATCATCGCCGCTGCGGACGTTGGAGACGCGCGTATCCGCGTGGGCACAGGGTGCCCACCGTACGGTGTAGGTCGGGACAATTAAGCAGGGTCGGCAACGCTCGCGCCGTACGGTGGGCACGCTGTGCCCACGCGGAACGACGCTCATTGTTGGCGGCCGTTATATCGAGCACGGTGTCCTATTGCCGGCGCATCGAAATGCATCGCGCGACCGTCTTCATCATGACGGGCGCCGCGGAGCGAATCATCGCCGCTGCGGACGTTGGATACGCGCGTAACCGCGTGGGCACGGCGTGCCCACCGTACGATGGCGTTATCGAATCCGATTGGCGTTACGAAATAAAAAGGGGCGCTGGTGTCAGCGCCCCTTGTCGATCATCGAAGGCCGGTCAGACCGCCGACACGTCCAGCTCCGCGCCGGTCGCCGCCAGCACCTCGTCCTTGCTCACGCCCGGCGCCAGCTCGACCAGCTTCAGGCCGCTGCCGGTGACATCGATCACGCCCAGGTCGGTGATGATGCGGTCGACCACGCCCACGCCGGTCAGCGGCAGATCGCATTTTTGCAGGATCTTGTGCGAGGTCGTGCCGTCCTTGGCGGTGGCCACGTGTTCCATCACCACCACCACGCGCTTGACGCCGGCCACCAGGTCCATCGCGCCGCCCATGCCCTTGACCATTTTCCCTGGAATCATCCAGTTGGCCAGGTCGCCCTCTTGCGACACCTGCATCGCGCCCAGGATGGCGAGGTTGATCTTGCCGCCGCGGATCATGCCGAAGGAATCGGCCGAGCTGAAGTAGGCGGCGCCCGGCAGCGCGGTGACGGTCTGCTTGCCGGCGTTGATCAGGTCGGCGTCGACCGCGTCGTCCGTCGGGAAGGGGCCGATGCCGAGCAAACCGTTTTCCGACTGCAGGAAGACTTCGATATCCTGCGGTACGTAATTGGCGACCAGGGTCGGCAAGCCGATGCCCAGGTTCACATAGAAGCCGTCCTGCAGCTCTTTCGCTGCGCGCGCGGCCATTTCATCACGAGTCCATGCCATGTTCTGTCTCCGAATGGTTTAGTTGGCGCGCACGGTGCGCTGTTCGATGCGCTTTTCCGGCGTCGGATTGTGGACGATGCGGTGCACGAAGATGCTCGGGGTGTGCACCTGGTCCGGATCGATCTCGCCGATCTCGACCAGTTCCTCGACTTCCACGATGCAGACCTTGCCCGCCGTGGCCACGTTCGGATTGAAGTTGCGTGCGGTCTTGCGGAACACCAGGTTGCCGGCCTTATCGGCCTTCCACGCCTTGACCAGCGAGACGTCCGGCACCAGGGCCAGTTCCATCACATAGTGTTCGCCGTCGAATTCACGCGTTTCCTTGCCGTCGGCAACGATGGTGCCGTAGCCGGTTTTCGTGAAGAAGGCCGGGATGCCGGCGCCGCCTGCGCGCAGCTTCTCGGCCAGCGTGCCTTGCGGGGTGAATTCGAGTTCGAGTTCGCCGGCCAGGAACTGGCGTGCGAACTCCTTGTTCTCGCCCACGTAGGAGGCGATCATCTTCTTGATCTGGCGCGTTTCCAGCAGCTGGCCGAGGCCGAAACCGTCCACGCCCGCGTTGTTGGAAATGGCCGTGAGTTGCTTGACGCCGGAATCGCGCAGTGCCGCGATCAGCGCCTCGGGAATGCCGCACAGGCCGAAGCCGCCGACGGCGATCGTCTGGCCGTCTTGCACGACACCGGCCAGCGCCGATGCCGCGTCTGGATACACTTTGTTCATACCCGTCCCTTTTATGAATTAAGCGGTAAGCTCTTTATGTCCTGCAGAGTAGAGCGAGCCAGCATAAAATACGCTTGCGCAAAGCACAATACCGTAGAAATACCGGCCCGCGTGGCACCCTGTCTTCCAGTCGACCTGCATCAGATGAATTCACTATACGCCATTGATTACGAAATGATTTTCCAGCATGCCCCGGTCGGCATGTGCGTGTCGGTGAACCGTGTCATCCAGTCGTGCAATGTCGCGCTGGCATCGATGTTCGGCTACGAGCAGGGCCGGCTCGACGGCCAATCCTTTGCCGTGCTCTACCCCACCATGGACGAATTCCTGCGTACCGGCGACCGCATCGTGCCGATCATGAATGCGCGCGGGCGTTATTCGGACGAGCGCATCATGCGCCGCGGCGATGGGGAATTGTTCTGGTGCCATGTCACGGGGCGGGCGTTGAACGCGTCCGAGCCGCTTGGGGCGGGTGTCTGGACCTTCGAGGATGTGAGCGAAAAGCGGCCCGTCACGGCCGAGCTGACGCCGCGCGAGCGCGAAATCGCCGCCCTGCTGGTGGAAGGCAAGACCAGCAAGGTGATTGCGCGCGAGACCGACCTCAGCCCGCGCACAGTGGAAATGCACCGCGCGAAATTGATGAAGAAGTTCGCGGCCTCGACCTCGTCGGAGCTGGTGCACAAGCTGGTGGGCGTGGCGCGCTAGCTCAGTCGGGTCCGCCCTGGCCTTCGAGCACAGCGGCCAGGGAAACCGTGGCTGGCCTAGCCTCCAGGACCTGGGTGCTGCTCAGCACCATCGCCAGCCCCGGGAATGCGTGGAAAGCGTCGTGCGCGCTGTCGCAGCCCAGCTTGATGCGGGCCTCGTAGCGGCACCACATGCGATAAAAGGCATCCACCCGCTCGGTCGGGTCCAGGCTGCCGAGCTGTCCCGCAGCCTCCAGCCCAAAGGCCTGCTCGGCGATGGCCAGTACGTCGCGCGTGGGATCGATGCATTCGATGTCGAGCCCGACGGGTCCGTCCAGGCTGACGGCACAGGCCACCCATTGCCTGCTGTGGGAAATGCTCAGCCCAATTCCAGGAAACGCGGGAAAGCTGAATGCCGGCGCATTCCCGGGCCGCTCGCGCAGTAGCACCTCACGCGGCGACATATCCAGCAAGGCGCCGAGCGCCATGCGCAGCAGCACGCGGCCGGCAACGAACTGGCGGCGCCGCTCGGCACGCGCGAAGCGGGCATGGCGCTGGCGCTCGGCCTCGTTCAGCCAGCCGGCGCCTGCCGCGAACCAGTCTAGGTCCAGCGGCGCCGTGTCGGCCAGCCACAGCAAGCTTCGTGCGTTCGCCATGGCCGCGTTCCTGCCGCTTACTTGGTCTTGACGAAGTCGCCCTTCAGCGCCACGCCGGTCATCATCGCGCCGTCGTGGCATTCGAATTCGGTTTCGCTCGAATTCTCGATGTTCTTGTAGTTGCTGACGATGTTGACCACCGCATTCGCGCCCAGTTCCTGCGCGCGCGCCTTCAGGCGCAGCATGGCCGACAGGAAGGCCCAGTTGCAGGATTTTTCGGGCGACTTGCCGAAGGAGTTGGTCTTCTGGCTGGTCTGGTCGGTGCCGAGCTTTTTCAGCACGGCTGGGGTCTTCTGCTTGCCGAAGTAGAACTTCACGTCGTCGCCCAGGCGGCCTTGGGCATCGTTGTCGGCCATGGCGGCATCCAGCGGCATCATCAGCTTGGTATCGCGCGCCTGCGCAGGAAGGGTGCTGCCGATGGCGGCAAACACGGCGACGGTCAGGATCAGTTTTTTCATGTTGTTGTTCGCTTCAGGATCGAGTGGAAGAAACCGGCGGCACTGCCCTGCCGCCGGGGATGGAAAAGCGGACAGCTTCGTCCGCGTTAGCGCAAACTTAGTTTACCGCCGCGTCGTCGGCGCCCGATGGGCCGCCCACGGCGTTGTCGTAGTTCGTGATCACGTAGGTACTGGCCAGCTTGGCCACGCGGGTCAGCATCATGTTGTCGTTCACGCCCAGGGTGAAGCCGCCGCTCATCGCATTCGCGCGCTGGAAGAACTCCGGGTTGGCAATGACCTTGCCGGTATTGTCGCGGAAGGTCACGCGCATCAGCACGCCCGAGCTGCCGGCCAGCGGCCCAAGGAAAACGCGCTTGGTGGTGCTCTTGAACGACATCTCCTCGACGATCGGCTCGACGGTGAGCGTGCGGCCGTTGTCCGGACGGCTGTTCCACTGGGCCAGCGAAGGCGCCAAGTCCTTTTCCAGGTTGGCGGCGATCTTCGCCAGCGCGGCCGGATTACCCGCGTAGCCTGCCTTGTAGGCGACCGGCTTGACGTCGATGCGGCCATACGAGGAAAACGCCGTGGCCGGCGCCGGGTTGTGGGTCGAGGAGGCCTTGATGCTGGTGGCGCAGCCGCCAACAAACGGCAGTGCGGCGGCCACCGTGGCGGCGAGGAGGATGCGGCGGGTGTTCTTCATGGTGTTTCTCTCTTTAGTTGTTGGAAGACCAGCGTTTGAAAATCAGGGACGTATTAATGCCGCCGAACGCAAAATTGTTCGACATGACGTACTCGCAATCGAGGCGCCGTCCCTCGCCCCGGATGTAATCGAGTTCCCCGCACTCGGGGTCGACGTCGTTCAGGTTCAGCGTCGGCGCAAACCAGCCTTCGCGCATCATCTCGATGCTGAACCAGGCCTCGAGCGCGCCGCAGGCGCCCAGGGTATGGCCCATGTAGCTTTTCAGGGAGCTGATCGGCATGCGGCTGCCGAACAGTTCGTGCGTGGCCTGGCTCTCGGCCAGGTCGCCCTGCTGGGTCGCGGTGCCGTGGGCGTTGACGTAGCCGATCGCTTCCGGCTTCAAATTCGCATCCTGCAGGGCCAGCGCCATTGCCACCTTCATCGTGGCGGCATTCGGCTGGGTCACGTGGGTGCCGTCGCTGTTCGTGCCGAAGCCGACCAGTTCCGCGTAGATGGTGGCGCCGCGCGCGCGCGCATGTTCGTACTCTTCCAGGATCAGGCAGCCGGCGCCCTCGCCGATCACCAGGCCGTCGCGTGCGCGATCGAAGGGGCGCGGCGTGGTCTCGGGCGTGTCGTTGCGGGTGCTGGTGGCGAACAGGGTGTCGAACACGGCGGCCTCGGTGGCGCACAGTTCCTCGGCGCCGCCGGCGATCATCGCCGTCTGGCGGCCAGCCTTGATGGCCTCATAGGCATAGCCGATACCCTGGCTGCCCGAGGTGCAGGCCGAGGACGTCGTGAACACGCGCCCGGTCACGCCGAAGAATACGCCGATGTTCACCGGCGCCGTGTGCGCCATCATCTTGATGTAGGTGGTGGCGTTGATGCCGCGCGTGGTGCGCTCTTCCATCATGCGGCCGAAGTCGCCGATGGCGCTCGGCGTGCCGGCCGAGGACCCGAACGACACGCCCACCTGGCCGCTGGTCAGGATCGGGTGATCGAGCAGGCCCGCATCCTGCAGCGCCAGTTCGCTGGCGCGCGTGGCGAGCAAGGCCACGCGGCCCATGCTGCGCGTGGTCTTGCGGTTGAATCGGCTGGACAACTCGAACGGCATGGCCGGCGCACCGAGGCGCGTGTTCAGGCCCTCGTAGTCGGCCCAGTCTTCCATACGCACGATGGCGTTGCGGTAGGCGCCGAGGCGCTCGCGCACCGTGGCCCAGTCGTTGCCGAGCGGGCTGATGCCGGCCATGCCGGTGACGACGACGCGGCGGTTCATGCCAGGCCTCCGTTCACCGACAGCACCTGGCGCGTCACATACCCCGCGTCTTCCGACATCAGGTAGCTGACCGCCGCCGCCACTTCGTGCGGACGGCCGACGCGGCGCGCCGGGATCATCTTCAAGGCTTCTTCCATGGACACCTCCTCGATCATGTCGGTCTCGATTAGGCCCGGCGCCACGCAATTGACGGTGATGTTGCGCTTCGCCAGTTCCAGCGCCAGCGCCTTGGTGGCGCCGATGATGCCGGCCTTGGCCGCGCTGTAGTTCACCTGGCCGCGGTTCCCGACCAGACCCGACACCGAGGCCATGGTCACGATGCGGCCGGGTTTGCGGCGCTGGACCATCGGCATCACCAGCGGGTTCAACACATTGAAGAAGCCGTCGAGATTCGTGCCCAGCACCTGGTCCCATTCCTCGCCGGTCATGGCCGGGAAGGCGGTATCGCGCGCCACGCCGGCATTCGCCACCACGCCGTAGTAGCAGCCGTGGGCCTCGACGTCCGCCAGCAGTGCCGCACTCGTCGCATCGCGCTCGGCGATATCGAACTGCAGCACGCGCGCGGCGCCGCCATCGGCCACGATGCCCGCAGCCACGGCGTCGGCTTCCTCGCGCCGGCTGCGGCAATGCACGACCACCGTATAGCCGTCTCGTGCCAGGCGCTGGGCGATGGCCTTGCCGATGCCGCGCGACGAGCCGGTCACCAGCACACTTTTATCCTTACTACTCATTCTGCACTCCGTTGCAAAAACGCTTCAACATTATCTGGTTGGTAGACGGTGATCGTGGCCGTGGCCAGCTCCCGTCCCGTGGCGCCGTCTACGATGCGGCAATCGAAGGCGCCCAGGCCGTTCTCGCCCTGCAGCGCGCGGTGCACATGGACCGTCAACACGCTGCCGAGGGCAAAGCCCGGCACGGCGCAGGTATAGCGCCGCGTGCCGAGCAGGAAGCCGACGCGCACCGCTTCGCCTCGCTGCGTGGCCGCGTAGCCGGCATGCGCCGCCACCGCCTGCGCCATGTATTCGACGCCGACCCAGGCGCCGACTTCGCCGCCCTCCAGGAACATGGTGTCGGGCCGGATCGTTACTTGCGCCGTCAGGTTCTCCTCGTCGGCCGAGACGAAACTGTCGAGCAGCGACATGGCGCCGCTGTGCGGCACCAAACCCTGGATATCGATCCCGCTCACGCCATCCTCCCGAACACCAGCGTGGCGTTCGAGCCGCCGAAGGCGAAGGAATTACTCAACGCGTAGCGGATCGGCCGGCCCAGGCGGGCGCCGGGCGCGGCCACGTTCAGCGTGGGCAGCGCGGGATCGGCCATGCCGTCCCACAGGTGCGGCGGCAGCTTGCCGTCAGGGTTATCGTCCTGCATCGCCAGCCAGCAGAAGGCCGCTTCCACCGCACCGGCCGCACCTAGGGTATGGCCGGTAAAAGGCTTCGTCGAACTCACCGCCACCTCGTGCCCAAACAGCTCGGCCACGGCGCGCGACTCCATGGCGTCGTTCTGCACGGTCGCGGTGCCGTGCAGGTTGATGTAGTCAACCTGTTGGGCGTCGATGCCGGCGCGCCGCAAGGCCTCATTCATGGCGATGCGCGCACCGCCGCCTTGCGGGTCGGGCGCCGACATATGGTGCCCGTCCGAGGATTCGCCCCAGCCGCACAGGGCCACGGCCGCCGGCTCGCGCGTCATCAGGAACAGCGCGGCGCCCTCGCCCAAATTGATGCCCTTGCGGCTGGCGCCAAGCGGGTTGCACTGCACCTCGCTCACCGATTCCAGCGCGCTGAAGCCGGCCACCGTGAAGCGGCACAGGGTGTCGACGCCGCCGGTCAGTACCGCGTCGACGACGCCCATGCGGATCAGGCGCGCGGCGCTGGCCATGGCCTTGGCGCTCGACGAGCAGGCGCTGGAATGCACGTAGGCCGGGCCTTCCGTGCCGAGTTCGCGCGCCAACAAGGCGGCCGGCGAATTCATCTCCTGCTGGCCGTAATGGAAGTCGCCGGGCAGCGCGCCGGTCTCCAGGTGCGCGGCCAGCGCTGCTTCAGTAGCGCCCACACCCGAGGTGCTGGTGCCGATGATGATGCCGATGCGGCCGGCGCCGTAGCGTGCAATCGCGGCATCCACGCTGGGGCGGATCTGCGCCAGCGCGGCCAGCGCCAGCGCGTTGTTGCGGCTGCGCAGCGGCAGCGGCAAATGGGCCAGGTCAGGCAGCGCCGCAGTGGCCTGGCCCAGCGGCAGCGGGCGGCCGGGCGAGCAGGCGTCGGACAAGGTCAAGCCCGACGCCGCATCATCCAGCAGGCGGCGCTTGATCGCATCGCGGTCCTCGCCCAGCGCGCACACCAGCGCGCAGTCGTTCAGGAAAAGCATCCTCGTTCTCACTCGTCCGCCGACACGATGGTCAGCTTGTATTGGTAGCGCGCGTTGTCCAGCACGGCGGTGCCCTGCCAGCGCGGCAGGCCACTGTAGACGATGGTGGCCACCACCTCGCCGTCCAGGCGCAGCGTGCGGCGCAGGCCTTGCTCCTCGATGGTCCAGCCGGCCGGCAGCACGCGCGCGATCTCGGCCGCCGGCCACAGGGTCAGCTGCACGTCTTCGAGCACATCGGCCGCGCGCACCTGGGCCGGCAGCATGGCGTGGCGCCATTCGCTCAGGTTCTTGCCGTCGTATTCCAAACTCAGCACGCGCATGCCGAGCGCCAGCCCGACCAGGCTGACTTTGTTCGCATCGACTTCGAGCGCGGCGTCGAGGTCGTTGGTATTGCCGGCCCGTTGCACGGTGAGGTGCTGCTGCACGCTGATGGTGTCGCCCAGCGCGCTTGGTGCCAGGCGCAGGCCGAGGCGCGCCGGGCCTTCCTGTTTGGTGGCGCAGCCGCTCACGAGCAGCGCGGCCGCCAGCAAGGCGGCGGCTTTAAACGGGGACAGGCGTCGCATGGACTGTTTCCTTTTTCACGATGAAGCAAGGGGCGGCCAGCCACACCAGGGTGGTCCCGACCAGCATGGTCATGCCGAAGGCCTGCAGCGCCGGCGTGCCGCTCAGGCCCAGCAGGCCAAAGGCGAGGATGGCGCTGGCCGCCGACAGGCCGACCGCCAGCCAGGGCGCGTCGCCGCCCCCGTCCGCGTCTTCCTGCATGAAGATGCCGTAGTCGACGCCCACGCCCAGCAGCAGCATCAACGCCAGCACGTGGAACAGGGTCAGGCTCTGGCCCGCGAAGCCGAGGCAGGCGATCGTCACGATACTGGCCAGCGCGGTCGGCGCCAGCACGCGCCAGGTGCGGCGCTTGTATCGCGGCAGCAGCGCCAGGAACACGACCAGGTAGGCGCCCAGCACCACCCAGCCCATGTCGGCGCGGTAGCGGCCCAGCACCGACGAAATGCCGCCGACCTTGTCGACCCACTGCACGCCGCTCAAGCCCTCGCCCGCCTGGGCCAGTACCGGGATCGACGCATAGCGCATGCCGCGCAGCGCGACGATGCTGGCCTGCACGCCTTCGACCTCGCCCAGCCACAAATGGCGCCAGGGCTGGCTGGCCGGGGTGCGCATGAAGGCCTCCAGCGCCATCGGCTGCGCATTGCTGCGCAGGTGCGCGGCCGTGGCGGCAACCCATTCCGGGTCTTCGCCGATCTCGCGCGCCAGTGCCGCCAGCGGGCCATCCGCATCCAGCAGCTTGTCGTTCACCAGCGCCAGGCGCGCGGCCTGGGTCTGGCGCGACGGCACCCAGTTCGACAGCGCCTGGTAGCCGGCGATATGGCCTCCCGTGACCAGCGTGTCGAGGCGGCGCTTCAGCGCTTCCTCGCGCTGCAGCACCTCTTCGGTCGTGGCGCCGCGCACCAGGTAGTACTGCACCGGGCTCGGGGCGTCGAGCAGCCTGCCGAGCTTGATCTGGTCGGCGATCAGTTGCGGCGGCGAGGATTGCAGCGAGCGGATATCGTCGTTCGTCGTCAAACGCGACCAGCCGAGCGCTGCGAACACGGCCAGCAGCGCCACCGGCAGCAGGCTGCGCGGCGCCATCGACAAGCGCGGCCAGCGCAGGATCGCGCCACGGTAGCGGCGCGCCAGCCAGCCCGGCTGCAAGGTTTCGGGGCCGATCAGGACCGGGAACCAGCACACCACGGTCAGCCAGGCGAACACCAGGCCCAGGGCCGAGAACACGGCCATGTGGCGCAGGCCGGGGAAAGGCGTCAGCGCCAGGCCCAGGTAGCCGATCACCGCGGCCAGCAGCGTGAAGCCGAGGCCGGGCAGCAGGCGGCGCAGCAGGCGCGGCGAATCCAGGCCCTGGTCGGCGCCGAGGCGATGGCAGAGGAAGTAGATGCCGTAGTCCTGGGCCACCCCGATCAGGCTGGCGCCGAACACCAGGGTCAACAGATGGATGCGCCCGAACAGCAGCCAGCACAGCGACAGCGCGCCGAGAAAACCGACGCCGATCGACAGCAGGGTCAGGGTAATGGGTTTCACCGAGCGGAAGGTCAGCCAGGTGAGCAGCACGATGCCGACCAGCGAACCGACGCCGATGGTGTGCACTTCGCGGCTGGCCTGGGCGCCGGCGGCGGCGGCATGCAGGACCACGCCGGCGGTGATGATTTCGCTCGATGGCACGGCTTGCTGCGCCGCGGCCTTCGCCCCGTCCAGCAGCGGCACCACGCTTTGCTGGGCGCCGAGCGAGAAGGCCGAGGGTTTCAGGGTGTAGGTGAGCAGGACGTATTCGCGCCCCGCTCCGCTGACGAACAGGCGCCCGTCGCGCGGACGCACCGGGGTTTCGCCGGCACGCTCCTGGGCCCAGCCGGCGAACAAACCGAAGGGGTCGTCGCGGAAGGCGCCCAGCTTGGGACCGGAGAAGGCGCTGTACAGCCGCGCCAGGGCCGAGTCGGTCCAGAACCGGGCCGGCTGCTCGCGCAATTCTTTCTCTTGCACCGCCCCGATCAGCATGGCCGCATGCGGCTGCAGGCTGGAGAGCCAGTTGGCCTGGGACTCGTCGCCCATCGCGTCGAAAGAGATCAATTCGCCATGCGGCGCCAGCACCTTGCGGTAGGCATCGGCGGCGCGCCCGGCATCGCTCCAGTCTTTCGCGCCGACCAGCACCACCACGCGCTGCTGGGCGCTGTCGACCATGTGCGTGAACGACTGCTGCAGCACCGGGTCGCGTTCGTCCAGCGGCAGCAGCGCCAGGATATCGGTATCCGGCGCGATGCGCTGCCCCAGCCAGAGCCAGGCGTTATGCCCGAGCAGCAGGCACACGACGAGCGCCCACAGCAGGGCCAGGCGTTTTGGCGCATTGCCTCCCATGTTCACAGCAGCGCCGCCTCTTCCGGCAGCATGGCGCCGGCGCCGGTCTTGATGTCGGAGAAGACGATGTCGGTGCGGTCGCCGCTTTCCTCGGCCATGTGGATGCTGCGCACATAGGCGCCGCCGTCGAGCGCAATGGCGCCGACCGCGCGCGCCAGCGCCGCGTTGCGCGCCTTCAGCGACACTTTCCAGCTGTCGTTCGTGGCCGAGCCATCGACCTCGAACAGCGAGTCAAGCTGGCCCAGGTCGCCGGCCAGCAGCGAGAACAGCACGCCGTTAATCATGCGCACCGTCGGCTCCTGGCTCGCATCGAGGCGCATCGCCACGCGCTCGCCCTGCAGGTGCACGATCTCGTCGCGCTTCAGGCGCAGCGTGTTCGGGAAGGGTTTCAGGGTACGCCACAGCACGCCCTTGCCGGCCACCACGCAGAAGCGGCCGCTGGAAGCCAATGGCTTCTTCATGCCGGCCAGCTGCTTGGTCTGGCTGAAGGTGCCGCACAATTGGTCTGGCTTGGCCAGCATGGCCTGGATTTTCGCAATCGGGGCGGCGGCTTGCGCGCCGCTGGCGGACAGCGCAAAGGCGGCCGCGAGGATCAGGCGTTTCATGGTGCGGGTACTCCCAGCTTGTCGAACAGGATGGCGGGCGAGGCGAAGCACATCTCGCCGCTGTGGACGTCGACCGCCACTTGCGTGGTGGTGGCGCGGTTCAGGCGCTTGCCGCTGGCGGCGTCCGAAATCAGGTAATCGATGCGCAGGCGGTTTTCCCACTCGACGATCTCGGCGCGCAGCAGCAGGCGCTGGCCGAAGGTGGCCGGGCCGGCATAGCGCAAGTTCATCTCGATGATGGGCCAGGCGTAGCCGGACTCCTTCATCTGCTCGTAGTTGTAGCCGATCTTGTCGAGCAGCGCGCAGCGCGCCACTTCCAGGTACTTCACGTAGTTGCCGTGCCAGACGATCTGCATCGGGTCGAGGTCGAAGAACTGCACCGACATCTCGACCTCGGCCCACCAGCGGCTCGGTTCCTTGGCCTTACGCATACAGGCTCCAGGCCTGGTCGCGGATACGGCCCAGCAGCAGGGTCAGTTCCGGATCGAGGCGGCGGTCTTCCAGCACCGGCGCCACGTCCTGGCCCAGCAGGTCCATCATGCGCGCCAGCGGTGCCGGCAAGGCGCGCGAGGTGTCCAGGCGCTGGCGCAGCCACACGCCCTGGCGCACCGTCACCAGCAAGGCGGCGGCCACCTGCTCGGTCAATTCCAGCACGCGCAGGCAGTCGCGCGCGGCGATCGTGCCCATGCTCACCTTGTCCTGGTTGTGGCATTCGGTCGAACGCGAGAACACCGAGGCCGGCATGGTCAGCTTCAGCGCTTCCGCAGTCCAGGCCGAGGCGCTGATCTGCAGCGCCTTCAAGCCGTGGTTGATGGCGGCGCGCTCGCCCGTCATGCCGGACAAATTGGCGGGCAAGCCCTGGTTGTAGCGGGCATCGACCAGCAGCGCCATCTGGCGGTCCAGCAAATCGGCCAGGTTGGCCACCGCGTTCTTCATGCTGTCCATCGCAAAGGCGATGTGGCCGCCGTAGAAGTGGCCGCCGTGCAGCACGCGCTCGCCTTCGGCGTCGATGATGGGGTTGTCGTTGGCGCTGTTCAGTTCATTCTCGATGGCCGTGCGGAAGAACGGCAGCGCATCGGCCAGCACGCCGATCACGTGCGGCGCGCAGCGGATCGAGTAGCGGTCTTGCAGGCGCTTGCCGTTGCGTTCCAGCTGGCCGGCATACTCCAGGTCCTGGCGCAGCCAGGCCGCCACGCCCTGCATGCCGGCATGCGGCTTCACCGAGAACAGGGTTTCGTCGAAGTGATGGTCGTTGCCGTCCAGCGCGAACGAGGCCAGCGCCGTGATGCGCGTGACCAGGCGCGCCAGGTAATCGGCGCGGTCCCAGGCCAGGCAGGCCAGGCCGGTCATGACGGCGGTGCCGTTCATGATCGCCAGGCCTTCTTTCGGACGCAGTTGCAGGGGTTCGATGCCAGCTTCCTGCAGCGCTTGCGCTGCAGGAAGTTGCACGCCATCCCTCAGTACTTCGCGCTCGCCGCACAGCACCGCCGCCAAATAAGACAGGGGCGTCAGGTCGCCGCTGGCGCCGACCGAACCTTCGCTCGGGATCAGCGGCAGCAGGCCGGCATCGAACAGGCGCACGATCTGCTCGAGCAGGCCGACGCTCACGCCGGAAAAACCTTTCGACAGCGAGGCCAGGCGCGCGCCCATCACCGCGCGCGTCTGCGACGGCGTGAGAAAGGCGCCCAGGCCGCAGCCATGGTAGGTGTACAGGTGGTGCGGCAGCTCGGCCACCAGCGACAGTGGCACCGCCACCGTGCAGGAGTCGCCGTAGCCCGTGGTCACGCCGTAGATGGCGCCATCCTCGCGCAGCAGGCGGTCGAGGAAGTCGGCGCCTTTCGCGATCGCGGCGCGGAAGGCCGGATCGTCGGACAGTTCGGCGCGGGCCGTGCCGCGCGCCAGGTCGACGATGTCCTGCAGCGCCAGGCGCGCGCGGTCGAAGCGCACGGTGCGCTGCGGGGTGTTGATGTTACTGAGCTGCATCGACGTGTTCCGTTCCGGGTAAATGCCAAAAATCGTAGAAGTTGAACCACTCCAGCGGCGCGCGCCGGGCGTGGTGTTCGAGGCGGGCGGCGTACTGGGCGGCCAGGTCGGCCAGCGCCGCCTCGCGTCCGCGGCGCGGCAGCAGCACGCGCTCGCGCAGGAGTTCGAAGTGCAGGTCGTGGCCTGTGGCGAACAGCGCGTACATCGGGCAGCCGAGTACCGAGGCCATCACGTAGGGGCCGACCGGGAAGGCGGCATCGTGGCCGAGGAAAGGCGCCAGCGCCACGCGCGGGTTGTCGGACACCGGCACGCGGTCGCCGGCGATGACCACGAATTCGCCGCGCTCGATGCGCTCGGACAGCGCCATCGCCATCGCCGGCGTCATCTCGGTGACCTGCATCAGGTTCAGCTGGCTGCGCGGGTCGAGCCTGGCCAGCATGTCGTTGAAGGCCTGGGCGTGGCGCGTGTGGACCAGCACATTGATCTTCAGGCCAGGCGTGCGCAGCGACAGCGCGCGGCACAGATCGAGGTTGCCCAGGTGCGCACACACCAGCAGCGCGCCGCGCCCTTCCCCGATCATCTTCCACAGCGGCTCGGCACCGTGGATGCGCACCTGCCCGAAGTCGTACAGCCCACCCCAGAGCAGCATCTTGTCGAGGATGGCTTCGGCAAAGGCACCGAAGTGGCGCAGCACCCCCATGAAACCGCCCGGCGCACCAACGCGCGCCAGGTAAGTGGAAGAGGCGCGGCGCGCGCGGCCCTGGCTCAGCACGTACCACGCCAGCACCGGGTACAGCACCACGCGGAAGGGCCAGCGCCCGAACACGCGGCAGACCCAGAACAGCAGGCGCATGCCGCCCACGAAGCTGGCTTCGTTGATGGCCGCCCAGTGGCGGCTGTCCGCGGGCCGGCTCAGCGCCATCGCCGCACCAGCAGGGATGGAATACGCGGCAGCATGCCGAAGAACAGGGCCACGTGCATGCGCGTGATCAGGACGTTGTCGGTCCAGGCCTGGAAGTGGGACACGCCGTCTTCCGGATACCCCACCTTCGTCGGCAGGTTCACGACGTCGACGCCGTCCCAGTACAGGCGCACCAGGATCTCGATGTCGAAGTTCATGCGCAGGCCCAGGCGGCGGCGCTTCGCCAGCGCCAGCACCGGCGCCACCGGATACACGCGGAAGCCGCACATCGAATCGCGGATCGCCAGCGACAGCGTATTGATCCAGACCCAGACGTGGGTCAGGTAGCGCGCGTACAGGCGCAGCGCCGGCACCGATTCGTCGTAGACCGGGCAGCCGGCCACCACCGCCTGCGGACGGGCGCGCGCCGCGTCGAGGAAGCGCGGGATGTCGGACACCGCATGCTGGCCGTCGGCATCGACCTGCAGCACGTGGCTGTAGCCGTCGCGTGCTGCGCGTGCAAAACCGGTCAGCACCGCCCCGCCCTTGCCCTGGTTGACGGCGTGGCGCTCCAGCACCACGCGCCCAGGGTGCAGCGCGGCCAGGCGGTCCAGCTCCGCCGCGCAGGCCGCGGAGCTGCCGTCGTCGACCAGGATGCACGGCAGGCCGTGCTCCAGCACCCGCGCCAGCACCTTGCCGATCGCGTGCTCGTGGTTATAGACGGGGATGACGACGCAGGGCGCGAACATGTCAGCCTGCCTTGGCGAAGCGCAGCAGCGAGTGGCAATAGCCGATGCCGTCGCGCGCGGTGACGAGTTCCAGGCCGGCCGCTTGCGCCAGGCGGATGTAGTCTTCGCTTTCGTAGACCTTGCTGTTGCCGCTGGCGAGGTTGTTGAAGTAAGGCGAAGTATTGATCAGGCAGTACGAAGCGATGTCGTAGCGCTGGCGGTCCCAGAAGGTGTCCATGATCAGCACCTGGCCGCGCGGGCCGAGGGCGCCGGCCGCGCGTTCCAGGATCGAGGCGATCGCCTCTTCCGAGAAGCAGCTCAGGAATTGGCTCATCCAGATCACGTCCATGTCCTGGGGCAGCGCGGCCGATTGATCCAACAGATTCGTCGGGTGCAGGGTGGCGCGTTCGCGCAGGCCGGCTTCCTGCAGGTTCTGGTCGGCCACCGCCAGCTGGCCCGGCAGGTCGACCAGGTGCAGTTCGATGTGCGCATTCGCCGCCAGTGCGGCCAGCGTGAACTTGCCGGTGTTCGCGCCGATGTCCATCACGCGGCGCGGTGCGGTGGCAAACACGTCGGGCAGGATGTCCGGGAAGGAGGTGTCCGAATAATAGTGGTCGAAGGCGAACCAGCTGGTGCGCGCCGGTTCCGGCAGCTGCGACAGGCCTTCATAAATGGTCGGCCACTCGCCGAACACTTTCAGGCCGAGCGGTTTTTCCTCGTCCAGGGTCTGCTCGAGCGAGAACATGGCCTGGTAGCAGACGTCGTGGTTGAAGTCGATGTTCACTTGCGTGATCGGGTCGGTCAGCACCACGAAGCCGGCCTTGTCCAGTGCGTAGCGGCCTTCGTTGATCAAGACCACGCCGGCGGACAGGCAGGTTTCCAGCACCACCTTCAGCACGTAGGGCGTCCATTGGCCGGTTGCCGCCAGTTCCTCGAGCGACAGTCCCGCCTCGCCGGCATCGGCGATGGCTTGCAGCATGCCGCGCTTCCAGGCATAGCGCACGCACTGGAACACCACCGGGCCATAGGCGATCTTCTGGGCTTCGAAACGGGCTTCGAAGGCACTCTGGCGCTCCGGCGAAAACTTCTTGTTCAACATGCTGTATCAGGTCCCCAGGAGTATGCGCCCGCTCGCGTGTGCGCCGGCGTCGGAAAAGTAACGGAAATTCAGGCTATTCTTGTTCGTATCGTGGACCAGCTCCAGCTGCACCGGCTGCAGTGGGCGGATCATTTGCTGGAACTTCAGGGCGTTGATGCCGGCGAAGGCGCCGGTCAAGGCCAGGTAGTCGCGGCCGTAGGCAATCGCCCAATCCACCTGCACCACGCCCGGCAGCACCGGCGCCACGCTGAAGTGGCCATCGAAGTACAGCAGGTCGGGCGGCACGGTCAGCTCCAGCAGCACGCGCTGGGCTTGTTGTTCCAGTACCCGCAGGTGCGGACGGCGCGGACGATGGTCGGGCGCCGGCTCCAGCAGGGCCAGCAGCAGCGCCTGGGTGGTCTTGCCCTGGGCGTTCACCGGCAGGCGGTCCAGGTAGCGCCAGCGGCGCGGCAGCGCCACCGTTTCCACGCTGCTGGCAAGCAGCGTGCGCAGGCGCGCATTCATGGCGTTCTTGCCGCCCCGCTCCAGCAGCGCGGCGCCGTCGTCGCTCAAGACCACGAAGGCAGCCAGCGACTGGCGCTGGGCCTCGACCAGGGCCAGCACGCGCGCTTCGCGTACCAGGCCGCTGGCCAGCAGCGCGGCTTCCACGCCATCGAGCGAGACGCGCTTTTCCTCGATCTTGACGATGCGGTCTGCGCGGCCGCGCAGCAGGAAGCGTCCATCATCCAGCGCCTCGACGCGGTCGGACAAGGTTTGCCAGCCGCCCGGCCCGGCCTGGACCGAATCGACTTCGAGCAAGCCGTCCTCGCCCGCCCGCCACTGGACAAAGGGCAACGGACTCCAGCCCTCGTCCTGCTGCAGGCCGCGCTGGCGCCAGCCGATGCCGCCGGTCTCGGAGCTGCCATAGACTTCGATCGGCGCCTGGCCGAGCAGCGCACGTGCATGCAGCGAGGCTGCCGCTTCCAGCATGCCGCCGGACGAGAACACGACGCGCAGTTGGGCGCGCGCGCCCTGCCAGTCGAGGTGCTCGGGCAGGCGCTTCAGGTGGGCCGGGCTGCCCAGCAGCACGCAAGGCCGCTCGGCCAGCGCGCGCGCCAGGGTTTCCGGGTATTCGTGGCGTTCGGCATGGATCGCGCGGCCGGCCATCAAGGGCCAGAGCACGCGGAACAGCAGGCCGTAGATGTGCTGGTGCGAGACCGTGGCCAGCACCTCGGCGCCCCCCAGTTGCGCCCCGAACTGGGTGTCGAGCGCCTCGACCTCGCCGGTCAGCTGCGACAGCTGCTTGCGGATCGGCGTGGGGGCGCCGGTGCTGCCCGAGGTATGGACCACCATCGCCGGAAAGTCGGGCGCTGGGTTAGACCAGGTCACGTCGCCGTTATCGTCGCCAGCCGGGACCACGGGCGCGCAGGAAGTAGGAAATTCTCCCCAGAAGGCGCCGACTTCGCCCGCCAGCGCGGCGCAACTGGCTGGCAGCGTGTCGGCCACCATCCACACGGTTTTACCGGACAGCCAGGCGCCGAGCAAGGCGGCGCCGAATTCCAGGCTGTCGTCGAGGTAGAGCGCGATGTCGCGCGCAGCGAAGCGGCGCCCGAGCGCGGCCCAGGCCTGCACGCGCGCCAGCCATTCGCCATGGCACACGGGCTGGCCGGCACGGCGGCCTGCCAGCGCATCGGGGTCGCGCGTGGCGAGACGGGTGAACAAATCAGACATGATGCAAGCGCTTGAAGCGGATCCGCAGCAGGTATTCGCCGCCGAACATCAGCCCCATCAACAGATAGGAAATCACACCGGTGTAGAGCGACCACACGGCTTCGGAACAGAACAGCGCCGTGCCCAGCGCCACCGCGCCGTTCACGACAAAGAAGACGCACCAGGCCCCCGTGACGCGGCGCGTATAGGCCACGCCTTCAGGCGGCAGGTCCGGCTCGCGCAGGCGCGCCAGGCGCTCGACCACCGACGGGCCATGCACCAGGCTGTAGCCAAAGGCCGCCAGCAGCGCGCCGTTCACCAGCACCGGATACAGCTTCAAAGGCAGCACCGCGTTCGAGGCCACCGCGACGGCCACCAGCGCCAGCGCACCTGCAGCCGACCAGCGCGCCGAGGCGTTGATTCTCAAGGCCGGCAGGCGCGCCGCCACCGTCGCCAGCAGCAGCAGGGCCAGCCAGCGCGGCTCGACCACGCCGTGGCCGAACCAGATCGCCAGCGGATACAGCAGCGTCAGCGCCGCCGCGAGGACATTCCCGAGCACTGATTACGCCGGCTGCTCTTCGGCCACGCCCGCCAGCGCCAGGTTCGACAGTGCACCGACCACGTCGTCGATGGTGCGGATGGTCTTGAACACTTCCGGCGCCAGGCGCTTGCCGGTCATCTGCTTGAGCTTCACGGCCAGGTCGACGGCGTCGATGCTGTCGATGTCCAGGTCGGCGTACAGGTTCGACGCCGGCGTCAGGGAAGCGCGGTCGAGTTCGAACATCTCGGCCAGCAGGTCGGCGACCCAGGCAAACAGTTCGTCGCGGTTCATGTCGTTAATGGCTACCATGGCCTTCTCCTACTTCTTGCGGTTAGCTTCAATCATCGAGGCGAGCGCGCGCACCGATGCGAAATGGCGGCGCGTTTCCTGCGACTCCGCCGACAGCGTGATGCCGTAGCGCTTCTGCAGCGCCACGCCGATCTCGAGCGCGTCGATCGAATCGAGGCCCAGCCCTTCCACGAACAGGGGCGCCTCGCTGTCGATGTCGGCAGGGGCGATGTCTTCCAGCTGGAGGACGTCGATGATCAGTTCCTTCACTTCCTGTTCAAGCATGTTGCTGGCCTTCTTCCAAAAATAAGTGTTGCAGGTGTTCGGTGAGGCGGCGCGCAGCCAGGACCTCGCTGGTGCCGGATTCCTTGAAGCGCTCGACGCCGATGTCGTCCAGCACCTCGATGCGGAAACTGGCCTGGCGCGGCGGTACGTGCCACCACTTGTCGCCCTTGCCCAGGGTGGGCGGGGTGCAGGTGATCAGGACCGGCGTCACGGCGCGCTCGCCACGCACGGCGATGTTGGCGGCGCCGCGCTTGAGTTGCATGGCGCCGTCGCGCGGGGTGCGCGTCCCTTCAGGGAAGACGATCAAATTGCCCCCGGCGCGCAAGGAGCCGATGCAGTCCTCGACCAGCTCGGGGCCGCGGTCGTTGCAGATGTAGCGCGCGGCGCGCACCGGCCCGCGCGTAAAGGGGTTGCTACCCAGGCCGCCCTTGACGATGCAGTCGGCGTTGCGCACGAAAGCGATCAGGAAGACGGTGTCGATCAGGGTCGGGTGGTTGGCCAAAATCAGCTGGCCCGTGCGCGCCAGCTTGTCGCGGCCATGGACTTCGTAGCGCAGCACGCCAAGGCCGCGCATGACGCCGACAAAGGCGCGGAAGCTCAGGCTGATGGTGGCGCGGGCGAGGCGCATGCGCGCCTGCGGGTCGCGCACGCACAGCGCCAGCAGCGGAAACACGAGCACCCGCAGCAGCAGGCCGCCCAGGCCGAACAGCGCGAAGCTGATGCCGGTGGCGAGCACGCGCCAGCCATGCCAGAGACGGTCAAGCATCGCGGCTCCAGGTCCAGCGCAGGGCGCCGGCGTGGCGTACGAGTTGGTTCGCGGCGCCGAGCTGGAAGCGCAGCACGTCCAGGCCGCCCGGGATGCGCGAGGCCTCCTCGGCGTCGGCGCCCTGCCAGGAAAGGCGCAGCGGGTTCGCACCGGCCGCGGTCATGGTCCAGGCAAAGGCCCAGGGCTGTTCGTCGCAATCCTCGAAGTGGGAAAACAATTCGGGCAGTGGCGCGTCGCAGGCGACCAGCAGCACGGCGGGGGCGCCATCGGCCAGCATGCCGCAGGCCTCGATTACCGCGTGCTCGAGCGTGGCGCTGCCGCCGGCCAGGGCCACGTGGTTGGCGCGGTCGGCGCGGGCAATCGAGAACAAACCGGCGCTGGCGTTGTGCACGGCCAGGCCGAAGGCGGTAGGCGACAGCGGTTCCTTGCGCGCCAGGTCGGACAGCAGCTCGATCGCGCGCCCTACTTCGCCGTGGCGCGAGCAGAAGACGGCGGGCAGATCGGCTTGCCCATCGGCGCACCCGTAAGCCACTTCGAGGGCCATGCGGCCGAGGAAGCCGGCGCGGCGGCGCAGCATGGCGGGCATGGCGGCTACCTTCGGCTCTTCGCCCATCGCGATCGGCCAGGGTTCGGTCGCCCAGGCGGTCCAGGCTGCAGGCGAAGTCAGGCCAGGCGCCCAGGCGGCATGCCGGGCGATGGAAAAGGCGACTTCGTTTGCGGGCATAGACGAGAAAGCGTGAGAGTGGGAACAACGTTAATCGTGCGACGATGACAACTGCATCAAATTATAATCGCGCGATTTGCCTTAGAGAACAATGTTGCTAGTGGCAAGCCTCTTTTGCAACACTTGACAGTGTTTTGTTATGTATCAGGAATGTGGGCTGGTGCTGCCGCTTTCCGACGCGCGCCATATTGCCATATCGCAAGGCTGCGAAAACTCACACATTTTCACAATGGACGGGATTACAACGGTCGGCAGTCAAGGCTTGACGGCTGGCTAGGGACGCGGCGTATCGCGTACGGTGGGCACGCTGTGCCCACGCGGTACGTGCGTGTACGTGCACCCGCGGCGGTGAATCGTCGCTCGCCGGCTTGGAGCGAAGCCGGGCGCCGTGCAGGCTTTGTCGTTGATGGATGTCTTTCGAGCGATGCCTCGCTGCTGCCGGCCAGCGGTGACCTGCGTAGCCGCGTGGGCACGGCGTGCCCACCGTACGAAACCGCAGCGACTTCGATGGCGCCTGCAGGCGTCGTGAGCGCGACGAGTTCAATGAAAAAGCGCCCCGCGGGGCGCCTCGCTCATCCTGCCGGCAGCAGGCTGCGGATCTCCTCCGGCAGCGGCACCGATTTCTCGGCCGCGAAATCAACCCAGACGATCTTCGCCGCGCCTTCGGCATGCAGCGCGCCGGCCGCACCATCGGCATCGACCAGCCGGATCTGGTGCGACACCTCGAAGCTCGAACGACCCGGCGGACCGACCCAGGACGTGACCTCGATCTCGGCCGGATACTTCAACTGCTTCAGGAACGAACACTGCGCATTGACCAGCGCCGGCCCGCTGCGCGCGGGATCGGGCAAGGCGCCGACCTGTTCCAGCCAGGCGATGCGCGCCGTTTCGATGTAGCGGAAATAGACCGTGTTATTCACATGGCCCATGGCGTCCATGTCGCCCCAGCGGACGGACATCCGCATGGTGTGTACCAGCTTCTTGTTGCTCATGCTTCGTGTGACAAAAAACTTATTGCGCCGTCATGCCGTCATCGGCCGTGATGATGGCGCCGTTGATGAAATGCGCTTCCTCGGCCGCCAGCAAAAGCAGCAGGCCGTCCAGGTCTTCGGGCTTGCCCGGGCGCTTGCGCGGCAGCAGCTCGATCAGCTTCTTGCCCTGCTCGGTCTCGAAATAATCCTCGTTCATCTCGGTGGCGATGTAGCCGGGGCAGATGGCGTTCACGTTGATTCCGTACTTGCCCCACTCCACCGCCATCGCCTTGGTCATCTGCACCACGCCGGCCTTGCTCATGCAGTAGACGCCGATCTGCGGCAGCACGCGCAGGCCGGCCACCGAGGCGATGTTGACGATGCGGTGCTGCTTGCGCGGATCGCCCTTGGCGCGCTGGATCATGCGCTTGGCCGCCTGCTGCGCGACGAAAAAAGCGCCGCGCAAATTGGTGTCCATGATGTACTGGTAGTCGTCCTCGGTGACATCGAGCAGGCGCTGGGTGCTTTGCACGCCGGAGTTATTCACCAGGATGTCGATCGGGCCGGCCTCGGTCTCGGCGTGGGCAATCGCCGACTTGATGCTGGCCAGGTCGGTGACGTCGAGCGCCACCACGTGGGCGGCGCCGCCGTCGGCCTCGATCTCGGCGCGCAGTTCCTTCAGGCGCTCGATGCGGCGCGAGGCCAGCACCACCTGGGCGCCGGCGCCGGCCAGGGCCTTCGCGAAGCGCGCCCCGAGGCCGCTCGACGCGCCGGTCACCATGGCGATCTTCCCTTCAAAATTCACTTCGATGCCCACGTTGTCTCCTGTCCTGGTGTGCCGCGGCACGGATGACGATGAAGGCATAATGATGTCATAAAACGCAGCCTCGGATTGCCCGGATTAGATTATCGCCCCTAATATTTGCCCCAAGATGGCGCGCCACATTGCAAACGGCGGCGAAAACCCGCACACTCGTGCTTAAATTTTTTTAACCCATTCCAAGACCATGACAGACCCTAACAACATCCTCGAACAATACGGACCGCGCGAAGCAATGGAGTACGACGTTGTGATCGTCGGCGGCGGCCCGGCGGGCCTGTCGGCGGCGATTCGCCTGAAGCAACTGGCTGCCGAAAAGGGCCAGGAAGTCACGGTCTGCGTGCTGGAAAAAGGCGGCGAACTCGGCGCCCACATCCTGTCGGGCGCGGTGATGGACCCGATCGCGATCAACGAGCTGTTCCCGAACTGGAAGGAACTCTGCGCGCCGCTGAACACCGCGGTCACCGAAGACCAGGTGCTGTTCCTGACCGAGACCAAGTCCTATGCCACGCCGGGCTTCATGGTGCCGAAGTCGCTGACGAATCACGGCAACTACATCATCTCGCTGGCGAACGTGGTGCGCTGGCTGGGCCAGCAGGCCGAAAGCCTGGGCGTGGAAATCTTCCCCGGCTTCCCGGCAGCCGAAGTGCTGTACAACGAGGACGGCTCGGTCAAGGGTGTCGCCACCGGCAACATGGGCGTCAAGCGCGACGGCGAGCCAGGCCCCGACTTCCAGCTGGGCATGGAACTGCACGCGAAATACACCTTCTTCGCCGAAGGCTCGCGCGGCCACCTGGGCCGCCAGCTGATCGCCAAGTATGCGCTCGACAAGGACGCCGATCCGCAGACCTACGGCATCGGCATCAAGGAACTGTGGGAAATCGACCCGGCCAAGCACAAGCCGGGCCTGGTGATCCACACGGCCGGCTGGCCGCTGCCGTCGGACACCTACGGCGGCTCCTTCCTGTACCACCTGGAGAACAACCAGGTCGCCGTCGGCTACGTGGTGGGCCTGGCTTACCAGAACCCGTATTTGTCGCCGTACGAGGAATTCCAGCGCTATAAAACCCACCCGGCGATCCGCGGCTACTTCGAGGGCGGCAAGCGCATCTCCTACGGTGCGCGCGCCATCACGGCAGGCGGTTTGCAATCCTTGCCGAAGACCGTGTTCCCGGGCGGCTGCCTGATCGGCTGCGACGCCGGCTTCCTGAACGTCAGCCGCATCAAGGGCAGCCATGGCGCGATCAAGACCGGCATGCTGGCCGCGGAATCGGCCTTTGCCGCACTCGGCGCAGGCCGCCAGCACGACGAATTGAGCAGCTACCCGGAAGCCTTCAAGAACTCCTGGCTGCACGAGGAACTGCACATCGCGCGCAACTTCAAGCCGTGGATGAGCAAGGGCCTGTACCTGGGCACCGTGATGACCGGCATCGACCAGCTGGTCTTCAAGGGCAAGGCGCCCTGGACCCTGCGTCACAAGCACGCCGACCACGAATGCCTGCGCCCGGCATCGGACTTCAAGCCGATCGTGTATCCGAAGCCGGACGGCAAGCTGACCTTCGACAAGATGTCGTCGGTGTTCATTTCGAACACGAATCACGCCGAAGACCAGCCGGTGCACTTGACCCTGAAGAACCCGGCGGTTCCGGTCGAGGTCAACCTGGCCAAGTATGCCGGTCCCGAGCAGCGCTACTGTCCGGCGGGCGTGTACGAGTTCGTGAAGCTTGACTCCGGCCAGGACCGCTTGCAGATCAATGCGCAGAACTGCGTGCACTGCAAGACCTGCGATATCAAGGATCCGACCCAGAACATCGTGTGGGTCACGCCGGAAGGTGGCGGCGGGCCGAATTATCCGAACATGTAATCGGGTGATGGTTTGAAAAAACGGCTCGCTTCGGCGGGCCGTTTTTTATGGGCGGTCTGCATCCGATCATTCCATCCCGCCATCTGGCGATCCCATCTATGCATGTGTGATAATGCGCGCCTGCAACTTTCACCCACATCGACCACATGCCAGCCACTTTCCGCCGTGCCCTGCTCTGTACCGCCCTCGCCGCTGTTTTCACCTCCGCCAGCGCCCAGACTTCGCCCTCCTACCTGATGAGCCGCCTGGCCCAGCTGCCCGAATTCAGCCGCGCCGCCAGCACCACGGTGGTCTATGGCACGGTCGACCTCGGCGCCCTGTACACCAACACCGACCACGCGCCCGGCAAATGGCAGATGCAAAGCGGCGGCACCTACAGCTCCAAGCTCGGCTTCTACGCGTCGGAAGACCTGGGCGGCGGCCTGAAGGCCGAGATCAAGCTCGAAGCCGGCCTGAATGCCGACGACGGCACCCAGCAGGCGGCGGCCCTGTTCAACCGCGAATCCTGGGTCGGCCTGCGTTCGAACAGCTGGGGCGCACTGCGCATCGGTAACCAGATCAACGCGATGCTGCCGCTGTTCATCGATCCCTATGGCCTGCCGGTCACCAACTCGGTCTACACCTGGGTCGGCGGCGGCATCATGCAAACGCCGCGCGGCCTCGGTTCGAACACCGACCTCGGCCCCGGCGCCGCCACCATCCCGGTGCGCGTGCCGAAGTCGGTCACCTACGCCACGCCGCGCTTCGGCCCGGTGTCGGCCCAGTTCATCTACGCCACCAACCCGACCGGCGCCAACGCGCCGAAGACCGGTGCGCGCGGCGGCGTGCTGTCGTACAACCAGGGCCCCTTCTACCTCGCGGCCAGCCTGACCCAGGGCTTCAGCAGCCCGATCGTGGTGACCAGCGGCTCGCCGGCGCAGAGCGTGCGTACCGATATTCCATCGGTAGGCGCGATCTTCGACAACGGCAAGCTGGTGCTGTCGACCTCATACGTGCAGATCAAGCCGCGTGAGGCGCGTAGTGGCGAAGCCTCGCTGGTGACGCTGGGGCTGATCGTGCCGCGCGGGCGGTTCACCTACCGCGCGTCGGCGGTGTACCGCGATACCGAGCGGGCGCGCGATGCGGCCGGCCAGCTGGCGCAGTCGTCGGCGTTGGGGATCATGCTGGGGGCGGATTACGATTTGTCGCGCCGCACCGGCTTGTACCTGCGCGCGGGGTCGGTACGCAATTTCGGGGTGTCGACGATTATCCTGAACGGCACGGCCTTGCCGCTGGTGGCGGGCACGACGGCGCCGCAGCTGGGCATCGAGACGCGCACCCTGGCAATGGGCGTGACGCATCACTTCTGACGGCGTCGCGGCGCGCGATGGGCGCCGTATCAGTACATGATGCGGCGGCCGTGGGCGCCAAAGCGGTGCCCGACCACCAGCGTGGTGCTGGCTACCAGGCTCGACAGGCCGATGATCAACTGGACGAGCCTATCGGCCGGCAACAGCCAGTACTGGCCCGGCGGCGGCTCGGCGCCGGTGGCGGCGGTAATTAGCGGCGCGATCCAGGCGGCATCCGGCTCGACGTCGAGCACGACGGCGTCCTCGCCGGTCTGCATGTAGATGTCGCCGCCGACGGCCAGCGTGAACTGGATGCCGACGCCGGTTTCCTGCGGCTTGATCAGCTCCTGCATCGCCTGGTCGTGCTCGGCGATCCAGAACTCCACGTCCTGCGGCGTTTCGAGGTGGGTCCAGGGACGGGGGCGGAAGCGCGGCGGCGCGCCGTCGGTATCGTTTGCAACAGTCATGACATGCGATCAGAAGAACGTAGGAGCCGTATGCTACGGCATTTCGGCACACCGGTGTGCCCGCGCCTACTCCGTCACCAGGGTGATGATGCGCGGCGTGACCGACCCGCCCTCGACGATCAGTTCGGCACAGGAAATCGGCAGGCTGAAACGGCGGCGTCCCGCGCTGCCGGGATTGATGTAGAGAACGCCGTCCCGCTCGCTGCAGGCCGGCTTGTGCGAATGCCCGGACACGACCACCCGCACGCCGGCCGCCACCGGATCGATGGCAAGCTCCTTCAGGTCGTGGATGGCGTACAGCAGCACCTGCCCGACACGCAACGTGGCGGTCTCGGGAATATGCGCTGCCCAGTCCTCGCGGTCGTTGTTCCCGCGCACCACGGTCAGGGGCGCGACTTCGGCCAGCTGCGCGAGGATCTCGGGCTTGCCGATGTCGCCGCCATGGACGATATGGTCGCAGCCGGCCAGGAAGCGCAGGGCTTCCGGGCGCAGCAAGCCGTGAGTATCGGAAATCAACCCGATGCGCACGGCCTCAGGCGAGCCGGTCAATGTCGCTTGGCGCCGGCCATCTTCGCCGTCGTGTAGATCGAATACAGCGCGGCCAGGCCCACCACCACATACACCAGGCGCGTGGCCGGGCTGCCCGGGCCGAAGATGGTGGCGACGATGTCGACGTCAAACAGGCCGACCATCGCCCAGTTCAGGCCGCCGACGATCAAGAGCGCCATGGCCAAATAATCGAGTGCCGACATGGCCGAACGGGTTCCTTCGCGCAGGGCGAGGCGGCGTTCCGGGCTGGTACGGCGGTCCATCGTGGGTGCGTTCATCGTTGCCATCGTTTTCTCCTCGAATCGGATGCGTCGGCGAAGTGGCGCACGCGGCGCCGTCAGCCCTACGATAGCAAAAATCACCGCTGGCCGGCGCGCCGCGCAGCGCCGGCTACCCTTTCCAGGTGCGATTCAGGCCTGTGTCCGCATGGATCCAGCCGCCCTTCGGTCCCGAACGATAGTAGTAGCCGACGCCGCCGGTCCGGAAGCTGCGCACCAGCCCGCCGAGGACTTCCTCGTTCAGGCTGGCAATCCGAATGTCGGCGGCCTTGCCCACCATGTGCAGCGACTTGCGCGCGGCCGGCACGCCGGCTTCGATCAGGCGTGCGTTCGAGGCCGGCGTGCGGTAGCCCGACAGGATCTCGAGCGGCTGCTCCAGGCCGTAGCGGGCGATGAAGGCTTGGGTGCTCCACAGCATTTCGAGCAGCTTTGGATCGATGGGTGCGGTTTCCTTGCCGTTCACGTCGCGCAGCAAATGGCACAGCTGCTGGTAGGCGGAATCGATCATCTCGCCATCCTTCCAGTACAGCAGCTTGGCTTTTTCGCCGCTGGCCGGACGGGTGACGGTGAGCGTGCGCGGCTTGACCCAGAAATCGAGGTCAAGCAATTGCGCGTCGAACAAATCGGGAGGGGGCGTCAGGTCGGCCGGCGCTGCTTGCGCTGCGGCCTGGGCCGATCCGACCAGGGTCGGGCTCAATACGCCAAGGGCGGACAGGTGCATGCCCTGTCGTAGGAAATCTCTGCGGGAAGACATAAGCTACTCATCTATGCGAACCCGCGTACTATAACGTAACAACTTCGCACAAAGAAGTGAGTACGTGTGCCTTATTGGCTGCAATTACAAAATCGTTTGCCTTGTTTGGCGGCAACCGCTGGATCGATATCCAGTGCTTTCCACATCAAGCTGCTTTCCAGGCCAAAACAGGACTTTTCCAAGCCGGCATTCACATAGCCATGGCGCTCGAAAAAGGCGGCGGCGCCCTGCGGGCTGTGCAGATGCAGCTTGCGGATATTCCAGGTGCGTGCCTGCGCTTCCAGCGCCGCCAGCAGGGCGCGGCCGACGCCGATGCGCAAGGCGTCCGGCTCGACGTAGCAGAGCGGTACCTTGCCGGCTTGGGTCAGCAGGGCCAAGCCGAGCAGCTTGCCGTCTTGCTCGGCGACGAAGGCGTAGTTAGTTGGCGAGGCGAACCAGGCGGCGATGTTTTCCGGCGTCTTGTTGCCGAGCCAGGTATCCAGGATACCGGGGCGGTCGCGGTGATCGGCCTCGCAGCCCAGCTCGATCGAGCGGCGCAGCAAGGCGCAGGCGGAAGCGGCGTCGGCCGCCGTGGCTTTGCGAATGTCGATACCCATACCATCCAACCCAGTCAATCCTTGTCTCGTTATTCATCTGCAATGAGCTAATGCGGTGCGCCGCTACAGTGCGCTTTTGCAGTGCGGTATCCCTTGCGGGTAGCGCGTTGACCGGACTATACACCGAAAGCGGGTTCGTCTGCCGGATGAGGTGCATACCTCGCGCGGCTTCTAAGCATATGACGAAAGTATTCTTCCGTTTCGCCCTAAAATTAAGGAACATGCACACTGTCCGGAATGCCGAAGAACCGTCGCGAGCGGCAGCAGTGTCGATTGAGGAGCGCAGCTGTACGGAAGTACAGCGAGCATCGCAAAACGACAATGCAACGCGCAGCAGCTTGTTCGGCATTCCATTTCATAGCATACAAAAAGCGAGAATATATGCCGAACCAACACTTCCTGCCCCTGCGTCGCCTGACCCTGGCGCTTGGCGCCGCGCTGGCCCTGGGCGCCGCGCTGCCGCTGAGCGCAAGCGCCGCCGAGGTCGAGCTGCTGAACGTGTCCTACGACGTGGCGCGCGAACTGTACAAGGACGCGAATCCCGCCTTCATCGCCGAGTACAAGAAAGCAACCGGCGACACCGTCACCATCAAGCAATCGCACGGCGGCTCGAGCAAGCAGGCACGTGCGGTGGCCGACGGCCTGGAAGCCTCGGTCGTAACCATGAACCAGGCCAACGACATCGACATGCTGGCCGACCGCGGCCTCGTCGCCAAGGACTGGGCCAAGAAATTCCCGAACAATGCGGCGCCCTACTACTCGACCATGGTGTTCCTGGTGCGCAAGGGCAACCCGAAAGCCATCAAGAACTGGGACGACCTGGCCAAGCCTGGCGTGCAAGTCATCATCCCGAACCCGAAGACGGCGGGCAATGGCCGCTACACCTACCTGGCGGCCTGGGGCTCGGTCTTGAAAAAAGGCGGCAATGAAGCGCAGGCGCGCGACCTGGTCGGCCGCATCTTCAAGAACGTGCCGATCCTGGACGCCGGCGGCCGCGCCGCCACCACCACCTTTACCCAGCGCCAGATCGGCGACATCCTGGTGACCTTCGAGAACGAAGTGAGCATGGTGCGCGCCGAGTTCGGCGACAACTTCGAGGTCGTGTACCCACAGACTTCGATCCTGGCCGAGTCGCCAGTGGCCGTGGTCGACAAGGTGGTCGACCGCCGCAATGTGCGAAAACCTGCAACGGCTTACCTGAACTTCCTGTACACCCCGGCGGGCCAGGAAATTGGCGCCAAGCATTTCATGCGCGTGCGTAACGCAGCTGTGATGAAGAAGTATGCGGCGAACTACAAACCTATCCAGCTGTTCTCGGTCGACGAGCTGTTTGGCGGCTGGCGCAATGCCCAGAAAGTCCACTTCGACGACGGCGGTGAGTTCGACAAGATCTACCAGCCAAAATAAGATGTCATGACAAATCGGGCAGCTTCTTGCCACTCTAAAAAGGCCCTGTGACAACGCAGGGCTTTTTTTTCGGGAAAATATGCATATTGGAGTGGTTTTTTCCTGTGCGCCATAGACATGCGGAAATGGCGATGCTATCTTTCAAGCTTCGGTGTGCCTTACAGCAAGACTTGTGATGTGGTGCCGCAACGGCGCCCTGGCCCTCAACCCCGACACCCAACTTCCGACACCATGATGAAAAAACTGTTCGCTGCCGTCCTATTGTCGATCTCGTCCGCTGCCGCACTCGCGGTGCCCTTCGGTTCGCAATCGGTGCTGGTGGTGGAAGACGACACCGGCAAAATCCTGCTGGAAAAGAATGCCAGCGCCATCATGCCGATCGCCTCGCTGACCAAGCTGATGACCGCCATGGTCATTTTGGACGCGAAGCAAGACATGCAGGAACTGATCGAAATCGACCGCAGCGATGTCGACACGCTCAAGCACAGCAGCTCGCGCGTGCCGGTCGGCGCCAGCATCCCGCGCGAAGACGTGCTGCAGCTGGCCCTGATGTCCTCGGACAACCGCGCAGCCGCCTCGCTGGCCCGCACCTATCCGGGCGGCGTGCCTGCCTTCAAGGCCGCCGTGCGCCGCAAGATCGCCGCGCTGGGCATGAGCAACACCGTGATCGAAGAGCCGACCGGCCTGTCGCCGCACAACCGCTCGACGGCGGCCGACCTGGTCAAGATGGCGAACGCCGCCAGCGGTTACAAGGAAATCACCGACCGCACCACCGATGCCAAGAACCTGGTCAGCATCAACAGCCGCGAAGTGGAATTCCACAACACCAACCGCCTGGTTGGCGCCAAGGGCTGGGACGTGGGCCTGTCGAAGACCGGCTATACCCAGGAAGCTGGCCGCTGCCTGATCATGAGCATCAAGGCCGCCGGCAAGAACGCGACCATGGTGCTGCTGAACGCCGGCGCCTCGTCGGCCCGCGTGCTGGACGCGCTGAACATCCGCCGCTATATCACCGGCGAATCGCCTGCCGTGGCCAGCGCCGCACGCGCCCCGAAGATCAAGCTCAGCAGCCGCGCCCCGCGCATCAAGGCCTCGGCTGGCGGCGTGAAGGTGAAGGCGAAAGCCTCGACCCGCAGCAAGTCGAAAGTCGTGGTCACGCCGAAGAAGAAAAAGGCGGTCGTGACGCGCAAGCGCCGCGCTTGACGCGGGGCCGCCTGCGGGCGGCGCGCTACACCTCACGAAGGGACTGTCGTTGACGCGGCGGTCCCTTTTGTTTTGGGGCGTGCTTATTTGGCCGGCGCGGCGGGCGCCATCAAGGTATAGCCTTTCAGGGGCAGCTGCATCGACACCAGCGCCGCGATCACCAGCAGCACGCCGGACGTGCCGAACGCCACCCAATGCGTACCGAAGCGGTCGAAGGCCCAGCCGCCCAGCCAGGAGCTGAGCATGGCGCCTACCTGGTGCCCCAGGTAGGCCGTGCCGTACATCACACCGACCAGGCGCACGCCGTAGATATCGGCCAGCATCGCCGACGAGGTGGCGATGCTGCCGGCCCAGACCATGCCGCCGATGGCAGCGGCGATATACAGCTCCCAGTGGGTGCCGACCAGCATCAGCGCAAAGAAACCCAGCCCACGTACCAGGTAGATGGTGCCCAGGATGTTACGGCGCGGCAGGCGATCCGACAGCCTCCCCAGCACCAGGGTTCCGAGGATGGCCACCAACCCGATCAGGCCGATACCATAGGAACTCGTCATCGCATCGAAACCATGGTCCATCAGCATCGGCACGCCGTGGGTGCCAAGCAAATTCATGCTGAAGCCGCAGGCGAACAGGCCGGTCACGATTTGCCAGAACGGCGCGGTCTGGAGTGCCGCGCCGAACGTCAGGCTGGTGGCGGCCACCTTGCCGCTCGCCTTCTGGATGCTGACCTGCTCGGGCAGGAGATCGGTATGTTCGGGCGCCTGTTCGCGCATGCAAAATAATGCCGCCGGAATCGTCACCACCGCGAAGAGGACCGCAAAGCCGACCAGGGTCGATTGCCAGCCCACGGCGTGGATGCACGCGGTCAGGATGGGCGTCAGCAGCGCCATGCCGGCCATCGAACCCGTGGACAGGAAGAACAATGCCATCCCGCGCTGTCGCGTGAACCAGCGGCTGATGATGGGCGTGAGCGCTACCGGACTGGTGAAGCCGAGGCCGACCGACATCAGCACGCCGAAGGCAAGGAAGAAACTGAACGGCGAACGGGCGTTCACGGTCCAGAACACCGAAGCGAAGACGATGCCCGTGCCCAGCAGCAGCACGAAGCGCGTACCGAAGCGCCCCACCAGGTAGCCTGCCAGCGGCATCGCCAGGCCGTAGCACAGCATGCCGATGGCGATGATCGACGCCAGCAGGCTGCGGCTGAAGCCGAGGTCTGCCACCATGGGCAGGAAGAAGGGACCGATGCCGAGGCGCATGCCGACGGTGAGCGTGGTCAGGAGGGTGGCGGCGGCAACGATGTTCCAGCCGAAGTACCAGGGGCGAGCAGTCATGGAGTCGGGATCGGGCCGCTACGGCGCCGACCGGGAGAATGTAGGCAGGCAAGTAATATAACAATACTTCGGCTCACGTGTGTCATTCCTTCAGGGCCTGGTAAACCTGACCGCCATATGCCGGCTGCTTACCACGCCCGGCCGCGTGCTCGAAGAACGCGCTGCCAGACCTCGGGTGTCGAAGCCTGCCACACGCCGCCGAGCAAAGAGCGGAAATCGGGATTTCTTCTGGCCTCGGCATCGATGCGATCGATGAAGGCGGGACCGTGGCAACCGACCAGGTCTTCGAGCGGCCCGGCGGCGAGCACGCCGAGTACCTTGTCGCCGGGCTTGCGTCCGAGGATTTCCAGGATCGCCTTCCAGCAAAGCGCGGGGTCCTCGTCGTTCAAGCGGAAAAAGGTGTCGACCGCCCAGAACTGCGGATCGTTGTCGGGGCCAGGAATGGCGTCGCTGGCCTGACGTGCGATGTAGGCTGCAATCCAGCGTTCGAATTCGTCGTCCGTCATACCACGCTCCGCTTGCCTGCCAGGGCCGATCGCCCGGCCACAGCCGGGGTCAGGTCTGCCATCGAGACACGAGCTCGGCCTTTAGCGCAAGCCCTGCTATGCTCCACCGCAGAGGCCGTGTCTCGATGGCAACCTGACCCCCGTTGTTTATTTGCCGATCACCACCGGCTCCTCGAAGCCCAGTGCCTTCATCCGCGGCAGCTGGGTCTTGGCGTCGCCCACTACCAGCCACACCATCTTCGACGGATCGAGGTACTTCTGCGACAGGGCCTGGATCTGCGGTAGCGTCATGGTTTTGACGATGGCTTCGCGGTCTTTCACGTAGCTCGGGCGCCAGTTGTACTTGCTGATGTTGTCCAGCATGCCTAGTTTCGCCGCCGAGGTCTCGAACGCGCGGGCATTGCTCTTCACCAGGAAGTTCTTGGTGGTTTCCAGGTCGGCGGCCGAATAGGTCGCTGGATACTCTTGCAGCACCTGCTTCACCAGCTGGGCCGACTCGAGGGTGACGTTGCTGCGCACGCCGCTGGCGATCGTGAACGGCCCGGCACTTTCGCTGCCGGCGAACGAGGAATTGATGCCGTAGGTGTAGCCCTTCCCTTCGCGCAGCTGCTGGGTCAGGCGCGAGGCAAAGCCGCCGCCGCCCAGGATGTAGTTGGTGACGGTGGCCGGATAGAAGTCGGCGTCGGTTGCGGCCAGCGCCCGGTAACCGATGCGCAGCACCGATTGCTTGGCGTCCGGCACGTCGACGAAATACACCTTGGCAGGCGCCGGCGCCAACGACGGCAAGGCGGCCGGCAATGCGACCGGCTTTGCTTTCCAATCGCGGCTGAGTTCGGTCAGCGAGCGCGCAATCGTGGCCTTCGGCAAGGCGCCGACGACGTGCATGCGCGCCACCGACGGCGACAAATTGGCGCGGTAATAGGCCTTCAGGTCGTCGATGGTGATCGCGTTCACGCTCTCCACCGTACCGAGGATGTTGCGCGAACGCGGATCGTCCTTGCCGTAGACAAGCTTGCCGAAGTTCAGGCTGGCCACCGCGTTCGGGTCGGCTTCCTGCTGGCGAATCTGGCTCAGCACGCTTTGCTTGATCAGCGCGAATTCCTTTTCGTCCCAGCGCGGCTGCAGCAGGATTTCCTCGACCAGGTCCAGCGTCGGCCCGTAGTTGCGTGCCAGCGTGGTGACACTGATGCGCACGTCTTCGCTGCGCGCAAACACATTGATCGACGCGCCCAGCTGCTGGATCGCTTCTTCGAGTTCCTGCGGGGTTTTCCTGGCGGTGCCCTGGGTCAGCAGGCGCGCCATCAGGTTGGCCACGCCCACCTTCTCCGGCTTGTCGAGCAGCAGGCCGCCATCGACCGCGATGTCGAACTGCACCAGCGGCACCTCGTTGTTCTCGATACCGACCACGCGCATGCCGTTCGCCAGCCTGGTGTCCCACACCTGCGGCATCTTCACCACCGGCGCCGGACCATAAGGCGGCTCTTTGCTGCGGTCGATCTTCGACGGTGTCTTCGCGTACGCGGCGTTGGCGCTCGGGTCGACCGCGTTCTCGGCGCCCTGCACCACTTTTTCCTCGACCACGTCGGCCTTGGCCGAGCCGCTCAAAGCGAGTTCCAGCTTGCCGCGCGGGACAAAACTGGTCGCCACATATGGCTTGCTCTTGATGTAGGTGTCGTACACGCGGCGCACGTCGGCGGTGGTGACGGCCAGGGTCTTGCGGATGCCTTCCTCGATGTGGCCCGGGTTGCCGGTCAGGTAGTTATATTCGGCCAGCAGCGCCGATTTACCCAGCACGCTCGACACCGAGTTGTAGAAGCGCGTCTCCAGGCCGGCCTTGATGCGATTCAGGTCGCGCTCCGAAATACCCTCTTTCTCGAACTTGGCAAAGGCCTTGTCGACCGAAACCGCCACCTGGTCGAGCGGCTTGTTCTCGAAGGCGCGCACCTTCAGCATGAACTGGCCGGCCAGTTCGGCGGTCTGGTTGCCCATCTGCACGGCTGGCGCCAGCTTGTCGTCTTCCACCAGCACCTGGTAGAACGGCGCGCGCTTGGTGTCGGACAGGTATTCGGCCAGCACTTCGAGGGCATACGAATCCGGATGCAAATCCTCGACCGTCGGCCAGGCCATTGTCAGCTCGGGCAGCTTCGCAAAATTGTCCTCGTGCGCCAGTTTCACCGTCTGCTTCACCACGCCCGGACGCCTGGCCATCGCCTCGACCGGCGCGCCGCGCTTGATCTCGGAAAAATACTTCTCGACCCATTTACGGGCCTGGGCCGGATCGAAATCGCCGGCAATCACCAGGGTCACGTTGTTCGGCACGTACCACAGGCGGTAGAACTCCTTGACGTCGTCCAGGGTCGCCTCCTGCAGGTCTTCCAGCGAGCCGATCACCTGCCAGTTGTACGGGTGATCCGCCGGGAACAGGGCCTTGCTGATGACGTAGCGGGTGTGGCCGTAAGGCGCATTGTCGACGCCCTGGCGTTTCTCGTTCTTGACGACCTGTTTTTCCTTTGCCAGCACCGGATCGGTGACGGTATTGATGAACCAGCCGAGTTTATCGGCTTCGGCCCAGATCATCTTTTCGAGCGCGTCCTTGGGGACGGTCTGCAGGTAGTTGGTGCGGTCCTGCGAGGTCGAGCCGTTGGCGCCCGAGCCGCCGATGCGCGCGGTCATCTTGTCGAGGCCGCCCTTGCCGAGGTTTTCCGATTCCAGGAACAGCAGGTGCTCGAACAGGTGGGCAAAGCCGGTGCGGCCAGCCTTTTCACGCGACGAACCGACGTGCGCGGTGAGGTTGACGGCAACGACCGGGTCGGAGCGGTCGATGTGGAAGACCACATCCAGGCCGTTCGGCAGGGTGAACTTCTTGAAGTCCACTTTCAGGCCGGCTTTCGGCGCGCTGGCCACGGGCTTGGTGGCGGCGTGGGCCGGGACCACGAAGGCCGACGCGAGGGCCGACGTGACGCAAGCGGCCAGCAGGAGCTTGGATGGGAAAGTCTTCATGCAATCAAATCCTCAGGATAGAACGGTGCGCTACGACACAGGGTTCTGGATAGTATTGCAATTTCCTGATTGCTACAATCTTGACGCTGTCGGGCTCGGCCTTCGCCGCTGCGATTCATATATTTGCCGCTTTGAAACAGTGCTAATCTATCCGCTTTCCACCGAAGCGAGGGCAATCATGTTCAAGAGACTGGCAGCGGAAGCACTGGGGTTCAGCGATATCGGCGTCATCGTCGGGCCGGAAGACTACAACAAGGTCGATGCCGACGATTACCTGTTCAGCGAGGACGGCGAGCAGATCTTCTTCCTCATCAAGAGCAAGAAGGATGAGTACTGCTTCACCAACCTGGCCCTGATCCACGTCGACGGCGACTCGGCCGTGTCGTCGAAGCGCTCGATCAAGCGCTATGAGTATTCGACTTACCAGATTACCGATGTCAGCATCGAGACGGCGGGCACGCTGGACATGGACATCGAGCTGAAATTCAACCTGGAAGGGGTGAAGTTTTCGATCGACGTGAAGAAGAGCTTCATCGAGCAGCTGAAGGATATCTATAAAGCCCTGATCACGATCGGCAAGCAGCAGAAGCGCAATGCACTGTCGCGCGAGAATGCGCTACGCGCGCTGGATGCGACGGCGTCGGTGCACAAGCTGAATATCGCGCCGGGCGCGGGCAGTTTGGTCAGCCAATATGGGGAGTTGCTGGAAGCGCTGAATACGGCGATGTTCGATACGCACACCAAGCGCGACTTCAGCGACGTGTTCACCAAGTACATCCACAACTGAACCAAACCGGGGTCAGGTCTGCCATCGTGACACGAGCTCTGCTTTAGGTGTCCAGCACAGCGGGCAACTTGGCCTTCAGTTCCGGGATCGTGTCCACGAGTCAGGCCTGCCGCTGGTTGCCGGACGCGGGCTTGGTTGCCACCAGTTTTTCGATTGTTTCGATAACAGTGGCCCAGTCGTATGGATAGCGAGGATTCGCCAATTCATGGTCCAGCTGTCGCCGGCGCCTTGCCTGTTCTTCCGCAAGCGCCGCGACATCGATACGTATCCCGGGTGCCACTCCACTGCTCTCCACCTGCCGTATCCGCTCCTCCATCGCATCGCACAAACGCCCGCAGAAGCCGCGCAACTCGGCAATGAAGCGCTCGCGTGGCAGGCAAAGCGCCCCTCGCAGTACGCTCGGGATAAGCGTGCCGCCAGGGACATCCCCCCGATTTTCCCATTCGAGATGAACCTCGCCCTCGAATGACCACATGAGGGTCTGCGACGACGAGACGATATAGCCTGTGTCCAGCGTGCGCAGGCGGCGCATTTCGCTGGCTGCATGCAGGAGAAGCCTGCTTCCAGCCGTTGCCGGCGACTCAATCGCATGCTTCCACCAGGCGTCCCGGAAATCGTGCCAGGACCTCCCCGCTTCTCGTTTGAAGAACGCGTGCAATGGCTGTGGCACTTCCGACAAGACAAAAGGCGCCAGCTCGGTGATATCGTCGAAGAGGCGGGCTACCTGGTATTCGCAGACGCTTCCCCACGGTGTGCCCTCGCCGTTATCCGCCTGGTCCTCGGAGAGCAGCGCGTCGCCAGTATTGATCCAGAACCAGCCATCCGTTAAGCCGAACCAGTTCACGTGTGGCCCCTCCGGTCCACTCCATGGTGCGATGTCTTCCAGGGGGCGCAGGCGAAATGCAAACAGTGGATGGGGCATGGTGGAAACAGTTTCTTTTGTTATCGACGATAGCGTGCGTTCAACACTCAATCAGGCTGCGCAAGCCGCTCGGCGACACCGGTGGGCAAACTGGGCAAGCCGGGGTCAGGTCTGCCATCGTGACACGAACTCAAGCTTAACGACGGCCGGCGCTGGGTTTACAGCAGAGGCCGTGTCTCGATGGCAGACCTGACCCCCGTTGTTAAAAAGATACAGGGGCGTCTAGCGTTCGATTAGGGTGCGCAGGCCGCTGGCGCGGTGGGTGCGTCGTGCTACGGCTTCCGCCAGCACCGACCCGCTCGGCGACACCAGCGTGAACTCCGCACTGGCGCGCGTGATCCCGGTGTACACCAGCTCGCGGGTCAGGATGCCGTGCCGGTCTTCGGGCAGCACCAGCACCGTGTGCCGGAATTCCGAACCCTGCGACTTGTGTACCGTCATCGCGAAGGCTGTCTCGACGTTGCGCAGGCGCGTGGCCAGTACCGAGCGCACATTGTCGCCTTCCATGAAATACACGCGCAGCGACCCGGGCCGCGCGGGATCGCTCAAGGTCAGGCCGATGTCGCCGTTGAACACGCCCGTGCCGTAGTCGTTGCGGGTCACCATCACCGGCCGCCCGACATACCATTCGCCGCCGCGGCGCAGCAGGCCCGCCGCGTCCAGGCGCGCCTCGATCGCGGTGTTCAGCCCCGCCACGCCCCACTCGCCTTCGCGCACCGCGCACAGGATGCGGAAAGCCTCGAAACGCCCCAGCACCGAACGCACCCAGTCCTCGTGCGTGCTGCCTGCCGGCCGGTCCGCCAGCAGTTCCAGGTAGGGCTGGTAGCCCGCCAACGCCAGGTTCACCACGTGATGCTGGTGCGCGTGCTCGATCCAGCGCACCTGGGCCGCGTCGCCGTTGCGCAGCACCGCCTCGGCGCCCGCTGCGTCGCCGGCATTCACGGCAAGCGCCAGCTGGCCGATCGGCCCACTGAAACGGCGGCTGTGGCGCAGCATCACGGTTTGCTGGGCCAGCGGGCCGGCATGGCCGAGGAATTCGCCGGGCAGCGCCTCGCCGCTGGCGATGCGCACATAGTCCGCCGTCTCCCCGGTGTAGCCGCCGGCCTGGGCGTCGTGGCACAGATCGCCGAGCACGGCGCCCGCTTCCACCGAGGCCAACTGGTCCTTGTCGCCGAGGAGCACCAGCATCGCGCCCTCCGGCAGCGCGTCGAGCAGGCTGGCCATCATTTCCAGGTGCACCATCGAGGCTTCGTCGACGATCAGCACGTCCACGTCGAGCGGGTTGCCGGCGTGGTGGGCGAAGGAGCGGGTGTCGGGCCGCGCGCCCAGCAGGCTGTGCAGGGTGCGCGCCGCGCCCATGCGCTCGGTCAGCTGGCGCAGCGGCAGCGCCTCGCCCACGCGTTCGGCCAGTTCGCCCAGGGCCTTGTCGATCGATTGCTTCAGGCGCGCGGCCGCCTTGCCGGTGGGCGCGGCCAGGGCGATGCGCTGGCGTGCCGCATCCGGCGCGGTGGCGAACAGCAGCGCCAGCAGGCGCGCCACCGTATATGTTTTACCGGTGCCGGGGCCGCCGGTGATGATCGCCACCGAGCCGCGCAGGGCGACGGCGCAGGCCAGCTTTTGCCAGTTCGGCGTTTCGCTGGCGCGCTGTGAGAAGAACAGCAAGTCCAGCCAGGAATGCACCTTGGCCGTGTCGATCTCGCGCTTCATGCCGCCGGCGCGCGCGCGGATGCTGGCCGCGACCGCCGTCTCGTCGCGCCAGTAGCGGCGCAGGTAGAGGCGCTCGCCGTCGAAGACCAGCGGCTCGCCGTAATCGAGGTCGCCGACTTTCCAGACTTGCTCGCAGGCGGCCAGTTGCGCGGCCCAGGCCTTGGCGCTCTTCGGCAGCGGCGCGACGCTGGAAGCCAGGCCTTGCCACTGCTCCTCCGTCCAGCCGAGCAAGGCGGCCGGATCGCCGGCCAGGTCGCCCAGTTGCAGGCAGCTGTGGCCGCGCCCTTCGAGTTCGGACAAGACGGTGGCCGCCAGCAGCATCGCTGGCGAGGCGCCGCCGAGCGAGGCGACGAAGCGGGCAAAGGCGCCGGACAAGCGGCGCAGTTCGCCGGCGTCGGTCAGGCGCGCAGTCGCTTCCCACAAGGCGCCGGTTTTTTCTTCTTCTGTCATGCGAGGCTTCCGTTGGCAAGCAGGCGGTCCAGGCCGTCGAGCAGGGCCAGGTCCGGTTCGAGCAGGTAGCAGCCGTGGGTCGAGGTGTTCGCGATCCCGCGCAGGAACAGGAACACGGCGCCGCCCAATTGCTCGGCGGGGTCGTAGGCATCGCCGAGCCGGCTTTTCAGGAGGCGGTGCAGGGCCAGCATGTAGATGGCGCCCTGGATGTCGTAGCGGTGGCCGGCCATGCCCTCTTCCATCGCGCGCCGGGTGTAGGCGCCGTCGTTCGTGCCGAGCGCATTCGACTTGTAGTCGAGCACCCAGTAGCGGCCTTCGTGTTCGAACACCAGGTCGGCAAAGCCCTTCAGCATGCCGTGCAGGGCGCGTTCCGGCAGGGTCGGGCGCGCCGTATTGCCGAGCAGGCGACGGCGGCACAGGCGGTCGAGCTCACCGACGGCCAGCTCCTCGCTCGGGAACCAGAACTCCATTTCCGGCAGCGGCGCCACGATCCCGGCCAGGCTGGCGCCGAAGGGCGGCAGGCGCGTGGCGGCGATCATGCGCAGCCAGGCCAGGGCGTCGTCCAGGCGGTTGCCCCAGCCGGCGCGCTCGATGCGCTGGCGTAGGCGCGATTCGACGTTCGGATCGTCGATGGCGAAGCCTTCCTGGGCCATCCATTCCAGCTGCTCGTGCAGGAAGTTACCCGGCACCGAGCCGCGCGGGAAGCGGTGCCAGGGCGCGTCTTCGCCACGCGGGGCGGCCACCGCCACCTCCTCTTCCTCGAGCAGGGTTTCCTCGGCCGCGCGCTGCGGCGGCGCCACCGTGTGGCGCGTAAGCGAGGTGAAGGAACCGACCGACCAGTTGCGCTCGAACTGGGCGTCGAAGGGCGCCGGCTCGACCAGCGGCGCGCGCGTTTCCACGCGCTCGAGCATCGTCACGCCGTCCAGGCTGTCGTCCAGCGTGTGCAGTTTGATGCCTGCGCAGTCGCCGCGCAGGCGCTCCAGGTGCTCGGCCAGGTGCGACACCATGACCGGGCTGCCGCCGCTGAGCAGGTAGCCGAGCGCCGATTCGTGCAGGCGGTTCTCGCCCTTCTTGCCGGCGGCCACCGCGGCCACACCCAGCCACAGGAAGTGGCGCGCGCGTGTCAGCGCCACGTACAGCAGGCGCAGGTCTTCTTCCAGGCGCGCGCGGTCCACGGCCTGCAAGGCTGCGTCGGACAAGGCCAGGTCGATCCGGCGCTCGCCGCCCTCGTCCACGTAGTCGAAGAAGGTGCGGTTGCGCTTGTCGGTCTTGCGCGCGGTGACGGCGAACGGCAGGTAAACCAGCGGGTATTCCAGGCCCTTCGACTTGTGCACCGTGATCACCTTCACCAGCTCGGCGTCGCTTTCCAGGCGCAGCACGCGCTCGTCGCCGCCCTCGCCCAGGCCCTCGGCCTGTTCGGCGAACCAGCGGATCAGGGCTTGCTCGCCATCGAGCTGGGTCGAGGCTTCCTGCAGCAGCTCGGCCAGGTGCAGCAGGTTCGTCAAACGCCGCTCGCCGCCGGGTTCGCGCAGCAGGCGCGCCGGCAAGCCGAGTTCGTGGATGAAGCGGCGCAGCATGGCCAGCACGCCCTGGCGCTGCCAGCAGTGGTGCAAATTCTTCAGCTGCTCGACGCGGCTTTCCCAGGCCGTCTCGTCACTCGAGAGCAGGGCCAGTTCGGCCAGCGGCAAGCCGGCCGTGCGCGTGGCCAGGGCGGCGCGCGCCAGGGCCCCATCCAGCGGGTTCGCCACCGCGTGCAGCCAGCGCAGCACATCTTGCGCTTCCTCGCTCTCGACCACCGAGTCCTTGTCGGACAAATACACGCTGGCCACGCGGCGGCGCATCAGGGCCTGGCGGATGGCGGCGGCTTCGCGCCGGTCGCGCACCAGGATGGCGATATCGGCCGGCATCAGGCGCGTGAACGTTTTCCCATCGTCGAAACCGACCGCCTCGTCGTTCAGCAGCGTGACGATGTGCTCGGCGCAGTGGTGGGCGAAGAATGCGCGGTACTCGTCCGCCTTCATGTCCTCGCGCGCGCTGGCGCTCATGGTCAGGGCCTGGTAGGGGCCATCGACGCCCACCAGTTCGGCCTTGCGCCCGGCCGCGTCCACCGCATCGAAAGGCAGCGGGTTCTCGTCGCCCTTGCGGAAGCGGAAGGCGCCGGTGGCGTAGCCCGGATGCGCCGGGTCCCGTTCCGCATACGCGAACATCCGGTTCACCGCGTCCACCAGCGCCGCGGTCGAGCGGTAGTTGGTGCCGAGCTGGTAGTGCCGCCCTGCCGTGGCGCGCCGTGCGGACAAATAACTGTGGATGTCGGCGCCGCGGAAGCCGTAGATCGACTGCTTCGGGTCGCCGATCAGGAACAGGCCCTGGTTCGGGTCGTTCTCGGCCACGCGGTACAGCAGATCGAAGATGCGGTACTGGTCGGGCGAGGTATCCTGGAATTCGTCGATCAGCGCCACCGGGTACTGGGTGACGATGCGGCGGCGCAGGGCCTCGCCGTTCGGGCCCTCCAGGGCGTCCTTCAGCCTCGCCAGCATGTCGGCAAAGCCGAACTGGCGCGTGCGCTGCTTGAGTTCCGCCATGCGCGCGGCGATGTGGCCGGCGGCGTGGCGGAGCAAGGCGTGGGCCAGCGGGTCGATCTTATCGAGCGCAGCGCGCAGCGCCTCGGTGCCGTCGAAGCAGCCCGGGACCTCGGTCGTGAAATCCTTGCTGAAGGCATCGGCGATGCCGTGCGGCGTGAGGCGCTTCCAGGCGGTGTCGGTCACGTCCGGTTCCAGCATGGCCGGGTCCCCGGCCCAGGCGCGCAAGGCCTCGAACCATTTGACGAGCGAGTCGGCGCGCATCTTGTTACCGTTGAAGCATTTCGGATTGGCGGCGCGCTGGCCGCCGATCCAGGCTTCCATGGCGTCCGCGCGCCCGGTCCAGCCTTCCTTCAGGCGCGCGAGTTCCGCCTGCTGCGCGCGCTGCACGCGTGCGACCAGGCTTGCCAGCGCTTCCGGATCGGGCGCGCCCAGCACCGCCGTGCGGCCCACCAGTTCGCGCACCGAGGCCTTCAAGGCCTCGACGTCGCGCCAGGTGTCGGTCACGGCGGCCAGCGCGTGGCTGTTCAGCGGATACACGTGCTGGCGCCAGTAATCGTGGGCGGCATCCTCGAACAGCGCGCGCTCGTCGCTCACCAGTTCTTCGTCGAACAAACTGCCGCTGTCGAAGGCGTGCTCGCGCAGCATGCGCTGGCACCAGGCGTCGATGGTGAAGATGGCCGCTTCGTCCATGGTCTCGGCGGCCAGCACCAGGCGGTGGGCGGCGACGAAGCGCGCGCTCTCGTCGCCATAGCTGTCGGCCAGGTCCTGCAAGTAGGGATCGTCCAGCTCCAGCTCGCCGCGGAAGTAGGCGGCGGCCTGCACCAGGCGCTCGCGCACGCGGTTCGACAATTCGCGGGTGGCGGCGCGGGTAAAGGTCATCACCAGGATGTCCGAAGGCAGCAGCGGCCGGACGAAAGCGTCCGCATCGCCGTGCCCCAGCACCAGGCGCAAATACAGCGCGGCGATGGTCCAGGTCTTGCCGGTGCCGGCGCTGGCCTCGATCAGGCGCGAGCCGTGCAGGGGAAACGCCAGGGGTTCGAGCAGCTGGCTCATGCTTCTTCTCCATCGAGCTTGGCGATCTGCACGCCGTCCAGCCAGCGCGCCAGTCCGCCATACAGTTCGTCGGCCAGCGCCGGCCAGTTGCCGCCCGCGCTCAAGGCGCCGAAGTCGGGCCACAGGCGCGCCAGGCAAGGATCGGCCACTTCGCCCGCGACCTCGAAGCCGCCTTCGTACACGGCGCGCGGCTCGCCTTCCTGGACCTGGGCCAGTGCGGTCTTGCAGGCCAGCGGCAGCGGCGCGTCCAGGTTGCGGCGCCACAGGCGCGCCAGGTTGGCCAATTCATCACGGGCGGCGCCGCTGTCGAGCGGCGCCATGGTCACCACCGCATCGCGCGCAACCAGGTAGCCGGTAACTTGCGCGCCGCTTGCCGCCGCCGCCAACTGGCGCAGCCAGGGCAGGATCAATTTGTCGCCGCGCGGCTTGCCGGTCTTGTCGAGCACCTTCGAGGAAATCTGCATCAGCCAGGCGGTGTGCTCGCCGTTGCTGCGCAGGCGGTCGATCCAGTCGTCGAGCTGCAGGCCATGCAATTCCAGGCTCACTGCCAGCTTGGGCGCGGCCTGCGGGAAGCGCGCGCCCAGGCGCAGCCAGGCGCTACGCACCGGCACCAGGCCGTCGACCAGCTGCTCCTGCCATTGCCGGCCCAGCAGGCCGATCGGCAGCACGCCTTCGCGCGCCAGGCGTTCGGCGCGCGCGTCGAGCGTGGCGCGCACTTCGTCCAGCGCCTCGGGCTTGCCGGCGTCGTCGAGCAGGCTGTCTTCCAAAAAATAGCGCTCCAGGGCGTCGAGGGCGAACGGTTCCTCGTCCTCGCCAATCACCTCGGCCTCGCCGAACAGCACGCCCAGGCGGCGCCGGAAGAAGTAGCGCGCCGGCTGCTTCAGGAAACTGGCGAGATCCGACAGCTTCAGGCGGAATTCGGAATCGAGCTCATACGGCGGCAGTTCGCCCGCCTCGCCGCCCTCGTCCGCGCCGTGCGCCGCGCGCCATTCGCGCGCATAGGTCAGCAAGCCGCCTTCCTCGAAGTAGCGGCGGCTGAAGGGCTGCAGCGCGTGTTCGACGGTGATGTCGTGCAGCTCCAGGTGCCAGCCGAGCTTCAGGTAATCGCGCAGCTGCGACACCAGCACCGAAGGCGGCTGCTCGCTGTTGTCGCGCACGTTGCGCCCGACCCAGCTGATGTACAGCTTGTCGCGCGCGGCCAGCAGGGCTTCGAGCATCAGGTAGCGGTCGTCGTCGCGGCGCGAGCGGTCGCCGGGGCGGTGCATGCCCGGCAGCGCCAGCAAGTCGAAGTCGGCCTGGGGCGCGCGGCGCGGAAAATCGCCGTCGTTCAGGCCCAGCAAGCACACCACGCGGAAGGGAACGGCGCGCATCGGCATCAGGGTGCAGAAGGTCACGCCGCCGGAGACGAACTGGTGGTTCAAGGTCGGCTGGTCGATCTGGCCCAGCCAGGCTTCGCGCAGCACGGCCAGCGGCACCGGCTCGTCGAAGCCGCCCGCCTCCACCATCTCGAGCCAGCATTGCAGGCCTTCGTTCAGCTGCGACAGGGTCAGGCGGTCACCCTCTTCGCGGCCGTCGAAGAAGGTGGCCAGCAGCTCGCGCGCCGCCACGCCCCACTCGGCCGGCGTGAGCGACTGCGCCAGGCGTGCGCGCCATGCCAGCAGGCATTCCACCAGCTGGGCCAGGGAGCCGGCCAGGGCCGCGTCCAGCCCGCCGACTTCCGCATACGGCTCGATGTCGCCATAGCGCTGGCCGGCGCCGCTGGCGTAGCCGAGCAGCATGCGCCGCACCCCGAAGATCCAGGCGTTCTGTTCGCCGGCCGCGCCCAGGCCGAGGCCGGCGCGGTGCTCGCGGTCCAGGCCCCAGCGCACGCCGGCGCCGTCGATCCAGTGGCCGAGCGTGGGCAGATCGTCTTCGTGCAGGCCGAAGCGCGTGGCCACCGCAGGCACGTCGAGCAGGTCGCGCACCTCGCTCTGGCGGCAGCGCTGCTGCGGCAGGCGCAGCAGCCATTCCAGGGCCACCAGCAAGGGATTCACACTGCGGTCGCGCGTGTCGCCGATCTCGAAGGGGATATGGCGCGGGTCGTTGCGGCGGTGCTGGTCGAACACGGCGTGGATGGCCGGCGAGAAGGTGTCGATGCCGGGCACCATCACCACCACGTCGCGCGGGCGCAGCGTGGCATCTTGCGCAAACATGGCCAGCAGCTGGTCGTGCAGCACCTCGACTTCGCGCTGGGTGCTGTGGGTGACGTGGAATTCGATCGAGCGGTCGTGCGGCTCGGGCGGCATCTGCGGGTGCTCGGACAGCGGCAGCAAGTCGCGCACGGCGGCCTGCACCTGCTGCAGCAAGGTCTCGCCCTGCCCTTCCGAGAACAAGTCGATGCGCAGCCTGGTCATGCCCGCTACTTCGGGGCGGCCTTCCTCGTTGTCGAACTCGTCGAGCATGCGCACGAAGTCGCGCCCTTGCCGGCCCCAGCTCGCCAGCAGCGGATGGCTGTGCGCGTGCAGTTCCTCGATCGGCAGCGCGGCCAGGTCGATGCCGCCGCGTTCCGGGTGGCGTTTATGGGCCGCCTTCAACAGCTCGCGCCCCTCGATGATGTCGCCCCAGTAGAACTGGCAGGGGTTCGGCACCGCCAGCAGCACCTGGGTGTGGCGCGAGAGCGTGGCGATCGCCTGCAGCGTTTGATACGGCAGGGCCGACATCCCGAACAGCACCACGCGCCGCGGCAGCGGGTGGCGCGGCTGGTCGCCCGAGAGGATGGCCGAGACGAACACTTCGTGGATCGCCGCGCGCCCGCTGCCGCGCCCCATGGCCGGCACGCTCTCGTGAACGGCACGCCAGAGGCGCGCCTGCCAGCACTGGTCGGCCGCCAGGGGCACCGGCTCGCCGCCCGCGCGGCGCAGCTGGTCGCGCCCGACTTCCCAGTCCGTCAGCCAGTCGGCGCGGTAGACCTGGTACTGGTCGTACAAATCGGCCAGGCGCTCGGCCAATTGCAGGCGCCGCTCGGGGCAGCCGTCGCCCAGGAAGTGGGTCAGGGGCGCGAACACCGGTTCCTTCAGCAGGGTCGGCAGCAGGCGCATCAGGCGCCAGGTGAGCGGGTCCTTGTCGAAGGGCGAGCGGCTCGGCACGCGCTCGCGCCCGAGGGTGGCGCGGTAGGCTTCCCACAGGAAGCGCGCCGGCAGCGCCACGCGGGTGGCGGCGCACACGCCCAGGTCCTGGGCCAGGGCGATCTTCAGCCACTCGGCGAAGCCGTTCGACTGCACCAGGATGGTTTCCTGTTCCAGCGGCCCGAGCGGATGGGTGCGCAGCCAGTCGAAGACGGCGGCGCGCAGCATTTCCATCTGGTTGCCGTGCAGGATCAGCAGGCCGGGCGTAATGGCAGAAGACATCGGTGGCGGAGGGTCGGATAATGGATGGGCGGCAGGCGCCACAGGATACTCTTTTTGGCGCGGCTCCGGAAGCTCAGCGGCGATCCGTCGCGCGCGCGCCAAGTTCCGCCGCGACCTGGCGCTCGAGCCGTACGAACAGGCTGCGCAGGCGGGCGCCGAGGGCGCGTCCCTGGGCCAGGGCGCCGCGCGCCTGCTGCTGCTCGAGCTCGGCGCAGACCTCGCCGAAGGCCAGGGCGCCGACCGCGCGCGCTGATGATTTGAGGCGGTGCGCCGCGGCGCCGGCGCGCGCCAGGTCGCCCGCGGCCAGGGCGATGTCGATCTCGGCCAGGCCCTCGCGCGCGCTGTCGAGGAACATGAAGGCGTACTTGCGTAGCTTGTCCGGGTTGTCGCCGAAGGTGGCGGCCAGCACCGCGATGTCGAGCAGCGGCGCGCCGGCCGGCCCATCGCTGGGCGCCGCTTCGGAAGGCGCGGTCGGCGCGGGCGGTGCAGGTGGTTCGGATGGCGCCGCCTCGGGCAGGCCGGCGCCGGTGCGCGCCGCCGCGCCGCGCCGGATCGCGCGCGCGATCGTCACCGCCAGCAGCTCGGGCGCCACCGGCTTGGTGAGGAAGTCGTTCATGCCCACCGCCATGCAGCGCGCCTGGTCCTCGACGCCGGCGTTCGCAGTCATGGCGATCACCACGGTGTCCTGCAGGCGCGGGTCGGCGCGGATGCGGCGCGTGGCCTCGAAGCCGTCCATCACCGGCATCTGCACGTCCATCAGCACGCAGTCGAACAGCTGGCGGTACATCTGCACCAGGGCCTCGGCGCCATTCCCGGCCACCACCACGGCGGCCCCGGCTTCCTCCAGCAGCTCGCGCCCCACCTGCTGGCTGAACACGTTGTCCTCGACCAGCAGGATGCTGCGCCCGTCCAGGCGCGCCGGGGTGTTCGGCAAGGCCTGCTCGACGCGCCGGCGCGCCTGCTCTTGCCGGCCCAGGCGCGCCGTGAACCAGAAGATGCTGCCCTGGCCGGGCGTGCTCTCGACCCCGACCTCGCCGCCCATGGCCTCGGCCAGCTGCTTGCTGATCGCCAGGCCAAGGCCGGTGCCGCCGAAGCGCCGCGTGGTCGAGGGGTCGGCCTGGTGGAAGGACCTGAACAGACCGTCCAGTTCCTCGGGCGCGATGCCGATGCCGCTGTCCTCTACCTCGAAGCGCACCGCGGTCTCGTGGCCGAAGGCGCCGAGGGCGCGGGCGCGGATGCCGATGCTGCCGCGCTCGGAAAACTTGATGGCATTGCCGGTGAAGTTGAGCAGCACCTGCTCCAGGCGCAGCGGGTCGCCGCGCAGGGGCCGCGCCAGTTCCGGCGCGATGTCGAACTCCAGGCTCAAGCCCTTGGCCGCCGCCGCTTCGCCGAGCTGGGTCTCGATGTTGCGCATCAGGGCGTCGAGGCGGAAGTCGACCAGTTCCAGCTCCAGGCGCCCGGCCTCGATCTTCGAGAAGTCGAGGATGTGGTTGATGATGCCGAGCAGGTGCTGGCCCGAGTGGCCGATCTTTTCCAGGTAGTCGCGCTGGCGGGCGTCGAGTGTGGTCTTCAGGGCCAGGTGGGTCATGCCGATGATGCTGTTCATCGGCGTGCGGATCTCGTGGCTCATGTTCGACAGGAAGTCGCTTTTCGCCTGGTTGGCGGCGTCGGCCTGGGCCTTGAGCTGGTGCAGTTCGGTGACGTCGGTGGCCACGCACAGCACGCCGCTGACGTCGCCCTCGAGGCGCACCGGCACCTTCACTTCCCACAGCTGCAGGGCGGTGCCGTCGGCCAGCTCGATGCCGACCTGGCTGGCGCGGCGGGTGCCGTCGAACACGTTGCGCTCGCGCTCCCAGGCGGCGTCGGCCTGGGCCGCCGGCATCACGTCGTGGTCGAGGCGGCCGACAATCTGCTCGGCCGGCAGGCCGAGCGCCTGGGCCATCCGGGCATTCACGTAGCGGTAGCGGCGCTCGCGGTCCTTCATGTAGACAAAGGCGTCGAGGTTGTCGAGCACCGTGTCGAGCAGGGTGCGCTGGTCGATCGCGCCGCGGCGCGACCAGTACAGCGACAGGAACAGGCTGTACACCAGCAGGGTGCCGCCGAAGCCGGCGGCCAGCGCCAGCCAGGGGTACCAGCGGTCGAGCGGCGAATACAGGTCGCTCTTCCGGGCGCTGAAATGGGCCTTCCACAGCGCGCCGCTGAAGTCGACCGGCAGCACCACCGTGAACAGCGCATCGTCGCGCGCGGCCGTGCGCACGTTGGCGTCGCCGTACAGCAGGCGGTCGGCGGGGCCCAGCGCCAGCCCCGGCCGGGCAGCGCCGCCGGCGCTTTGCTCGGCGGCGAACAGCGACAGCGCCAGCGCCGGCCCCTGCTGCCCCGACAGCGCGCGCTCGACGATCGCCTGTACCGAGAATGCGATGCCGACCGCGCCCGCATAGGCGGCGCGCCGTCCTTCCACGCTGGTTGGCACGGCGCCGCCAAGGTAGACCGGCGCGCGCATGCCCAGCGCCAGGTGCGGCGTCGGCAGCGCCACCTGGATCGGATGGCCGGACGCGCTCACGCCGCCGCTGTCGCGCGAGCGCGCCATCGATTCGGCCACCGGGCCGGCGGCGGTGAGGTCGAGGCCGAACTTCTCGGGCAGCATCTCGGGCGGCTCGATGAAGGTCAGCACGTTGTAGCTGGCGCGCCGGCCCAGCGGGCGGATCTCGAACTCGGGATAGCCGCCAGGGGCCAGGCTGCGGTCGGCGCGCACGGCGGCCACGAAGGCTTCGCGCTGCGCCTCGGCCACTTCCTGCGAAAACGAGACGGCGTCGATGGCCGGATGGCGCGTGCGCAGGTCGAGCAGCGCCACGTAGCGGTGGAATTGCAGGCGCGTCACCGGCGCCGTGCTCGACGAGAACAGGGCCACCAGGGCCTGGGTGACATCGGCGCACGAGCGGATCGAGGTGGCCAGGCGTTCCTGGGCGGCGTGGGCGCGGTTTTCGAAGCGGCGCCGCGCTTCTTCCTCGACGCTGCGGCTGGCGCCCATGTGCAGCAGCGCGCCGACCAGCAGCGCCAGCCAGGCGCCGGCCGCCCACAGCACGAGGCCCTTGGTGCCGCGCGCACCGAGGGCCGCGACCATGCTGCGGGTGATCGAGAGGTTCATCGCCGTTGTCGTGCCGGATGGGTTGCTTGCGGACTGGTCCGCTTAATTAATTGGTAATATACGCGATCAATGCGCCGGGGGGCGCTCAACAGTAAATACACGATCATGCGAAAAATGGCGGCAAAGATAGTACTGGGACTGGCAAGCGGATTGGCGGCGGTGGGCAGCGCCGGCGCCCAGGCGCAAACGGCGGCAGCGGCCGACCCGCGCCTGTGGCTGGAAGACGTGGCCGGCGACAAGCCGCTGGCCTGGGTGCGCGAGCATAACAAGGTGACCGAGCGCGAGCTGGGCGGCGCGGCCCAGGAAGCGCTGCGCGCGCGCCTGCAGACCATCCTCGACGCCAAGGAGCGCATCCCCTACGCCAACAAGCATGGCGACTACCTGTACAACTTCTGGCGCGACGCCCAGCACGTGCGCGGCATCTGGCGCCGCACCACGCTGGCGGAATACCGCAAGGACGCGCCGGCCTGGGAAACCGTGATCGACCTCGACGCCCTCGCCCGCACCGAAAACGAGAACTGGGTCTGGGCCGGCGCCTCCTGCCTCGAGCCGCGCGGCGACCGCTGCCTGGTGTCGCTCTCGCGCGGCGGCGGCGACGCCCAGGTGGTGCGTGAATTCGACCTGCAGGACCGCGCGTTTGTCGCCGGCGGCTTTGCACTGCCGGAAGCGAAGAGCAGCATCGCCTGGATCGACGCGAACACGCTCTTCGTCGGCACCGACTTCGGCAAGGACTCGATGACCACCTCGGGCTACCCGCGCATCGTCAAGGAGTGGAAGCGCGGCCAGCCGCTGGCGAACGCGCGCACCGTGTACGAAGCCGGCGCCACCGACCTGGCGGCATCGGCCAGCCGCGACCTGACCCCGGGCTACGAGCGCGAGTTCGTCACGCGCCAGATCGATTTCTATAGCTCGGAATTGTTCCTGCGCGAAGGCGGCAAACTGGTCAAGATCGACAAGCCGCTCGACGCCAACGCCTACGCGGTGCGCGACCAGATGCTGGTCGAGCTGCGTTCGGACTGGACCGTGGGCGGACGCAGCTGGCCGCAGGGCAGCCTGCTGGCGATGGACTTCGCGCGCTTCATGCGCGGCGAGCGCGATTTCCAGGCCTTGTTCACGCCCAGCAGCAGCACCTCGCTCGACGGCGTGACCGTGACCAAAAACGCCCTGCTACTGACGGTGCTCGACAAGGTCAAGAACCGCGTGGTCGAGCTGCGCCGGGTGGACAAGACCTGGCAGCGGCGCGACGTCGCCGCGCCCGGCATCGGCACCCTGGGCGTATCGGCCCTGGACAGCATCGACTCCGACCAGTACTTCCTGACCGTGACCGACTTCCTGAACCCGACCACGCTGTACCTCGGCGACGTCGGCAGCGACAAGCGCGAGCGCATGAAGGCGATGCCGGCCTACTTCGACGCCAAGCCCTACACGGTGACGCAGTACGAGGCGAAATCGAAGGACGGCACCCTGGTCCCCTACTTCGTGGTCATGGACCGCAAGGCCAAAATGGACGGCAAGAACCCGACCGTCCTGTACGGCTACGGCGGCTTCGAGGTCTCGCTCAAGCCCTCGTACAGCGCGGTGGCCGGCAACGCCTGGCTGGGCAAGGGCGGCGTGTATGTGCTGGCCAACATCCGCGGCGGCGGCGAGTTCGGCCCGCGCTGGCACCAGGCGGCGCTGAAGGAAAACCGCCAGAAGGCCTACGACGACTTCATCGCCGTGGCCCAGGACCTCATCGCACGCAAGGTCACCAGCCCGCGCCACCTCGGCATCATGGGCGGCAGCAACGGCGGCCTGCTGGTCGGCGCCACGCTGGTGCAGCGCCCGGATTTGTTCAATGCGGTGGTGTGCCAGGTGCCGCTGCTCGACATGCAGCGCTACCACAAGCTGCTGGCCGGCGCGTCGTGGATGGGCGAATACGGCGACCCGGACGATCCGAAGCAGTGGGAATACATTTCGAAGTACTCGCCTTACCAGAACGTGTTCAAGGACAAGCACTACCCGCGCGTGCTGTTCACCACCTCGACCCGCGACGACCGCGTGCATCCGGGCCACGCACGCAAGATGGCGGCGCTGATGCAGGAGCAGGGGCATGACATCCTGTACTGGGAAAACACCGAGGGCGGGCATGGCGGCGCCGCCAACAACGAGCAGGCCGCGCGCATGTGGGCGCTGACGTATTCGTTCCTGCTCAAGCAGCTGAAATAAGCAAGTCACGGTCGCGGCCATTTCGTTGGCCGTGACCGTACGGTGGGCACGAAGTGCCCACGCGGATACAGGCGTATCCTTTTCACGTTGGCGGAGACATATCGCCCGCAACGCATGCAATGGCCACAGGCCCTTGTCAGGCGTTTCGAGCGACGCCTCGCTGCCATCGCAAGAAGCCCACGCACGTAACCGCGTGGGCACTCCGTGCCCACCGTACGTTCAGGCCGCGGGCCGTGGCAAGGTCATCACGGCACGCAGGCTGCCCTCAACTCGCCAGCCGCCGGTCGAACAACACCCGGCAAGTCGGCTCGATATCCACGTACAAGGCCACCGCCGTCTCGACCCCGATCACCAGCGGCGGCCCGAGGCGCTCGGTCACCACGCCCGCGCGCCGCAGCAGGCGTTCGATCGCCGTCGTGGTCACCGTCACGTAGCGCTCGATCTCCTGCTCGTGCCCATACCGGATGATCGCCGCGATCGACTCCATCGTGATTTCCGAGAACCCGAAGTGGCTACAACCCTCGGTTTCGATGGCGAAGCGCGACAGCTCCCAGATGTGCTCGTCGCAGGGCGCAGGCTGGCCGTGCAGCAGCTGGGCGAAGGAGTCCTTCAGCATGTACGGGCCTTCGGTCGGCAGGATGCGCCAGCAGCCGCGCAGCACTCCGCCGCCAGGCTCGCGCATCATCATGTAGTGCGGTTCGAGGGCGTCGTAGCCGTCGATTTCCATCCCCGAAAGGACCGGCACTTCCCAGCCCAGCCGGCCCTGGAACACTTTTGCGCGAAGGGTGTGCATTTCCCACAAATCGCGGGACTTGAATTCGCGCCGTGCTGCGATATTGATCTGCAGTGCCATTTCGTTCTCCCTATGTCGTGAATGAAAAAGTATGCGAAGCGCATAAAGACTCATGCAATCCGGGCAAGAGGGGAACTAGCAGCTCTGCTAGGTGGGCCGCTCGATACGAGAGTGGAATACTGAGGTTTTGCTACTGAACAACCAGGAGACCGCATCATGCCGAACGATTTCGTAAGCGAAACCATGCTGGCCCGCCCCCACCTGCAGGCGGCCTTGCACCAGCCGCCGCGTGCGGCGCACGTGGACCTGCGCCAGTTCCGTATCAGCAAGCGCGAAAGCCAGGAAAAATTCTGGGGCCGCTTCGGCGTGACCCAGTCCAGCGGCAGCCGCTTCGAGACCGGACTGGCGATCCCGGCCCCGGTGGCAATCCTGCTGAAGCTCTACGTCAACGGCAAGCTCAACGATGGCGATCTTCAGGGCTGATCAGCCCGAGCGCAATCGCCTTCACCACCGCCTGCTGGCGGGTGTTGACATTGAATTTCTGGCGAACGTTGGCCAGGTGGAAATTGACGGTCGCCTCGGAGCAATTGGTGATCTTTGAAATTTCCCACGACGATTTGCCCGCCATGACCCAGTTGAGCACCTCGAGCTCGCGCCGGGTCAGGCGCGGCACCGGCTCGCCGCCAGCGGCGCCGCTCAGGAAGCGGCTGGCGGAAGCGGATGCATAGTCGCGCACCAGGGTCAGGGTCGGCATCACCTCGGTGATGCTGCGCGTGAAATCCTCGCCCGGCGGCGCGTCCGACGCAAAGCTGAGCACGCCGAACTCGCCGTTCGGCCCGTGCACCGGCAGGGTCACCCCGGTGCGGATGCCAAAGGCACAGGCTTCCTCGTACAGCGCCCTTCCCTCCTTGCCCCCGAAGGTATCCGGCTCCCAGATGATCGGCAGCGTGCTGCTCAGGCAATGGCCGACCGTCGGATCGACATAGGCCAGGCGCTCGGCGTCGTAGCGTTCGCGCCACGCGGACGAATAATTACTGCGCAAGAAAGCGCGCTCGAATTGGGCATGGCGCGAGCCAACCATGCCATACAGCACCTGATCGAAGCCGAGCTGGCGTGCCAGCCCGAACAGGATCTGGCTCCAGGTGCCAGGATCCTGCATCTCCATCAGCTGCACCAGTTGTGCAGTCTCGACCATGTGCGCTCGCTTCTATCGAAATGTGAAATATCTATGTTAGTGCAATTGCTCGCAAAAAGAATGCGTAGTAGCAATTTTAACAATATTCAACTATGCAATGTGAGAATTCGTGGTCGTGATTCCACCACAAACATTGTTAAATTAAATGTATTTCAGTCCATTAATCTTTTTACTGCAACTTATGGGGGCATGTCCAATAGTTATTTCAATCGTGCAAGATATTCGTTTGCTATCCAGCGTGCCTGGGCATGTGTCCTTAACAATATAAATATTGCCAACTGCGACACACCGGCTCTTGCCGCCCCTAGAATAATCTTTCCAAATAATAAAGAGAGGAACACCATGCGGAATCCCCTGGCCCTGCTATCGGGCCTGATCGCGGCGGCAATACTGAGCGGCTGCGCCACGCCAACCATCGACCACCAGCACTACGCGCGCCCGAAAACCGTGGCGATTGCAGACTTCCCCGACGCCAAGCCGGCAGCCATCATCGGCCTCCTCAACTCGCGCTGGCCGCAAATTTTCTTCCTGGGCGCGGCCGATCCGTATTTCGTTCCGGCCGGCGGCGAGTTCGGCATGCCCGCGGTGGACAAGCAGGTGGTGGGCGCAACCGTGGTCGGTGCGGTGGCGGGCCGCCAGGCGGCCCGCGCGGCCGGCACCAGCAAGGCCCATGGCACGGCGGGAGGCGCCGCGACCGGGCTGCTGGTGGGCGCCCTGATCGATGCCGGGGCCGAGGCAACCCAGAAAAAGGCGGAGCGCTATCCGGAAGTCGTGCAAACGGCGATGCCGGGCATGGATATCCGGACCGACGTCCTGCATGCCTTGCGCAGCTCGCTGGAAGCGAAAGGCATCGCGGTCAGCATGCTGGACGATTCGCGCAACCTCGCGCCGCGCCTGCGCTGGCCAGCCAGCGTGGACGGCAAGCCGATCGAAGCCGGCCCGCTGGCCTCGAGCCCGCCGGTCGACGTCGACATCGTTGCCCAGATCGTGCCGCTGGAAGTGTATGTGTCGCCGGGTCCGCTCAACAACTACAACAGCGTGGTCGGGATCGCCGTGGCGCTGTACGACGGGCGCACCCGCAAGTTCCTGGGCTGGCAGGCCTTCCAGTCGGACCAGAACAAACTCTGGTACGCCCGCTACGATTCGCTGGTGGACGACATCCGGAACGCGGCGCCCGCCCAGCACACCGCGCTGCTGTCGCTCATCCCGCAAGTCTCCGACGCCATCAGCGGCGGCAAGTAAAGCGCTAGCCCGGCCCGGCCCGGCCCGCCCTGCCGTCGACGCGACGGCGGCAAGCGCGGGCCTGCCCTCTCGCGCTGGAATTCAACCGTGCGCCTGGTAAATTACTTTTACGCTAAGCTGCGCGCGCCCGTCGAAGAATTATTTCAATATTGCAAGACTTCGCGTTGCCTACTTGACTTGATTCCGCACAAGCGTATCGTTAAATTATTTCCGTTTAACAGTTTCCCGTACTGGTACAAGGCCCCCGGCATGATCTCCCGCAGCGCCAGCCCGCCCCTTCGAGCCGCATCACCCTCACTCCCCACCACAAGGATTACCCGTCGATGAACACGATGACCGACATGGCTGAACAGCTGGACGTCAAGCTCTTGCTGACCACGCTGATGGCCCTGAAAAAAGGCGATTTTTCGGTACGCATGCCGTCCGACTGGACTGGCGTCTCGGGCAAGATCGCCGATACGCTCAACGACATCATCGAAACCAAGCAGAAGATGGTGGAGACGGTGACCGAGGTGTCGCGCGTGGTCGGCCGCGAGGGCCACCTGACCCAGCGCGCCGACGTGCCGGGCGTGGTGGGCGGCTGGAGCACCATCATCAGCTCGGTCAACACCCTGATCGACGACCTGGTGCGCCCGACCACGGAAATGGCGCGCGTCATCGGCGCGGTGGCGAAAGGCGACCTGTCGCAGACCATGGCGCTGGAAGTCGACGGCCACCCGCTGAAGGGCCAGTACCTGCGCGCCGCCCAGACCGCCAACACCATGGTGGAACAGCTCTCCTCCTTCTCCTCGGAAGTCACGCGCGTGGCGCGCGAGGTCGGCACCGAGGGCAAGCTCGGTGGCCAGGCCCAGGTGAAGAACGTGGCCGGCACCTGGAAAGACTTGACCGACTCGGTCAACTCGATGGCGGGTAACCTGACCTCGCAGGTGCGGAACATCGCGGAAGTAACGACCGCCGTGGCCAACGGCGACTTGTCGAAGAAGATCACGGTCGACGTGCGCGGCGAGATCCTGCAGCTGAAGGACACCATCAACGTGATGGTGGACCAGCTGCGCTCCTTCGCCTCCGAAGTCACGCGCGTGGCGCGCGAAGTCGGCACCGAAGGCAAGCTCGGCGGCCAGGCCTATGTGCCGGGCGTGGGCGGCACCTGGAAAGACTTGACCGACAACGTCAACTTCATGGCCTCGAACCTGACCGGCCAGGTGCGTAACATCGCGACCGTGACCACGGCCGTGGCAAACGGCGATTTGTCGAAGAAGATCACGGTCGACGTGAAAGGCGAGATCCTCGAGCTGAAGAACACCATCAACGTGATGGTCGACCAGCTGTCTTCCTTCTCGTCGGAAGTGACGCGGGTGGCGCGCGAGGTCGGTACCGAGGGTAAACTCGGCGGCCAGGCGCAGGTGAAGGGCGTGGCCGGCACCTGGAAGGACTTGACCGACTCGGTGAACTCGATGGCGGGTAACCTCACGGGCCAGGTGCGTAACATCGCCGACGTGACCACCGCCGTGGCGAACGGCGACTTGTCGAAGAAGATCACGGTCGACGTCAAGGGCGAGATCCTGGAGCTGAAGAACACCATCAACGTGATGGTCGACCAGCTGAACTCCTTTGCCTCCGAGGTGACCCGCGTGGCAAGGGAAGTCGGTACCGAAGGCCGCCTCGGCGGCCAGGCCAACGTGCCCGGTGTGGCCGGTACCTGGAAAGACTTGACCGACGGCGTGAACTCGATGGCGGGCAACCTGACCGGCCAGGTGCGTAACATCGCGGAAGTGACCACCGCCGTGGCGAACGGCGACCTCTCGAAAAAGATCACGGTCGACGTGAAGGGCGAGATCCTGGAACTGAAGAACACGATTAACGTGATGGTCGACCAGCTGTCTTCCTTCGCCTCGGAAGTGACGCGCGTGGCCCGTGAAGTGGGTACCGAGGGCAAGCTGGGCGGCCAGGCCTATGTGCCGGGCGTGGGCGGTACCTGGAAGGACTTGACCGACAACGTCAACTTCATGGCGTCGAACCTGACCGGCCAGGTGCGTAACATCGCAGCGGTGACCACTGCCGTGGCGCGCGGCGACTTGTCGAAGAAGATCACGGTGGACGTGAAGGGCGAGATCCTGGAACTGAAGGACACCATCAACGTCATGGTCGACCAATTGTCGTCCTTCGCGTCCGAGGTGACCCGCGTGGCGCGCGAGGTGGGGACCGAAGGTAAGCTCGGTGGCCAGGCCAACGTGTCCGGCGTGGCCGGTACCTGGAAGGACTTGACGGAAAACGTCAACCAGCTGGCGGCGAACCTGACCAACCAGATGCGCGCGATCGGTGAAGTCGCCACCGCGGTGACGCGCGGCGACTTGTCGCGTTCGATCCAGGTGGAAGCGCGCGGCGAGGTGTCCTACCTGAAGGACAACATCAACGAGATGATCCGCAACCTGAAGGAAACCACGCAGAAGAATGCGCAGCAGGATTGGCTGAAGACCAACCTGGCGCGCTTTACGCGCCTGCTGCAAGGCCAGCGCGACCTCGGCGCGGTGACGAAGCTGATCTTGTCCGAGCTGGCGCCGCTGGTCTCGGCCCACCATGGCGTGTTCTACATGATGGATTCGCAGGAGATGGATGCGCGGCTGCGGATGATCGCCTCGTATGGGTATCGTTCCAGCCGCAAGCTGCCGACCTCCTTCCTGCCGGGCGAAGGCCTGGTGGGCCAGTGCGCGCTCGAGAAGAGCCGCATCTGGCTGACCGACGTGCCGCGCGATTACATCGTGGTGTCCTCGGGCCTGGGCTCGGCGCCGCCGAACAACATCGTCGTGCTGCCGATCCTGTTCGAGCAGCAGGTGAAAGCGGTGATCGAAATCGCCTCGCTCGACCGCTTCACCGAAACCCACCTCTCCTTCCTCGACCAGCTGATGGAGTCGATCGGCGTGGTGCTGAATACGATCGAGGCGAACAGCCGTACCGAGTCGCTGCTGACCCAGTCGCAGTCGCTGGCCCAGGAGCTCCAGCAGACCAACCAGGAACTGGCGGAAAAGGCGCGCCTGCTGTCCGAGCAGAACATCGAGGTGGAACGCAAGAACCGCGAGGTGGAGCAGGCCAAGCTGGCGCTGGAAGAAAAGGCGACCCAGCTGGCGCTGTCGTCGAAGTACAAGTCCGAGTTCCTGGCGAATATGTCGCACGAACTGAGGACGCCGCTGAATTCGCTGCTGATCCTGGCGCAGCAGCTGTCGGATAACCCGGAAGGCAACCTGTCCGGCAAGCAGGTGGAGTTCGCGAAGACCATCCACGGCTCGGGTTCCGACCTGCTGACCCTGATTAACGACATCCTCGACCTCTCGAAGATCGAGTCGGGCACCGTCACGCTCGACGTGTCGGAATACCGCTTCTCGAACCTGCGCAATTACGTCGACCGCACCTTCCGCCACATGGCCGAAGCCAAGCACCTCGGCTTCCAGGTCGGCCTGGCGGAAAACCTGCCGACCGCCGTGATGACCGACACCACGCGCCTGCAGCAGGTCTTGAAGAACCTGCTCTCGAACGCCTTCAAGTTCACCAGCCATGGCCAGGTGTCGCTGAACATCAGCCTGGTCACCAGCGGCTGGACGCAAGACCACCCGCACCTGCTGCATGCGGATGCGGTGCTGGCCTTCTCGGTCAGCGATACCGGCGTCGGCATCCCGCAAGACAAGCTGCAGCTGATCTTCGAAGCCTTCCAGCAGGCCGACGGCTCCACCGCCCGCAAGTACGGCGGCACGGGTCTCGGCCTGTCGATCTCGCGCGAGCTCGCCCGCCTGCTGGGTGGCGAGATCCGCGTCGAATCGGTGGTGAGCGCCGGTTCCACCTTTACCCTGTATTTGCCGTACAACCGCGCCGGCTTCATCAACTACGAAGCGGCCACGCGCCAGCCGCAGCAGGCGCGCCTGGCGCCGCCCGCGCCGCTGGCCGCGCAGCCGGTGGTGTACAGCATGGGCGAAGCCGACAGCGGTGCGGTCGCCACCATCGAAGTGCCGGCGCCGCCTGGCGCGGGCATGGTGGAATACGCCTCGATGCTCGACGACCGCGCCCTGATCGCCCCGGGCGACCCCTCGGTGCTGATCGTCGAGGACGACGACCGCTTCGCCAAGGTGGTGCTGGAATACGCACGCGAAAAGAACTTCAAGGGCATCGTCACCCACCGCGGCGACTCGGCCCTGTCGCTGGCGCGCGACTACCTGCCCTCGGCGATCTTGCTCGACATCGACCTGCCCGACATCGACGGCTTCACGGTGCTGGACCGCTTGAAGCGCGACCCGAGCACGCGCCACATCCCGGTGCACGTGATGTCCTCGCTGCGCGAACGCGAGCGCGCGCTGCGCCAGGGGGCGATCTCTTACCTGAACAAGCCGGTCGAGCGCGAAGCCCTGCAGGAAGAATTCACGCGCATCCAGAAGTTCCTGATGGGCGGCAAACGTAGCCTGCTGGTGGTGGAAGACGACATGGCCCAGCGCGAAGCGATCGTCTCGCTGATCGGCGACGCCGATCTGCGCATCGTCACCGCCGTCGACGGCAAGTCGGCCCTGGAAGCGCTGGCCGGCTCCCACTTCGACTGCATGGTGCTGGACCTGACCCTGCCCGACATCTCCGGCTTCGAGCTGCTCGACCAGATCGGCAAGACGCCGGAATGGCGCGACCTGCCGATCGTGATCTACACGGCCCAGGAGCTGAACCGCAAGGAAGTCACGAAGCTCAAGAAGTACGCGAAGACCATCGTCATCAAGGATGCGCGCTCGCCGGAGCGCCTGCTCGACGAGACGGCGCTGTTCCTGCACCGCTCGCACGCCTCGCTGCCCGAGCTGCAGCGCAAGATGCTGGAAGATATCCATGCGCTGGACGGCGGCCTGGCCGGGCGCAAGGTGCTGATCGTCGATGACGATTTGCGCAACATCTTCGCGCTGTCGTCGCTGCTCGAGCGCCAGCAGATGCAGGTGTCGTTCGCCGAGAACGGCCGCGACGGCATCGAGGTGCTGGAGAAGGACCCTGGCATCGAGATCGTCCTGATGGACATCATGATGCCGGAGATGGACGGCTACGACACCATGCGCGCGATCCGGCGCATCCCGAAATTCAAGTCGCTGCCGATCATCACCCTGACCGCGAAGGCGATGAAGGGCGACCGCGACAAGTGCATCGCCGCCGGCGCCTCGGACTACATCACCAAGCCGGTCGATGTGGCGCAGTTGCTGTCGCTGATGCGCGTGTGGCTGCATTGAGCGCGCCGGCACGACGCGCGCATGCAGCCATGGATGCGCCGGCGACGGATGCGCTGGCGGGCCAGGAGCAAGCCATTCAAGAACTCGCGCTGCAAGAGCTGGAAATCGGTTTGCTGCTCGAGGCCCTGAGCCAGCGCCACGGCTACGATTTCCGCGACTACGACCGCCAGCTGGTGCGGCGCCGGGTACTGGGGGTCATGGCCGCGTGCGGCCTGCCCACAGTATCGCGCCTGCAGGAACACGTGCTGCACCAGCCGGGCGCCGCCGGCCAGGTGCTGCGCGCGCTGGCGCTGGCCCCGAGCGCCCTGTTCGACGATCCGCCGCGTGCCAGGGAGGCGCGTGAGGTGCTGGGAAAGTCCTTGCGTTCGGCCGCCGTGCCGAAGGTGTGGCTGGCCGAATGCGCGGGCGCCGGCCAGGCCTGGACCCTGGCCATCCTGCTGCATGAGGAAGGCGTCCTCGGACGCACCGACATCTTCGCGACCCTGGCGGACGAGGACTTGCTGCCCGAGATGCGCGACGCCGCGATCGATGCGGCCCACCTGCCGGCCCTGCGCGCGGACTACCTGCGCTCGGGCGGCAGCGCGCGCCTGGACGACTACTTCGAGGTCTGCGACGGCCACGCGGTGCTGCTGCCGCAGCTGCGCTCGCGCATCACCTGGGCCGGCTACAGCCTGGTGACCGACGCCTCGTTCAACGAGTTCCAGGCGATTGTGTGCTGCCGCGACCTGGCCGATTTCGGCCCGGCCCTGCGCCAGCGCGTGCTGCGCCTGTTCCACGACAGCCTGGCGCGCTTCGGGGTGCTGGGGGTCGACTGCGCGCTCCAGCCGGACGACGCCCACGCCGCGGCCTACCAGCAGCTTGGCGATGCGGGCTGGTACAAACGGGTCGGATAGCCTGGACGGCCCGGGTCGGTGCCAACGTAGGGTGGGCCGGGCCGCGCTAGGCACTCGTGCCCACCGGTGACGTTCGCATGACGCCAGCTTCCCGCGTGGGCACCAGTGCCCACCCTACGCCGATCCGGCCACCTGCTTCGGGAAAGCCGGTACGCACTCACCGGCTCGGCAACGCAGCCTTATTCCCCGCTCGGGATCACCAGTCCCGACTGCGCCGCATCGGACGCGATCACCTTCTGGCCATTGACCGTGGCCGGAATGATCCACGGTATCCACTGCCCCGGCCGCAGGCTCGACGCCACGCTCGCCGCCAGCGACGGCCACAGCACCTTCTGCACGACCCGGCTCCCGTAGAAGGTGCCGTCGCCGCCCGAGCTGCGCAGCACCCAGATCGCACGCGTGGCGCCGCTGCCGCCCACCACGAAATCAAGCACCACGCCCTCGCCCGCCAACGCCGGCAGCACGACCGGCTCCGCGTTGCGGAAATCGAAGCCGCCCGGATTGCGCAGCACCACGGTGGCTGCGCCCGGCACGCCGTTGTCGTTCCATTCATGGCCACCCAGCACCAGGTCCGGCTTGCCGTCCTCGTCGACGTCCACCAGCTCGACCGAGAAGTAGGGCTTGCTGCCGATGGCGGCGGGGAAGCGGTTGCCGCTCTCGCGGGTAAAGCTGCCGTCGCCGTTGTTGATGAAAGCGACGGCCGACTGCGGGTCGAAGTTGTTGACGGCGACGACGTCGATGCGGCCGTCGCCATTCAGGTCGGCGGCGCTGGCGGCGTGGAAGAAGCCGACGTCGGCCGATGCGTCGCGGATCGCGTAGCTGCCGTCCGGCTGGCTCAGCACGACCTTGTTCTTCTCGCCCGGGAAGGGCGCGGCATCGTAGCCGTGGCAGGCGACGAAGACGTCGGGGCGGCCGTCGCCGTTGAAGTCGGCGACCAGGGCCTTGCGCGGGTGGATGCAGCCGGCGCCGGATGCGAGCAGGCTGGCGTTGCGCGTGTAGCTGCCATCGGCACCCTTGCGCCAGAACTCGAAGCGGCTCGCGCTGGCGCTGGCCGGGGTCGAGGTCTGCGGGTCGTAGGTGTTGGTCGCGGTGAACAGGTCGAGCACGCCGCGCCCGGAGAAGTCGGCGTAGGCGCGCGCATTGGCGCCGGCGAAGTTGGCGGGCAGTTGTTGCGGCGCCAGGCCGACAGCCTTGAAGTTATCGTAGGAAGTCGCCTTGACGGCCAGCGCGACCGGGGCCGGCACGGGCGTATCGGGTAGCGGCTGCACCGGTGCGATGGGCGGCGTGACGGCGACTGGCGGCGTGGCCGGCGTGCTGCCGCCGCCGCCGCATCCGGCGAGCAGCAGGGCGCATGCCGACGAGGTGGCGACCCACTGTGGAATCTTGATCATGAAGATATAAGGTGTCGTTGATGGCCGGCGCATGGACGCGCGGCGCGAAAAAAAAGCCGCGCAGTGGCTGCGCGGCCGCGTACAGCCTTGCCGGTCGGGCTATCAGCCGACCAGGCGCAGGGTCAGCGGATAGCGATACACTTCGCCGTTGCTGGCTTTCACCGCCGCCAGGATGCACAGCACCAGGTTCGCCAGGATCACGATCCAGAACAGCAGGATGCCGATCAGCACGAAGGTGAGGATGAAGCAGGCCACATAGGCAATCACCATCGTGATCTGGAAGTTCAGGGCTTCGCGCGCATTTGCGGTCGTGAACTCGTCGCCGGTGCCTTTCTTGACCAGGTAGACGATCAGCGGCGCCAGCCAGCTGAAGAAGATCGCGCCGATGTGCACCAGGATGGCCAGGGTCTTGTCACTGGTTTGCGTCGTCACGATGGGGGCTTGTTCCATGCAGTTTCTCCTCGATAGGTAGGGGTGGGTGCATCCTGGCCGGACCACGTGGCGCAGCGATGGACCCGGACCATTATACGTACAGTTACTAATACGAAACTATCAAATTGTCACTACACGACGATGACAAGCCGCCTTATTTCACCGCCGCGCTCGGCCGCGCCGCGATGCGGTCGCGCCAGGCCTGCAGGTGGCCCATGCCCTCCTCGCCCGGCTTGAACTTCAACAGCCCGCGCCCGAATTCCAGCGCGCAGAAGGCGGTGATGTCGGCCACCGTGAAGCGCGCGCCGGCCACGTAGTCCTGGCGCGCCAGCAGCTGGTCGAGCCAGCGCGCGGTGATGCGCATCTTGTCGGCCTGGACGGCGCCGAAGTCGGCGAACTGCGGCTGCTCGAGGGCGGCCAGGGCCGGATGGGTGTGACGCGCTGCGCTGGCCGTTTCCAGCAGCAGGTGCAATTCCATGCGGCGGTCGGCCATTTCGATGAAGGCGCGTTCGTCGTAGTCCGCGCCCATCAGGTTCGGCTCCGGATACAGGCCCTCGAGGTAGGTGCAGATCGCGCGCGCTTCGCTGAGCACGCGGCCGTCGTTGAGTTCCAGCGCCGGCACCCGGCCCAGCGGATTCTTGGCCAGGTAGCCGGCGCCGCGCTGCTCGCCCTTGATCAGGTCGATCATCACGGTCTCGATGCCGGCGATGCCTTTTTCGGCGATGAACATGCTCACGCGGCGCGGGTTCGGCGCGTAGCTGCTGATGTACAGTTTCATGGGTCTCCTTCGGTTGTTGTGGGCGCGGCGCGTCAGGGGCGGCCTGCCAAGATCATAGCGCAAGCCCGCGCCGGCCGCGCAGCGAGGTTAGTAGATTGACATCGCCATGCTTTCGGGCCAAGATGCCCGCGCACGGCCGCCTTCCGCGCCGCCGGCCCCATGACGAAAGACCCTATGCACCGCAGCCTGATTTCCCTCGCCGTCGCCCTGGTCCTTGCCGGCGCCGCCGCCACCGCCATTGCCGCACCCGCCGCGGCCAGGACCGCCGCGGCCAGCACCACCGCCACCACCACCCAGCTGCCGCGCGGCGTGCATCCCCTGCACTACGACATCGCGATCGTGCCCGATGCCGCCGCCGCCACCTTCACGGCGCAAGCCACGATCGAGGTCGAGGTCACCACGCCGACCCGCAGCATCACCCTCAACGCCGCGGGGCTGGCCTTCACGCGCGCCAGCCTGCGCGCGGGCGGCGGCGCGCAGCAAGCGGCGCGGATCGCCGTCGACGAGGAAGCGCAGACCGCCAGCTTCCGCTTCGCCAGGCCGCTGGCCAAGGGCCGCTACCGTTTGGCCCTCGACTACAGCGGCAGCATCGAGACCCAGGCCGCCGGCCTGTTCGCGCTCGACTACGAGGACGGCGGCGGCAAGCGGCGCGCCCTGTTCACCCAGTTCGAGAACTCGGATGCCCGCCGCATGATCCCGTCCTGGGACGAGCCGGCCTACAAGGCCAGCTTCGCCCTGACGGCGACCGTGCCGGCCGGCGAACTGGCTGTCAGCAACATGCCGGTGAAGGAGTCGGCTGCGCTACCCGATGGCCGCGTGCGCGTGCGCTTCGCCGACACGCCGAAGATGTCGACCTATTTGCTGTTCTTTGCGCTCGGCGACTTCGAGCGCGCCGCCACGAACGTCGACGGCACCGAGGTCGGCGTGGTCACGCGGCGCGGCGCCCTGCCCCAGGCCCGCTTCGCGCTCGACTCCTCGGCCGACCTGCTGCGCGCCTACAACGACTACTTCGGCATGCGCTACCCGCTGCCGAAGCTCGACAACGTGGCCGGCCCGGGCCGCAGCCAGTTCTTCAGCGCGATGGAAAACTGGGGCGCCGTCTTCACCTTCGAGTACGCGCTGCTGCTCGACCCGAAGATCTCGACCCAGTCCGACAAGCAGGAAGTCTTCATCACCGCCGCCCACGAGATGGCGCACCAGTGGTTCGGCGACCTGGTCACCATGAAGTGGTGGGACGACCTGTGGCTGAACGAAGGCTTCGCCTCCTGGATGGAAAGCCGCATGACGGCGCGCCTGCACCCGGAATGGAACACGGCCCTGAACGCGGTGGGCGTGCGCGACGGCGCCATGGTGCGCGACTCGGTGGCCACCACCCACCCGGTGGTGCAGCATGTCGACACCGTCGAGCAAGCCAGCCAGGCCTTCGACGAGATCACGTATTCGAAGGGCGAGGCGGTGATCCGCATGCTGGAAGCCTATGTCGGCGAAGAGGCCTGGCGCAGCGGCGTGCGCGCCTACCTGCGCGAGCACGCCTATGGCAACACGGTCTCGGACGATCTGTGGCGCCAGGTCGAGCGCGCGGCCGGCAAGCCGGTGACGGCGATCGCCCACGACTTCACGCTGCAGCCCGGCGTGCCGCTGATCCGCGCGGCCGACCCGGTGTGCAAGGACGGGCGCAGCACCGTGGCCCTGCGCCAGGGCGAATTCTCGCGCGACCAGCCCACGCGCAAGCCGCTGGCCTGGCGCGTGCCCGTCATCGCCCAGGTTGCCACGGGCGGGGCCGGGGGCAGCACCCTGGTGGCCGGCGGCAAGGGCAGCATCAGCCTGCCGGGCTGCGGCGCCGTGGTCGTGAACGCCGGCGGCAGCGGCTATTACCGCACCCTGTACGCACCGAAGGCCTTCGCCCAGCTGGCCAGCGCCTTTGCCGGCCTGGCGCCGATCGACCAGCTCGGCCTGCTGGCCGACAGCTGGGCGCTCGGCATGGCCGGCCTGCAGCCCGCCTCCGGCTTCCTCGACCTGGCCCAGGCCACGCCGCCCGGCGCCGACCCGCAAGTCTGGGGCCGCATCGCGGCAACCTTCGCCGCGCTGCACGCCCAATATGCCGGCGACGAAGCCGGCCAGCGCCGCTTCGACGCCTACGCCCTGGCGCGTTTGGCGCCGGTGATGGCCGACATCGGCTGGAACGCGGTCGAAGGCGAAGCCGCACCGCGCACCAACCTGCGCGCCCAGCTGATCGAAGTCCTCGGCCGCCTGGGCGACCCGGCCACGCTGCGCGAAGCGCGCCGCCGCCACGCGGCCATGGACAGCGACCCGCAGGCGGTGCCGGCGGCGCTGAAGAAAAGCATCCTGGCGGTGGTGGCCCAGCATGCCGATGCCCCCACCTGGGACGCGCTGCGCGCCGCCGCCCGCAGCGAAACCTCGCCGCTGGTGCGCGATACCCTGTACGGCTTGCTGGCAACGGCGAACGACCCGGCCCTGGCCAAGCGCGCCCTGGCGCTGGCGATCAGCGACGAGCCCGGCGCGACGCTGGGCGCGGAAATGATCTCGGCGGTCGCCGACACCCACCCGGACCTGGCCTTCGATTTCGCGGTGGCCAACATGGCGGCCGTGAACACCCGCATCGACGCCAGCTCGCGCAGCCGCTTCTTCCCTTCGCTGGCGCGCGGCTCGTCGAACCCGGAGATGGTGGCCAAGGTGCGCAAGTACGCCGCCGCGAACCTGGCGCCGGAGGCCAGGCGCGATGCGGAAACGGCGATCGTGGCGATCCAGGACCGGTTGAAGGTGCGCGCGCAGCGGATGCCGGAGATCGATGGGTGGTTGCAGCGCAAGGGGATGTGAGGCGTCGTTTGCGGGGTTAGCGGCGCTGTTGCGTGGGATTGTATCGGTTCGCATGATCCGCGTGGGCACGGGGTGCCCACCGTACTGTCACCGTCAGCGGCAAGATCATACGAAGCCCAGATACGTTGCGGGTCCCGTACGGTGGGCACCCCCGTGCCCACGCGGATGCAATCAACCACGAACGGAACAGGCAACAGCCCCATTAACCTGTGCATGCCTGCTTGAAAAACACCCTACTCAACGGCCACCGACCCCACCCTGCGCGCCTTCATCCATTCCTCCAGCACCCCCGCACACCCCGGCGCCACATGCAAGCCCAGCTTGCTCCTGCGCCACAGCACATCCTCCGCCCCCTGCGCCCACTCGCGCTGCACGAGGTACTCGAGCTCCGCCGCATACAAACCCGGCGCCACCTCCTCCCCCATGTCCGCCATCCCCTTCCTGCGCGCCAGCAGCAGGTCGATCCGGGTGCCATACGCCCGCGCATAGCGCGCCAGCAGCGCCGGCGGCAGCCACGGGTAGCGCGCCGCCTGGCCAGCCGTCCAGGCGCCAAACTCCAGCACCCCGCGCTTTCCCGGCCGCGCGCCGAACACATCCCCGCCCGGCAAGCATGCATCCGCCGTCCACGCCGCCGCGCACCGGCCCAGCGCCGCCGCGACCCAGTCCACCGCCCCTTCGGCCAGCTTGCGGCTGGTGGTGATCTTGCCGCCGAATACAGACAACAACGGCGCCCCATCGGTGTCGGTATCGAGCCGGAAGTCGCGCGTGACCGCCGCCGCAGCGCCGGCGCCGTCGTGCACCAGTGGCCGCACGCCCGCGTAACTCCACACCACGTCGCCCGGCGTGACCGCGCGCAGGAAATAGCGGTTGGCCAGTCCGCACAGGTAGGCGATTTCGGCGGCGTCGATCGCTACCCGGTCAAGGTCGCCCATGTACTCGACGTCGGTGGTGCCGATCAGCGTGAACGCTTCCTCGAAAGGCAGGGCGAACACGATGCGTCTGTCCGGATGCTGGAAGATATAGGCTTGCCCATGTTCGAACAGGCGCGGCACCAGGATGTGGCTGCCCTTCACCAGGCGCAGCGCCCCGCGCGCCGGCAGGTCCGCCACGCCGTCGAGGAAACGCGCCGCCCAGGGCCCGGCCGCATTCACCAGGCAGCGCGCCCGCACCGGCAGCGTGAGATCGTCCTGCACCAGGGTCGCCGCCCAATGGTCGCCATGCCGCTGCGGCGCCAGGCAGCGCGTGCGCGTAAGGATGGTGGCGCCGCGCTCGTACGCGTCGACGGCGTTCAGCACCACCAGGCGCGCATCGTCGACCCAGCCGTCGGAATACACGAAGCCGCGCGTGTACTGCGCCTGCAGCGCCGCGCCGGCCGGGTGGGCGCGCAGGTCGACCGCGTGCGAGCCGGGCAGGAACTCGCGCCGCGCCAGGCGGTCGTACAGGAACAGGCCGGCGCGGATCAGCCAGGCCGGGCGATTGCCGCCGCCCTGGCCCCGGTCGTGCGGCATCACGAAGCGCAGCGGCCGCATGATGTGCGGCGCGCTGCGCAGCAGCACCTCGCGTTCGAGCAGCGCCTTGCGCACCAGGCCGAATTCGTAGTGCTCCAGGTAGCGCAGGCCGCCATGGATCAGCTTGCTCGACGCCGACGAGGTGTGCTGGGCCAGGTCGTCCTTTTCGCACAGCACCACGCGCAGGCCGCGCCCGGCCGCATCGCGCGCGATGGCCGCGCCGTTGATGCCGCCGCCGACAATCAGGATGTCGCAATCGATCTGGTTCATAGCGCGCTCCGCAAACACAACCGGACCAGTGTAGGTCCGCCGCCCTGCCCCATGTTCGCACAGATCAAGCGCATGCTCATGGCCGCCCGATGTGTAGAATCACGGCATGACGATGAGATCCACGCAGCAACGCGCCTGGGTACGCATGCCCTCGGGCAAGCGGCTGGACTTGCTGAACCCCACGCCCCTCGACTGGGACGACGCCGACCTGGCCCTGGGCCTGGCCCGTACCTACCGCTGGGGCGGCCACTCGGCCTGGCCGCTGTTATGGGCCCAAACTCATCTATAACAATTCCAGCTCTTCGTCATTGACACTGGCTCATACCCCTGCCCGCTCAGACAGTTTTTTCCCGCCCGGCATTGTTCTCGACTGAAATAAAAGTAACAATAACAATCGTTGACACCCGGCATCGCGGCGGCGACCTCGTAGCGTGCTACGAACTTATCTCGCTACCACGTCACGTAGGCGCCCACTGTAGCTAAGCATTGCATATTGGCAACACCGTCTCCAGCGCGAGGTCCAAGTACGGCCGTGCACAACCGGCTGAGCAATGGATCACCGTCATCGGCCGACGTCAGTTTTATCAATCCTTAGTTGGGGGCAAGTTTGAAGCATGCGCGTATCTGGGTCAAAGTGAAGCTGGACGTTACTGGGGGCTTCGTCCGTCTACCGGTGATCGTCATGCTTACTGCAGAAAAGGTAAATGTACTAGAGCCCTTGCTTTTCTATTTCCTATCGCGTCATCACGAACGCAGTCAGTCATGGATGGTGAAGCTTTGTGAAATTGTCGGGCAGCTCATCGATTATATCGATGCAAATGGGCAAATTCTAAAGCCGACTGATCTTTTCGGGGGATTTGTCAACTCGCTCTATAACGGAACATTCGATGAGACAGAGAACGATCCGAGCTTGCTATGCTGGTTTCCGTCTAGCGCCAAAACGGTAAACCCAAAGCTACGTATGCTCGAAGAATTCTCGGATTGGATGGTAATAAAGAACTATATTCCACTTTCATTAAATCCCTGGACTGATGCAACTACTTCCGCGCAGCGGTTTAACTGGATTGCATGGTATCGTCAAAATCAGTTTTCATTCTTAGGCCATCTTAGGCTGACCACTAAGAAATCCGCAAGTCTGGGACAAGCAAGAAGTATGAAATTACGGCGACAGCCGCTGGGCAAGGCTAGCGCTGCTAAGGCGTTTCCACCAGATTTTGAAACCGCTTTATTCCGCGATGGCTTCGTTCGACATGGCAAGACAGATGAAGAGGATATCCTTGAAAAATTTGACTGGCGCGGCATCTGCATCGCTTTATTGCTCGTATACGGCGCCAGGAGGCTATCAGAACCATTCCAACTATGGACTGGAGACGTAATGGAAAATCCCACGCGGCCAGGAGAAGCTCTAGTTCGAATTTATCATCCTGTGGAAGGACAGGCACCGGAAAATCCTAAGGTAAACGGCCGTAGGGCTGCTAACCGCCAAGCGTACCTTCAGATATTTCATCCGCGATATGCGCCTCGCACGACAGCTCACGGCAATTACCACGCCGGGTTCAAAGGCCGCGCGTTTACAGACGAGAAAGCACAGTTTCTGCATGTTCACTGGCTGCCCACTGATATGGCTGAAGCATTCCTATACGCTTACCATAATTACATGGAGCAGCGCGCGCGACTCGGCATCGATAGCGCGCGGCACCCGTTTGCGTTCGTGTCACACAAAGGAAAGCACAAAGGGGAGCCATATACTATTGGCGCATTTTGCGCGACCTGGAAGCGAGCAGTAACACGGATCGGACTGCCCCATGGCAAACTCCATGGCACTACTCCACACGGAGGCAGGCACAGCGTTGGTATACGTGCAAACAAGGCCGGCATCGATAAATACGATGCGCAAGAAATGTTTGGGCATAGCTCTTTGCTATCACAAGACGTGTACAGAGTACCAACGGTGGAACAGGTTACTGAATCGCTGGACGCCGCAACGCGAAGAATTCTGCACGAAGAAAGCGCGGGCGCTAACGACGACCAGGCACTGAACCGTCAGACAAATCTGATTGACATCTGGACAGGCTCGGAAGATCGTAGCCGCACCCATATATGGAGTGCGCCACAACGTAGAAATAGAGGAAAACGGTTTGACTAAACAACGCAGCGATTCTACTCCCCTTGCTGAGATTACTCACCCCGATGTGATTTTCGAAGGTTTGCTGGGGAAAATTAAGAGAAATAACAACCGATCAAGTCAATTTGCCGTACGGGCTATAAACTGGCTCGAAATCCTCCATTCGGTCTGTCGAGAACTGTTCGAAGCTGGGTCAAAAGACTTCTCAAAACGGAACGTCTCGCACCACTGCAACTCGTGTGGCGGACCTATCCTTACAGATCAATCAATATATAAGCCGCGCCATCGTGAGTTAATAAAAGCGTGGGCGCTATTTGCGGGTGGAACGACGCGGGACAAGAACACATCCGTAAAAAAGGACAGTGTTACAAAGAGATCACTCGACAGTAGTAAAGCAGTACCCTCCATACATCCAGACAAAACGCTAGAGGACCTCGTCAATAGGATGCTAGCGAACCGAAATTCAAAAGATCCCGTTATATTAAAAGCAATAGAACGCCTCGAGATTTTGCATACCGTCTGTACGAAACAGTTTGAGACCGGTAGCCGAGATTTTTCAATGCGCGGTCTTGGTGCGATCTCCGGACCTCTAGGAGGGCCAACTTTTCAAGATAGGTCAATCTATCGTCCCACAAATCGCGCCTTGATCGAGGCTTGGGCCGAGTTCGCGAACGGCTATACGAGAACACCTCCTCAGATACTAAGAGAGCAAGACCGAAAGGAAACGGTCGACTATATCGAAAATTGTTTCCAGCGCACTAATCTATTGCCAAGTTACGAGATGATTCAAGCGGAGGGAATGAAAGAATTTCTTGGCCCTGGCAAGTCATTAAGCGCAAAAAATAACCGGGTAACTAGTTCGATGCAGCTGTGGCGCCAAAGCTGGACCCAGCAGGTGCCGGCCCAAGTAGTTGCCGCATGCGATCGACTTTTTGAAAACTTAAAAAGGATCCCAACCGTTCCAGAGGTTGTAGGCGTCCTCAAGATCACCGATTTGGGAGAAGCGAAAGCCCTCATCGAAGAAATCGAGTGTTGGCGGAAGTACCGTTTTGCCATGGAACTGTGGAGTTTCGCCCCAACCAATGACAAAACCGGTTTTTTATGGCTAGCGCTCCACCCGGAACTCGGGCAGTGGCGCGAACTAGTAATCGGCCATCTAAACTTCCAACCAGAACATCGAAAAAGTCTACATCTCGCCTTACACACTTTCTTCGCCCGCTATCTGCTGGCTGGGAACGTAAAACTTACCCCACAGGCCTTCCTAACCAACGGATATTCCCCACCCGACTTTTTTAAATTTTCCACAAAAGAGCGTGGAACGGCTGCGAGCAAAAAAGAATGTGTCGCAATTAACACGTTCATCGAGTACGTACTTGACCGTGGCAACGACTTTGTCGAAATCGATAACCATGGGCACCGGATACGGAAGGCGCAATACAAGAATAACTTTGTTAGTATCAAATCTGGGACTGCCACGAGTCGCTCCAAGAATCCTGTTAACCGCAGGGTTCGGGTTGGCGCGTTGCAGGATCCTGAGCTAACTTATCTCATTCGCGTCAATCCCAACTTTGAACAGTGGAGGGTGTACGCCGTCAATTGGCTGGCTTCTACCACGGCAAATTTAGGCGCTGCACAGACTGCGATCAGGGAAATTTTCATTGACTACGTATCGGCTGAGCATCTCCCCTCAGATCCATCGACTTTGCTTTCAGCTGAATGGCAACGTAATAATCCAGTTCCGTCATACCGCGAAACAGCCCTGAGTACGGTCGGCTCCAGGCACGCGCGCGCCCATTTCTCCAAAGCAATTGAATTCATCGACTACGTTTTGGAGACTTACTACTCCGCCGAAGACGATTTTGGTCGACGGGTAGTATCGGGAGACTTTCGAAATTTCCTTGCTGATCAAGGCGCCGACATCCCAGCTGCGAAAGGCCAAGGTGCGCATTCGAATAAGGAGGTCCTGCCTAGCCGGTACATACGATACGTGCGCGAACTAATATGCCCAAGTGGAGCAAAAAACTTCGGTGATTTGAAATGGGCACAAAGATCCTTTCCGGCTGCCGACTGGTTTCAGGTCGATCCCGAAAAAATCGACAAGGATGATCCTGATTGTGTTTGGCGAATCCGTACAATATTCGCTAAAGGATCACGCAAACAAATCACCAAATCTAAGCAGGTTTACGAAATTTGGTATCCCGGGCGCACCATTGCTATGTTGCTTAAACTTGAACTCCCTCTTCGTACTTATCAGGTAAGGATGCTGGACAGCGGTGAGGCAGACTCGTGGTGGTATGAGGGAAGCACATGCGGGAGGAACGGGAGGGATGAGTTAATCTATCGGGCAGGACAGTTTCGCAAGAGCAACTCTACACTGGCTTGTAATATCGGGAACATCGAGCGGCATGCGGGTGTGTTTCGTCGCATGCCCGACAGCGTTTCAGGCAAAGTGTTCGCGGGCCTGTTTATAAACACAAACAAAACTCAAGACAGAGGTCAGGAGCAATGGGATCGTGGCTACGTAGTACCGTGGCAACACGGTAAAGTTTTGTACTGGTGCGAGCGACTGCGAGATTGGCAAAGAAAATACAACCCAATTAGCGCCCTGGTCCCATGCACGGCGCTACCAGAAAAAGTGCTTGGAACCAAAACGGAATTGCAAAAGCAGCAGATGGGAAGCATGTGCTTTTTATTCCGCGATCCGTGCGCTGCGCAAAATGAAAGAACTTGGCCGATCGCAAACGGCAAGTTAGTTGTTTTATGGATCAAGGTCTTAGAAGAGTTAGAAGTAATTTGTGCTAGAAACGGACATACAACTGTCGACGGCGCACGATTACAATTTGTTTACGAGGAAGACGGAGGGAGGAACTGTGGTTTATATTCCTTACACTCCCTTCGCGTATCACTCATTACACATCTAGCGACCGAGGGCGGCGTTGAGATGCAGATTCTATCTGAGTGCATTGCTGGACATGCGCGTATTTTGATGACCTTGTACTATAAAAAGTCTGGCATCTCCTATGTTAGCGACGTCATGGAATGTGCATCCGAGCGGATTAAGGATGAGACTGCAGAGCAAAAGAGCTGGATTAGGTGGGTGAAGGACGCAAGTCTCAAACAACTTGAGGTAAACTCTGCGACCGTTGATGTTTCAGTAACCCAAGCTATAAAAGATGCGTTCAGCCAAGGGGGCACGTCGTTAATAAGGACAAATCTTGGCTTATGCGCGAAAGGTGGAATGGGGTGCGCCAGTGGCGGCAAGATCATTGATGAGGATACAGGGGTCGTGTCATACGGTGCCACTCCCGGTTACCCTCAACAAAAAAACTGTGTACGTTGCAGGTGGTTTATGACTGGCCCAGCATTCCTTCAGGCTCTCGTGCATCATTGGAACCTTCTCCATTTTAATCTTGGAGATTCCGGCCATCGCTATTTAGAGACTTCCTCTGAGATTACGGCCCTCGAGTCAGCTATGCTCGAATGCCAGAGACTCAACAAGGTGTTCGAACACCATGCTAGATTGGAACAGCTTCGTCACTCATTAAGTGTCATATATGACGGAAACGAAAAAATCGCTGAGGATTCGCTGGCAACGATGAAACTAATTGTACGGTGCAAACATATTATCGATGCCGCCGCTGATCCGAATAGCGATGTCGTCCTTCTCGCAGTCGGAGGCATGGATGAGGTAAAAATCAACGTTAGCGAATGCTCGGAACTAGAGCAGATTTTGACGACGGCCGTTGGCTCTACCATCTACGTCGACGAAGACGCTCAAAAAGCCGTGCTCAAAGCAGGCAACGCGTTCGATCGGATGTTGATAATGAACGATAAGGAACCCCTGTTTTTCAAGCTAAGTGAAAAGGAGTTGCCGTCAGTTGTCCTCCATATGACCAGTCTGCTCCAGGCATATGCGGGAAGCATCGGAAAAGCTGTCCCGTTTATCGAAGGCGCAGAGCGACTCTCTGCTCTTGGCTTATTCGGGGCGAGCAACGAGATCATTAACTTGGCGTCAGCTGGAAATCGGCTGAATTTGACTAATATTAAACGAAGCAAGATAGATGCTACCACTCTTAAGGAGACTCCACCGCCTCTTCAGCCGCCCCGAATTGCGATGATGCGCGTGGAGAAATAATGGGAAATGATACTATTCTCGATCCAGAGCAGGTTTTGCAGCGGTTACAGGCCGGAGCAAAGTCACAGCGCACAAGAGACTCGCTAGACATTATCAATCAAGTTTGCAAGGAACAGTTCGAGCGCAAGAGCTACGACTACAGTTACAGTATGATTGGTACATTATCTGGTGGGCGCGGCGGCCCTAAAGCACAGCCCATCCGCAATGCGACTGGCGCGGTTTACCGTACACTTATCGATACCTGGCAAAAGTTTGCAAATGCAGGGGGGCATGCCCCGCCCGCGCTGCGGCCTACCAATCTTGAAAATGACGTATTGTCGCTAATCAGCGATTCAGTAGCGCGCATTCTTGTCCAAAAGTACATATCAGAGAACAAAAAGCTTCGTAACGAGAATCAGGTGTTGAAAGTCGCCGCTAAAGAAAAAGTCGTGATCAATCTTTCAGGAAAGCGAGACGAGGCAGTCTTTACAGTCGAGACACATGGGCCAATCGACTTTCTTTTAGAACAGGAAATCTTCGCGTTGAGGAATGCGATTAGCGCCGAGACGATGCGAAGGAACGGTTGGGTAGGGGACGCGGACAGCGGGGCAGTAACAAAAGGCCCTCTAACTATATTTAGTCCCGGCTTCATGACGGCCATCTCGAAAATTGTGGAGAGGCTTGATCGGGAATAAGCAAGGAACGCTATAAGTAGACTTTTTGCGCCAGAGCTTTCTTTGGCGCACTTTCGAGTGACTGCGAAAGCCTTGCTGAGAATGTGAGTTCGGAGGAATATGCAATGCTAACTCACCTTTCGATGCAGAAGTGGGAGTCGTTGAACTCCCAGCCGTGCAGCTTAGTTATTTTTCAACCGTGCTTGGTTATTTTTCAAGGGTGATGGGTTTGTGCTAAATGCTTCAGCTCATCAAAACGCTCAAGGAACAAGCTATAGGCGCGGTCCGGGCCCACTGGTACAATTCTGGCGGCATGAGCTGCCGGAAGGTGCCCCCAATCAACCCACGCTGGCGGAAGCAAATCTCGCAGCTCGGTGGCCATACTTATGAGGTCAGCGTGTTTTATTATAGGACTTTCGTCATCAAAACCAAATCGGCGGCGCAGTGCGTCCTTTACAGGTTTGATGTGTGATTTAACGTACTCACGACCTAACATTACCTTTACAGGCGATGGCCAATCCCCGAGAAACTCTTCACAGTCATGCATGAGAGCTGCATATGCCAGAGGCTCTGGTACGAGACGCGACACCATAACTGAATGTTCGGCAACCGAATACCACGGTCTTGCAGCACCACCCCACCGGGGTTGCGAGGCAAGACACAATGCGATGTCAGTAATCGGCAAACCAGTGGCGTCTGGAGCCAGCAAATCAAGGACGTAGCCCGACGGCAGCAAAATTGACGTACGCCCATCCGGCTTATCTAGGAGTTCAAGTTGCATCAGTGAATAATACGGTGTGTCAATCATGACATCTTCGCTCAGCCTCCAGCGGAGGACTGTGCCTGATGCCTTCTGGAGTCCAGGTTCTGCCTCCATCCTACATTGCCGTAGTATCGTCGATCTGAAAAGTTTTGGTGTGAGGCAGTGGACGCCATCCGAGAGACGCGATGGGTGGGTACGCGGCCGACGCGTTTGCGCGCCGGGATCCAAGTACCGCGCGCGGTAGGTGCGCAGCTGAGGTAGCGTGAAGAGCCGAGCGCGCGCAGGCTGGCGCGCACGCGCCGACACAAGGTCCGGACGCCACCGAACGGGCGCGGGTTGGCGCCGACGTCGATCGACAAGGTCGATTCCGCAGCCTGCGCCACCTACGGCGTGTACTGCATCAGCCCCATCGCCACCGCGTTCAGGGCTTCTGCCTCGCGCTCGGAGGAGCGCTCGACGACGCGCTCCTCGCGCATGAGCGTCAGCACGTCGCCGAGGCCCATGCCGATCCTGGCGGCGCGCGTGGAGCGAAGCGACCAGCACCCGTTCCCCCTCGAGCACGCCCCCAGGTCAGTTGACCAGTTCGAGCTGAAGACATCGAGCGGTAACTGGAGCAAATACAGGCCGATCCACAGGCGCATGGCGTTGGATCAAAGAAAGAAAGGGGTCAGTGGCAGGAACAGCAGCGCGTCACGCTGCGGCCTCGGCGTTTGATGAAGCCAATGTCGAGGCCGCCGGCCGCGGGCCGCAAGGACAGGCGCAGCGGCGCCGGTGTGAAAAATGAAAAAAGCCATCACTGGCTGAACAAAATCTTCACTAACTGAATAAAAACGTCACTTGCCCTCAAGACAATTTCCCTCTTACACTGGCTGTTGAGCGACGTCTGTTATCGGCCTAAGTTGGTATGCAAACGCTCGCCGGTAACGATGAAGGTCAGCAGCGTCATGAAGCGGACTTTCACTTCCGCAACGTGGGGGTCACTAGACGCTTACGGTAATCTTGCGTCAAATATCAGGAAGCGACATGCTGAAGAGCATTGAGAAGATCAAGGGGCTCGGCGTCTATCAGAGCTACAACAAGCCGGCAGGGACACAAGACTTCGGGATCAAGAATCTCATCTACGGCTGGAACTACTCTGGGAAAACCACCCTCTCTCGCCTGTTCGCTCAGCTTGAGGCCAAATCGGCCAATCCTGATTTATCCGGCTGTGAGTTCACGCTTGGAACTGCCGATGACTCGATCACTGAGAAGAACTTCAGTCGGTGCAACCTGTCGGTTCGTGTTTTCAATTCGGATTTCGTCCGCGCTAATTTGCATTTCGATGGCGGGAGCTTCAACCCCATCCTGCTGCTCGGAAAGGAATCCGAGGAAGCGCAACGGAAGATTGATCAGATCAGCAAGCGAATCCAGCGCTCCGACGAGGTCCAGCGCAAGCTGGACGGCAAGTTTGAAGAGGTGAAGACGCGGATAGCGCAGGCCAAGACCGACACTGCCAAGTTCATTCGCCAACGTCTGAAGGTTGATCCCTACACGGCCGCACATCTCGGGCAGGACCTTGTCGCCGTCGGTATCCTTGAGACCCAACTCTTGGCGGAAAAGGAACTCACCGATGCTATCGAGCTCGCGTTGACGCCCGACTCGAAGAAGCCCAGCACTGTTGAGGAACTGCGCGCTTCTCCGTTGATCGAAGATCTCCACAAGGAAGCCGTCACGGTTCTCGCCGCCACGCCAAGTTTCTCCAATACCATCAAGCACCTTGAGGAGAACCCTGCCGTTGAACGCTGGGTCCAGGGCGGCTTGACCCTGCATTCTGGCGCCGGAACATGCGAATTTTGCGGGAACGACCTGTCCCAAGATCGCCTCGAAGCCTTTCGCGCGCACTTTTCGAAAGATCTGGCGGACCACAAGGAGCGGATCGATGGTCTTCTTGCACGTGTGAAGGCGGCGGTCTTCAGCCTGAGTTGGCCCAAGGCTGCCGAACTCAACGCTCAATTTCGTGAGAGTTACACCGCTGCCGTCGAAGCGCTGCCCTCGGCCATCGACGCGTTCAACCAAGCGATAGGGGAACTCGCTGCCGAAGTGCAACGCAAGGCAGACGATTCGCGCAAGGCCATGACGCCTACACCTTTGGCTGCTGGCCTGGAAAAAGGGATCAAAGATGCGATTGCCATAGTGAACCTCGTCATCAAGCAAAACAACGAGTTGGCCTCGAACTTCACTAAGGAGCGAGCGGCTGCCTTGAGGCAGGCACGATACCACTACGTCCAACAATTTGTGGACGACCAAGCTGCCACAGGCCTGGAGCAACAGAAAGCGCGGCTCGCCAAGCGGGCCGATCGTCTCAAGACCTATGCAGCAAGGCTGCGGCCGGAGATCAGCAGTCTTCAGGCTCAGATCAGTCAAGCGCAACAAGGTCGGGAAAAAATCAACGAACGCTTGGCGTCCATGCTGGGCAGTGAGGCCGTCCAGATCCAAGTCGTCAAGGATGCGGCAGGCCAGGACCGCTTTCAACTGATCCGGAAGACGGGGGCCATTGCCAAGAATATGAGTGACGGGGAACGCACGGCAGTTGCATTCTCATACTTCCTGACAAAGCTGCAGGAGATAAAGCCCGCGGAATTCAAGGAGACCCTCGTCTACATCGACGATCCCATCTCGAGCCTCGACGCCAATCACATCTTTCAAGTAACCGCTGCCATCCGGGCACTGTTCTTCGAGCAGCAGGACAAGAATGCTCCTTGGCAGACGACCTGCAAGCAACTGTTCATCTCCACGCACAACTTTGAGTTCTTCAACCTGCTCAGAGAAATCAAGCCCGTGGCGAGCAAACAGGGAGCGCGGCTATACCTGATCAGAAGAATCGCCGAGACCTCCTCGGCGCTAGAGGACATGCCTGCCTCGCTCGCACGCTATCAGTCTGAATATCACTTCCTGTTCGAGGTCATTCATCGTTTCCACAAGGCTCCAGATAAGACTGTCCACGAAGTGCTGATGCTGCTGCCAAACGCCATGAGGCGCTTTATCGAGCTCTACACATACTCCAGGCTTCCTGGTCCAAAGGAATCGGAGCAAGTCGACGAGCGGGCCGAGATTCTGTTCGGGGTCGAGCGTGCGAAGCGGATCCTTAAGATCTTCCACTACTTCAGCCACGGCAACACAATGGATCGGCTCGCTGGAAACAACGAGCTGATCTTCGACCTGGAGCATGCGGTCAAAGATCTGATAGACGCCATTACAGAAAAAGACAAGCCACATATGGACGCCTTGGTCGCGGCCTTCCAAGCCTGACGGCATGTACGACTTTCGCACCCTATCGCCGATCGATTTCGAGCTACTCGTGCGTGACCTGCTGCACGCGGAGTTGGGCATCACGATGGAGAGCTCTGGCCCCGGCAATTAACCAAGCGCTAGACAATCACAACACTTCGCGGCAAGGGAAAATAATGTTTGAAAATACCCTGAAAGATCTAGAGCACCTCGCGAGCATGTCTGTCTCTGTTGAAATTGAGACTGACGAGAAAGGCTATATCGATAAACAATGCCCTGCAGAAACGTGCGAGTTCGTCTTCAAGGTCAATGCCGAGGATTGGCAGAATATCGTCACCGATGAAGCCGTTTGGTGCCCAATGTGCGGTCACGAGGCAGGCGCAGATCAATGGTACACAATCGAGCAAGTTGAGCATGCCAAGTCTGAGGCTCTCCAAGTATTCTCGGGACAACTGAATCAGGCGCTAAGTGCAGACGTAGAGCGCTTCAACCAAAGGCGACCGGAGGCAAGCTTCATCTCCATGTCCTTGAAGCTCGAGGGGGGATCTTACCGAACCCATACTATTCCTGCGAAAGCTGCAGAGGCCATGCAGCTTGAAATCGAATGCGATCACTGCACATGCCGCTTTGCTGTCATCGGGAGTGCGTATTTTTGCCCCTCCTGCGGTGTGAACTCAGTAACCCGGACCTATCAGGACTCGCTTCGCAAGATCCGGGCGAAGTTCAACACTGAAGACATTGTCAGGCAAGCACTTACGTTAAGTATTGGAAAGGACGACGCGGAACTTATCTGCCGCTCAATACGCGAAACGTGTCTTTCAGACGGGGTAACCGCGTTTCAGCGCTACTGCGAGGGGCTGTACGAGCCTTATGGAAAGCCGGCTTTCAATACCTTCCAGCGCATTGATGATGGAAGTGCACTCTGGCGTGCAGCGGTAGGCTTCGGTTACGAAACGTGGTTGACACCTGAAGAGCTAACAGCACTGAAGGTGCTCTATCAAAAGCGCCACCTGCTGGCACATTGCGAGGGAATCGTTGATCAAAAGTACGTGGAGAAGTCCGGAGATTCGAGCTATAAGCCCGGACAACGTCTGGTCATAGCGGAGGCCGACGTGGCCACCATGTTGTCTTTATTAGAGAAGTTGGGTCTAAATTTGCAGGAGCTTGCCAGAAAATCGTAAGCAAACAGGGCGCCGACGAGGTTCAGTCGTGAAAAATGCGCAGCGTGTGCAGGCTGCCGACTCGAACGTCACCCACACCAGCGACAGACATTTTGCTTCGAAACGTGAGATGAGAAGGGCCAAGTGATTCTCTACTTACCGCTGTGCTGCAACGCCGCTGTGTCAATGGCCCGTCATGAGTCGGTATTGCCGATAGAGAGTCGCCTCAGATCAAGCTGGGGGAACGTCAGTTGCCGTTACCCGTAACGCCTCTCTACCAACCGCCGAAAAGTACAGAGCAACCGATACGACGGCGACACCAAACAGGGTTGCGATCAGTAGTGTCGGCGTCCCGCCCTGGTTAATCACCCACGCTGCAATAATCGGTCCGCTGGCCTTGGCCAGCAGCGCGGGGCCCGCCATGGCACCAGATATGGCACCGTAGTTTTCGCTGCCGAACATCGCTTGCGGCAAGGTACCGCGGACGATCGTGATGACGCCGTTGCTGAGGCCGTAGAGGATGCAGAAGCACGCGATCGCCCATGCCTGGACGCCAAACAGGAGAATGACGGCAAGCGCTGCCGGCAACGCGCTGAAACAGAACTTGCCGACCAGCTGAGGTGCGGTGTTGCGTGCAACCGTACGCTCCAGGATCCGGCCGACGACCTGCAGGGGGCCGATCAGCATCGACATGAGGATCGCGATGCGAGCACTGTGCCCCATCTCCTGTAGTAGAGGGATCAGGTGCACCGACAATGCGGAGAAGACAAAAATGTTTGCCGAGAACGCCAATGCCAGCTTCCAGAATGCTGGATGGCGCACGGCCTCGGCCAGCGTGTGACTGCGCCTGCTCGTCTGCGTCATGGCTGCTGACTTGGATTGCTCCCGGCCCAACATCAGGTGCAGTGGAAGGCAGACCAGCAATTGGGTGGCCCCGAACCAAAGGTAGCTGTTTCTCCATCCCACTAAGGTATTCAGCTCCTGTGTCAGTGGCCAAAAGATCGTACTGGCGAAGCCGGCAAACAAGGTCAAGGTCGAGATCGCCTGACGTCCAGTCGCAGCAAATCTGCGGTTAATCGTTGCAAATGCCGCTTCGTACAGCGTCAGGCCCATCGCAAGGCCGAGGATGGTCCAGGACGTCACGTAGACGACCGGGCTGCGGGCCTCGCTCAAGAGGAAAAAACCGATGCCGCAAACGACTGACCCTGTGCCCATCACCAGCTGGCCACCATGGCGATCGAGCAGGATGCCGATCGGCGTCGCTACCAGGCCGGCGATCAGCAGGCTCCACGAATAGGCGCCGAAGACGAGCGTTGGGCTCCACCCAAGCTCACGCTGGATACTCGGCGCAAGAATGCTGAAAGCGTAGTACAGCGATCCCCACGAGATGATCTGTGTACAGGCAAGGATGCCAATGGTGCGCCACTGAGAATTCATACGTCCTCATTGATGAGAAGGCGGCACCGGGCGCCGCCGGAATCGAAACGGCTTACGCGCAGCACTCCGTCCTGACCGCTGAACTCGATGCCGGCTGGGCGGCGCAGCCGCATCCAGGTTTTTCTGCGGCCTTGGCCTGGGCGTCCGCAAGGCAGCAGCCAGCCGACGGCTCTCGCGCGGGCCCGCCGCAGCAAATCGATGCCGCCGGCTCGCTGGCATATACCTGGCTCGTGCTGCAGACGCCGGTTTCCGGCAGTTCCAGCTGCACGTCGTCGGCAGCAAGCAAATCGCCCGCCAAAGCTGCTACGACTGAACGCACCTGCTCATAACCGGTTGCCATCAAGAAGTTGGGCGCGCGGCCGTAGCTCTTGGCCCCAACCGCATAGTAACCCTGCTCAGGATGAGCCAGCTCGCGGTGGCCGTGCGGTCGCACCGTGCCGCAGCTATGCTCGTTCGGGTCGATCAACGGTGCCAGCAGGTCGGTGCTCTCGAGCCAAGGGTCGTGGCGCACTCGTAGTTCGCGTGTGATGTCGAGATTCGGGCGGGCGCCGGTAGCGGCGACGATCTCGTCGATGCCACCGATGTCGATAGCCCCGGCTTCGCCGCGCACCGTAATACCGCCGGCAGTCTCCAGTAGCGACTGAATCCGGAAATCCTGGTGTAACTCCAGCCGGCCGGATTGCTGCAGCGCCTTCAGCCGCATGCCCAGCTGTCCGCGTGCCGGCAGGCCGTCGGCATCGCCGCCACCGAACAGCTTCGCGCTTTGACGTCCGCGAATTGCCCAGACCAGGTGTGTGCCCGGCACCTCCTCGGCGAGCGTCGCCAATGCCAGCAGGGATCCCGCAGCCGAGTGACCGGCCCCGACAACCAGTACACGCCGGCCGGCGTAGCGTTGCCGCTCGGCTCCAAGCACGTCCGGCATGCCGTAAGCGATCCGGTCGCGCAGTACGACTTCGCCTTGCGCCGGCAGCCCGTTGGCACCGAGCGGATTAGGTTGCGACCATGTACCGGTAGCATCGATCACGGCACTGGCCAAGTACTCGCGCTCGCCTTCAGGCGTCGCCGCGCGGATAACAAACGGGGCGCTCTCGCGACCGCGCGTCTTTACCTTGTCGAACCCGGCCCGGGTGATTGCGGCCACACGATGGGAAAGCCGGAGGTTCGCGGCGATCGCAGGAAGGGCTGCAAGAGGCAGCAGGTACCCGTCGAGGATTTCTCCAGCCGTCGGCAAAGCTTCCGGATCCGGTACCTGCCAGCCGGCTGCCACGAGCAATTGGTGGGCTGCCTTGTCGACGTTGTACTGCCATGGCGAAAACAGGCGAACCTGGCGATAGCTCGCCAGGTTGCTCGCCACCTGCGCACCCGCCTCCAGGATCAGCGGGGTGAAGCCGCGCGCGACCAGGTGGGCAGCCGCGGCCAGGCCGACAGGTCCTGCGCCAAGCACCGCTACAGGAAGGCTGTTGTTGAGGATGTTGTCCATGGTGTCTCCCAGTTCATCAAGTTTGCTGCTGTGGTTAAGGATTCCATTAGTAGTTCGTCGAACTACGAACAATGAGGCAAAAAATCTTTAGAGACTGCCGATCATCTGTTTCAGCTGGGCCAACCGGTCCGTATTCACGCAATAGCAGACGCGCTGTTCGTCGGCCGAACCAATGATGAGTCCTGCCTGCTTGAGCACGCTGACATGCTGCGAAATCGTCGACGCGGCCAGCGGCAGGACATCAGCCAGGCTGCCGAAGTAGCAGGCGCCGTAAGCCGAAAGGTAGTTCAGCAGCTGGACCCGTGCCGGATGCGCAAGCGCCTTGCACAGCATCGCCAGCTCATCAGCGTCAATCGTGGGCGCGGCGGTCCCGTCCTTCGGAGCACAGCAGGTCGTCATGTCCATCCTTCGTAATTCGTCAATCAACGAACAAAGAATAAAACCCTTGCCATAAGCTGTCAACATATTTCGATATTCTTGGAACCATCGTATCAAGCGTGTATGATCCTGATATCTTGCACATGATTGGAAAGCCATGGATACCAAAGCAGTACTCGCAGCACTCGCGGCCCTGGCACAGGAAAGCCGTCTAGCGGTATTTCGGCTGCTTGTACAGGCTGGGCCGGCAGGTCTCGCAGCGAGCAAAATCGCCGAGCACCTGGACATTCCGTCCTCGTCGCTGTCGTTCCACCTGAAAGAGCTGTCGCATGCCGGGCTCCTCTCTTCCCGGCAGGACGGACGCTTCGTGATTTATTCGGCGAACGTCGAAACAATGAACGGGCTGATTGGCTTCCTGACCGAGAACTGCTGCGGGGGCGTGCCCTGCGACGCGGCCGCAGGCAATGTATGCAAGGCGGAATGATGCCGGCCACGTATCGCCCCTATTTGACACTTTGACCCGACCACAAACCACATGAACGTACTGTTTCTCTGCACTGGCAACTCCTGCCGCTCCGTCCTCAGCGAGGGCACTTTCAACCACCTGGCCCCGGAAGGCTTGAAGGCGATCAGCGCCGGTAGCCAACCCACCGGGTGGCTGCATCCGCGCGCTGTCGCCCTCCTGGACCGTAAAGGGATTTCGACTGAAGGCTACTACAGCAAGTCGTGGGACGAGCTTCCCGTCACGCCCGACATCGTCGTCACCGTCTGCAGCAGTGCCGCCGGCGAAACCTGTCCTGCGTACCTCGGCCCGGTACTGCGCACGCACTGGGGCTTGGAAGATCCGAGTCACGTCGTCGGCACCGACGAGGAGATTCAAGCGGCATTCGAGCGGACCTATGAAATCATCCTGGCCCGCACGCAAGCCTTCCTGGCACTGCCTTTGGCACAGCTGAAAGCTGACAAGGCGCGGTTCAAGGGCGAGCTCGACCGCATCGGCACCCTGCTGCCCTGAGCTGGATGCCCCGCACGACGCGGGACCCTGTTACCGCCCCGCCAACTTATTGATCTGCTGACTAGGACCTTTTGTGCTCATCGCATTCCTGATCTTCCTCGCTACGCTTATTTTCGTCATCTGGCAGCCCAAAGGACTGGGCATCGGCTGGAGCGCTACTGCCGGCGCCGTCGTCGCCCTGCTCGCCGGCGTCATCCACGTCGCCGACATCCCGGTGGTCTGGGACATCGTCTGGAATGCGACTGGTGCTTTCGTTGCCGTGATCATCATCAGCCTGCTGCTCGACAAGGCGGGTTTCTTCGAATGGGCGGCCCTGCACGTGGCGCGCTGGGGCAAAGGCAACGGCCGGCGCCTGTTCGTCCTGCTGGTCCTGCTCGGCGCGGCGGTGGCGGCGCTGTTCGCCAATGACGGCGCAGCCCTGATCCTGACGCCGATCGTGATCGCGATGCTTGCCGCGCTGCGCTTTTCGCCTAAAGCCACGCTGGCCTTCGTGATGGCGGCCGGTTTTATTGCCGATACCGCCAGCCTGCCGCTGGTCGTGTCGAACCTGGTCAACATCGTCTCGGCCGACTACTTCGACATCAGCTTCGCCCGCTACGCAGCGGTGATGGTGCCGGTCAACCTGGTGTCGGTGGCAGCAACGCTCGCCGCGCTCACCTGGTTCTTCCGCAAGGACATTCCAGCGAACTACGACCTGGCGCAATTGAAGCGCCCCGAAGAGGCCATCCATGACCGCGCCACTTTCGTGACCGGCTGGTGGGTGCTGGCGATGCTGCTGGTCGGGTTCTTCTGGCTCGACGACATCGGCGTCCCGATCAGTGCCGTGGCCGCCGTGGGCGCGGCCCTGCTACTGGCTGTTGCCGCACGCGGCCACCGTATCTCGACGCGCGAGGTACTGCGCGGCGCTCCGTGGCAGGTTGTCGTATTCTCGCTTGGCATGTACCTGGTGGTGTATGGCCTACGCAATGCGGGCCTGACCAACTACCTGACCGAGCTGCTGGACCGGTGCGCTGAATACGGAATCTGGGGCGCGGCGCTCGGCACCGGGTTCATCACGGCGATCCTGTCCTCGATCATGAACAACATGCCGACCGTGCTGGTGGGCGCCCTCGCGATCGACGCCACCGCCACCACCGGTGTGGTGCGCGAAGCGATGGTCTACGCAAACGTCATCGGCGCCGACCTCGGACCGAAGATCACGCCGATCGGCAGCCTCGCCACCCTGCTTTGGCTGCACGTGCTGGACGCGAAGAACATCCATATCGGGTGGGGCTACTATTTCCGGGTCGGTATCGTGCTGACGCTGCCGATCCTCTTCGTCACCCTGTGCGCGCTTGCCCTGCGCCTGAGCTAAGAAAGCTTACAAAACCATGGACGTCACCATCTACCACAACCCGAATTGCGGCACGTCGCGCAATACCCTTGCGCTGATTCGCAATGCCGGGATCGAGCCGACCGTCATCGAGTACCTGAAGGACCCACCCGACCGTGCAACGCTCGTCGACCTGGTCCAACGGGCAGGCCTGTCCGTGCGCGAGGCTGTACGCGAGAAAGGCACGCCTTTCGTCGAGCTTGGCCTCGACAACCCCGCCACCACCGACGACCAGCTGATCGATGCGATGCTGGCGCACCCGATCCTCATCAACCGCCCGTTCGTGGTAACCCCAGCTGGCGTCCGCCTGTGCCGTCCTTCCGAGGTCGTACTGGATATTCTGCCGCTGCCGCAACAAGGTGCCTTCACAAAAGAAGACGGCGAGGTTGTCATCG
>Ga0308160_10000319_pt1 | contig 104714 bp, 65 predicted proteins | sample PhyFR1_FD_201036 | JGI IMG/M metagenome (GOLD analysis project Ga0308160, IMG submission 201036) | Phyllosphere microbial communities from UC Gill Tract Community Farm, Albany, California, United States - DLSLF.R1 | ecosystem: Host-associated > Plants > Phyllosphere > Unclassified | place...
TCCTACTACAATAAAAAGCGGATAAAACTCAATTTAAATGGAATGAGCCCGACAGAATATCGAGCTCATTATTACAAATCTAATAACTAAATTTGTCCAATCTTTTGGGGGCAGTCCATTTAGGCGTCTCTTTTTTTGTTGCAGTAATTCTATCCTTCCAAGCGAAGATACCTTCGACCATTATTCCTATCTGTTTTCTTTGTAGCAGGGAAGTGTTTTTTAATCTTACTAAGGCTTTTTAAGCGTTATATGTTGTGTATCGGTGCTTTATACGATGCCGATTATTTTCGTTCGCGTTTGTATTTTGCCCGTATGGATATTTCGAAAATTTGGCTACTTTTGGTTTTAGCATTTTTCATATGAGAGGAAACAGAATTTTTATTCAAGATTGGATTGCACACCATACTTATCAAAAAACAAACGAAATAGATAGTTATTACTTACGTGTCGCAAATGAAATCAATGATAGTTTATCTACACTATGGTTTGAGGAGCAGGAGACAAATGATCTGGTTCATACAGATGCTTTAAAGACATTAAGTATCTATCTGACATGTTATTTAGAAGACGTTATTGCGAAAACAGGAATTTTTGCAGCATTTAGAACAATCCATACCGAACTCTACAATCAACTTTTACCTTTCTATCGTGATAATGACCTGACAGACTATTATGCTGAGGATATCAATAGTGAAGATATTGCAGTATTGACCTGGCTGTTTTTCAGTGAACGTAATCCACATTTGTTTATTGACCCCCGCGGCCGTTTGATCCAGTTGGTGACTGATTTAACCTATGCGATCTTGGAAGAACATTATGAAGTTGCTCCTGAAAATGAGAAGTTAAAACAAGAATATGTTTTGGATGAGGGCGCGAACTATTTTGAGGTCCGCAACTTTATTGAGAAGCTTGTCGCTACAAATTATCTTACGGCAGGGGAATATAATACTAATCTCAATCATCTAATGCAAGTTGCAGAAATTGGGCGATATCAACACGATCAAAATCAGCTCCAACAGATGATCTATCGAGTTCGAGATAACCATTTCAATAATTATAGACTTCATTTGTTTGCATTGAAATCTTCTGAATTTGTCGCCGAGGTAATTGGGAAAGAACATCCGCTATATCGTATTGTCAAAACATTAGGTAATCGCATTAATAGCTTTTTTGAATACGTCAAAACGGACGAACTTTATGTGCATGTAAAACATATAGGTACAAAAACGGCATTTAGGATTTTCAAGGATTCTATACAACAATTTACTGAACCTACAGAGATCCTATCTTTCTATATGGAAATTGTGCCTTGGAAAGACGCATGGAATTTGTCGGGAATTATGACTGTTGTCAACGCTGAGGAGATAAATTTTGATTTACCAGAGCAGTATGAGATGACCTATCGTATAGAAGCGATGAATGGTAAGGATAAGAGTTTGAAGAAAAACGAGAAGCAGCTGAAAGATATGGGCAAGTTATTCCAATCGGAACATAAGGCAGCTGTTGCATTTATGGAAGGAAAGGAAGTGAAGGAATTTGCAACGGATTTTTTCAAAAAGTATCAGCAAAAATATCCGAGCAAGGAAGAGTCTCCACTTCCCGAGTCAAATTTGGATCTAACGGAAGATGCTAAAGTTACGGTTTTCTTTAATCCGAAGACAGGGCTGGAAGTTTTTGGCGGTATTGAAGAATTCTTCCCCTTGAAGAATAACAGCTTTATGGAGGAAGATAGTCAGGAGGAGGTGCCTTATGCTCGCTATTTCCTGAATCTTTTGGTCGAGGATTTCTTTCCGAGTGAGTTGCCTAAGTATTATGTTAATCTGTTCAAGACAGAGGTTGATAAACAATTTTTCTTTCCGGTAAGCGATGAGATACTTGATTTCTTTCTTCGTTTCTATAAACGGGGAAGCTATTTCTTAGGACCGTTTCCGCTATTGAAATAGTAGGTAGTCATTTATATTCAATAGAAATAAACAAAAATTCCATGGTATATCCGCCATGGAATTTTTTTATGCACAAAGACAGGCTTTGCATTCTTTAAAGGGGGAATTGCTCTCCCTGGTATCCAATGATACTGACATTAACTTAATGTAAAATGATTATAATTAAAATGTTATCGCTTACCGTTTCTGGTTTGGAGCCTGTATGTCCTGTGCATTTCATTGGAATATTTCAAAAAATTCTCACTAAACTTGTACGGTCAATTATATGTGATGAAGAATGCCTATTGAAAATAACAATACTCTGGATTTTAAAACTTTCTTTTTGTTGTACAAGGACAAAGTGTATAAATACGCTTATTTACATCTGAAAGAAGAGCCTGCCGCGGCAGATTTGGTCCAGGAAACATTCTCTAGAATCTGGAAAAAATGGGCAGAGTTGGATGGAAGTAAAAATCCGCAGTCTTATCTCTATACGACTGCCCGGAATCTTGTATTTGATGAACTTCGGAAGCAAAAGGTCCGATTCAAATTTCAAACTGCAGCTATCGACCAGTCTCAATTAGTGGATAATTCGAATGAGGAAGCTGTCCGATTTAAGGATTTGGAGCGAGTTTATCGGGAAGCTGTTTCAAAACTCCCAAAGGCGCGTCTTGAAATTTTTCTTTTGAGTAAGGAAGAGTTTTTGGATAATCAGGAGATTGCGGATAGACTCGGTATTTCTGTAAATACAGTCCGGGATCAATTGGTGAAGGGCAATAAATTTGTACGCCAATATATTCTTGATCATTTTGAGCTTTCAGTAGCCCTACTGATTTTCTTAAATATTTTTTAGAGCAGCGTCGTCTTCGTGTCCTTTAGATACGTATATGTATTTAAAGACGGATAGAGATGATGAATTCCAAAATAGCTGCTTTATATAAAAAATTCCTAAAGGGAGAGTTAAGTCCTGAGGAAACCGCTATATTTCTTGATTTACTTACTTCGTGTGAAAGGGATGAACTTCCGGACGTGGAGGAGGTGGTTGCGTTGGATGAACGTGATTGTGAGCTTAACAAAACAATTTCCGAAGATATTTTTTTTACGATTACAGGTACACCGTTAAGTACACCTACCGTACCTATTTGGAAAAGAAGATGGTCTATTATTTCTGCTGCTGCCGGTTTGCTGTTGATCGGTCTTGCCTTCCTATTTCAATTTAAGTTTGGGGAGCAGCATGGGAATGTAGCCCATGACATCGCTCATTATTCCAATCCGACAAAATTTGTTAAGCGACTTGTACTGCCAGACGGTACACATGTTTCTCTTCGACAGGGAGCACAGATTGAATTGTTGTCAGATTTTGATACAGACAGCTTACGCCGTATCAAACTTTCAGGCGAAGCTTTTTTTGAAGTCGCCAAAAATCCTGAACAACCATTTGTGATTGCCAGTTCGGGTGACTTTGATGTTCGCGTATTGGGTACAGCTTTTAACTTAAACAGTTCTCATGGCCATAGCCACCTGGTGCTGAATCATGGTCGGGTGCGTGTATCCCGTGGAAAGGAATATTCCATTGTGCAACCTGGACAGCAAGTTGCTTATGATAAGCAACAAAAACAATTTGCTGTATCCAAAGCGGATACTAGCACTGCATCGAACTGGAAAAGTGATCTTCTATCATTTAAAGAGGTGCCACTTTCCCAAATCGTGGCCGATCTCAATAATCTCTATCCTGACAGTCATCTTGAATTAATCGACTCTTTCCGGATGGAAAGTTATACCGGTTATCTGCCGGCCAGTGATCTAGAAAAGTCGCTCACGATGCTTAATACCGCATTTAATCAAACAATTATCCATAAAAAGTAATTTATGAAAAGAACCAATTACTATTTAAAACTTATGGGAAGTGCTTTGCTCTTTCAGTCGCTCGCACTTCAGACCATGGCCTCACAATTTTCGACCAGTGAAGGAATCGGGAAAATCCTCACGCGGATGGAACAGAAATTTAACGTCAAATTTGGTTATGATGCCTCGATATCAAATCAAAAAGTCAATGACTTAGCTGATTTGGATAAATTGAAAAAGGAGCAGATTGTTCAATTCATCCAGACAATTTCAGATGGAAATCTTGAGGTTAAGAAAATTGATGAGAAGCTGTATGTTATCTCGAAGAAAAACAGCAATGATGTTAGAGTGAGGAATGATAAACCGGTTTCCACTGTCGCCAATGAGGTCAGGGGCAAAGTTATCGATCAGGAAACAGGTCAGCCTATCGCCGGTGTAACGGTACGAGTAAAAGGGACAACCACTGCTGTTACTACCGATGAAAACGGTACATTTAGATTGCCTGCTACCACAGAAGGGGCTTTACTTCAAATTTCCTATATCGGATACGAAAGCATTGAGATTTTAGCTGCACAAGCGGGAACAATAAAACTGGTAAAATCATCAGAATCATTGGAAGAAGTCGTCGTGACGGCATTAGGTATTAAAAGAGAGCAACGGGCATTGGGCTATTCAACTCAAAGTGTAAAAGGAGAGGATGTAACCCGAGTAAAAGGTGTTGATGTCGGAACAACATTGACAGGTAGGATCTCCGGTGTGCGCGTTATGAATAGTACGGAATTTAATAAAACGCCACAAATAGAAGTACGTGGGCTGACGCCGATATTAGTCATAGATGGTGTAGCATATGAAAATATGGATCTCAGGGACGTTCCTGTTGATAATATTCAGGATATGACGGTGCTGAAAGGGGCTACAGCTACTGCTCTTTATGGTAGTAAGGGGCAAGGTGGAGCAATTATGATCACGACTAAAAAAGGTTTAGCAGAACAAGGAACAGAGATTACGGTGAATACCAACAACATGTTCTTTTCGGGGTATCTCGCATTGCCTGAGGTACAGCATAGCTATTCTTCGGGAGAGTCCGGAAAATTTAACAATGACGATTATGTTTGGGGAGATAAGTTGGATATTGGCCGAACTGCCGAACAATGGAATCCAATTAGCAAACAGTATGAAGTAAGTGAGCTTACGTCACGAGGTAAGGACAATTTTAAAAACTTTTTGGAACCAGGGTTTATTACCAACAATACGGTTAGCTTTACTAATCAAGGGGAACATGGAAGCATAAGGACTTCAATTAATCATATTTATAATAAAGGGCAGTATCCCAATCAAAAGTTGAACTTGACAAACATTTCGGTGACAGGAACAACAAAGATCAGCGAGAAGTTTGATTTGGAAACCAGATTGGGCTATAATAGAAGTTCTTCATCCAATAATTTTGGTTCTGGCTATAATGATCAGGGATACATCTATAATATCTTGGTATGGACAGGACCCGAATATAACCTGAAGGATTACAAAGATTATTGGCTTGTAAAAGACCAGTCTCAAAACTGGATGTATAAAGGATGGTATGATAATCCATACTTGATCGCACATGAAAAGGTCACTCCCGAATTGATCAATAAGGTGAATGCTGCTGTTACCTTGAATTATAAGGTCAACGATTGGGCAAAATTCATGGTGCGATCGGGTTATGATTATTATGGGAAGTCAAGGACACAGCAAAATCCGATCGGAATATATGGAACACGGGGTGGATTTGAAAATTTTGGTGGATTTGATAGTAAAGGGAAGTACATGAAAGCCGATTATGATGGCTTTGCGACAACGAACGATGCAATCTTTACCGCCAAGAAAAATTTTGGTGACTGGGGTGTAGATGGGTTGCTGGGCGGATCTATTTTCTATAGTAAGGATAATAATCTGATCGCGAATACAGTTAACGGTTTGTCAATTCCAGGGTTTTATTCATTACGGAATTCAATCGATCCGGCAAAGGCAGTAGAGTCCCGTGTGAAAGAAATGCGAAATGGTCTTTATGGACGTCTTTCTTTATCTTGGCGGAATGCGATCTTTTTGGAAGCTACTGGGCGTAATGATTGGGTGTCAACGTTAACGAAGGATCATCGCTCTTATTTTTATCCTTCAGTTTCGGGAAGTGTTGTTGTTACGGATTTACTGCCATCAAAGCCTTTGTGGTTGGATATGTTCAAGGTTCGGGGATCTTGGGCCATCACAAAATCTGTGTTAGATCCGTATGAAGTGCATTCAACTTTTACGGTGACGGGTAATGTTTGGAATGGCCTACCAACAGCTTCCTATCCAAATATTATCAAAGACTACTCGATTTCGCCTACGCAACGCGATTTGACGGAGTTCGGGTTTGATTTTGCGGTATTGAACAATAGATTGTATGGTAATTATACACGTTATTATCGTTTATTACACAATCAGATTGTTAAAGCTAAAATTTCAAAAACTACGGGATTTGAGGAGCGCCTGATCAATACGAAAGAGGAAGAGATGACTAAGGGGCATGAAATCACATTGGGTGGTATACCGATTAAACGTGAAAATTTCCAATGGGATATTACGGTGAACTTCTCTCAAAACATGCGTTATTTCCATAAGCTAGATCCTCAGTATTCAAAAGATGCATTGTATGTCAAGGAAGGGTTGCGGGCTGATTATATCGAATATAAGGACTGGGAGCGCTCTCCGGATGGACAAATGATACTAAATAGTTCTGGGATGCCAATTTCAGCTCAGTATGCAAATCAATTAATGGGATATACTGCACCAAAGTGGTTTTGGGGATTTTCAAATCAGTTTCGCTACAGAGACTTCTCATTTGGTTTCAGTTTAGATGGACGAATCAAAGGGATGTCCTATTCAACGATGAATGGTCGTTTATGGCAGACAGGTTCCCATCCTGATTCAGATACACCATACCGTTATGAGGAAGTGGTTAATGGCAATAAAACCTTTATTGCTCCAGGGGTTAAAATTGTTTCTGGTAGTGTGACTTATGATAAATATGGTCAGATTACGGAGGATACACGTGTATTTGCACCAAATGATAAAGTGGTTTCATATGAAGGGTATTACAAACGAGCCTATTCAGGGCGATGGAACTATTGGGATGAAACATTCATTAAACTACGCGAATTGTCACTTAGTTACCGCATGCCCGATAAGATCGCCTCGAAGTTTAAGGCGAAACGTGCAAGTGTCGGTGTAACGGGGCAAAACTTATTGTTGTGGACCAAAGAGTTTCGTTTCTCAGATCCAGATGTTGGTTCTGAAGATTTAAGTTCACCATCGATGCGTTATATTGGTTTTAATATTAACCTAACTTTTTAAAAATTACATGACAAATATGAACATGAAAAGATTATTGACGTATATCGCCCTTGGTACTTTGGTGATGTCGACAAGTTGTTCCAAGTTTGATGAGATCAATACCAATCCGGAGACACCATCGGTTGTTAAACCTTCCATGTTGGCTACTCGTATAATTTTAAATTTGGCACGCCAATCCTCAACAAAAGGTTTTATGCAACCTTATATGCTCACCAAAGAGATTGCTTGGACAGAATTAACAGAGGGATATCAATACAATAGCCTGGGCGAATGGGATATTTCGATGACCTCGATCAATGATGCTCATTTTATGGGAGACTTCGCAACAAGCGAAAAACTTAAGAATTCTTATAACGGTTTGATGTATTTTGCCCGTGCCATGAAGTTTTATGAGGGAACGATGAGTGTTGGCGATATTCCTTATAAAGATGCATTAAAAGGGGAGACGGATAAAGTTTATTTCCCTAAGTATGATACTCAAAAGGATGTTTTCTTGGGTATTTTGAATGAATTGGAGCTTGCTGATAAGCTGTTTTCGGACGGTGAAAAATTTGATGGTGACCCATTGTTTGCTGGAGATGTTACGAAATGGCGCAAATTGGTAAATAGCTTTGCATTGAATGTTCTTATTCAATTAAGCAAAAAAGAAAGTGATGCCGATCTGAAGATAAAGGAACGTTTTAAATCAATCTTGACCAGTAAACCGATTTTTGGTAGTAATGCAGATAATTTTCAGGTCGTTCATGAGGACAAAGCCAGTCAAACCTATCCTTTTTATAAGATTAGTAATAGCTTTGTTATTTATCCTATTGTTTCGACTGAGATTATAGACCGATTGAAACAATATCAAGATAGACGATTATTTTATTATGCGAATCCTTCCGCCTTCCAAATCGCAAACGGCAAACAGTCTAATGATTTCAGTGCGTACGTAGGCACAGATGCTTCTCTATCCTTTAGTGAAATTGCTGAGTTAAAAAAGAAAAATGACTATTCTAAATTGAATGATCGTTATACTGAACTAGTTAGTGGTGAACCTACACAACAATACAGTTATGCTCATCTATGTTTTGTGATAGCAGAAGCTGCAGCACGCGGTTGGGTTGCAGAATCGTCTGTTAATTGGTATAAGAAAGGTATTGAAGCCGCAATGAAATTTGTAGCAGATAATACGCCGAATACAGCTCAGTACACTCATAATATGCCATTGGATGCCAACTATATCAGTGCAGCAGTAACAACTTATGGAAATCAATTCCCTGTCTTACTCGAAGCACAACTGGAAGCTATTATGACACAAAAATATCTAGCTAGCTACCTGCAGGGTCGTATGACTCCATATTATGATTATAGAAGAACGGGCTATCCCAAATGGAAGATCAATCCAACATCAAGTTTGAATTCAGTCGCACCGGATAATATACCGATGCGGTGGCGTTACCCATCGTTAGAGTACAATTATAATTCTGCAAATTTAGACGAAGCTATGCAGCGCCAATATAAAGGTAATGACGAGATCAACCAATTGATGTGGCTTTTGAAATAAGCCATTCGAAAAAACAATCCCCGCAAATGAGATCAATCGTTTGCGGGGATTGTTTGTTAAAAACGTTACATAAAAAACGGTGGCGAATGGATATATTCGCTGTAGACCATTGAATTTATAAGAGAGACAACAAATTTTTTATGGATAGCAGAAGAGATTTTATCAAGAAGGCTTCGTTGTTAGCCGGTGTTTTTGGTTTACAAAGTGCCATGCCTGATGCCATACAGCGTGCTTTGGCAATTGAACCGATCACAGGGAGTACCTTTTTGGATGCCGAGCATATTGTATTATTAATGCAAGAGAATCGTTCTTTTGACCACAGTTTTGGAACGCTTCGCGGCGTTCGGGGATTCGGTGATCCACAGGCGATTAAATTGCCTAGTGGCAATCCGGTGTGGTTGCAGTCATCGGCTGCAGGTAAGACCTATTCACCATTCAGGTTGGATATCAAAAATTCGAATGCTGCGTGGACCGGAAATTTACCACATTCCTGGGAAAACCAGATGGCTGCCCGTAATCAAGGCAAACACGATAACTGGATCGAAGCAAAACGGCCAGGAGGAAAGGTTCTGAAGGATATTCCGCTAACAATGGGTTATTATACACGGGAGGATATCCCTTTTTATTATGCATTGGCCGATGCCTTTACAATCTGTGACCAGCACTTCTGTTCGTCTATTACAGGTACGACAACCAATAGGCATTTCTTCTGGACGGGAACCTGTGTGCCACAAAAAGGGGCAAAACCATTGGTGCGGAATTCTGATATCTATTTTAACCGCTGGGCACACTGGAAGACTTTTCCTGAACGCTTGGAAGAAGCTGGGATTTCCTGGAAAGTCTATCAAAATGAAGTCAGCATAGAAAGTGGCTTAGATGGTGAGGATCTGCTGGGTAATTTTACGGACAATAATTTGGAGTGGTTTGCGCAGTATCATATTGAATTCAAGAAAAGCCATCTTGATTTTATGCACAAGCGTGTTGCAGAATTGCCAGCAGAGATCCAGAGCCTTGAAAAAGCATTAGCGGATAATAGTACCGAAAGCGTACAAAAAACACAGAATAAGCTTAAGCAGAAACAGGAGCAACTGAACAGCTATAAAAAACATTTGGCCCGCCTTACAGATCATGCTTTCCAGCAACTTCCTAAGGAGCAGCGTGCTTTGCATGAACGAGCATTTCAGACCAATGAGGGGGATCCTTTCTATCGGGAGACAAGTGTGGTCACACATGAGGGTAAGCAGATTACTGTTCCCAAGGGGGATGTTCTTCATCAGTTTAGGCATGATGTGAAATCTGGTAAATTGCCTGCAGTATCGTGGCTCGTTGCACCACAGAGCTTTTCGGACCATCCGAGTGCCCCTATGTACGGTGCCTGGTATGTATCGGAGCTATTGAATATTCTGACGGAGAATCCAGAAATCTGGAAGAAGACCATCTTTATTCTAAATTATGATGAGAATGACGGGTATTTCGACCATATTCCACCTTTTGTTGCACCTAATCCAGCGGACCACCGTTCTGGAAAAACTTCTTCGGAATTAGATTATAGTGGCGAATATGTGAGTTTAGCCCAGGAGCTTGCCGATGGTGAGGAAAAAGGTAATGCGACGGAAGGTCCTGTTGGGCTTGGTTACCGCGTACCGCTGATTGTGGCTTCGCCTTGGTCAAAAGGAGGTTGGGTGAACTCCGAGATTTTTGATATTACGTCGACCATTCAGTTTATGGAGCATTTCTTTGAGAAAAAGTTGGGCAAACATGTGAAAGAAGAGAATATCAGTTCATGGCGCCGGGCTATTACGGGCGATTTGACATCGATATTTCGGAAAGCCGAAGGACCACATGCTGTTGAATTACCTTTTCTTGATCGGAATCAGCAGATCTATGCTATTGATCAGGCGAAATCGAAACCACTACCCAATAATTTTCATGTCTGGTCGAAGGAGGATGCAGCAGGCTTGCGGTCTAAAGGCCATTCCACATTACTGGCAAGACAGGAAAAGGGACAGAAGAACTCGAGTGCGTTATCGTATGAGCTTTATGTTAATGAGTCTTTTGCTAAAGATCGAAATCAAGTTCATGTGAAAATGGAAGCGGGTAATAAAGTGTTCGGAAGTAAATCGTTAAGTAGCCCATTTAATGTCTATAGTGGTCCGAGCTATAAAGAGGGGGTGAAATTTTGGCCTTTTGCAGTTGCCGCAGGGCAGGAACTTAGCTTTGACTGGGACTTGGCTGACTTTAAAGATGGTTATTACGATTTGACCGTATATGGTCCGAATGGATTTATGCGTGGATTTAAAGGACATGAGGAACCATTGACTGTTCGTGCAACTTATGAAATCGGGAAGAAAGGGCAGTTAACGGGTAATCTAGTGTTGGAAGTTCATAATCATGGCAAAAAATCACGCCATGTACATGTGGAAGACAACGCTTATAGTGCCTGGAAGAAATCTAATGTACTTGCTGCAGGGAAATCAATCAAGTGGATTGTGGAATCCCGTAAAATCCATGGGTGGTATGATGTGAGTTTGCATGTGGAGGGAACCAAATTTGTGCGTCAGTTTGCGGGCCGCGTGGAAACGGGCAACCATTCGAAGACGGATCCACAATTGGGATAATAAGCTAAACAGATTGATAAGTGGTAGCTGTTGGTGTTACGTTTATATATGATCCTAGTTCAAGTTGAACTAGGATCTTTTTTTGTTTGTGTTGGTTGATTTTTTATTTTTTTATCCATTCTTCAATCAAGGCTTTGAGCTTCGGATCACTAGGTCTTGGGCTATCTGCGGTGATCAGATTTCCCGACTTGTCTATCAGAATGTATCTTGGAATAGCGTTCACTTTGTAAGCATTCGATAGTTCATTGTCTGAACCCGCATGAAGCTGGATTCCCTTTAGATTTTTCTCTTTGACGTAAGCCTCCCATTTAGGTTTATCTTGATCTACAGACACTCCCACAAATGCAATTGGCTTACCTTTAAATTCTTCGTTTAGTTTTTCCCAGTGTGGCTCTTCGGCACGACATGGGCCACACCAAGTTGCCCACATGTCGATTAACACAACTTTTCCCTTTAGGTCTGCCAGATTAACTTTTTTGCCGGTAATATCCGGATAACTAAATTGAAATGCAGGTACGCCTGTTTTTGTTTCCACTAGCTTGGCTTCAACGTTTTTGGCACGTTCGATCTGCTCCGGCAAAGTAAAATATTTTTTATACGTATTGTTCATTTCCTGAAAATCACCATAAGAGCGGGCGCCTTCCAGACGTTGCAATACATATTGGCCTTTAAGGATATCGGGACCTATAGCGGCAACCTGTTGATCAAATGTCGGTTTGGTTGCTAAATCTAGTTTCCGATAAATCATATTACTCATAAAGCGATCTCCATAAGGAAATTTAAGTAGTTCAGTTGTCAAATAACGATCAGCATTAAACTGTGTGTAATAGTCGCTCATTTCTTCCTTACTCGGGTGCGCTGTGCGTGGCATGTACAGGTAGGAAATGGTATAATAAGCAAAATCGTAGTCTACTAGTTCGGGAAAAAATCTGTCGAAGTTCGCGTTTCCAGTTTTGACCGATTTTTTGATGCCGTCTAGTTTCCCTTTAAATTGTTCTACTTCGGGAAAGAAATCGACATAGGTACTCATTCCGCCAGGTGTTGTTCCTTTGTCGTGGAAACTTTTTGACTGTTTGTCCCATGCATATAACGTTTCATTTTCGGGACTATTTTTCCCTACGAGCTCATAATCACCTTGCGTCAATTTTAAATTTAGATCTTCATTGCCTTTGAAATAAAAGCGAAACAGTCCTTGTTGATTTTGTGCAGTTCCACTACCGATAGAATACAAGCCTTCATATTCTGGTGTGAAACGGAATCCAAATCGACCAGCAGCATCGGGAACCGCTGTTGCAATTTCTTTTAATCGTCCATTGAGGACTTTAAATAATCCAACGCGTTTTACTTTAATGGGATCTGTGGTTCCAGTAATATTGCTTGGTTGTTGTGCCAGCACAGCAAAAACTGAAATGAATGCAGTGAATAATAAAATGGTTTTTCTAATCATGATTTTGTTGGTTTAACTGAGATTAAATGGAATAATTTTTTTGACGTCTTTGGCTTGGAATAGAGTTGAATTCTTCTTGTCTATCGCATCTTTCAATGCAATAAATACTTTTTTATGCATGGAAAGATAGGGTGCTGACAGGTCTGCTTTTAACAGCTCATGAATTGATTTTGCTGCGAGTTTAAAGTCTTGTAGATAATAATACAATAGCGTCAAACGATAGTTATCTACCACATCTAACTGCTGTTTTTTTTGCTGTTGTTGATATTCAGCCAATATTTTTTTTAATATTTCAGTGTCCTTTGCCTGGTCGATAATAACCTGCCCTAATGCGTTGCTTCTAAGGTCCCAAGTATTGTAAATTTTGTGTTGATTGATCAGTGTCAAATAGGTATCGGCATCTTTAGAACTCGTGTAATAATTTGTAATAAATCCAGGCAAAAAGACATCCCATAGTTTGTCATTGAAAGTTGGGCGGATATAGGTTAACATGCTGTTTAGGCTGTCCAATTGTTGCGCCGAACCATATTGTTTACTTTTCTTCGTGGCTATTGCCGAAATCTTATTGCGGAGTAGATTTCCACCATACATTTTAATCAGTTTGGGTAAGTTATCATAGGTCCAACTGTTATATTTTGGGAATCCGGTAACGCTATTGGCTAAGAATGCCGTTTCATTGAACAGGTCTTTTTGCTCATTCAGATAGTCTTGTAATTCGGCAAAATTGTGCTTTTCACCCGTCTTAATGAAGCGTTCGCTATAAGCCGCTGGATAGTCATTATCTAGGCTGTTGTTAAATGCTAGATTTAAATTGGATGTGTTGCGTTGTACGGCCTCTTTCAGTAAAGGAACAAATCTATCTACACCAAAGAATCCTGATTCTGTTAATATGGTTTGACCATCTGGGTTTACAATAATATATGTAGGGAAGCCGGGTGCTCCATATTTGCGAGCTAGTTTTTTGCCATCCATTTCCTTCATCACATCTGTTTTGTAGAGGATGTAATTGGCTTGAAGTTCTTTGGTAACCGTTGGATCGGGAAACACTTGTTTGTCCATTTCAGCACAAGGCATACATCCGACAAAGTAGAGATCAATAAGAATTAGTTTATTTTCCTTTTTTGCCTGGACTTGACATTCGGCGTAAGTTCCCTGAAATACTGTTTCTTGTGCACTTAGAAGTGGAGGGTGCATGAGCAGTGCACAGCTGGCTGTGAAGATATAAAATAGGGTTCTTTCCATTTAATTTGGTTTTAAGAATTTGGATTTATAGACTTTTTCTATGATTATATTGTGATGGTTTTATTAGGAGCCATAGTAATTACAATGGGCTGTTCTTTTGCTTTTGCCTTTATTTCTTCTATCAATATTGCTTTTGCCTTGAGTTGATCTACCGTATAGCTATCTATACCCTGAATCAATGTTCCTGCTTTTAACCCTCCAGAGTCTTCTGAAGCACCTATAGTTCCTAAGGCGTTTAGTTGACCCATATTATCCCATCCAAACTGATAGTTTTTTACTAAAAAGTCTTGGGGATAGGTATGCAACTTATTTGGAGAGAAGTGGATCTCACTTTCTGCCAGATTGATTGTCATATTATACCTACTGAGTAGGCGGACGCCGATAGAACCATCGAAACCAGGTTGCCATTGTTCATTCCCGGCGCTACCTCCCATCAATGTGAGGGGTAGCCCTTGGATAGCAGGGAGAGGCGAAATGGCAAATTGATAACTTTTACCAGAGAAGGTTGGCGAAGAAACTCCCATACTGACAGTTGCTGCCTGAGCTTCTGGCTTAAATCCACTAACGAGTAATCTGTTTTGGCGCACAAAGGGCCGGAAGCAGATGAGGTCATAAGATGCACCTGTATCGAACACAAAATGTCCCGTGTAGCTTTTACCTTGGATGACTTCAAGTTGCCCAGGAAGAATCATCACACCTGCGGGCATTGTAATTGGAACGATTGTTCCTTTGTCTTTATATTGGAAGTCACCAAAATCATAAAGTGAAATTAAGTTTTTGTCATAATCGATATGGGTAATAAACCGACGGATTAATGTATTTCCTATGATACCATCACCTTCTCTATCCATTTCAGGGAATATGGCAATGCCCTGTCCACTCAATTTTAAGGTATCTAACAGAATACTGTTGTTGTCGGATACCTGAATTTTGGTGTTTCCGCCAACGACAGAAGCATTGTTCTCCCGGGTAACTTTTAAACCGATCGTATTGGCTAGTTGTTGACTGACCGCCATGCCGTCGGCTCTTGTGTCGAACAATAACCGCAGTGGTTTTTCGTAGCCATTGATTTTGACTTGGAGATAGATTGAGCCATTTTTGTTTTCGAAGGGGATAGTTGCACGTAATATAGCTTTCTCTTTACGTTGCATACCATAGAGTTGGTCAAATAAGGATAGGTGTACCAACTTGTTTGATCTATCGAGTAAAGCTTCAGCATAATTTTGCTTATTGTCCTTCGATGTAAGCGCTAATTGCAAGAGGGTTCCCCTGTTCGTTTTCTTTTCTGTCTTGGTCTCGATTTTTGAAACTTGATAATTTTTGATAATCTGGTTTAAACGAAACTTGGCACCGGCATCGGTGTGTCCCGCTATGGAGAAGTTTGGGGCTAATTGTGTCGAAATATTAGATGTATCTTTGTGAATAAAACAGGTAAGTAATTTTGCTGGTAACTGAGTCGTGGTCTGCGCCTGTAATAGGGCTGTAGAGAGTACAAAAGATAGCAAAGTCCCTGTTTTGAAAATCTGTTTGAAAAGCATAATTTATAAGTAATGATTATTATTGTAGTTCTTGCTTAGCTGATTGTCATAAAGCCAAGTAGCCTTAAGTTTGTAGTCTTGATAATACCAATATATATACGCAATTTATATCGTAGTACTATCCTTTAGGATTTCATACCTAGAGGATAGCACGAGATACAATATCAATATTGTTTGCTAGTCTTCGAAATGTTCTTAGCGTTCTCTATAGGTTAAACTTTTGATCCGACCAAACCCTGTGTAGGATTGATCCAAGACAATATTGGCATTTAACCCCGGGACGGTATAAATATTTAAGCTCCCTTCGGTCCCGTCTGTTTTTTTAGAATCATAAAACCCTACCATGAGTTTATTTCCACTTGTATATTTTGTGGAATTCTTGAATTCATAGAAATTCAGATAGCTTACTTTTTTATCTCCTAGATCAATCATCAATTTGGATGTTTTATAAGTCATATCATATTCATAAATTCTACCTCCAGTACTGTAAAACAGGTAGCCAAATTCGGGATTGAATGCAAAGAATTCCGCCTTATCGATTTCTGTGCCGGTGATTTCATTATAATAAGTCTGAGCCGTGCTGACCGCGTTGAACCTTGCAAGGTATTTTTTTGAACCATTAGGCTCTTTTAGGATAGCGAAGATCTCACCACCATTGTATGCCATCCAGCGCATGTATATCATATCTAGTCCTGTTTTAAAACTGAATAACTTGAGATCTTTGTCTGGATCGATAAGCGTGGTACAAGTTGAAGCAGTAGATACATGGCGCACAAATCTTCTATTGGTTTTATCATACAATATAATGGGGTTGGAGATGTCCCTATGCCATCCACCTATGAAAGGGGCTACCTCAAATCCTTTTTCTTCCGAAGTGACGTAGTTGATTGGAGCGGAGTAGAATGTGTTCAATGCGCGCTCGTAAAAGTAAGCATTTCCGCCACCTATTAAATAGGATGCTCCAGAGCCTCTTTGCTGGATTACATCAGCATAAAATCCAGCTGGAATTGCGCCAATTATTTCATAATTGAGTCCCATGGTATTCGTCCATTTAAAGGTGTTGGGGTCCACTTTTGTTGTACCGTTATCTGTGCCAAAATATAAACCATAGCTGATCTTGTCAGGTCCGAGTAGTAACCCTGTTGCGTATGTATAAGTCATGACAGGTTTGCCTGTTAATGTAAGCTCCGATCCCGTATAAGCTAAAATATCGTTATAAACATCAAAGTTGTTTGATGCATTTAACACGAGCATATCTACTCTGGCCTTTCCATTGGCTTCGTTCATCATTACCCAGCCTTCATTGATTTCGTTGACGACTTTTAGTTTGAAAGGACGTGTATATTTTATTCCAGTCTGTTTTTCTGTTACAGAAAAATAAGCTTGATAGTTTCCTGCAGTGAGATTTATTTTAATATTCAGATTTTTTTCTTCACTTAATGAGAATATTGCCGAGCCTCCGAGGCCGTTGGAACCAATATAAGTCCACTGGTACTGATAATTTTCTTCAACAAATTTGCTGTCTTGTGTGAATTGGATTTTTGGAGTCAATTGAAGATCTTTACCGACAAGAGCAGTGACTTCGTTGGGTAGTTCTGCAATCGTATCCAATTCATTTATTTGTGAATAATTATAATTTCCAAGATCTTTTTTACAGCCCCCCAAGAATATACATGCCATCAAGAAGCTAATAATTGAATATGAGATATTTCTTTTCATTTTTTTCATTTTAAGTTTATAGGCTATTGCGCGGAGCTTCCCATATTCATCGGTTGGCCGTCTTCGTCTAAAATGAGGTTGCCAGCTGCTTTCTGCTCATTCAGATACCGTTGCATAAATTTGCCATAGGCCATTGTTTCGGCAATTGAAATATTGGTATCCATATATTGCGGGTCGACATTAAGGACTTCAACCATTAAGTTGAGCTTTGTGCGGGAAAATGTTCCGAGATAGAAGTCCAACCAACGGGCTGGCTTTTTTATTATATCATTGATAAACCATCGATAATTGATAAAATTCAGCTTCTGACCCGTAGTCTGGTTCGTAATTTTATACAGCATATCGGCCGAAAAATTTTCATTTTCGAGTAGGTCGAAGCTGAGCAGAAAATTTTGGTCTTTCATGTCTGGTGTTCTTAGAAACCTGAGCCATATAGTATCCCGAAGCTGATTCTTTTTGATCGAAAAATCTTTGGTGATAAATTCATAATGCTTGCCCTCGATTGCAGTAGATGATGAATTTGGAACTATTTTATAGGGACGATCGTTATCTACCGCGTTTCCTATTGTAGCAATGACCATATGCACAAGAGAATCAACTGTTGTTCCTTTCGTCAGGCTGAAGGAGATAACCGTAGAATCCTTAAGGACTTCTGAAGAATAGGCGAGGGGCCGGGCCGTTTCATTAAAATAGATAGTTGGTCTTCCTTCATACTTGTGAAGCTCTTTCTCACATGAAAGGAGACAAGTCATAGCTGCGCAAGCTAATAATAAGTAATATATATTTTTCATGTGCGAAGTTTTATTGTCTATAAATAGATTCCGAGTCTGGAAGGGGAACGTTATAATTTATCGTCACGTTACCACTTGTTGCTGAGCCATTGGCTACAGAGGTTACGTTTCTGCGCTTGTAGTAATAAAAAAGCTGCCCTTCCCCGAATAAATCCTTTTGATACTCTTTTTGTAGCTCGGTCGAAATGTTTACCGTTGCTGACAATGGTAGTAAGCCCCGGTTAGCACGTACTATATTGAGCCACGCTATCCCGTCAGCACTATTGGGCTCGCATTCTGCTGCGATGTAATAAATTTCACTTATTTTGAGCAAAGGAATGCTGAACCGGAAAGTTTTGGTCTTATCGACGACATCCACATATTTAAGAAAAGTTTTATAAGGTTTGGATCCATTGGAGGGCATCTGCCAGTTTAAATTGTACCGATAATCATTTTCATTATTTTCGTATACGGTAGCTAGACGACTGGGCGTCGGGGCCAATATTTGCTTCTCACCAACGGATGGATCGAACCAGGTTAGGTAACGAGTGTATAGTTGGGAGTTCATCACGCCAAATATCATTTCTGACGAAAATATGCGATCGGGATTTTGTTTTTCAACCAAAGCATTCGTAGAAGTTGTCCAAGGAAACTTGTCATTTACAGCTATCACTTCTTTGGCCATAGCTAAAGCATTGGTTTTGTCACCACGATAGAGGTAAACGCGTGCTTTGAGGCCTTTTACAGCATAATAATTAAGTCGGTAATTTCTGTTATTGCTTAGAAAGTCGACTAGATCTTCTGGTTTGGCGGTATTCACACCGGTCGTTATGATGGGGTCGTTTTGCAGTAAAGTTTCGGCGATGTTTAAATCAACCATTATATTGTCCATAAACTCATTGGCCGGTAATAAAAGGTTTACTTCGGTTTTACTGTTTTTATAATATGGCAAACTCTGTTTTGTAGAATCTATGGTTGAATAGCGAGGACCATATAGACGTAATAGATCGAAATGTAGGAATGCACGCATGGCTATTGCTTCGCCTCTATAGCCATTTTCTGTGGATTGGTCCAAAACGCCTTTGTATTTATCGAGATTTTCTAAAAAGACATTAATATTAAGGATGGTCGCATAAGCATTCGCCCAGATATCCTCCATACGATCTACCGTTGGTTTATCTTTATAGGCGTAAGTTGATGTCTTATATTGAGTGTGTTCCGAACTGATATTGTAGCGCTGACCAAGGATTTCGATTGTAGAAAGTGTCAGATTATCTCCATATAACTGGCTTGCTGCAAGATCCAAATAGATGCCATTGAGCACGGACCTGACTCCATTTTGGGTGCTGTATAACTGGGATTCTGAGACCTTGTCTTCCGGCTGAACATCCAGGAATTTTTTACAGGAGAAAAAAGTGACAGTTATCAGCAGAATTAGGAGTATTTTAATAGTACGTTTCATAAGTCAATAATTAAAATGATGCTCTGAAAGAGAAGGCGAATGTTCTAGCGTAAGGGTAGGATATACCACGCTCTCTTCTGACGGTAGAGAAATATAGAAAGTCATTTGCTATTAGGTTGACGGACAAGGTCTTCAACTTCATGCTCTGAAGCCAAGGGCTTTTATCAAAGAGATAGCCTATGTTTAAGGTTTCACTGCTTAGCGTATTTAGCGATTGGACAAATCGTGATGATATCGGTGTCGTTGCCGTTTGGGAGATCGCTTTAAATTGTGCGATATCCCCTGGGTTTTGCCATCGGTCGTATAATGCACGTTTGTCTTGGTTGTTTACAATGTTGGTGAAGTTAATATTTTCTACTTTGTCAAATAGTGCGGTATTGAAGATGTCGCCACCTAATCTATAGCGTAAGCCTATTCCGAAAGTAAATCCTTTGATTCGGAGGTTTGTAGAAATTACCCCTTCCACTTTAGGAGCTGTATTTCCGACATTGGCTACATCAGCGGCGCTATAATCAAATGTATATTGTCCATCTTTAGTCAAGAAAACTTCCTTTCCGGTGGTTGGATCAATTCCCAGAGACTTGGTCGCCCAAATGGCCTCAGCACTATTTCCATCTATATATCTGATTAAGGATTTGGATGTTTCCTGCTGCTTGTTGAGGGTTCTCAGAATGTCACCAAATCCACCGTATTGGCTTTTGTAACTTGCGGCTGTAAGGCCAATATTCCACGTGATACCTTGTTCGAGTTTATAGATCGGATATATTGTAAGCTTAGTCTCTAATCCTTTATAGGTCAGGTTACCAATGTTATAAGGGTATGAAAATACGCCTGTTGATGATGGCAAGTCTACCGGAACGATTAATGGGTCTGTTTTTTTATTGTACGCATTGATATAACCTGTAAAACGATTATTGAATAGGCTGAAATCTAAAGATGTACTGATTTGTTGTGTCTTCTGGGGCTCTAGATTGGGATTGCCCAGCATATTAAGTGTTACGCCCTGGCCGAATTGATTGTAATTTGTACTGATATAATTGTACAGCGAAATAGAGCTGATATTAGCAAAATTCTGATTGCCTGTGATACCTATATTTCCGGTTAGTCGTAATGAGTTTATCCATGAAATTTTTTTTGCAAAGGCTTCTTTATGGATATTCCAGCCTAGACCGACGGCATAATAGGGAGAGAATTGCTTATTACTTCCATAAGCCGTTGAACCATCCAATCTGTATACAACATCAAGTAGGTAACGGTTATCATAAGAATAATTTGCACTTAATGTTGTATTAACCGTACGGTATGTACTACTAGATGCTAGTGGGGCACCGTCTAATAAATAACTATAGGCAAAACGTGGGTTTCCCACGTTTCCTTCGGGAAATCCTTCAGCAACAGATTGATAGGCATTATTTTTGTTTTCCGCGATTGTATTGCGCCAGTTGGCGTTTAATTGATGCTTCTGTGCGAATGTTTTATAAAAGGTCAACATAAAGTTTCCTTGATAGGAAAAATTGTTATTTCGGCTGTCGGTGTATCTCCCTTTCCGTAAAGTTGGTGTATCAAAAAAATCGCTCATCTCGGGTGACTTATATGTTTTACCTTCTGTTGTTCCCTTGGTGATTTGTAGCGCTGCATTGGCTCTTAGATAACCCGTAATGTCATAGTTGGCATTGAAGTTATTTTGTACCTCTAGGTTTTTGGATTTATTATATTGTGGCAGCATGGCGTCATATAATGGATTGGCAATATAGAAGTCGACAGAGGAGTTTGATTTACGGCTGATTTCCAAATATGGAGTATCCCAATTTTTTTCATAATAAGGATTTGTATTTACCCAGGTGGAAAATGAACCATATTGAGATTCGGTTGTTTTGTTGCCCCTGATATAGGTGATATTGTTAATATTTACCTTGTTTTTTCGATACGTTAGGTTGATACTACCACTATAGCTATCCCTTCCTGATCCAATCATGGCTCCTTTTCCCGCCCGATAGTTTAAGCCCAGGTTGTAGATAAAAGTCTCATCTCCACCAGCGGCATTGATCGAGTTATTGGTCGAGAAACCATTTTGTAGCGGTTCACTTAACCAGTAACTATCAACTCCCTTTTTTACGAATGAAAGGTGTTGATTGTATAGGCTATCGAGGTAGACTTGTTGCGTGGGACTTGATGATGAGTTGTAACGCCCAGAGAGTCTTTCAAATTCCAATTTTTCGGTCGCATTCATCATATTGTAAGCGGACAAATCGGGCATTTCGAATCTAAAGTCTTGGGTGTATGTAAACTGCAGCTCACCAGGCTTGGGTTTTACCGTCTCTATAACAACAACACCGTTAGACGCTTGTGAACCATATAACGCTGTTGAAGCTGCATCTTTAAGGATCGTTACCGATGCGACGCGATTCATATCAAGATCAACAATAGTCTGTATTGTTGTTGGAAACCCATCCAATACAAATAACGGCTGATTGGGATCCGCCCCAAACTGGTCTGTCAGCGTGGAACTGGGAATACTGCTCTTGCCACGTACTTCAATCACTGGCATGACATTGGGGTTGGAGCCGGCTAGATTATTTTCTAACTGTAAAAAGGAGGGATCCAATGTCTTCAAACTTTGGATAATATTATTGTTGCTGACCGCCTTTAATTCAGTTCCGGAGAATTTTGTTGTTGTGCCGGTAAAGCTATCTTTATTTCTGTTGATTCCCGTACCTGTAACAACGACCTCTTCAATCGTATTGTCTTTTTTGCTTAATTTGATAAGCATTCCATTGACAGACAGACTCGCTTTAACTTCCTGATTTTCGTAGCCAATAAATGAGATTACGAGTGTTTCATTCAATACTGTTATTGGTAGACTAAATACACCCTCAGCATTTGTTTTTACGGATTTTCTTAAGTCACTTTTTTGACGTATAGATGCTCCTTCCACAGGTTTTCCTTGGTCATCTACAACTTTTCCCCTGACACCTTGTTGAATACCGATATTGATTTTCATCTCTTGAGATAAACTTGTCGAGGTATGATAAGGCATTGTTGTAGCTGTCTTTTTGACAACTACAGTCTTGTCAAAAAAGTCATAGGATAGATTTGCCTTGCCAAGGATGACATTTAATACCTGTCTGAGCGGTATTTCTTTTATGTCAGCAGACAGATCGATGATCTGATTGATTTCATTCTTTTTGTAAAAGAATGTAAATCCACTTTGTTTTTCAATTTTTTTCAAAATAGCATCAAGACTGGCTTTCTGCTTTTTGAGGGTGATCTGTTGGGCATAAGTATGTGCATTTACCTGCGACAGACCTAAACCGATTATTAGGGTGATTAGGTTGATCCTCATAAGAGATCTAGATAATGGGCGCACAAAAAGAGGCTTGTATTTTTCATAGTTATCCCATAGGTTGGACACAGCATTTGGGTCCAAAGGGGGCGAATGAAAATCTTTCTCCTTCCTGATGAGCGGAGTTAGGGTAAATTTCATTAAATTCGTTTGGTTTTAACGTGTTAATAATTTAGAAGTTAGACGATGCTTTAATACCAACAAGCTGGACGGGTTCTGCTCCAACAGAATCCGTCTTTTATTGATATTAAGGATCTAGGTCAAGGGGGTAATTTCTCGCAGTTCATAATTTTAACAATTTTGGTTATGTAATGATTAAGTTGATTCTATTGTCTTTGTCTATAACAGCCTTTGTTCTTAGATCAGCATAGTTTAATAACTCGATTAGTCTGTCGAGGCTGAGATTTCGAGGGATTTTACCTGTATATTGTTCTTTATTATTGTCGGCCTTATAGGTGATCGTAATATTATACCAACGGGCAATTTGTTGTAGCACTTCCGCCGTGTTATTGCCGTCAAAATAAAACTGACCGTTTTTCCAGCTTAAAACCTCATCTATATTTATCTTGTGCATGCTAAACTCTCCATTTTGCCATACTGCTTGTTCATTGGGTTTTAATCTGATACTGGATTTTGGATTGTGTTCTAGGGATACTAACACGGATCCCGCCTCTAGGCTTGTCTGCGTTTTGCCATTTTCGGCGTAAGCATTGACATTGAACTGAGTGCCTAGGACTTCAATACGTTGACTTTTTGTTTTAACTATAAATTTGCTTTTATTGCTGGTCTTGCGCACATGGAAATATGCTTCACCCTCCAATTCTACTTCTCTATCTCCATCATCAAAAGATGCGGGATACGTGATCTTCGAATCCGCATTTAGCGTGACCAATGTGCCATCAGCGAGCATCAAATCATAAGTTGTTCCTTTTGGCGTATGCATACTATTTTTTTGGACAGTTGGCTTGTTGTTGCTGGCGTTCAAATAACTCACTTTTCCCAAAGAATCCTTTTGGAGAATTATTTCTCCGATCTGAACACGTTGATTCAAGGGTAATTGATCAAGATCGATTTGTTTTCCATCGGCCAACGTAATGATCGCGTTCTTCCCGGCTGAAGAGATAGAGGATAATAATTTTTCGGAAGCGATACGTTCTGTTTTAGGCCAGTATTTATAGGTGCAAAAGCTGATAAGCAGTATCGCAGCGGCAGTACTGCTGTAACGTAAATATTTTATTGTGCCTGATTTTTTTTCTCGGGTTGCAATTTTATTTAATAAACGTTCTTTTGCTTTCGTTTGGATAAGAGAAAAATGTTCCTTTGGGATTTTGTTCGTTGATTGGTGGTCAAACCAATCAAAAAGCTGCTTACGCTCCTCAATATTTTCAGATCGGCTCAAAAAATGGGTAATCAGTCTGTATATTTCTTTCACTTGCTTCATAAATTACCGCTTTATACGGGTCAGTTATTATACAAGTGATCGAAATGAAGTGTAACCTCTACTCGATTTTGTGTTTTTTTTAAAAAAAATATCAAATTGAGACAAAAAAGTGCCTGACGACCTTATTTTTGAGTGTTCGCCAGCTAATGGGTTGTCCCAGACAGGGGAAATGCAATTTTAAAAGAAGAGAACAAAATGGAAAAGTTCGTTGGTGACGGTACGCAAATGACGAATCGCCTTGTTGATATGCTTTTCAACTGTGGATTCGCTTATACCCAAATTTCGGGCAATTTCCTTGTTGCTTAGATAATAATCACGGCTCAATTTAAAAACCTCACGGCATTTTTCAGGGAGGTTTTCAACTTCTTTGGCCACAATGTCGATAATGTAACGATAGTAGAGCCGGTCTTCAATCGGAGCGCTCTGGTCTTCAAATTCGATTTCCTCAAAATTCTGATCAATCTTTCGTTTCATTTCCTTACGATAATGTGCGAGGATCAGATATCGGCAGGAGCTAAATAAATAGGCGGGGAGAGACTCTATTTTTTCTATCATTTCTCGATTTTTCCATACGGACATAAAAAGGTCATGTAGTATATCTTCAGCGACTTCACTGCTCGCAACCTTTTTTGCAATAAAGGCGATTAAATCAGGGGTAAAGAGATCGTACAGCACCGTAAAGGCTCTATGATCCCCTTGACGAATAAGGGGAAGCAAAGCATGGTATTGGTATGATATGCTGTTTTTCATAAGGAGTTAGCTGCCAGTAAATTTAGGAAAAAAAATGTTTAGGGAAGAGTCTTTTTTGCGGATTTGGAATGGTTTCCTTTCCAATCTACCTAAACTAGATCTTGGCGTCCTTATCTTCATGAAATTCCCAGTATAGATACTGATGCTGTTTTTGTTGCTTGTTTTTACCTGGCAGCATTGGTACAAATGAATTCATTGACCAACATTTTCAAGCCTAAAAGACAGGGAAATAAGATGCAATATTCAAGCATAAAATGTGTTTTTTGGAGCTATAGTGTCGCATTTACACTATAACGTTTTCGACATTTGGTCAATCGATTGCGTTAAGAAACTGTTAAGCCGGATTGGATTCAAAGCTGTAATATTACACTCATAACGAACACGGGCCAATAAAAAAACCTGTCTAATTGATTAATAACCAAGATATGCTGGATTATTCTGGCATTTAACCTTTTGAGTACTGTTTATGAAAAGAAATGTAAGCTATTGTACGTTATTTTTTCTGCTGAGTTTAGGTTGTTTACCTGAGTTGGAAGCTGCTACCCCTTCGATATCTAATCGTGGTACGGGCTCCTTGGGGTTACAGCTCAGATTGCGGGCAGATACTGTATCCAAAGATTCGATTATTTATTACTCTTCGGATCCTACCAAACCTTATCTAGGAGTAGATACAGTCAATATTGCTGCTGTGAAGAAGCGACCCTATCTCACGATACAACAGATGCTGAAAGGGACCAGTGCAGGAGTGTATATTCAGGAACCTTCGGGAGAGCCGGGAACAATCAAACAAAATGTATTGGTGCGTGGTTTAGCCCGCCCAATTGTTGATATTGCAGATGTCAATAAAAGCAAGCCTCTGATCGTTATGAATGGGATTCCTCTAATTGACGATCAGACATTGAGCTATGCTATTCAGAATTATAGCCTCCAACCGATCGGTGCTGCAGCGAATATCAACAGTATTTTTAATCTGGATAATATTGAATCTATCAATGTGCTGAAAGATTATAGTACTGCCGCTATATTTGGGCCGAGAGCTGCGAATGGTGTGATCTATATTACCACAAAGAATGCAAAAGCTGGTCAAAGGAAAATCAGTGTCAATAGCCATTATGGTTATGCTACACCATCAAGTGTGACCACCATAAATGCGGAGTTTGAAAAGAAATTTAGGACTCCGTTCTATGCTAAGTATGCGAATGAGAGCCAATTGGCAGCTTATCCCGCTTATCTGAGTGATTCTTCAAACGTTAATTTCTATGGTGCTTCCAACTGGACCGATCTTTATTATAAAGCGAAGCCTATTTACGATATCAATGGTAGTTTGGAGGGTGGTTCCGAGCGTGCTAACTTTCGTTTTTTTGGGAATTATGCTGGTGATGCCGGCGCGGCAGACGAAACAAGTCTAAATCGCTACCAAGCTGCATTTTACTTGAATATGTTACCCATAAGATGGTTGACGATATCGAGCATGATTCAAGGAACACGAATGAACAGAGATAGAAACCGTTCGATCACTGAGCGTTTAGGAGAGACGGCTTATATTCCGGATTTATCTACTCCTTTGTCTCCCAATAAAGATCTGTATGGACTGTATGTGGATGAATATAAAAAATCCTTGGATGAAAATAACATCACCAGCTTGCTGGGGTCCTTTGCTTTAAATTTTGCTATCCTTAAAAACTTAAATTTCGCGCCCAAATTATACCTGGATTATAACGAGAATGTCCGTAATGTGTTTTGGCCATCAACCTTGATGTCAGGAAACAATTATGTTTCGAATTACTATGGTTATAATGAACGAATGGCTTTTGACAATACATTGAATTACCGTTATACAATCAATGACAAAAGCAATTTGTTAATGGAGGCCGGATTTAGCTACCAATCAGATAAGCAGAAGTATAATTTTATTCAAGGCTATAAGGGGCCCAATGATTTTATCAAGGTAAATGTCGTTGAAGGCGATAGCCAAAAATCCAATTATCTTAAGTCCGTAGGATTTATACCTTATTACTATCAGGATCGGATGGATTTTAGATTGGCGTCAGCTTATCTCCGTGGAACTTATACCATTGATCGAGCTTTAAAAATCGGTGCTCTAGTTCGGCGAGATGGATCTTCAGCAGTACAGAGAGACCATAGATGGTTTACGTCTTTCGCGTTCAATGGTGAATATGATTTTAATTCACTTATCAAAAACGATAACATTGGTGGTCTTAAGATATTGGCGTCTTGGGGACGTTTGGGAAATCTTCCATCCACTGATATTGAATCGGCGGGACCGCAATATGGTACAGAACTGGGCTGGGCATCCAATAAAAACGTAATCTCCTACAATGGAATAGGTACAATTAGCAGACCTTATCAGTCCGGTTGGGTAGGTTACGACCTGCCTTGGGCCTATACGGATATGTTTAATGCCGGAATTGACTTTGCTTTGAAAGGTGACAAAATCACTTCCCGTGTAGAGTTTTACAATAAGGACAACAAAGATGTTGTGTTTACAGTGCCTACTGTCGCCGAATCGGGTTATCAGTATGAACGATTGAGCGGCATGGCCATCAACAACAAAGGCGCAGATTTTACGTTGAACTTCAATTTCCCTGCTGCTACTGATCGTTTATCCTGGAATAGTTCCTTTAATATCGCTTACAATACCAATCAACTAAAAGCCCTGCCCCGTGGTCTGCAGGAGATAGAAATTGGTAATAGAAAGCTTGCTGTGGGTAATCGTATCGATCAATTCTGGGTATTGAAAAATCAGGGGATCTATGCAAATGATCTGGATGTTCCTGTAAATGCAGATCATAAAATTTTAACCTATAACGGCACAGCCATGAAAGGCGGTGATCCACGCTGGGAGGATACAAATGGCGATTTTGATATCAATGATAAGGATCGTGTTTTAATGGGTAATTACATTCCTAAGTTTACTGGGGGATTTTATAATAGATTCGGATGGAACAATTTTGACCTAAGTTTCTTACTCTATTTTAACCTGAAAAAAGATGCATTAAATGCACAGGCGGCACGTTATTTTGATTTTGCGAACCAGGACGAGGGTCATTCGCTCAGCTCCGTGCGGGACATTACCTATTGGGAAAAGAACTTTGATGAAAAGGCCTACCCTTTATATAATCCATGGTCTCCTGTATCACCGTATCAAGCGGAGCAGGATATGTTTTTGGAAGATGCATCTTTTGTGAAATTGCGTAATCTGACATTCGGTTATGACTTTACATCGATGATTAAAAAGTCGAATATGCGCTTTTCTAAATTTTACCTCTATCTCAGTGCAAGCAACTTGCTTACGCTCACGAAATATTCGGGACGGGACCCAGAGTTGATTAACTTCTTTGGGTATGACACAGGTGAAGGACTGAGATTGCCCAAAACGATTGTATTAGGTATTAAGCTAGATTTTTAAGGAGAGTTCATGATGAAAACAATAAAACAAAACGCGTGGAAATGTAGCAAATTGAGTATGCTACTGATTGCTCTTGCTGCGGCGAGTCCACTGTTATCTGGTTGCAGCAGCATGCTGGACGTTGACTCTAGGCATATCGTCAACGAAGAGAATAAGTGGAAGGATATTAACGATGCACGAAGCTCACTGATGGGAGTTTATGGTTTGTTACGTACCGCTTTGGCACAGGATAATGGCTATTGGGTGTATGGCGAGTTACGATCTGGAGATTTTTCGGCGGTTAATAAAAGAGACTTGGAGGTTATTATGGCTGGCGAGCTAAATTCATCTTATCCCTTAGTACAAAGATTAAGCAACTGGCGAAAGTTCTATGCGGTGATTAATGCGGCCAATCTATTTATCGAAAATTCCAGCAGCATTGTTTCCCTAGATGCACAATACACTGCGCTGAACAATAAGATCGATATTGCTCAAATGCGGGTTATCAAGGGCTTTTGCTATTATCTTTTGGCACGTACCTGGGGTGATGTGCCTATCTGGGATAAGTCTTATGAAGGCAATTTCCCCAATATTAAAGCTTCCCCAGAAAAGGAGGTACTGGCTTATGCCGAAAATCAGATCAAATCAATCAAAGATGAGTTGCCTTTTATTTATGGTAGTGAGACTGATCCTATATTTCCGACATTAAATTACCATGGTTCCAATCGTGATCAATGGAATGGTGTACTTTTTAATCGTTTGTCGGCAAATACAATCCTGGCACATATTGCCGCTTGGTCAGGTAATTATTTGGAAGCATCAGTTTATGCGGACTATGTCATTACTAATGCAAGTAAATCTGGGGCATCATTTAACTTGTCCAGCAACATTACCAATGCAAATGGTTTTTTCTATAATTCATCCAATTCGCAGTTGGTTGCATTTCCATTTAAATGGACTGAGGGGGAAGCGTCATATGAAGGACATTTGGAGCAATTAACATTAGCAAGCCCACTGGTTTCGAAAGCGACCCCCGATATCTATATTCCAAATGATCATATTACCCAGATTTTCACAGAAGACAACGATGTCCGATATAATATCGCGAAGGATGGCTCGATTGCATCAACCTATTTTTCTAATATCGGTGGCCAATACCCCATCTTTAGCAAAATCAAAGTTATCCGGGAAGGTGTTTCGGGTGCTGATGGCTCTCTGCCATTATTTAGCTCAGCCATAGTTTTTTCACGTTTGGAAGAAATCGCGTTGCTCCGTGCGGAGGCACTCGTTGTATTGGGACAGCAGGATCTGGCCAAAGGGTTATTGGACCAAGTACGTAAAAGCAGGGGACTTAATGATTCGCCAAGTGATGCTGATCTGTTGGATGAAATATTCGCCGAGCGCAGAAGAGAGCTTTTGGGGGAAGGCTGGCGTTGGTATGATTTGGTTCGCTACAAGAAATTAAAGCGGAATGATGTCGAATTTAATAAACTTATTGATGGCAAAGGCATATTCTGGCCCATTGCACAAGAGGTATTGAATAATAATAGCCAATTAAATCAAAATTCATTTTGGAAATAATATGAAAACTATAAGAAAAAATTTTAGTGTCGGAATATTCAGTTTATTATTTGGTTTTATGTTGACAAGTTGCAATAAAACAGAAGGTTATTATGATTTTCAAAATCAAGAAAATCTATTCTCCGGAAATACGATAGCATATTTCGAATCCAAACCTGAGGTCTATGATTCCTTGATGCATGTACTGGCCTTTTTTCCCGAACTCAAAAATCAGCTGGCTACAGATAGCCTAACTGTTTTTGCACCGACCAATGCGTCATTTCAGTCTGCAATCAACAATTTCAATTTGATCAGAAAGAATCAGAAGAAGGCCCCCTTATATATCAAAGATCTAGATAAGGACCAGCTGGATACTCTAATGAGCAAGTATATCGTGAAGGGACTCGTAACAACGGATTCCATGCTTTATGTTGACGGTCTATTTGTGCATACTTTGACACATGATCAACCTATGCACGCACAGCGCGTGAAACAAGAAGCATCTGGATTGGTAGATGGTGGGTTGGTCACCGTATTCTATAGTGATACAAAGGGATCTAATTTTACCACTTACTGGACGCGTTCCGCGACACAAGCTGTTAATATTAAGACGCAAAATGGTGTCGTTCATATCTTGGCCAATGGTCATGAGTTCGGATTCGGTGAATTCTCAAACCGCTTTAACCTGTAATTATGAATCGAAAATATATTCAATTAATGTTCCTTGCAGCCGTATTGCTTTTATCTGGCTGTAAGAAAAACTTTCCATCCGATTTAGATGCGTTTAGTTTGGATATGAACTTTACACAGACGGAATTTAAACCAATTTTAGGACAAACTACGCAATTTCAGGATATTTTTAATGCCGGTGAATCGACCTTACCCTTGAGTTTCCGAATTTCTGCCGTCCGTACTTTTGAAGGAAAGGAAGCGCCGGAACTGCTAAAGTTGTTTCCGGTATCCATATGGAAGCAACCTTATACGGGGACTGAAAAGTCTTTAGCAGAAATACAGGCAAAAAGGGATACCTTAATGAGACCCCTTTGGGAGATCGCGCAGCATTCGGGCAATCTAACGATGCATGGTACAAGTAGTTCTACTGTGTTGAAATCCTATCCAGATTCCGGTTATTATTTTGATGTTGAAGTCAGTAGTAATGGCGGCAGTCGATTCTTTAAGAATATGTTGTTGACGCCATTGAAAGAACAACCTTACGCTCCTTTTGTTGAGAGCGGGATTTTACGTCCGACAATAACAATGAATTTGTTGGGAGATTCCACCCGAACCTCGGTGCAACCCCAAATATGGTTCTATAAAAAAGGCGAAGGAAGTTCGCTAAGTTTTAAATTCCTTGGACCGGACCTGCAACCTATAAAATTGTCAAGATTTAATAATACCGATTGGGACCGGTTGGTGCATGGTTTCAATAAAACGTTTGATAAAGATTCTACCTCGGTACGTTATGATGTAGCCTATCCTATTCCATTGGTTCCCACATTAGCGACTGAATGGACTTCAGGTGGGCGGGCTTCGACTTCCTTTACTTTTACAAGGATTGCATTCGGCGGAATCCGAGAATTTTCAGGAGTACGATTCGATTTCAATATTTATGAAAAGGGGGATTGGGAGATTATATTTTTCTTCCCGGATGAGGCTCCTTTATTTGACAACGATTAACCATGAAAAACCAAATGAGAAGATATATACTAATTACTTGTTTACTATTGATCGTTAGGCTTGTCACGGCGCAAGAAACGGTGAATGTAGCAGGCTTCGTGCAAGATCAGACCACACGAAGTGGTGTTTCTGATGTAACCATTCGGTCCACCAAATTGAATAAAGCGCTGGGGTCGTCAGACAAAAGAGGCTCTTTCAAGGTAACGGCTCCGAAAGATGATATCCTAATTTTTACAAGTACAGGCTATAAGACTACAACACAATCCTTGGTAGATCGAAAAGCGTTCATCTTTACTATTTACATGGCCCGGGATGAAAACATGTTGAAGGAAGTCGTTGTTCAGGGATTTATGACGCGTAGACGCGAGACCTTAACGGGTTCATCGATGACTATTGACGGTAAACAGCTACAGGACAATCCTGTTTCCAATGTGACTGAATTGTTGCAAGGAAAAGTGGCGGGGATGAACGTTCAGGTCAATAGTGGTCAACCCGGTGTGAGAGCATCGGTCTTAGTACGTGGTTTGTCTAATATTTCAGTTAGCGGATCAGGACAAGATGCTTTTTTGACACCAACCTCACCATTATACATTGTGGATGGTGTGCCGGTTGATGACAATACAGACTTTCAGTATGGATTTAACAGTGCCGGTGCAGGTATTAGCCCGATTTCGCTAATTCCCCCAGAGGATATACAGTCTGTTGACGTATTGAAAGATGCTGCCGCTACTGCACTATATGGCTCTAGGGGGGCCTATGGGGTCATCCGGATCACCACAAAAAGAGGGCTTTCCAAGGTGCCGATTATCCAGTATTCGACTAACCAATTTTTTAATCTACCCCCTCAATTACGGAATGTTTTGGGCGGAAGAAACGAACGTCTGTCACGGATCAATCAAATATTGGGGTATTCGGGTGGTTATTATCACGGTCGGGATCTGATTTTTGACAATCAAATACTTTCGGATAGTCTCAACCCATATTTTAATAATTCGACGAATTGGCAAGACGTATTTTACCGACCAACATATAGTCAGTCGCACAACGTAAATGCCTCTGGCGGTGATGCGACATTCAATTATAAAATCAATGGTCAGTACTTTACACAAAAAGGTATTGTGCAAAATACTGGTTTCGACCGTTATACCTTGACGATGAACTCCGAATACCGACCAACTGACCGTTTTCGCATGTTTGTAAATATGGCCGGAAATATTGGCCGGCAAAAGACAGGCACAGGAACAGCCGTTAGCCAGGGAGGGGTAGCCAATTCGGCATCTGCTTCGTCATTGCTTCCAGCTCCAAGTTCACCTTTTGTTGATCCAACGGTGGCCGCAAGTATCTTAGGACGCAACGATAACCGAATGACAGATATCAAATCCAATGTCGAATTGGAATATGAACTTATTCCCGGATTGCGCGCAAAAAATAACTTTAGTTACAATTACATCAGTGATCGTACGGATAATTTTTCACCGGGTATATCGAACAATAATATTTCCAAACTATATAATTACGACTCGCAGCGGAATACCATCTATAATATGGCGCAACTGACCTATATTAAATCTTGGGGACCTGAGGATAAGCATATTCTGACTACGTATGTGTTTAATGAGCTAAACCTCATGAATTTGAAAGCGAAGGCGCAGGAAAAAACAGGTTTTGGTAATGATCAGCTGGAAGGTCCCTTAGGTTATGGTTCATCAAAAGGTGGCGTTTTAAACAACGCTTCTGATGTGCGTTCTGCCGGATTTGCCGGCGCAATAAGCTATAATTATATGTCTAAGTATATTGTGGATTTTACCTATCGTTTTGATAAATCCTCAAGTGTGGGGCCAGATGTACCGTGGCAAAAAAATCCATCTATTTCTGCAAGATGGAATATGCAAAAAGAAAGCTTCTTGAAAGATGCCGCAGAAAATTGGTTGGATTACCTTTCCCTTCGTGCCGGTTGGGGTAAAAATATTGTGCCTACGGGAACTGTATTTGACGCCAATGGTAAATATATTTTCACAGGAGAATTTAATAATAATCCAACCATTGGATTTGATTGGGGACAAATGCCGAATAGTAAGTTGATTCCTTCAACGACTACATCCACCAGTTTGGCCGTGGAGGCGGGTATTTTAAACAATAGGATTACCACAATTCAAGAGTTTTATTACAAACAAGTGGATAATATGTTATGGGAACGCAATCTAGCAGATCACAATGGTTATAGTATGCTGAAAGGGAATGATGTGAGTATGGTGAACTATGGCTATGAATTTACCTTTATGTTTAGGCCACTTTCACAAAGTAGCCCAGTCAATTGGAATATTTCGTTGAATGGTGCTATTAATAATGATATTCTAACACGACTTCCGGATAATGCAAGACAGTATATTGTCCGAGATAATAGTGGCAATGGATTCGATACCTATTATCGTTTAGGTCGCAATAGTATGTCTTATTTATTGTACGATTATCGTGGGGTATTCACAACTAATGAGTCTGTGCCAATTAATCCTGAAACCGGTGAAACCTACAAAACGGTCCGGGATGGAAAAACCTATTATTTTCAAGCAGGCGATCCGTACTGGACAGATTTAAATGGTGATTATATACTTGATGATCGTGACCGGGTAATCGTTGGAAATGCACAGCCAAAGGTAACTGGTGGTTTGTCGACTTTTATCCAATACAAGAACATGAGCTTAAACGTCAATACATCCTATACCTTAAAACGTGATGTGATCAATGCGGCTATGGCAGGTCAGATGAATTCTTATGGTAACCCTTTATTCGGAGATACACGTGGGCAGAAAAATTCGGCACTCTTACCGATGGATGGTTATGATTTTTGGACAAATTACGGCGATAACGCATTTTTACCCAATCCATTTGATTATTCACGAAATGGTGGTGTAAAACCCTTCCGCCCAAATCAGACCTTATTCTTGGAAGATGGATCTTATTGGAAAATCAATAGCATTACGTTAGCTTATAATTTTCCTCGCCAATGGACTTCGAAATATAAGATTACTTCCTTACGTGTTTATGGTACCGCCAATAATGTGTATACCTTTTCTAAATACACGGGGCCAAACCCAGAGGGTGTAACCGCGATGGGATACGATCGATCAGATGGCTATCCTACACCAAAAACGTACACTGTTGGTCTAAATGTTCAATTCTAATCGAAGATGAAAATGAAAAAGAATAACCTCTTACAACTGATCTGTGCATTTGCATTCATCATAGGAATATCTTCATGTAAGAAATTTTTAAATGTGGAACCGACCGATAGTCTTTCGGGTAATAATTTCTGGCGTGATAAAAACGATGCGGAAACATTTACACGGGAAATATATCGTCTCTTTCGCGTGGGGGTAGGTATCGACCGCCCTATTCTATTGGTGGGTGATTTCCGTAATGCACCTGTTTTGCGTACGGCAACCTATCCCAATCGACTTGATATAACTTATATATCGCGGGGTGATATTCGAACCTTGGTAAATACGGTTCGTCCGGAACCGGGAACAGATGCAGACCGTTTCTGGACATACAATGTCGAATGGGATAAAATCAGTGATTGGACACCTATTTATAAAGTGATTCAGTCCGCTAATATTTTATATTCCCTAGTACCAAAAGTCGCGGAAAATGATCCTTCATTTTCACAAGCGGAGGTGAAGGCTTATCAAGCTGAAGCAGTATTTATGCGGAGTATGTCCTATTTCGTGATGTTGCGTCTATTTGGAGATGTACCTTACTATACGGATGCTTACAACCAGGATCCTCTTCCGCGGACAAAGCATATTCAAGTTGCTAAAGCCTGTTTGGAAGATTTGGAGAAAGTAAAAGATGACCTGCCTTGGACTTATGCGGATCCTGCTAACCGCGGGGTACGGGCCATGAGAGGTTCTGCCCTAGCCTTGATGATGCATTTGAATATGTGGCTTGCGGGTTTTGATAAGGCAAACGAGCAAACCTATTATCAGGCTGTTGACCGTTTCGGTGATGAGCTTTACAATGATGGTGTGTTAGAAAGTAAAGCTTATGAGTTGTTACCGATCAATAGGGTAGCTGAGGTATTTAATGGACGCTCAAAGGAGGGATTATTCGAAATCCCGAATAATGTGAATTATGGCGAGTCTTATTCAAATACACGGAAGACTTATTTCGCCCATGTATTGCATGCGCCTTATTTTATTTTGAATCAGACAACGACTAATTTAAGCGAGTTAACGTATCGGCCAGAATATATGCACACCCTATATCCCGACGGCGAACAAGACGGACGGATCAAATATTGGTTTACCGACCCTAAGGGTGACAATTTCATGTTTGCGGGGACAGGAGCTTTCACTTTTTTCAAATTCTTTAATCTCGCATTAGGCGAAGGTAATACCGCGCAGTCATTGGGTAACTACCAGATTATGCTTCGTTTAGCTGACGCGATTCTATTGCAGGCCGAGGCCAACGCTAATTTAGGCGATGAAGGAAAAGCGACAACCTTGCTAAATCGAATTCGGGCACGAGCTGAGGCGGGGCTGTATCCCGCTAGCAATAATTACGATAATAACCTGAAAGATGCTATTTATTGGGAACGGTGTAAAGAGCTGATGGGTGAGGGGCATTATTATTATGACCTGGTGCGCACCGGGAAGCTATATGATGCTAAGTATTGTTTTAATCCGATTACTTATAGCGACTATCTGCAGGAAGCCTGGACTTGGCCGATTAATCCTAAAGCGATGAATAACAATCCCTACATGACATTAAATAACTATTGGAAATAGAAAGGAAAACGTGCAAATGAAATTAAATAATATCCTAGCTGCGGTAATCTTATTGCTTACCGTTTTAGCATCTTGTAGCAACAAAGATTATTTTGAAGATAGTGGTGTCCATGATCCTCATTTTAAAGGTAATATGATGGAATATTTGGAGTCTAAGGCCCAACGCCCTGAGGATCCATTTGATACATTGGTCCAGATTATTCGTTACGCAGGTATGGAGGATGTCCTGAAAAATGAAAATGTTACTTTTTTTGCGCCACCAGATCCGGCGTTTGAAAATGCGCTATTCAAACTGAATTTCAATCTATATATATTGGGTAGGGATACGATTAAATCGTTTAAAGATGTGAAACCCGAGGTTTATCGTCGTTTGTTGAGTCAATATATTATTAAAGGAGACTATGGTTTGACAGATTTCAGACAGGTGGATACAACTGCCAAATATGCGTTTGGTGGTCAGATCTATCAGACCTATAATGCAGATGAAGCAATCAATGTTGGTGTTGTCTTTCATGACCTGAAAAATGGCGATGCAACGATCAAGTATGGCGGACCGAGACAATTGATGGTTTCTTATATCCCGGACTTTACAAATCCTACCCAAGGTTGGGTCAGCACTTTTGTGGCATCTTCCAATATTCAGCCAACTAACGGTCGGGTGCATGTCCTTAATTACAGAAACCACATCTTTGGGTTTATGGGGACTCGATTCACGGATTTAGCTATGGAGCTCGGAATAGATTATAATACGAAATAATAGTTGAAATAATGAACATAACGAAATATATCCTTGCAGGAACTTTTATGCTTAGTCTGTATTCGTGCAGTAATAAGCTAGAATATGGGCCAGATCCGTACGCTGGGGGTAAAGAACCGGTGGATGTGGTTTTTGGAGAGGTCGCGCCATCTCCGTCTCAAGCAAAACCCGGAGCAGAAGTGGTATTCAGTATACGAGGTTTATTGAAATACAAAGATCAACTGAAATTCTATATCAATAATATGCAGGCGCGAGTCACCAATATAAGTGATTCGACCCTGACAAGTATTGTCCCTGAAGACTGTAGTACCGGAGGGGTCAAAATTGTCGTTGATGGACAGATATTTGCCGGGCCGATGCTGCCCATCGTTGGTAAGCTTTCTGTTGACCCGACTTTCCAATCTGGTATAGGAGCCAATAGTCCTATCTATTCGATTTTAAAGACCTCCGCCAATCAGATATTTATCGGTGGAAATTTCACGGACTATAATGGTAGTGCCGCATCGGCCAAAATTGCAGGTATTGCACGGATTAGCAATAGTGGTGAATTTGTTCGCGGTATGCAATTTGGTCAAGGTGTGACAGGTGCGATCACATCGATGGTTGAAATGACCAATAAAGATATTTTAATTTCAGGCAATATCACGCAGTACGATACGATCAAGCTGGTGCGTAATATGACCACGATTAGCAGCACTGGAGCGTTACAGATGAAATCTACACCGATCCTTAACCTAACTTCTGATCCGGCCAAAAGTAACCTGATCGTGCCGGTTTTTAACGGAGGTACGTTTTCGCCGATCGTAAAGACTTTTTACCAGAATAATAAGGTAACTGTGGTTGGCCAGTTTGGCCAGTATGTCAACAATTATTATACGCGATCTACTTATGACAATATCTTGATGGATGTTTTTTCAATGGGAGGTGTGATTCGCATGCAAGCCGATGGCGCATTGGATGATAGCTATTTTGTCAATAAAGCTACACTGCCTAACAAAGGTTTTGAGGGCGTTAACGGTATAATTGCCGACGCAGTTTTGCAAGGCGATGGCAAATTGATCTTAGTTGGAGCATTTACCCGTTTTAACAATACACAAAGTGCCAATAACATTGTACGATTAAAAAACGACGGGAATTTTGATGCTGATTTTCAAGTTGGTAGCGGGGCGAATGGTTTTGTATCTAATATAAGTTATTCCAAGCTGACAAAAAAATACCTAGTGACAGGCGGTTTTACCGCGTTTAATGGAAAACCTGCCAATGGGATGGTGCTGCTCAATGAAGATGGTAGCAGTGACACAAATTTCCAAAGTCTGGGGTTTGCATCTGGATTTCCGGGTTACGCGGTACAATTGTCCAATGGTCTCATTCTGGTTACGGGATCCTTTGGCAAATATAATAATATTATCCGTGAGGGTTTGATGATGATCGATTCGAAAGGAAATCTAGTCGAAGATTATAACAACACAGGTAGACTGGTCGGTGCAATACATGACTCCTTAGAAGGAACCAATAGCCTGGGACAAAAAACAATCACCCTGGTCGGTCAGATCCAATCCTTTAATGGAAAAAATAATTTAGGCAATATCGTTCGATTAACTTTATTGGATTAGCTTTTATTTATCTATAAAATCTAAAAGATGAAAAGAAATACATGGAAAGAATATGGGTTTGCTGCTTGGAGTTGTCTACTATTGGTAATTGCGTTTTCCTGCAACAAAAACATAGAGAATAAACTCGAGTTTGGCTCAGAACCTAAGGACCTCGGCTTAAGTGGCAATCAATACAAGATAGCGTATGTTGTCGTCGAAGGTGCCGTTGGTACAGTTGTCGGTAGTGAAGCTACAGATTATGGGCATATGCCCAATATGGCCGCGCTCAGTATGAACGGCGTTTTTAGCTGGAACTCCGTCAGTAGTGAACACGGAACATTGGCGACGGACTATGCCGACTTGTTGACAGGCACTGAAATTGAAAAACATAAGGTCAGTGATGATCAATTGAATGGAAATAATCTAGCGGGCTACCCGACGCTCTTCAAACGGGTTAAACAATATAAAGGGAGCCGGACGGCACTATTGACTTCCAATCCACTTGTGTCAACACTGATCGAAGCGAATAGCGTGGACAATAGTAAAATCCTGTCTACAGATGCTGAGGTGTTAAGTGCAACAAAGGAGGAATTGAGTAAGGATGAGGCTATTTTTGTCATGGCAACGTTTTCCAACGTTAGACAAGTGGGGGAACAGACAGGATATGGCCCTGACAATGATAAATATATTCAAGCATTGGCCACGTTTGATGGCCAACTTGGCGAGATAAGAAAAACGATCACCAGTCGTAAAAATTATAAAAACGAACGTTGGCTGATTGTTGTAGCTTCGACTAATGGGGGGAAATATACCCTTAATCCGGCATTGCAAGATGGTAGCGTATTTGCGATCCCGGAGCGCAATAATTTTGTTTTGATGAATAACCCCGAGTTTAGTTACAAGTTGGTCGAACGTATGGAAACGGTTGATCCAGCATGGATAAGTTCGGCGGTGCGATATTCTGAAGCGAATGGATCTGCAAATTTACCGGCGGCTCAAGCAGCACTATATAATTTGGGTACGGGCGTAGATGCCGGGGACTATACCATACAATTGAAGCTGAAAGTTAATGAAATGAATGGTCGAAATGGTAAGGCTGGTACGGCCCAAAATGGCGTAATTTTTGGAAAGCAAAACGGTTCACAAAATTTTCCAGCAGGTTGGTCTATTACGTATAATGGGGGTTCAGGTTGGAGGTTTATTGGGAATAGTTCAACTGGAGCAAATTATGCTGCGGATGGGACCGCTTTTGATCTTGATACTTGGTATACATTGACCGTAAAAATTTACAAGGATGGAGGTAATCGTGTTGTGAAGATGTATAGAGATGGTGATCTGAAAAACACAAATACGACATTTGCTGGTCGAAATTTAAGCTCCGATAGTCCACTAAAATTAGGCTATTATGAGGGATCTTATGGAAATAATGGTGGTTTTGCTCATACTATTGCCGATGTTAGAATCTATAAGGCAGCGATTCCGGATGATGTGATTAAAGCAATATCTTGTTCAACGATGGCAATCTCTACAAGCCCCTTTTACAATGATTTGATTGGCTATTGGCCTGGTGATGACGGTGGAGCAATACTGAAAGACAAAAGTAAGAATAAACGAAATTTTGAGTTGACAGGAACTTATGTTTGGAATAGTTTTTCAGAACGGGGAGCCTCATTGTGCCCAACTTTGCCGGAGCGTATGGATCGTTTTGTTGTTCGAACAGTTGATGCTCCATTGCTGATCTACAACTGGATGAATATCCTTGAGGTAGGACAATTTAATTTGGATGCCCAAAGCTGGTCTCCAGCATTTTCCAACAATTAACCGATAATGCACATGAAAAGAAATTTTAGTTTTTTACTGTTGACTATGGGCTTCCTTTCTTTAGCCTACTCTTGTCGAAAGGATCGTCTTAACCCGGCGGATAACGGATATTCCGATGTCGATTATCAGGATACTGTAACAGTTAATATTGATACCAATCGCTTTAAGATCGATTATTCAAAATATACACAAGCACGTTTATTCCCTGGACTGATGGCAGCGGAAGAACCTCGTTTGGAGAATTATTTAGTGCAGATTGATCTCAATTATGAAGAAATAAGAGCGTCTGATTTACGAATCTCTGTTGCGCCTGGGGCATGGCAAGGGACTGGGGTGTATGCGCCGGCTGGTGAGCTGATTGTGATCGATGTTCCAGAAGGCGTATACGGCCTTACTGCGCAGATTAGTCCGCATGTCGCTACCAGTTTGGATGGTATTGATTTTCCTGCTCGTGATGCCGTTATATTTAGTCAGGCTACACTTTTTCCGGGAAAAAATTATATGCGTAATCTATACGGTGGATTAATCTATATTATACCTTCCCGTCCGATCGGACGTATGGTAGATCTTCATTTTTCGGGTGTTGCGAAAGCGCCAAGCTTTAAGTTGAGTGGTCCCGGAGCTACAACGAATGAAGAATGGAAAGCGTTAGTGGCAAAATCAACAGTGCCTTGGTTTGATCTGGAAGGAGACCGTATCGTTTTTACGATGCAGACTGAGCGGTTAAAACAGTACCCTATTGAGGACCCTTCTGAATTAATGAAAACTTGGGATAAAGCTATTCGTGAGGGCTATTGGGATTGGACCGGGATGACCGAAGGTAATCCTGATATTCGACATCGTGCTCCTTTTAACAAGTGGCGGATTGTCCATGACGTTCTCTTTAAGCCAGGGGTAGCTCAGGTTTCGGGTTATCCGGTTCGTGCTGGTGCTACCGAGAACTACTTCAAGCAAGCAGTTGGTATAGAGGGGGTGAAAAACGCAAATTGGGGAACTTTTCACGAACTAGGCCATAACATGCAAATGGGCTCGACTTGGAATTTTGCCGGAAATGGTGAGGTTACCAATAACCTGTTCCATTTTAGGGTATCGAAGGTTTTTGGACATCAGAGTTATAAGATTGCCGAAGTGTGGAATAGTGCGGTTCCTTATATCGCGGCAAAGAAAACTGGTGGGATAACTAAAGATGACATAAACTGGGCGAGTATGGATGTTGAAGGTAATGCCTATAAAAGTAAAGCACATGATATCCGTTTGATGATGTATGCACAGATTTTTGAGAAGTATGGCTATGAATTTATGACTTATATCTATGTGCGAGGGCGTGAAGCGCGCTTTACTTCAGCAAACGATCAGTCGAAAATAGATTTCTTTTACGAAGCATTATCGGAATATACCAAAATGGATATGGAGCCTTATTTGAATCAATGGGGACTCAAGGTAAGTGCAGTGTCTAAACGTTATGTGTCTGAAGAAAAGGAGTTTCCTTTGTTGGATAAAGCAGTTTGGCTATTTAATCCAGTCACCAAAACAGGAGGCGATGGGCCTATTCCAATCTATAGAACGGATGTTAGCACCGCAAATTGGACGGCGACGCTTTCTTCTGGGTATTCTTCACATGCAAGTTATCCACTTACTAATCTTTTTGACGGAAAGTCTGCTACCTTTTGGCATATTGGTAACGTGAAGACTTTCCCATACAGCATCGCTGTTGTAAGTCCAAATGATATTAACGCTGACGGATTCTATTTTCAAGGACGTTCAGGGTACTTGACACGTTATCTTACTAATTATACGATGGAGGTTCGCGCCAATGCATCTGCCGCTTGGGAGGTCGTACCTATGGAAGGGGGAACTACTTTGGCTATTATGAATAATGATCCGGAAAAAGTATACGTAAAATTTTCGGACAGTGTTCGAAGGAAATTTAAGGAGTTCCGTTTGAATATCAAAGCTGCAATCCATGCGGATGTTGCTATGGCGGAACTTGGTGCCTGGACATTGGATAAATAAAAATATATAATCGAGATGAAGAACTATAAATACATATTGGGGAGCATGCTAGTTTTTACGGTTTGTTGCCTTATGTCATGCAAGAAATATTTTGATCCTCCTCTGGTTTTCGAAAAAGAGGAGCCGCAATCCATTACTAAGGAAAGAAAGGTATTATTAATTTCAATCGATGGATTGGTGGGGACAGAACTAAATAATTATGTTCCTACTAATATTGGCAAACTATTGGAGCATTCGAAATATACCTTTAAAAGTATTGCCGATGCCAATACGAAAGATGCGTCAACTTGGACGACAATACTCAGCGGGAAAAACAGTGCTAAACATGGTGTCGTCACCAATAATTTTGACGTAGAGGAAGGTGAAGATGATGATATTCATGACCACGATGGTACTGGAGTGTCTACCGGTTATATCAGTTTATACCAGCGCTTATTGGAATCAGGTCGGATACTTAAAACGCTATCGATTACTGCTTGGGAGCCATTAGATCATAATTTATTTAATTTGTCGGATGAGAATGGTGTAGTCGCTTCAGATGAAGCAGCCAAAGTAAAGGCTGTAGATCGCATCAAAAATGGAGAAAAGGATTTAGGTCTGGCTGTAGTCGATTTTCGTGATCTGAATACTGCGGGTGTAACGGGAGGTTTTTCGATGGATAACCCCAATTATAAATCCACATTGGACCGAATTGATGGTTATGTTGGAGAGATTGTAGCTGCTGTTGAACAGCGTAAAAGTTATGCAGGTGAAGATTGGCTGATTATTATTACGGCTAATCATGGTGGAATTGATCATACTTACGGCGGTGCCACTTTCGCAGAACGCATGGTTCCAATGATCCTCTATAGCAAGAATTTTATAAAGCTAGAATTGGATCTTCCGCAGATTGTAAATACATTGACTATGAGCAAAGCTGGTAACGATATTCCGATCATGAAAGAAGACCCTAATGCTTATGAAATTGGGAAAGATGGCGAGTTTACTATTATTTCAAAAGTAAAGGTCTCGGCATTTCCAACAACAAATTCGGTACTTTATGGTAAAACCTCTCATGCATATAGCGGCACAAAAGGCTGGCATTTGATGGTTGAAGGGGGAGGAAGACGATTCCGTTATATTATGGGCAATGGTACCCTAATTTATGTGTACGCTCCGGGGCAATTGGTAATCGATCAATGGCACAATGTTGGGCTTAAGATTTATAATGAGAATGGAAAGCGGATGGCAGTTTGCTATATGGACGGTGTTGCTGGAGATGCCGTAGATATCACGGGTAAAGATCTTACCGCGGGTAGTTCAAATCCCTTTTTTATAGGTGCCGGACCTGCAGGTAAATCTTACGGCGTAGCAACAGCCGTAATTAGCAACCTTGCGTTTTATAATAATGCTCTTCCAGAAAGCGAGATCAAAGCATTTAAATGTAAAGATGATATTCTTCCTACAGAATCGACTTATGGTAGTCTGAAGGGGTATTGGAAAATGGACGAGGGTGCTGGGAGAGAGTTGAAAAATACTATTACGACAGCTACTAACACAAGCTTTTTAGCAGATGCGATCTTAAATTGGAATATACAGCCAAAATGGAATTGTCTCACTGATGAGGAACTCAAAGCTGAGGAAAGAAGGAAAATTCTTTATCAATATGACATCACATCTCAAATTTTTTATTGGCTAAATATCAAGCCGGCTGACTCTTGGGGATTAGAAGGGAAGGTGTTTTTGAATGCCTATGAAACTGAATTTGTTGGAAAATAACCAAATCAATTAGACCATGATGAAAAGAAAACTATTTTATGCAACATGCGTTGCCCTTATAGCATTTGCAGCATGTAAAAGGGATGATTATTGGAATCAGACTACTGTTGTCCAGCGAGGAAGTATCTCGGGGACTTTGACTAATACTGATGATAATACGGTGTTAAAAGGCGTAAAAATATTATTTCAAAGGCAGACGAAAGCCAATGGAGAACAGACTTTTATAGATACTGTGTCTACTGATGTGAAAGGACAATTTAGGTACGATGTTCCATTTCCTAATTTAGTAAAAGTATCCATACGGGATACAGGACGCTATCACTTGGATGAGAATTTTGTAGACGTTACTGAGACCAAGAATTATCCAATCGTATTGAATAGCTATCCACGATTTGGAGTTTCCCAAATCAATGTTCAGGTACTCAGTGACCTCAAGCAGCCATATATGGGCATAAAAGTTGGACTTTATGAACGTGAAAGTAATACAGAATCTTATTCTGTTGTAGATACATTGTTGTCTGATGAACAGGGGAGGGTATCTTTTACAGGCAGAGCATTTCCTGTGCGCTATAAGGTGAAAGTTGCGGAACCGGATGTGGCATACATGCCAGATTCATTAGAAGGAGCTTTGTTGATGAAGGCTCCAATTGAGCTTACTTTGACTACTAAATCCTTATTCGGCAAAGGTAATCTGAAATTGGTGAGCAAGCAGGTTTTCAGCAATAGAGTTATAAAAAATGAAAAATTCCAGTATCGTTATAAATCGGTTGTAGATAAGGAATTTTCCATCTGGGAGGAAGGTGAATTCGATGATGCTGGTCAATTTATGCTCGTTAACAAAGTATATCCAGGAGATATAGAGATCAAATACAGTAATAATTCCAAGGTGAGATTTGAAGTGCAAAATAGCGCAATGACGTTGGCGGAATCTAATACTGTTACACCTTTTCAGGTGATGATTAAAGATTTGGACCCTCGGTACACGATGCCTATTTTGACAAATTTAAAAGTTTCGACCTTGGTTTTGAATAATGGACTTAGTGTAAAAGGTCCTTTTGCTATAACGATGGATAATAGCCATAACTTATATATTGCCGATGGTTATAAGAATCAATTGTTTATGGTTGATGCTTCAGGGAGTGCTAGTGTTATTGCCGGCAGTGGTGCGGCGGGATCTGTCGATGGAGCTGGTACAGCTGCAACCTTTAACGGTATGTGGGGAGTGGCTGTCGATTCTTCGGGTACTATTTATACGACAGATGCCGCTAGTGTTGCTGGAGCTCATCGAATTCGTAAGATCGTAAAAAATACAAACGGAGATTATATGGTATCTACAATCGCTGGTACAGGGGCTGCGGGTACAGCTGATGGTGTAGGTTCCGTTGCAACATTTAATAGACCATCGGGTATTATTTTTGACAAGGCAAGAAAATCTCTATATGTTTCAGAATGGGGAGGCGCTCGCCTAAGAAAGATCGATATTTCAACGACAGCAAATACGGTATCCACATTGGCGATACCGAGTGGCGCGGGTAATCTATTTACGATGACTCTAACTCCAGATGGCGAGGATATGTATGTGTCAAGCAACAATAATAATAATATCTTCAAATACAATTTTAAATCAAATTCGATAGCACCATATCAAAATTCAAACGTCAATAATAGAGGGTTGTTTGCTACGGCAGGAAATGTGCTTTTAGCTACAGCTGGTAATCACAATCTGATTTTCTACTATGATTTGAAGACGAATGTGATGACTGAGTTGTCTACTAGAGTTTCTTCAGGTGATGAGACAGGTCAAGTTGTTGATAATGTGCCGATTAAAAATGAGTCCGCAAGGTTCTTTCAACCATTCGGTATTTATTATGATGTATGGACAGGAAACTGGTATGTGGCCAATAATACAAATAAAAATGCTGAAAAAACTGTAGGCTCCGTACGAATCATTCGTTCAGATGATATTTAACACGATGCTGAGAAAATCTTAATTGAGAATTTAATATAATCGATTGGAATTGAGTGAAAATACAGGTCAATAGTTTGGGTTAGACGCCTACGCTATATGCCTTTGGGGAGCCATTATTAATTTAATTTATTGTAATTATGGATATGTTATTTTTAAACTTGGGAATGACGGAGTTAATGCTTATTAGCATTCCTATCCTGATTGTTATTTATACAATCTATCATATTATCTCTAATTCAAATATATTACCACAGAATAAGGGAATTTGGATTGTCTTAGTTTTGCTCTTCAACTTCATTGGTAGTTTGATCTATTTTGCAGTGGGAAGTAAAAAAGCAGAAGAGGAATAAATAGAAATGGAATTCAAAAAAAATCCCTGAGACATATATGTCTCAGGGATTTTTTATTACTGGCGCTAGCATAATACTTTGATGTTCAAGTTTCCTCCTTTGGTCAACTTTGAATCCGACGTATTTTACAATATTGCAACAGGCGCAGCGAGGCTACAGAAGATCTTTCCTGCAGAGTCATGTAATTCCAAGAACGTGGTCATAAGGGAGTACGCATCTGAGCGTCTGCAACTCCTCGGATAATCGTTCTATTTTTTATGTGTGGTTACACTTGTCAACGGAAAAATATTACTTTCGACATGTGCTTTTTCAATCAGCTGACGTAGCTCTTTTACTTTCTTTGGGTTTTGTTGGGCAATATTGTTTTGTTCCGCTGGATCTTTTTTTAGGTTATATAGTTCGGCTGTAGGCTGGCTGCTCGTAACTTTTTGTAAGATAAGTTTCCAATCTCCCTGACGTAACGCTTGACGTCCCCCATCTTCATGAAATTCCCAGTATAGATACTGATGCTGTTTTTGTTGCTTGTTTTTACCTAGCAGCGTTGGCACAAATGAAATGCCATCTGTATAATGAGGCTTGTTTGCGTGGGCAAGCTCAACCATCGTCGGCATAACATCCCAAAAAGCCCCCAGATAGCTTGAGGTTTTTCCTTCTGCGACTTTACCTTGCCAATAAACAATGAAAGGTGTTTTGATGCCACCCTCATAGAGGTCGCGTTTGTTGCCGCGTAAACCGCCGGAGCTATTGAAAAAATTGGGATCGGCCCCGCCTTCTTTGTGCGATCCATTGTCGCTTGTAAAAATGATTATCGTATTATCCAGTAGTTTGTTTTTACGCAATCGATCAACGATTTGACCAACATAGGCATCCATACGACTTACCATGCTTGCATACATGGCATGTGGTTTTTCTACCGAAGCATAGCCAGGAACAGTAGCTTGTGGTCCATAGTCATTTCCTTTGTGCGATTTTTCATCAAACCTATTCGCATATAGTTGGTAATATTTGTCGTCCGGACCAGATAATTCGGCGTGAGGAAGGACTGTAGGTACGTATAGAAAAAAAGGTTTGTCCCTATTTTCATCAATAAAATCCAAGGTCTTCTCCTGGATTAATGCGGGTGCATATTGTCCTTGCGCCATTAAGCCATTACCATTTAGTTCTATCCGATCTTTATTATGCCAGAGGTGTGTGGGGTAGTAACGGTGGGATTGGCGTTGACAGTTGTATCCATAAAACTCATCGAATCCTTTTTGATCAGGAGCCCCTGTTGTATTGACCATTCCAAGTCCCCATTTTCCAAACGCACCGGTTGTATATCCCGCCTGTTGGAGGAGCATAGCAAAAGTCTGTACGGAGTCCGCTAGCGGTTGTTGTCCTTCAGGTTCGATTTCTTTGTTGCCACGCACGTAAGTGTGTCCGGTGTGTTGTCCCGTCATTAACGATGAGCGAGATGGAGCACATACCGATGTGCCAGCATAGAAATTGTCAAATTTCATTCCTTTAGCAGCAAGTGCATCAATATGCTTCGTCTCAATTTTTTGCTGGCCATATACACCAAGGTCTCCGTAACCAAGATCATCCGCCATAATAAGTACAATGTTGGGTCTTTCGTCTTTCTTCTGAGCTATAACAAGCGAGGTTAGCGTTAAAAGAAAAAATAACATAAAAGGTGTTTTCATTTGCATTTAGTTCATTTTTCAAATCAAATTTTTTGTTGACTCAGCCTGTTTACAGTTTTATACGATAGCATAAATCCGTGTTTTAAGACAGTGCGATAGCCTTCTTTGATTTTATTGATAAAGGCTTGTCGACTTTTGCGTTTAAAAAATGGCTCTTTACGAAAGCCTTATCCTTCTTAAAAGGAATAAAGGCCAATTTAATCAAAAATATCTTTTTGATTAAATTGGTTCTCATTCATAGCAGGTAACAACCTTGGTTAAATTAATGTAATTGACTGTCTGTTTCTTTTTTCGTCTCTACGCATACGATTGTGTAATAATTTATTTCATGTTGTCAATTGTAATCTCCGAGATGTTCATATTTATTTTCTAATTTCACCCTAATTTTATGAAAATGCTCTTATGGCCAAATCAATTAAAGAAATAGCACAGGAACTCAATGTGTCTAAATCAACTGTTTCATTAGTCATCAATCACAAGGCCGAGCAATCACGCATAAGCAAAGAATTGGAAAATCGTGTACTGGCGTATGTTGAAAAAGTTGGCTATAAGCCAAATGCTTTGGCAAAAAGTTTAGCAACAGGGCGGTCCAATACCATTGGTCTAATTGTAGAGAATATTGGGGATTCTTTCTTTGGTCCATTTGCATTGTATGTGGAGGAATTGTTTCGGGAAAAAAAATATCATGTTCTTTACAGTAGTACGCTTGGAGACTCCCAAAATGCACGTGATATCATCGATTCTATGCTGGAAAAGAAAGTGGAGGGTATTATCTTAGCTCCTACTGTAGATTTGGAAAAATATCAGCAAAAGATTTTAGAATCTGGTGTACCATTGGTTGTTTTCGACAGAAATTCTCCATCGGTAGAGACACATTATGTTCATATTGATAATGAGGATAGCAGTAGAAGAGCATGTGAACATTTAAAGGCTATTGGCTGTCTAAATTTTGGATTAGTTACAATTGATTCGGATCAGCCACAGATGTTGGCGCGGAAGAGTGCCTATATAAATTTCTGCGAAGAAAACGAAATGGAACCACGCCTAATACACTTGCCTTATCAGCAGTTAAAGCAAAAGGGTTCACATTTACTAAGAAAATGGGCTGCTAAGAACCCCGAGTTGGATGGATTATTTTTCACAACAAATTATCTTTGTATCCTCGGATTAAAGGTTCTTCGTTCGGATGGCGCACATGCCTTTGATTTTCCGATGTTTTCTTTTGATGACCATGAATTGTTTGATATTTTAAATCCGAAAATATCTTGTATACAACAGCCATTGGAACCACTTGCGAAGACATGTGTCAAGGTCCTGTTAAAGGAAATTGATCAGGGGATGTCCCGGCCCAAAGAGTATATCATTTCGACCAAATTAATTGAGCGATGAAATCGGTCAATAGCGGGGTATTATAAAAATTGAATTGTAAAAATCATAAGACGTATCTGTCCAATTTTTGACGTCTATTTTGATTTATTATTCTTTTTTATATCTTTACTAATACGTTTTAGTAGAAATATTTTTATATATCCTAAATAATGAAAAAATCTTTAAGTGTTTTTCTGGGTTCGTTATTGTCTTTTGGTTTGTTTTGCGCAAAACCGGTTTTGGCTCAGAAATTTAGAGGGCAGCAGCTAGAAGCTGTCGATCTTGTTAATCCATTAATGGGGACTGAATCCAAATTTGAGTTGTCCAATGGTAACACCTATCCCTCGATAGCGCGACCTTGGGGTATGAATATGTGGACACCTCAAACAGGAAAAAATGGCGACGGATGGCAGTATCAATATACCGCTGATAAGATTCGTGGTTTAAAACAGACGCACCAGCCATCACCCTGGATGAATGATTATGGTGTTTTTTCTATTATGCCTGTGACAGGAAAGCCTGTGTTTGATCAGGATGAGCGTGCGAGCTGGTTTTCGCATAAAGCTGAGATTGTAAAACCTTATTATTATTCGGTTTATCTGGCTGATCACGATGTTACTGCAGAAATTACACCAACTGACCGGGCTGCAATGTTTAGGATCTCATTCAACAAAACAGACGATGCTTATATCGTTTTGGATGCTTATGAAAAAGGATCCGAGGTTCAGATTATTCCAGAAAAAAATATGATTATTGGGTATTCTTCGAAATATGCGCGTGGTCCGCTGCCTGCGAATTTCAAGAATTATTTTGTATTAGTATTTGATCAGCCTTTTGCAAGTGTTGCAACCTGGGAAGGGAAAGAGAAGAAGGATGGGCAGCTTCAGATCAAGGGCGATCATACAGGAGCCATTGTAGGATTTAAAGTAAAGGATAAAACTAAACCAGTGCAGGTGAAAGTTGCGTCATCCTTTATCAGTGCTGAACAGGCGCTAATCAACCTAAATGAGTTAGGTAACAAATCATTTGATCAAATTAAGGAGGATGGCCGTCAGATTTGGAATTCTACTTTAGGAAAAATTAAAGTAGAGGGTGATGATATCGATCAATTGCGTACATTCTATTCAACGATGTATCGGACGTTATTTTTCCCAAACAAATTATACGAAGTTGATGCGCAAGGAAAAGTTGTCCATTACAGCCCTTATAATGGCAAAACACTTCCGGGCTATTTATTTGGAGGAACTGGCTTTTGGGATACCTTTAGAGCATTATATCCATTCTTAAACTTTATGTATCCTTCCATCAATAAGGAAATGCAGGAAGGTCTTCTTAACGCGTATTTGGAGGGCGGTTTCTTGCCTGAATGGAGCAGTCCTGGATATGCTGATATCATGGTAGGTAATAACTCTGCTTCGGTTGTTTCGGACGCTTATATGAAGGGATTACGAGGCTATGATATCAATAAGTTATACGAAGCTTTACAACATGGTGCTAATAATGAGGGACCAATGAGTGCTGTTGGAAGAAAAGGCGTTGAATATTATAACAGCTTGGGATACGTGCCATATGATGTTAAAATCAATGAAAACGCCGCTCGTACATTGGAATATGCCTATGACGATTTCACGATCTACCAATTGGCAAAAGCGCTGAACCGTCCGAAGGCTGAAATTGATCTTTACGCTAAACGTGCACAGAACTACAAGAATTTATTTGATCCATCGACCAATCTCATGCGTGGAAAAAATAAAGATGGAAAATTCCAGACTCCTTTCAATCCATTGAAATGGGGCGATGCTTTCACTGAAGGCAATAGCTGGCATTATTCCTGGAGCGTATTTCACGATGTTCAGGGGCTGATCGATCTGATGGGAGGAGAAAAGACTTTTGTGAGCATGTTGGATTCGGTGTTTGTTCAGTCTCCAGATTTCGACGACAGCTATTATGGTGGTATTATCCATGAAATACGTGAAATGCAGGTTGCTAATATGGGCCAGTATGCGCATGGTAATCAGCCAATTCAACATATGCCTTATCTTTACAACTATGCTGGTCAACCTTGGAAAACACAATATTGGGTGCGTCAAGTAATGGATAGGATGTACAAACCGACAGCAGATGGTTACTGTGGTGATGAAGATAACGGACAAACCTCTGCATGGTATGTGTTTTCTGCCTTAGGTTTCTATCCAGTTTGTCCAGCGACGGATGAATATGTTCTGGGCGCACCATTATTTAAAAAAGCAACGTTGACTTTTGAAAATGGGAAAACATTGACGATTGATGCAGCGAAGAATTCCGCAGATAATGTATATGTAAACGCATTGCAGTGGAATGGTGCAACTTACGGTAAGAACTGGCTAAGCCATAAAGCATTGCATGAAGGAGGAACGCTGAACTTTGATATGGCCGCAAAACCTAACTATACTAGAGGAGGCTCTAAAAGTGACGCACCTTATTCAATGACAACAGACTTGAAGACCAATATCAAGTTGAAATCGAACAAAAAGAAATAATTTTTGTGCTATGATGAACCTTAAAAACTTAAAAGTAGCTCTTACCGTAGTTGGATTGGCTTCTTCTTGTTCGCTTTTCGCGCAAGACAATTGGAAACATACAGAAAACGACCGTCAGGTTGCAGCAGATGTTGATAGTATAAGTAAAGGTGGTTATACCTTGATTTGGATTAATAAAGACAAAGATTTTAGTGCTTCTTTAAAAGATAGACTAATTGCAGCTTATTTTACCAACTATCCAAAATTGGCGAAGAAATATAATAAAAAGACATTGAAAAAAATTTCTTTTGTCATTGATCCAGATTACAAGGGTGTAGCGGCTACAGCAGGCGGAATCGTACGTTATAGTCCCGCTTGGTTTGCTAAGAATCCGGGAGATATTGATGTTGTTACCCACGAAGTGATGCACATTGTGCAAGCATATCCTGACGGTGCTGGGCCTTGGTGGATTACGGAGGGGATAGCAGATTTTGTTCGATTTGATGACGGAATAGATAATGCTGGAGCCAATTGGAAATTACCTGAATACAGCGACAAACAAAAATATACAGATTCTTATCGTGTTACAGCCCGATTCCTTTATTGGATCAACACCCATGTGAAAAAGGATTTTGTTAAGAAATTGGATGCCGCTATGCGAAGCAAAAGCTATAATGATGCTTTTTGGAAGGTACAGACGGGGAAGACTATTGATGAGCTATGGACAAATTACAGCAAAAATCCTAAAATATAATTCCTAAGCGATGAATATAAAAAGTTTGGTCTTTCTGGGATTAATTAGTGTCCCATTTGTATTAAAGGCACAAGAAACTAAATTAGTCCAATATGTTAAACCTCTCATCGGTACAGCGCGTATGGGGCACACCTTTCCTGGAGCGACAGTTCCCTTTGGGGCTGTACAATTAAGCCCGGATACGGACACCTTATCGTATGCTGTAAATGGACGATATAACGGAGATGTATATAAATATTGTGCTGGATACCAGTATGATGATCCCACCATTGTGGGATTTAGCCACACCCATTTTAGTGGTACGGGCCATTCCGATCTCGGTGACATACAGATCATGCCTACACAAGGTAAAGTGCAATTAAACCCTGGAACAGCAGAACGTCCACAAGATGGCTACAGATCTCCATACAGCCATGCAAATGAACGTGCTGAAGCCAATTATTATAGTGTTCTGTTGGACAAACATCAGATTAAAGCTGAGCTAACGACGACAACGCGCGTAGGTATACACCGTTATACTTTCAAAGAGTCTGATGCTTCGCATCTGATTGTTGATTTAACCGCTGGAATCTATAATTATGAGGGGAAAAATGTTTGGACTGTTGTTAAGGTATTGAACGATTCAACTTTGGTTGGATATCGCCAAACAAACGGCTGGTCAAGGACCCGTACGGTATATTTTGCCATTAAAACATCGAAACCTTTCAAGAATTATGGCGCCAAATACGAGGATGGAAAATCTGTTTATAATGGATTTTGGCGTAAGTTCGATCAGCAAAACAAATTTCCGGATCTAGCCGCGCATAATATGAAGCTACATTTGGATTTTGACACCAAAGCGCAAGAAGCGATACTTTTAAAAGTCGCCTTAAGTCCAGTCAGCATGAAGAATGCATTAGCTAATATGGATGCGGAGGCATCAGACTGGAACTTCGATGCCTACGTGAAGAAAGGTCAGGAAGCCTGGGAAAAGGAGTTGCATAAAATTGAGGCGGAGATGCTGAACAAGGAAGACCTTGTCAATTTCTATACAGCGATGTATCATGCAAGTTTAATGCCGACGGTTTATATGGATAACAATGGTGAGTATAAAGGGCTGGATCAGGAGGTACATCGTGCGGATGGTTTTACGAACTATACCTCATTTTCACTATGGGATACCTTTAGGGCATTTCATCCTTTGTTGAATCTCATCAATCCTTCCCGTAATGCAGATATTGTAGCCTCCATGATGGCTCACTATGATCAGAGTGTGCTGAAGATGTTGCCGATTTGGTCGCATTATGCAAATGATAATTGGTGCATGAGTGGCTATCATTCGGTATCAGTTATAGTTGATGCTATTCTTAAAGGTGTTTACAAAGGTGATCCTGAGGCCGCATTGGCAGCTTGTATGCAAACCGCAAATACGCGTCAATATGAGGGGATCGGTGCTTATATTGATAAGGGATATGTTCCTGCTGATGTGTCGGGTACATCTGTTTCTAATACATTGGAGTATGCATATGACGATTGGTGTATAGCCCAACTAGCGAAAAAATTGGGAAAAGAGGATATCTATAACACATTTTCTAAGCGGGCTGAAAGCTGGAAATCACTATACGATCCTTCTATTGGTTTTATGCGTCCCAAGAATTCTGCAGGAAAGTTTCAAGAGAATTTTGATGTGCTCGATACACATGGACAAGGATTTATCGAAGGAAATTCATGGAATTATAGCCTTTACGTGCCCCATCAACCAACTGAAATGATGGCATTAATGGGCGGGAAGCAGCGCTTAGAAACCTATTTAGATTCGCTTTTTACCATGGAATTACCGGATAAGTATTTTGAACATACCGAAGATATCACACGGGACGGTATTATTGGAAACTATGTACATGGAAATGAGCCTTCACATCATGTGACCTATTTGTACAACATTACCAAGAGTCCATGGAAGGCTCAGGCGCGTGTTAGACAAATTATACGTAATCAGTACCATAATGGTCACGCAGGATTAGGCGGGAACGACGACTGTGGACAGATGTCGGCCTGGTATCTGTTTACAGCACTGGGTTTTTATCCAGTGGCGCCTGGAGAAGACAGCTATTGGATCGGCAGCCCATTGGTAAAATCCGCAAAAGTAAATCTTGAAAACGGGCGGAGTCTTTCCATCGTCGCGCGGAACCAGTCTGAAAAGAATGTCTACGTTAAATCTGTTTCTCTAAATGGGCGGAAATTAGATAATTTGTTGCTATCCTATAAGAGTATTATAAATGGCGGTGAATTGGTTTTTGAAATGAGCAGTAAACCGAAAAAATAGTCAGTTTAATGTATTGGTGTAAAAAGCCCCCTCATTTAAAGAGGGGGCTTTTTATTTGTGCCATCCTTGTATTTGACAGAAGGTGACGAAGAAGTGTTTTGTAATTAATTAATATGTAGGTTATTAATTGGTTTTTCATTGTCTTATTGGTAGTGATGTTACAATTTGAAAAAAAATTAATTGACTGTATTATTTTAGCAAAATCATAATTTTTATATTAAATAAACCGCTTTTTCGGCTATAAATTGCTTAATGTCGATAACTAAACCAGTTTAGCAAATTCAAAAAATACCTCTAAAAATTTTTTTTTCTCGTTTTTCTATATATCTTCATTATAACCAAGTGAGATAAGTGCTGACCAATTAAGCAATCCAATCCGTTTTGACATTTCATTATATTCTGTTATGCTAAAACGTTTTTATTTTTTAAACTTAAAACCTTAGATTATGATGTTAGTCCTGTTTGATACTGCATAAGATTAATTTTGGATGGGAATCGACCAATTTTCCTATCTCGAAAAATCAATAAATTTTCACCTGTTTTTTGGGTGATTTTAACCAGTTATAGTAGAAAAGTAAAAATAACCTAATTATATATCATCCATATGTACATGATAAAAAAAAGGTATTTGGATAGGCTTGTTCTGTTAGGGTGCTCCTGTGCCTGTTATTCTTTTGCTTTTGGTCAAGACAAGGTGTTATCACCTTCTGATAGCCTTAAGCTTCAGATTGGAACTGCGAAATTAGATTCTATATTTCAGATTAAAACAAGCCAGGTAAATCCCGTCGAAATCAAAAAACAAGCCCTATTACCTTATTCTTCCTTGGCACAGTACCTGAAAGGGAACAATACCGGGCTTTATGTAACTGAGCCCTCTGGAGAGCCGGGAACCAAACAACCGATGTATTTTCGAGGGATTTCTAGACCATTGCTTTCTGATATTGATGTGTTCCAAAATCAGCCGTTGATTGTCTTGGATGGCATTCCATTGGTTGGGGAGCATCCATTTGCCTATGCCGTTCAGACCTATAATTTGGAACGAATCGGTCCGGCCACTAACTTATTGGCGAATATCAATATTGATATGGTGAAGTCCATTGAAGTATTAAAAGATATTGCGGCGGTGGCTATGTACGGTCCTAATGCCGCAAATGGGGCTATCGTTGTTCACACAAAAGAATATAAAGTGGATAAAAGCAATCGGATAGCGGTCAATATGTATACCGGCTTAGCAGAGCGTCCACATGTCACAACAATTAATGGTGACTATGAAAATAAATTCAGAAAACAGTTTTATGATCTGTATACCTCCAATGGCAAGTATGATGACGGAGATTCATATCCTGTGTATTTAAGCGACTCGCTTAATATGAATTATTTTGGGAAATCTGATTGGACGGATTCTTATTACAATAATGGTTTAGTCTATAATCTGAATGCTAATCTTTCTGGAGGTGGCCCTCGTGCAAATTTTCAATTTGCTGCAGGATCGACCCAAGATAAAGGCATCGCTGATCAAGTGAAATTAAATAAATATTATGCCCTGTTTGGCTTGAATATGCGCCCGATGACCTGGCTTACGTTCTCTATGCAGGCGAATATCGCGAGGCTCGATCGTAATCGAAATCTAAATCTCCGCGATCGATTTGCCCAGCTTGCTTATTTTCCAGATCTCTCGGCTCCCCTGTCCCCAAATAAGGAAGTTTATGATGAGTATCTGAGTTATTATAAAAAAGGCTTTGATAATAACAAGACAAATGTTGTGCAGGGCTATGGTAAGCTACAGTTGGACTTTGGCAATTTTCATTTTCTCTCCACAGGAATGGTTGATTATAATGAGGGTTATCGGGATCAATTCTATCATAGCAAGCTGATGGAGTCCAATAATTTTGCTTCAAACTACTATGGCTATAATCAGCGGGCTGTATTTGACAATAAAGCTTTTTATGACTGGAATATCGATGATAAGAACAAATTAAACCTATTGGTCGGTAACAGTTTACAATGGGACACCTATCGTTATAATTATGCTTACGCTTACAAGGGAGTAAATGATTTTATTAAGGTGAATCTCCTGGAAGATGATGATACAAAATCTAACTATTTGGAAGCTACTGCATACCCCAAGGCGCTTATATTTAAATATTTAGATCGTATTCGCCACAACTTAGTTTCATTTTATGGAAAAGCGACTTACAACTATGATAACAAGGTAGAGACATCGCTTTTACTCCGTTCGGATGCATCTTCAAATGCACAACCGGACGCCCGATGGATTTTTACGCCTTCGTTGTCGATAAATTGGAATATTAAAAACAGCTATTTCAATACAAACATGAACTTGAAAGAGCTGACTGCTCGTCTAAGTGCGGGGCGTATAGGACTAAGCAATGTTTTTGACGACTTTGCTCAAGGACCTAATTATGTTGCGCAAATGGGATTTACCGGTAATCAGCTTATAGCTGGATACAATGCCATCGCGGGATTGGTAAGACCTTATGAGTCGGGCTGGGTTGGATACAATATCCCTTGGGCGTATACTGATCAGGGTAATTTGGGCTTGGATTATGCAATTCAAAAGAAAAACTTCTATGTTTCCCTTGATGTCTATGTAAAGCAAACAAAGAACCAGCTGATTAATATTCCTTCCTATAGCGAATATGGTTATAAATCAAGCTATGCGGCAGGAATGAATGTGCAGAATGTTGGAGCCGAATTAACCGTTGGACTTGATCCTGTTCAAACCGAACGGTTTAAATGGTCTAGCGCGCTCAATATTTCGCATAATCAAAATAAATTGAAGGCTTTGCCTAATGGATTAGATCGGCTCGTGATAGGTAATCATCTTTTAGAAGTAGGTAAATCACTGGATCAATACTGGCTACTCTCCAATGAAGGAATCTATAAAACTGATGCTGAAGTTCCACAAGGGATGACCTACAATGCGATTCAACTACGCGCGGGTGATCCGATATGGAAGGATCAAAATGGCGACAATACGATCGATGATGACGATCGGACTTTGCAAGGTCACCGTTTGCCTGCTGTATTTGGTAATTGGTATAACAATTTTGTGTTTGGAAAATGGGATCTGGGGATTAATATGTACTATAATCTCGGCCGAAAGCTTATCAATCAAGAAATGGCTAATCGTTTTGATTTTATCAATAATGAAGGGACGAAAAACCTGGATGCTATCAAAGAGATTACGTATTGGGAAAAAAGGGGTGATTATAGTAAATATCCATTGTATAATCCTTGGAGTACGGTTATCGCTTATCAGGCCGATCAAGATCTTTTCTTAGAGAATGCTTCATTTGTTAAAATAAGGGCAATTACGTTGGGTTATAACTTGACTTCTCTTTTAGCAGGTCGAACGCAGGCCATTAAAAATGCTTATGCCTATGTGTCTGCGAATAACATTGCAACGCTAACGTCTTACAGTGGTGTGGATCCTGAAATTGTGGACTACACAGGCTATGATATTGGATCAAAAATAAGGATACCGCGAATTTATACGCTAGGAATAAAAGTTGACTTTTAAACGCAAAAGAAATGAAAAGATATCATCATATATTTGGTGTTTTGTTACTTTTCTTATTGCCTCTAGGGGGCTGCAAGAAAATGCTGGATATAGACTCTTCTCGCACGGTCAAGGAAGAGAATATGTGGAATGCTTTGGAGGATACGCGTGCAGGTTTGATGGGAATTTATGGTTTAACCAAAGCGGCTTTGGACGACAATAATGCTTATTGGCTGTATGGAGAAGTTCGATCGGGGGATTTTGAGAGTCCTAATCGACAGGATTTAAAAGCAATTATTAAGAACGACCTCAAAGCGAATTATGAATCGTTGAATGCACTTTCGAATTGGAGGAGGTGGTTTGCAGTAGTGAATGCGGCCAATATTTTTATGGAGCGTGCACCAGAAGTTAGAGAAAAGGACATGCGCTACACCGAAAATAATTTGGTGGTAGATGTAGCACAAGCAAGATTTCTACGAGCCTATGCTTATTTCAATATGGTGCGTATCTGGGGAGATGTACCCCTGATACTAAACTCTCATGATGGAAGTTTTGAGAATAGGCCTAAAGAAGATCGGCTCAAGCTTTATGCATGGATCGAAAAAGAAATGTATGATGCTGCCCAATTGTTACCCTATTCCTATAGTACAGGCGATGAACAACAGATTGGTAATTATTATAATGAGGCATCTTCACGATGGAATGGAGCTTTGGTCAGAAAACTTTCTGCGTATGCCATACTCGTACATTTGGCGGCTTGGCAGGGCAATTACGCTGATGCGGCTTCCTATTCGCAATTTGTTATGGATAATTATAATAAGAGCGGATCTTATTACTTATCCTCATCCTTTTTAACGGATGGTAATGGTTTCTTTTTCGAGAAGAGATCAGAGCAAATGTTTTCATTTCCGTACATATGGGCACATGTGGAGGCATCGTTTACAGGTCATATTGAAGAGCTTAGTCTAGCGTCGCCTGTTGTCAATAAGTCGGTCCCCGACATATATATGCCGAAAGAAACGATTTTAAAAACATTCAACGAGAAGAAGGACCAACGGTTTAGCATAGATACACTTGGAGCCCCAACCACAGAAGTGTATTTCCGGAATTTCAATGGGAAATACCCAATTTTTAGCAAAATCAAGTGTATTATGGGTGGTTCTTCTGATCCTACGTTTCGAATTTTTACCAGTGCCACCGTTTTGACACGCCTAGAAGATATCGCACTATTAAGGGCAGAATCTTTAGCGGTATTGGGTGAAAAATCTACCGCTATTGAACTGTTAAATGAAATTAGGGAAAGGCGAGGCCTGAAAGTCTATAGTGAAACGGCTAATGGGGATTTGGTGGACGCAATTTTTTTGGAACGAAAAAGAGAGTTAATGGGCGAAGGGCATCGCTGGTATGATATGATTCGCCGAGAAAAGATAAAACATGACAATCCCCAATTGGCACAATTGATAGCTAATGATGGGATCTATTGGCCAATATCCCGAGAAATTCTCGCTCAGAATAAGTTGATCGAACAAAATGCTTATTGGAAGTAAAGAAGTTAATTATGAGAAATAATCTATTTATACGTGGTGTATACGCATTCTTAATCATAGTCCTGCTGTATGCTTGTGCGAAGGATAAAGGCTATTATTCCCCCATATCTCAGGAACCGATCTATAAAGGAAATCTGTATAGCTATCTAAAAAGTAAACCCGGTGTATATGACTCTCTAGTTAAAGTCATTGATCGAATTGGCCTGCAAAAGAAATTGGAAGATAGTACAGTGACACTTTTTGCACTGACCAATTCCAATTTTCAATTAGCTATCCAAAATCTCAATAATACATTAGCTGTTTCGGATAAGCCTGCACAGTATCTGAATTCAGTTAAATATGAAATATTGGATTCACTGTTGTGCCAATATATTATTCAAGGAAGAGTTGCAAGTGATTCCCTTGCCAGTCAGGATGGGAAAGATGTATTGGGTATTCGTTATGGCTACCCAATGCACATTGGATTGAACAAACAGGCCTCATCGGGCTTCCTGAATGGAGGACCTACAATTGTTGATTTGTCCGATACAAGGCGGTCTGTCTTCAATCGTAATTGGGTGACGACCGAGACAAGCTCATTAAATATTCAGACAGATAATGCTATTGTTCATGTATTAAACCCAGATCATGTGTTTGGTTTTAACAAATTTGTCAGTCAGATTATTTATATCCCGCCACCTGAAAATCTGTTCAAGACAATCGGTGGGGAGTGGTTTACGTCAAAAGAGGCTTCTGGCGGTCCCGATGCTGTTGAAGCAGCTAAATATGTCTTTGATGGTAATCCTGAAACCAAATTCTTTCTATCAAGTCCGGGTCGTTTTTACCTCGAATGGCAATTTCCTACTGCTGTGGTAGCCAATAGTTATACACTTAGATCCGCGAATGATCTCCAGGATAGGGATCCGACAGATTGGACCCTGCAAGGCTTGGATGAGGACGGGAACTGGATTCTATTGGATTCTAAGCAAGGCGAAGAGTTTGATGAACGATTTCAGTTGCGTGTATTCTTTTTTGCGAACACCAAAGCTTACAAAGGTTATCGTTTGAATATTGTGCGTATGTATAATGGTAACGATTTCCAGTTGGCGGATTGGACAATGAACCGCAATCAATAAACCTATTTAAGAATCTATGGATATGAAAATTTCTAGAAGTTATAGAACAATATATAGCGGGACATACGGTCTTGGTTTGTTGGCTCTGTTATGTATGGGTTTAAATGGATGTAAGAAAATCTATAATCTGCCGGATGAAAAGGACTTTTTGAGTGTCAACTTGACCTATGATGGTAAATCTTTTTACCCCGTCTTGGGACGAACGAGTCGTATGGGGACGGTCAATACAGATCATTCAACAACTCCGCTACATTTTGAAATTGTAAATCCCCGCTATGGTGATGGGAGGCCTTATACGGATCTTTTCCAGGTAAAACCAGTCTATGAGTGGATATCCCGTTATGATGGCACGGAGAAAAACCTAGAAGAAATAGAAGCGAAGAGAAAGATAGTGGATCGTCCTCTTTTTGAGGTTGACTCAACAGGCACCTTTATTTTGTGGAACTCTTCTACCAATGAATTGATAGAACCGCGTTCAAAGGATAGTGTTGATCTCATTCAAAATATACGTTATTTTGATCTCAAAATATCCAATTCCGGGGGAAGTACGATCGTAAAGGACTTTATGATACTGCCATGGCGGGTACAGGATTATGAACCCTATTCCGACAGAAATCCGTATGATGGTGAAATTGCGCCCGATCCGAAGGACCCTAAAAACCCGAATAAGAAAAGCTATATCTGGCCATCCTATATAGCCAATGTCAATGGTGAGTCTTCTAATCTCCCATTACGGACAAATGATGATTTTAAAGACCTGGTTGTATATATCCGTCGTTTTACCGGTGGGAATGGACACAACTTACGCTTTGTTTTTTTGGATAAAGACGGTGAGACAATCAATCCGGATAATTTTAATGAAACAAAATGGAATGAATTGGTTCATGGTTTTAATATGAAAAAGACCGCCGATTATGTACAATATGATGTCGCTTATCCAATCCCACTGACGAGTTATCCAACTAAGTATACGAATGGAAACAGCGCAAAGTTAGATTTTTCCTATTCCAGGAAAGGATTTGGTGGCGGTTTAATCACAGCGTCTTTTGGCTTGAACTTTAAGATTTTTACCAAGGGCGATTGGGAAATTGTTTTCCATTTTCAAAGAGAGAACCCACGATTTGAGAACGAATAATAGCGAACATTATGCAAATAAAAATAGTATATCATAGTTGTATTCTGGTACTCTGCATGTTGCTGTCTGTTGGCGCTTTTGCACAAGCTATCATTATGTCGGGAAAAGTAACAGATAATAAGGGGCGGCCATTGGCCGGTGTTACCGTGCGTTACGGGAAATCCGGAAAGGAGGTGACAGCTACAAACTCATCAGGGATCTTTAGTGTGACAACTACAACGGGGACTTCGGTTACTTTTAGACTGATTGGTTATGACGGAGTGACAATTACTGCGCGTGCAGACCGTAATGTCGATATTCGTATGAAGGAATTGGAGAACCAGATGGATGAAGTCGTTGTACGGGGCTATGTTAATCGGCCAAGAGAAACGACGACAGGGGCTTCTACAAAGATCAGCGGTAAGGATTTGCAAGATATTCCTGCTGCCAATGTGGAGAACTTATTGCAAGGAAAAGTTGCAGGTTTAAATATCCAAAACAACACGGGTGCTCCGGGATTCAGAGGATCAACACAAATCAGAGGACTTTCGACACTTAGTGTTTCAGGTAGCGGTGATCAATCTTTTTTAACGCCAACATCACCTTTATATGTGATCGATGGCGTTCCGATGGATGCCGATCGGGCAAATGAACTCGGTCTAAGCCAACAGGGGCCTGGTATTAGCCCATTATCTTTGATCCCCCCCGAAGATATTGAGAGTATTGAGGTTCTCAAAGATGCTCAGGCGACTTCTTTGTACGGTTCATTGGCGGCTTATGGGGTGATCATTATTAATACGAAAAGGGGGAATTCGGAAGTGCCACGTGTCCGATATACGGGCAATTTTTTCATGAAAACACCGCCCAAATTGCGTGCAACACTTGGCGGAAATCTCGAACGGCGGCTCAAATTGTTACAGATTTATAGTAATGCATTATCTCAGTTTGATCTCGATCGAATTTCACAGACGCCCATGTTGTCAGATAGTCTAAATCCGTATTATAATAACTCAACCAATTGGCAGGATCTTTTTTATACAACAACTTACAATCAGACGCATAATGTGGCGATTGATGGTGGGAATCAGAAGTTGAATTATAAAGCGAATTTAAATTATTATAACGAAAACGGAATTATCAAAAATACAGGTTTTGATCGTTACATGGCCAATATGCGGTTTGAGTACTACCCTACTGAAAAATTTAAGTTTATCGCTCAATTGAATGCATCACTAGGTTCGAAGAGTAAGGGAAATGGTCTTGGGATATTACAATCTGGTGTGGCAAAAAATGGCGAATATTCTACTTTGTTACCGGGGCCATCCTTTTATCTCGCATCTTCGGGCTATAACTCCGCCTTAAAGACAAAAAATGATAATTCGTCGAAGTCGATTAAACCTTTCATAGAGGCATCTTATGAGTTTATTCCTGGCTTGCGGGCAACAACGACTATAAGTTATGAGTCAACGTCAGATAACGAGAGTACGTTTACGCCAGCCGCAGCAAATGGACAATTTGCTCAAGTGTATGCCTATTACGGACGGTATAACTCCTTGTATAATCGAAATTCGATCAACTATAGTCATACATTTAATGAAAAGCATACGGTATTTTTTAATCTATTTAACGAAGTCCGTACGTTAGAAAAGCAAGCGAATGCGGCATTGCAAGCCCGTACGCCAAATGATCAATTTGAAGGCCCTCTTGGTTTTGATGGATATTTCTCCAAAGGCGGGGGCTTGTTGAGTCGAGGTTTTGGAAAAGAAAGAGGCGTGTCGTTTGCTGTTGCTGGAACCTATGATTATATGAAGAAATATGTGATTGACCTGTCGTATCGCATGGACGGATCGTCCCAGAATGGTTTTGGGAACCTATATACCAAAAATCCCGCCGTGGGTTTGCGGTGGAATGCTTATCATGAGGAGTTTTTAAAGGATGTTGAGTGGATCAATTTGCTGTCTATTCGCTCAAGTTGGGGTGTAAATGTAATGCCTAACAGTACGTTAGAGCGTGTTTATGGAAAATATGATATCACAGGTGGGTATAACGACAAGATTGGTATAGGGATCAATTATGACCAAATTCCCAATCCCGATCTAAAGCCAACAACAACAAGTCAATTTAATGTGGGTTTGGATCTCGCTTTTTTTCAAAATCGCTTTGAACTAAATTATGATACCTATTACAAAAAGGTCGATAATTTGCTGTTCGAGGAAAAATTGTCAACCTCGCTCGGCTTTGATAAAGTCAATAGTAATTCGGCTGCAATAGCGAATTATGGACATGAACTTGCTGTTTTATTTAGACCATGGACGGAGGGGCGTTTTACAATGTCGATTGGTGCAAATGGTGCCTATAATCGCGATGTACTGCTCAAACTTCCGGAGCATTATGGGGGACAATTTGTACGTTGGGAGAATAATGATGAATATAAACAACATGTTGTTTTCAGAGTAGGAACCTCATCTATGTCTAATTACATGTTATTGAACCGTGGTGTTTATAGTACAGATGCTGATGTTCCGGTAGATCCGGTGACGGGTCGACGTTACCGAATGGCAAATGGTACAGAGTTTCAGGCCGGAGATCCTATCTTCGCGGATTTGGATGGGAACTATATTTTAGATGAAAACGATTATGCGCGTACAGGAAATTCACAACCTTTAATTACAGGTGGTCTGCAATTGAATTTCAATTATAAACATGAAACATTAGGCACATTCGGTCTTAATCTATGGGCTTCATATACAGCAAAACGTACCATATTAAATAATGGTTTGGCTAAGCGACTACAATTAATGAGCGATCCCTATGGCAACAAAGTTGTTGTTCCGCTGAACGATATCGATATGTGGCAGCAGCCCGGAGATATTGCGAAGTATCCGTATGCCTATGATTATCGAAGATACTCAAGTATCAATCCATTTCGCATGGATCAAGACTTATGGGCAGAAGATGGATCGTATTTCAAAATTAACAGTGTCAGCTTGTCGTATATGTTTACAAAGGGCGCCTTGGCGCGATATGGTTTAGAGCGCCTTAGGGTATTTGTGTCCGCTGAAAATATTGCAACATTTTCAAAGTATGGGGGTCCAAATCCTGAAAATGTGAGTAGTATGGGACGAGATGTTTCCAATGGGTATCCTGTACCTCGGCAGTACAATATAGGTGTTAATGTTGATTTCTAATAGGCTGATCGTATGAAAATTAAACGAAATTTTGGAAGAATGGTATTTGTGTTAGGTATATGCACAATGCTTTTGGTAGGCTGTAAAAAGTTTTTGACTGTAGAGCCAATTGATCGGCTTACTGGAAACAATTTCTACCAATCTAAAGAGGATGTAGAATCCAATATAGCGCGTATTTATAATCAGTTTTTTGAAAAATTGAATGAATCTTGGGTAATAGGTGCCATCGGAGAAGCACGGTCCGGAGAAATATTTCCCTCGCCAACATCGGGCACCGACCGTATGATTCTTCGGGACCTCGGGACAAACAATATGAATGCTGTCTATCTGAATACATTAGGTGGCGGGCGTTCAAGTGGCTACGCCATGTATAAGGTTTCTATTTGGGACACCTATTATAAAGTCATTCAAAGCTGTAATATCTTAATCGCTAAACTGGAAGAAGGAATTCCAGGGCTATCTGCTGCAGACAAGGATCGCTATAAGGCTGAAGCTACTTTTATGCGTTGCTTGAGCTATTTCTGGATGGTCCGACTTTATGGTGACGTTGTGTATTATACAGAAGCTTATTTTGCAAAACAACTTCCCCGCGAAGATATGGTATCTGTTATCACCAAGTGTATTGCAGATTTGGAATCGGTTAAGGATATTATGCCCTGGACTTTTGGTGACGCATCTCAACGGGGTGCCCGAGCCAGTCGGGGGAGTATAATTGCTTTGCTGATGCATATGAAAATGTGGAACGCCAATTTTGATTCGGGCAACTCAACGAAATATTATGAAAGTGTTGCGAGCTTAGGTAAGGAGCTGCGTGCAAGCGGCGTACATCAACTGTACAAATTAACGGCAGAGGAATGGGCTAAAGTCTCCAAAGGACGTACCGAAGAATCACTTTTCGAATTTTACCGTACCATCAACTATGGAGATCAAAATAATGCCTACGCACCATTGTGGGATCATTTTCTTCGATGGCCTTATAAGTTTCCCCGGTACAATCAACAAAATAGTATTGCCTATTACTCATCCATTTTTATGTCCCGTATTTATCCAGTAAATGGTTCGGCGGACAAGCGGAAAGAGCTTTGGTATGAGGATATGTACGCTGATAATGGACAATTTGTACTGAAAAAATTTGCGGCAAATGTATTTGCGTCCGGGAATGAAGATTCTAATCCCGATAATACATTTATGATATTTCGCTATGCAGATGCGCTGCTCTTAGAGGCAGAGGCGTTGGCGAATCTGGGCGGATCACGAGAGGCAGAGGCTATTTCGGTACTCAATATCGTTCGCGATCGTGCCGAAGCGTCGCGATATTCTGGTGGGGGAACTGATCTCAAGAATTTCATTTTTGAAGAACGCTGCCGAGAATTGATCGGTGAGGGGGTTCGGTACTTTGACTTGATTCGGACAAGACGCATATTAAACCCACAATGGACGATGGACCCAATGACGATCGATCAATACAATCGACGAGCATGGACGTGGCCACTGGATGCTTCGGCTAAAAATTTCAATTCAAAAATTGTGTTAAATGGTTATTGGACAGGTGAAAACTAAATAGGTGTATACTATGAGAAAAGATAATATTAGCGGATATGTGTTGATGATGATTGTGGCATTGCTTTGTAGTTTGGCATCCTGTAAACAGGATGAATATTACGAAGACGGTGGCTTGGCACAGGCGAAATTTAATGGATCAATTATGGCGTATTTGGATTCAAAGCCGAGGGAATTTGATACGATAGCACAAATCATACGTTTAGCTGGGCTTGAAGAGGATTTTAAGACCAAGGAGTTTACCTTTTTTGCTCCTCGGGATGAAAATATCAAGATATTAATAGGACAGGCAAAGGGAGTTACGGTCGATGATATATTCAGTGTCAATGGCAGGCTTTATACTTTGGGACGAGATACGATCAAAACGCTGGCAGATGTAGATAGTACCATTTGGCGAAAATACTTATTGCGTTATATGTTTACCGGTAAGCGTAAGTTGATGGACTATCCACAAATCGATTTTGACCTCTTGAATGTTTATAAAGGTCAAAATTATACTGCATTAGGGAATACAGTGTCTAATATTGGTGTGGTCTATAATGATGCAATTAATGATGCCGATCCCAATAATGTGACTCGGCTAAAATATATGGGCTATAGGCAGCTCTATATCTCCTATATACCGGATGTCAGTAGACCAATGGTATGGATTTCCTGCCCTGTAGCCTCATCAGATATTCAACCGGATAACGGAGTTGTTCATGTGATTGACTATACCAGATCAAGGTTTGGGTTTCAAGAATATGATATTATGTTAGATATATTGGAGAGTAAGCGTTATTAACCAGATGTAGATTAAATTATGAACGTTATGTACAAAATTATGGGCAGATATTTGGCTCTATTGTTTATGATCCCCCTCTTTTTCGGATGTAATAAAGAAGATAAAACTTTTTCGGCTCCTTATGAAGAAGGCTTGCCAGCACTGGGTATAGAAATTAATCCAACAGATAAAATGCAGCCTGAATCAGGAAAAACTGGCACAGAAACGATTATGCGCATTAAAGGGTTGGATAAATATAAAGATAAGGCCATTGTAAGAGTAAACGGGGAAAAGGCGGAAATTGTGGAATTGACAGCAGATCATGTTAAACTCAAAGTTCCCCCTTTTGCGAGTACAGGGGTGCTCTCGGTAACGATTGATGATATTGTCTTTTTTGGACCACAATTTACAGTTCTAGGAAATGTGTCTGTAGATGCAACCTTTCAAGTCGGTGTAGGCACAAACGGGACGGTTTCAGATGTCATCTTTTTGGAAGACGGTAAAATGATCTTTACGGGAGCTTTTACAAATTATAATAATAAAGGCGCAATACGACCTATCAATCGTTTGGTGAGAACATTTGCTGATGGTACTTACGATGCGAGTTTTAGGATAGGTACTGGAGCCAATAATTCATTAAATAGTATCTTAAAATTAGGGAACTACTACTTTCTGGCAGGTTCGTTTTCGGGGTATGGTCAGCGGAATTCAGATATCAGTAATTTGACACGAATTTATACGACTGGAGCCATCGATACCATGGGTATTAAACCATTTCGTCGGCCAGGACAAGCAGATACACTGAAATATTATCCGACTTTTAATGGTGGATTTGATGGCAATGTGGGTAATATTTATGAATCTGACGGAAAAATCTTAGCGACAGGGAATTTTAGATATTATATCCGTCGAACCTACGGTAAACCTAATAAGCTAGAAACAAGAGATACTGTTATCCTAGATAGTACGGAGATTAGACATGTGGCTCGATTGAATCTTGATGGTACCTTGGATAAGACGTTTCGATTTGCGGCTGATGGTAAGCCTTTTACCGGCGGAAATGGGGCAGTAGCGTCGGTTTACCACAATACTGGTATTTTAAAAGGAAAGATTCTAGTATATGGGTCTTTCAATCGCTTTGATGGACAATCTAAAGGCTATATTACACGGCTAAATGCTGATGGAACCCTAGATGAAACATTCAATACGGGGGGGGCAGGAGCCGACTATAATGTGTTTTCAGTGACATATAATAGCTTGACAAATAAATACTTGGTCGTAGGCGCATTTAGCAAGTATAATGGCGCAACTGCGATAAAAGTAGTGCTGTTGAATGCAAATGGTACGCTGGATCCTACTTTTAAGGCCAAAACATTCGAGGGCGGAGAGCCCGCAAGTGCGATGCAACTAAATGATGGCTTAATTGTGGTAGCTGGAGATTTTGCACGCTATAATAATGTCGCGCGAAATGGCTTTATGATCCTAAATGCTAATGGGGAATTAAATAGTGATTACAATACATCGGGGTATTTCTCCGGATATGTTAATAAAGCCGTTGAAACTAAAACAGAGGATGGGAAACGCGCATTGCTTTTGATGGGCTCCTTTGATAGGTTTAACAATGAAGAGGTTCATAATCTGATTCGAATTAAATTGGAACAATAACTTAAACTTTAAACTGATGAGATTTAAAGATAATTTTCGAAATATTAAGCTATGGCTACTGTCTTTGTTGTTCTTATCGACAGTACTGTCTTGCAAGGAAGAATTCGGACGGTTGATACCGGATAATGAAGGGCAACAAGACACATTGGATTTAGTGTATGGTAAACCGAAGGTATTGCTGTTGATTGTTGACGGCGCTAGAGGCGAATCTGTTCGCACGGCAAATATACCCGTTATGAATGGTTTGTTAAATCATGCTATTTATTCATGGGTTTCGTTGAGCGAAGAACATGACGATCTAAATGGAACGGGGGCTGATCTAGCCAGTATTATTACTGGAGTGAGTCAAAATAAGCATTTGGTCATTGGTGATAATTTTAATAATAATAACTTTCAGACTTTTCCAACTGTTTATACACGAGTAGCAGCGAATGCAAAGAGTACTGAATTTAAGGTGTACAGTAGCTCCAAGTTATTTGTTGATCATTTGGCACCTGTGGCGGCGGCTAAACTGGAAAATTCGGATGCAGAAGTTGTGAATGGAGTGAAGGAAGGACTAAAACTTCCTGAAATCACCATGTTGACTGCTCATTTTACAGCAGTCGATAAGGCTGGAAAAGCAAGTCAATATGATAACAGTAGTGCCAGCTATAAAACCGCAATAGAGAATTTTGATAAGCAGGTTGGGGAAATCACCAAAGCGCTAGAACAACGCTCTACCTATAAAAAGGAGAATTGGTTGGTCATTATCACTTCAAGTAAAGGAGGCCCCTTTGAAATACCTCCGGCGCAGAATGACAATACAATCTTTAGCAATCCGAATGTCAATACCTTTACGATTTTCTATTCACCGAAATACAATTCGAGGTATATCAATAAACCTTATTTAGGGAGTCGTTTTTCTGGTGATTTTTTAAGGTTTAAAGGCGGAGTCTATGCAGAATTGGCTGAAGGAGATAATCCAGTATTTGATTTGGGCGATAAAGAGGAATTTACGATTGAATTAAAAGTTAAGAAGAATAAAGGACCCAATAATACATATAGATTTCCCAATTATCCATCTTTTATTGGTAAGCGGGAGAAATGGGAATCAGGGGCACCAACAAATGGATGGATTATGGCTTTTAAGGATGATTATTGGATGTTTAATGCGCGAGGTCCTAATGGCAGTGGCGAGGTGAACGGTCCAAAATTGAACAATGCAACCTGGAATAATGTGACCATTGTTGGGTCGATAACGAGCGAAGGGAAGCGGATAATTAAAACCTACACAAATGGTCTTCCCGGCAATGAGATGGATGTCAGTTCATGGGGAGCTATCAGCAGTCCTGAGAAATTTAGACTGGGGTTGATCAATGGAGGAAGCAATTGGAATGAAGGCGACTATTATTTGGCTGACGTACGATTCTGGAAGGTTGCTTTGCCTTTGGCGGTTATTTCACAGTACAATTGTCAGGTGGGGATCAATGAGGATCACCCTTACTTTCCAAATCTTGCTGCGAATTGGCCTATCGTCGGAACTGTTTCCGATGGTGTACTTTACGATGAGGGACCTTATGGGAACACATTAGAACTTGGAAGTTCCACGTACGAAATTTCCAAACTCAATGATTTCCTTTGTGCTCCTTCTGTTGAGACAATAAGCACATTGGTGCCCAAAAGTACAGATATAACAGCACAAATATTTAGTTGGCTACAGATCGCCAGACAGGAGAATTGGCAATTGGATGGACGAGTTTGGGTAGATAAATAATCTAAAAAAAGAGACCATGAAAAGACTTTTTTATTTTATAACAATATTTTTGGGCTTGAGTCAGTTTTTGGCCTGTTCAAAAAATGATCTGGAAGGGTTTAATTTACCGGGAGGAGCTCCTGTTCAAGTTATCGCAGAAGGAGGGGGAGAGGACTTAATCAAAACAAATGACTATGTACAGGTTCCGATGAAGGTTAAATTGAGTAGTCCGGCGTCACAGACTTTTGATGTTGAACTCCAATTGAATACCGATACAATCACCAAACTAATTGAGTCGGGAACATTAAAGGATGCTGTTGCGCTCCCCAATGCCGCATTTTCTTTCCCAAACGTCGTTAAATTTCAATATGGTGCCGATACGACCTCTTTTTTATTGACGATTTCCCGCACCGAGATCGAACGTGTGTATGGTAAGAAATTTATACTGTCTTATAAATTGTCAAACCCTGGAAAAGGTAACCAATTGGGAAATCCCAATAGTGTCATTGTTACGTTGGATTCCAAAAAGTTGCTTACGGCGGAAGATATCCATTATCTTTCGATCACCAACTCACCTGGGAATATTATCCTGGCTAGCGATCATAATAATTACAATACAACCCCTTCTGGCATTGAAATACCATTAGGTGTTTCGCTGGCTTCCTTTCCAAGCAAGTGGTTTTATGTGGAGGTACGTGGAACGACTGATTCAATTGCGAACTGGATAGCGAAAAAGAAGATTCCGGAGAATACCATAGGATTGCAAGAAAACGAATATGCTATTCCCTCACGCGTGCAGGTTTTGGGTAATAAATCCGCAGCCGCTTTCAACATCTCAATCCCTTGGGATATTATCACAAAAAATAAAGATAGATATCTCGCTGTAACGGTCTACCTCAAGGATCCAACCCTCCATGTTATTAATCCACAGAAAAATTATACCACGATTTTGATTGATTGTGCGAAGGTTGTCGAGTTTGATGTAACAGGAGAGGCTGTACTTACCGTCAACCGGGACAATAATGGTGGTGCTGATGCTGCAGAGGGCAGTTCAAAGCTGGTTGATAATCGCACAAATACAAAGTTCTTACAAAGTGCATTTACGGGTGATCTACAATGTACGCTAACGTTTACGCGGACGCTCAAGATTGGAGCATATACGCTCACGTCTGGAGATGATGCTATCGCACGGGATCCCAAAAGCTGGTCTCTTGAAGCTTCTTTAGATGGGACCAATTGGACCACGATTGATGTCAGAACTAATGAAGAATTTCCAAATAGAATACAGACAAGAAGATTTAATGTACAAAAACCGGGGAATTATAAATTCTATCGTTTGAATATCACGGAGAATGTAGGGAATAGTTTATTCCAATGTTCGGAATGGAGAATGATTGAATTTTTATAGTTATTTCAGCACATAATATCATAACGACGAAATTTACGACTATGAAATTACGAAAATATGCCTATTGTATACTGTTACTGTTTACCTTGTTGGGCTGCAGTAAAGAAGAGGAAGTGGTTGTCGACAAGCCCCAGCTTCCCAACCCAGTATCTGCTTTTTCTATTAAGCAGGTCGCCAAGGATGACCCTTTTACTTTTGAATTTACAAATGAGTCAAAAGATTATATAGAAACACGTTGGAGCTTTGGGGATGATAGCACTTCGTCGACAACTTCACCGAAACACACCTTTTTAGCTACGGGAAATTTTACGGTTCAATTGAAAGTTCTCAATGAAAATGGAGATTGGGCACAACGGGAAGCGGTGATTAAAATCGATGCAGAAAAGTTAATCCGATTCAATGCTGCAAAAAATGGAACTGGAAAACTGATCCTGACTTATGCTAGTGATATTGCAGTCAAAGGAGTCACTTGGTCAAAGATGACTGATAAAGATAAATATGAGCAAGTTTCTGATAAGGAGAAGGCAGATATATCGATTGAGGGTGGGAAATTCGAAACCTACCAGCTAAACGTAAAAACCCCTAAAGGGTCTCAAATTGTCATTACCAAGATGCTTACAGATCTAGGCATTATAAAAGACTGGACAAATATTGATAATACATTCCTAATTTCTCAGGATAACTCCAGTGGCCCTGATGCAGGCGAAGGATCGAAGAAACTTATAGACGGTGATACCAAGACGAAATTATTTATTGGGGGATATCAGCCGGGGATGTATTGGCAATTTGTATTCTATCAACCACAAACTATCAATGGGTATACGATAACGACAGGAAATGATGCTGTTGAGAGGGATCCTAAAGACTGGGAAATACAGGCCTCTGAAAATGGGAATGCCTGGGTAACCTTGAGCTCGGTTACGGGGTATGGTTTTGGTACTACGCCGGCAGACAGGAATAAATCGGTCAATTTCACCTTTACGAATTCAAAACCTTACACGCATTATCGGTATGTTGTGAAATCGGTTTCCTCTGGGTCAAATTTCCAGATGAGTGAATTTAGACTTTTGGAACTACCACAGTAAGCGCTGAAGAAAAGCATCAGTTGAAATAATAGTGCTAAAATCGTCGGTTTGATGATTTCAAAAAGCAGCTGTAAAATACGCTTTGTCTCGGAGATATTACAGCTGCTTTTTTCACCTTCCCTCTCCTATATTTAATTATCTTACTTATATTTACTAATACGTTTTAGCTTTTTTGCTTGTACTATCAACCAAATACATAATTTATGTTTAATATTAAAAAACTAACGGGGAGTATTCTTTTTCTATTCGCGATTCATACGGGTATGGCACAACAGGCCTCACCAGTTGATTTTGTTAATCCATTGATCGGTACGGAATCGAAGTATGAATTGTCCAATGGGAATACCTATCCTGCAATAGCACGTCCATGGGGTATGAATTTTTGGACGCCCCAAACAGGGAGTATGGGCGATGGCTGGGTATATACTTATACGGCAGATAAAATTAAAGGATTTAAGCAAACCCACCAGCCAAGTCCCTGGAACAATGATTATGGTCAGTTTTCCATCATGCCAGTCACAGGCACACCGCAATTTGACCAAGAAAAGCGGGCGAGTTGGTTTTCACATAAAGCAGAAATTGCCAAACCTTATTATTATAGTGTTTATCTTGCTGATCACGATGTGACAACAGAATTGTCGCCATCTCAACGTGCAGCAATCTTTCAATTCACATTTCCCAAAACCGATAGCGCTTATGTTATTATCGATGCATTTGATAAGGGCTCCTATATTAAGGTAATTCCTCAAGACAATAAGATTATAGGTTATTCAACAAAAAATAGCGGTGGTGTTCCAGAGAATTTTAAGAATTACTTCGTCATTACTTTCGATAGACCTTTCTCTTACAAAGCTAGCGTAAAAAGTGGCTCAATAAGTAAAGATGAATTGGAGATTCAAGATAATCATGCAGGAGCAATTGTCGGTTTCCCGTCCTTGAAGAAAGATGAGAAGGTCATTGCCCGTATTGCTTCTTCTTTTATTAGTTTTGAACAGGCAGAACTTAATTTGAAAGAAGTGAAGTCTAAAACATTTCAGCAAGTTGTTGAGGAAGGTAAAGCACAATGGAACGAGATTCTTGGCCGTGTCCAGATCGAAGACCAAAATATTGACAGGTTACGTACATTTTATTCGTGCCTCTATCGTTCGACCTTATTCCCTAGGGATTTTTCTGAAATTGATGGAACAGGTAAGCGTATTCATTATAGTCCTTATAATGGCCAAGTCCTGCCTGGAGAAATGTTTACAGATACTGGTTTTTGGGATACATTCAGGAGTTTGTTTCCGCTGTTGAATTTATTATATCCATCCATAAACGACCGCATGCAGGAGGGCTTGGTCAACACTTATAAGGAGAGTGGCTACTTGCCTGAGTGGGCTTCACCTGGCCATCGTGCGTCGATGATTGGAAACAACTCTGCATCTATTGTTGCAGATGCATTGATTACTGATCGAAAAGGGTATGATAAAGAGCTACTATGGGAAGCATTGAAACATGGAGCCAATAGTGCATATCCTAAACATTCTTCGACAGGACGCTTTGGTTATGAATATTATAATAAACTGGGCTATATACCTGCAGATGTAAAAGTTGACCAAAATGTAGCACGTTCATTGGAATATGCTTACAATGACTGGTGTATCTATGAATTTGGCAAGGCGTTGGGTAAACCACAAGCTGAAACTGATATTTATGCGAAACGTGCGATGAACTATAAAAACCTGTTTGACCCAAGTACAAAATTAATGCGTGGGAAAAAAGCAGACGGTTCATTTGTCTCTGATTTTGCTCCAAGTGCCTGGTCACGGGAATATACGGAAGGAAATGCATGGCATTGGAGCTTTTGTGTATTTCATGATCCACAGGGGCTGATAAATTTAATGGGGGGAAATAAGTCTTTTGTGTCCATGTTGGATACAGTATTTGTTATCCCGAGTTATGAAGGAATGAAGAGTCGTGGTATGATTCACGAAATGCGTGAAATGCAGGTGATGAACATGGGGCAATACGCACATGGGAATCAGCCGATCCAACACATGCCTTATTTGTATAACTATGCAGCAGAGCCTTGGAAGGCACAGTATTGGGTACGCAAGATTATGGATAAGTTGTATTTACCTACGCCTGACGGTTATTGTGGTGACGAAGATAACGGTCAGACTTCTGCTTGGTACGTATTTTCTGCTTTAGGATTTTATCCTGTTTCGCCAGGATCGGGCGAATACGTGATTGGTTCTCCCCAATTTGACAATGTTACTTTAAAGCTCGAGAATGGGAAGAAAGTGCATATTCAAGCTAAACAGCAGGGATCGAAGCAGGTCTACGTGAATCAGTTGTCTTGGGATGGAAAACCTTATGGTCGAAATTATATCCGGTATAGTGATTTGTTGCGGGGCGCAAATCTTGAATTTAAAATGAGTGATGTACCTAATAAGAATAGAGGAACAAAAAAAGAGGATGCGCCATATTCTTTTAGCAATGAAAAATAAAGCTCTGCTAGACAGGCGTCAATTAAATGATGCCAATGAATAGCATTGTCCCAGCAGGTGATTTTTATAGAGCATGACAGCTAATTTTAAAGCTGTCATGCTTTTTTTACATGAATAAAATAATCTTGGCTATTTAAAGTTATACCTTTGTGATTCGAAATTTCGATATGTTAGGTAAAATATTTCATTTTTTAACACTCTTCGCATACCTTAATCTGTTGACCTATGAGTCTTTCTCTTCGGCAACAGGACAGGTTGTGCATGCAGGTGAAACCATTGTGGAATATTTTCTGGATGATGTATTGGATTTGGAGCCTATTCATCCTTCCCAAGAAGAAAAGGTGCTATTGCAGGATGATTATCGCATATTTTCTCTGAATAGTCAGGTATTACCAATCTTTATTTTTGTTTTTGGGATCATCTTTACAGCATTATGCTTTGCAAAGGATGAAGAACATCCTTTTTATCGATCTAAAACTTTGTGTTTACCGGGCTACTACCGGTTCTTAAACCGCTTTCGACCCTTCTAGATACCCTCCTCTAATTTTCTAGCGGAAGCTGCAACTCAGTCTTATTTTATCTCTATATCAAGTTATAGAAGACCCTGGGGTCTTTCTCTACTCTATAAGATTCTTGTAGTTTCCATCTCACACATTCTCCTAAGTGCCGATTTTGAATTTCTTTAGGAGGATTTAACACGTTGCATTTTTTATCGTTTATGAAATACCCTGTCCTGAGACTACTGAAATTGATGAAAATCAACAGGGTAGTCTAGAGGATCTTTAAAAAGAAGATTATTCCCCTATGAACAAATTACTTGTGCTGTGCCTTTTCGTAGGTATGGTTGAGATGCTGGCTTCATGTCGCTCCTCCAACGCTAACGCTGATCAAAAAGAAGAAATTAAAAATATACCCATTACACCGCTCATGGTGATGGATACAACCGTTTATCAAGAATATATTGCTGATATCCAAGCCTTGAAAAATGTCGAGATTCGATCTAAATTGAATGGTTTTTTAGATAAAATTTATGTAGATGAAGGTGCTTGGGTAAAGAAGGGGCAATTATTGTTTAAATATAACAATGAGGAGTATCGTTCGGAACTCGCAAAAGCTAAAGCGCAATATGACAATTCTATTGCTGAGGCACAAAAGATTAAGCTAGAAATGGAGCGGACTCAAAAACTGGTTGACAAAAATATTGTGAGCTCTTCTGAGTATAATTTATTGAAAATCCAGCTAAAAGCTGCTAATTCTAAAATTGAGGAGGCCCGTGCATTGGTTAATCAAGCTCAAACGAGATTAGATTACACTGTCATCCAAGCTCCTTTTGATGGACGTATAGATCGGATTTTATTAAAAGAAGGTTCGTTATTGACCGAAGGAAGTTTGATTACAACAATCTCTGATCTAAGTAAAGTGAACGTCTATTTTGATATTTCTGAAAGGGAATATCTTACACTTATGCGTGACAAGCTGAACGGTAAGGAAACACAAAAGTCTGTCAAATTAATTTTAGCAAATGGCGAGTTGTATCCGCATGAGGGAATTGCTCATCTAGTGGAAAGCGAATTTGAAGCCAATACAGGATCCATTGCCCTCCGTGTACAATTTCCTAATTCAGAGCATATCCTAAAGCATGGGGCAACGGGTAAAATTGCTGTTCCGATGGAAACAGGCGAACATACTTTTGTACATCAAAAATCGGTATTTGAAATTCAGGATAAAACATACGTATATACCTTGCAGGCTGATAGTACGGTCAAGATGACACCTTTTGTTGCGGGGTCACGAGTAGGCCATTATTACATTGTCGACGGAGGTTTGGATCCGAATACCAAAGTGGTGTATGAAGGTGTACAAAGCTTACGTAGCGGAATGAAGATTAATCCAAAATTGAGAAAGCTGTAGCGGAGGGATAGATTATGTTTGAAACATTTATAAAACGACCCATATTATCGTTGGTCATTTCGGTATTTATTACGCTTTTGGGACTTTTGGCTTTGTTTACATTGCCTATTACACAATTTCCTGATATCGTACCACCTTCTGTTGTTGTAAATGCCAATTATACCGGGGCAAATGCGGAGGTAAGCACAAATGCAGTAGCCATTCCCTTAGAAAAAGCAATCAATGGTGTGGCGGGGATGACCTATATGAATTCGGTCTCAACTAATAATGGAAGCACCGTTATTCAAATTTTCTTTGAAGTCGGTACCGATCCGGATATTGCAGCTGTAAACGTACAGAATAGAGTGACCACCGTGTTGGATGAATTACCTGAGGAGGTTATTAAAGCGGGGGTAACTACAGAAAAAGAGGTCAACTCAATGTTAATGTATCTGAATGTTTTTACTGACGATGAAACTGCAGACGAAAGATTCATTTACAACTTTGCTGATATTAATATTCTGAAAGAGCTGAAACGTATTGAAGGAGTTGGTCTTGCTCAAATCATGGGCATGCGTGATTATGCGATGCGTGTCTGGGTTAAACCGGATCGTATGGCAGCATATAATATTTCCGCAGAAGATGTCGTGGCGGCATTACGAAAGCAGAATATTGAGGCTGCTCCAGGGCAAACTGGTATCAGTTCGGATAAAATGCGCAACATGCAGCAATATGTACTGCGTTATCCTGGTAAATTTACTGAAATAGAAGAATATGCCAATATACCTATTCGGGCGAATTCCAGTGGGTCCATTATCCGTATTAAGGATGTTGCTGACGTTGAATTTGGCTCTTTGGATTATGAGATGGTATCCAAAACCGATGGACGTCCATCGGCTTCTATTATGTTGAAACAGTTACCCGGGTCAAATGCACAGGAGGTTATCCAGCGTGTAAAGGACCGGATGGCAGAACTGAAAGAAACTCAATTTCCAACAGGTATGACCTATACCATGGGCTATGATGTGTCGCGCTTCTTGGATGCTTCAATTTCTTCGGTCATCAAAACATTGTTGGAAGCGTTTCTTCTGGTTTTTATTGTTGTTTTTATTTTCTTACAGGATTTTAGGGCTACAGTTATCCCTATTTTAGCTGTACCCGTTTGTTTGATTGGCGCACTATTTTTTATGCAGATGCTCGGATTTTCCATCAATCTATTGACTTTGTTTGCGCTGGTGCTGGCCATCGGTATTGTGGTGGATAACGGTATTGTGGTGGTGGAAGCTGTATATGCAAAAATGGAAGAGGAGCATTTACAACCTATGGAAGCAACATTGGAGGCCATGAAAGAAGTTGGTGGTGCTGTTGTGGCAATCACTTTGGTCATGTCAGCCGTTTTTGTGCCTGTTGCCTTTCTTTCCGGACCTGTAGGGATTTTTTATCGTCAATTTTCATTGACACTTGCGGCAGCGATCGTTATTTCGGGTATCAATGCGTTGACTTTGACACCAGCATTATGTGCGCTGTTCCTAAAATCGCCACATGACCGTAAGCCATCGAATAACTGGTTGGATCGTTTCTTTAAAAAATTCAATAGCATATATGATAAAACAGCCTTTGGTTATAAGGGGATTTTGGTAAAAACAAGTGCGCGACGCGGATTGACATTACTTTTGCTGGGTGTATTTTTTGTTGCCACCTGGGGAAGTAGCGCGATATTACCGTCGGGATTTATTCCAACGGAAGATCAAGGGATGATCTATGTTGCTGTGACAACACCTCCTGGAGCTACTGTAGATCGCACAGAGCGAGTTTTGGATAAAATTGATTCCGTTTCACGGAAGTTGGACGTGGTTGAAACTGTGTCTACATTATCAGGGTACAGTATCATTACAGAAGTGTCTGGTGCTTCTTATGGCATGGGGATGATCAATCTTAAGCCTTGGAAAGAAAGGGATCAGACGGTGGACGATGTTATTAAAGAATTACGCGATAAAACAAAGGATTTTGCTGATGCAGAGATTGATTTTTTTCCACCGCCGACAGTCCCTGGGTTTGGTAACTCTTCGGGTTTTGAATTACGTTTATTGGACCGTAGTGGTAATGAAGATCTCAATAAGACGGCTGAAGTATTACAAAAGTTTATGGACGACATGGAAAAGAGTGATGTTCTTCAGGATGTCAACTCCAGTTTTGATGTGAACTTTCCACAGTATATGCTGAAGGTTGACTACGATATGGCGGCGAAGAAGGGCATATCGGTAGAGAATGCCATGAACACTTTGCAGACATTAATGGGAAGTCTTTATGCAACAAATTTTATCCGTTATGGACAAATGTATAAAGTGATGGTACAGGCAGGTCCTGAATACCGGCAGCGACCGGAAGACGTTCTACGTCTCTACGTAAAAAATGAAACTGGTGAGGTGGTGCCCTACAATGCCTTTATTTCGATGGAAAGGATCTATGGGCCTGAACAAATCACGCGTTATAATATGTTTAGTTCAGCGATGATTACAGGGCAGTCCTCAGCAGGGTTCAGCTCTGGACAGGCGATCGAAGAGGTGGAGAAAATAGCTTCATCTCTTCCCAAGGGATATAGTATAGAATGGTCCGGTATGACACGAGAGCAGAAGATCTCGGGAAATCAGGCTTTATATATTTTCGCACTCTGTCTGTTGTTTGTTTATTTATTGTTGTGCGCGCAGTACGAAAGTTTTTTGTTGCCATTACCAGTTCTTCTCTGCCTTCCGGCCGGGATATTCGGTGCATTTATTTTCTTGAAAGTCTTTGGATTGGAAAATAATATTTATGCGCAGGTCGCATTGGTCATGCTTATTGGTTTGCTGGGCAAAAACGCGATCCTGATTGTGGAGTATGCGAATTTGAAATATAAGCAAGGAATGGATATTGTTACCGCTTCAATCGAAGGAGCTGTTGCGCGTTTGCGTCCAATACTAATGACTTCTTTTGCATTTATTGCGGGGTTGATTCCGCTGATGATGGCAAGCGGAGCAGGTGCTTTGGGTAATCGCAGTATTGGTACTGCTGCGGTAGGAGGAATGCTCATCGGAACAATTCTAGGTGTTATTGTCATTCCGGGACTGGTCGTTTTATTTTCAAAAAAGGGTAAAAAGAAGCAGGTGGTAAAACAAGCTTCTTTAATAATCGCTGCCCTTATCTTATTTGGAAGCTGTTCAGTGCCTAAAAAATCTCTTCAACCGCAGAGCGTAAATACCCCAAGTTCATTTTCCAAGGATGTTTCACCAGATAGTCTAAATGTGGGAAGCCGATCTTGGAAGGAAATTTTTAAAGATCCGAAATTGGTTTCCTTGGTTGATTCGGCTTTGCGGAACAATTTAGATATTCGTCAATCCATCTTACGTTTGGAATCTGCACAAGCTTATTTTAAGCAACGGAAGGCAGCTCTAGGTCCTACGGTCGAGGCCGCAGTAGAGGGAGGAATACGGAAATATGGACATTATACGGAGTCAGGAATTGGTAATTACGATTCAAATTTTTCGGAGAACTTAAAAAATGATGAGAAATTACCCGAGCCATTTATCCCGGATTATTTTATTGGACTTCGTTCATCTTGGGAGATTGATCTTTGGGGAAAGCTGAAGAGCCAAAAGCAAGCTGCTTATTTTGGTTTTTTAGCAGAGCAGGAGGGAAAGCGCCTGTTGGAAACTGAAGTGGTATCCAATATTGCGACGGCTTATTACGAACTAATTGCTTTAGATCAAAAGATCAAGGTTTACAATCGGAATATTGAATTGCATAAAAATGCATTGGAAGTTGTTGAAGTAAAGAAGGATGCGGGGTATGCCACGGAACTTTCTGTACAGCAATTTAAGGCGCTATTAGCTAATTCCAAAGCTGCAAAAGAACAATCGATTCAAGAAATAGCACTTTGGGAACATCATATCAATGGCTTGTTGGGAAGATTTTACCAGCCTATTGAAAGAAGTACATATACCGAAAATGCAGATTTGTATTATGCGATGAGTTTTGGTACTCCAGACGATTTGGTTAATCAACGTCCGGATATCAAGGCTGCTTATCTGAAAGTGATTGCATCGTCAAATAACCAGGAAGCGTCACGCTTAGCTTTTTTACCTTCTGTCGCTATAAGCCCTTTTATCGGATTACAAAGCTTTAGTTTCAACAAGTTATTCAATCTGGACAAATCTATTGCTTATAATCTATTTGGTGGGATTACGCTTCCTATCTTTAATCAAAGGCAGCTGAAGACCCAGTACGAGATTGCCAAGGCGGATTATGGAATTGCTTTTGTAGAATATGAGAAAACGGTCGTGAACGCCTATAACGAGGTGTCCAATGTGATCATGACACAGGAGGCAATTGGTAAACGGCGCAGTTTTGTAAATGAACATGTTCAAGCATTGAACCTCTCCATAGAAGCAGCGCAGGAGTTGTTTATAGCGGGACGGGTTACATCGCTGGATGTTGTTACAGCACAGAAGGAGTCGCTCGAAGCACAGATAGGGAAAGTGGAGTTGGAGAAGGAGAACACACTGAATCAGATCCTACTCTACAAAGCATTGGGAGGAGGCTGGCAATAAATCAGATAGATTAAAAACAGAAAACTATTTTTCATGCGATAAAGAATTAATATGTTAATTCTTAGATCCTTTTAGAGGGTCAGGGAAAGAGGCCGTCGTGAGATGTCCTCTTTTTTTCTGAAAGTTTCTGATGTTATAGGCCAGAAAGAACTTTCTTCGTTATCATTGCTATTGGTTCCTGCGAAGTCATGAAGGTTTTGTTGTTATTTTTATGTAGTTTAGTCGACACTATTTTGAACCGAGTCGATTATGTTGCAGCGCATATTTCTTTTTATCCTTTTCTCTCATCTTAGTTTTAGTCTATTAGCCCAGGAGCAAGCCGATAGTAGCAGAGTTTTACAGCGGCTGGAATATCTGATGGAAAATCAGAAGATTTATGTCAAGAACCGAGAGGATAAGCTAGAAAAGTTAAAACAGGAGGCAAAGGCACTGGAAGGCAATTCCGCTCAGTTTTTGAAGAAGAATTACGAAATTTTTGAAAATTATAAGAAGTTTGATTCGGACGCGGCGCTTTCTTATATTTTACTATGTCAGAAGCTGGCTCCATTAAATAATGATTCATTGCAAACCGTGATTCATTTGGATTTAGCTTGGGTATATTCTACCATAGGACGGTATATAGAGGCGTCAAAGTTGTTGGGAGCAGTTGAGCCGTCTCTGCTTGGCAAGGATCTCCTCGCAAAATATTATGATACGTATAGTTCATTCTATAGCCATTATGGTCAGAGCAATAATCGCCCCGAGTATTATCAGGCGAGTGAACGGTATCGTGACTCGCTGTTAACAGTTTTGCCAAAATCCTCTTTGGAATACCGTACTGCAATTGCTATTAAAACTTTATTTAATGGTAATCGGGATGACGCTAAAAAGCAACTGTTAATCCTTTGGAGTGAAAATCAAAAGGATATTGAACAGAGAGCGCTTATAGCGTATTTTATGGCCTTAATTTATAAGTACGAAAAAGATACAAAAAGCCAAATTTATTATCTTTCCATATCAGCTAGTGCAGATATAGAAATGGCGAATCGTGATAATGCCTCTTTTCATGATCTAGCATTAACGTATTATGACCAACAGGATTTCGACCGGGCATTTCAATTTATTGAGAAAGCTATTGATGATGCCATGCTATGTAAGGTACGCTATCGCATTATTGAGGGTACCTCTTCTTATCCGATCATAAATGCGGCCTATCAGCAAAAAATCAGTAGCCAAAATAGACAACTTGTTACTTTGGTCATTATAGTAAGTATTTTATTGATAGGTGTGATTATTGGACTGGTGATTATTTACAGACAGGTCCAACATTTGAGGAGAATTAGATCAAAATTGTCTGCCACGAATCAACAACTTCGCTCACTGAATAATGAGATTAATAAGGCCAATCTTAAATTGTCGGAATCCAATCATATCAAGGAGGAATATATAGCGCAATTCTTTGATATGTGCTCAAGTTATATCGATAAAATGGAAGATATTAGAAAGGCCTTACTGAAAAAAGCGACAAATCAACAGTGGGATGCCTTGAGGGAGCAGTTAAAGTCAACCCAAATGGAAGAAAGAGAAGTGCAGCAGCTCTACGTAAATTTTGATCGTATCTTTTTAAATCTATATCCAACCTTTGTTGATGAATTCAATGCCTTACTTCAGGATGATGAGAAGATCTACCCTAAGAAGACAGAATTGTTAAATACCGAACTTCGAATCTTTGCATTAATTCGATTAGGAATTGATGATTCCGTAAAGATTGCAAGTTTTCTTCGCTATTCTCTTCGGACAGTTTATAATTACAGAACAAAAGTACGTAATAAAGCTGCCGGAAATCGTGATGCCTTTGAAGCCGCTGTCTGCCAAATTGCGGTGATTGATCGACCATAAACGTTGGATTATACGCAAAATAGACTTTATTAGCGACTATTATACACTCATTTAGGTACTTTTTAGAGGTTGTATTATTTTGTAATTCGCTTATTGTTAGCTTTTTGTGTTTTTTGTCTGGTACTTTTTGAGTACTAGCCCTTTTTTCTCCGTCTAGGTGATCTTAGTTTTGTTTTGAGCAATGAAGCAGGGGAAACTCATTGCCATTTTGGAATAACCAAAAGATTAAACAATAACCAATTTTTTTATTTCATATGATTTACTTTACTCGAAAAGTAGCCTTTTCAATGGGCTTAACTTTCTTGTTTACCTTGGTGAATTTCGTCTTTGCACAAGACAGAATTCAAATCAGTGGACGAGTCGTGGATGCCCAAGATCAGAAACCTCTTTCTGGGGTAACCATTACGCAGAAGGGAAGTAACAATGCGGTCTCCAGTAATGGGGAGGGCCGTTTTCAAATTTCGGCTAGCGCGGGCAGCATACTCCAATTTACATTTGTTGGTTACAACAGCAAAGAATTGCCTGCCACAAGTACTATGGTTGTGCAATTAAATTCTTCTACTAATGTGCTTGAAGATGTTATTGTCATCGGGTATGGTACAGTGAAGAGGAAGGATGTTACGACAGCGATTTCTTCCGTATCTACCAAGGACCTAGAAAAGAGGCCTGTTACTAATTTTGGCCAAGCCATTCAAGGTAAGGCTGCTGGGGTTACTGTGATTCAGCCGAGTGGTCAGCCCGGAGCTGCTCCGCAGATTCAAATCCGAGGAATAACATCTTTTAATAGCAATACAACTCCTTTGTATGTCGTTGATGGAGTTCCTGTAGAAGATATTAAATTCTTGTCTCCTAATGATATCACAGATATCCAAATTTTAAAGGACGCATCATCTGCATCGATCTACGGTTCCCGGGGTTCGAATGGTGTGATCTTGGTGACGACAAAATCGGGAAAAGCGGGTGAAGCAAAAATTACACTTGGAACACAATGGACAGCCAATGTTGTCAATAACACTGTCAAAGTTTTAAATACTAGCCAATACAAAGATTTACAGGATCAAATAGGCCTTGTCAACCTTCCGGACGGATTGTTGGATCAGACGGACTGGTTTAAGGAGACCTACAAGACAGGTATTCAACAAAATCATCAAATATCCATTTCGGACGGCAATGAGAAGCTTCGTTACTATTTGGGTGGCGGGTATCTGAATGAAAAAGGGACATTACAAGGCTCCTTCTTTAGAAGATATAATTTCCGGGCTAATATTGATAACCAAGTTCGCAAATGGTTAAAGGTCAATGCGAATATCAATTATTCCGATAATAATGACAATGGTATTACCTCAGGTTTGGGTTCTAATCGTGGCGGCGTAGTTACATCTGTGATTACGACACCGACCTATGCACCTGTATGGGATCCGGCAAATCTAGATCGATTCTATAATAATTTCTATGGTATCAACAACATTACCAGTCCTTTGGAGAACTTAGCAAGGACAAGAAATAACAATAACCGGGAAAATCGTCTTGTTGCTACAGGAAGTGCACTGGTTTCTTTTATGCCCAACTTAACTTGGAAAACTTCGTTTTCATTCGATCGCAGATCTGGCGTCATGACGACGTTCTTGGATCCCTGGACGACAGCATGGGGAAGAAATCAATTTGGGGAGGCCTCAGACATTCGCAATACAAACACCGTATTGACCTGGGATAATATCTTAACGTATAACAAAAGCTTTGGTAAGCATAATCTCGAAGTAATGGGTGGTTCTTCCTGGACAGACTCTAAGTACTCCAATAGCTATATCTATGGTTCAAACTATGCAAACGGAATCATTGAGACACTCAATGCGGCGAATAAGATCTCTTGGGATAGAACAGGGTCCTCAGCCTCCAATTGGGGAATTATGTCCTATTTCGCCCGTGCAATGTATAACTACGATGGTAAGTATTTATTGACTGCCAATATGCGCACAGACGGTTCTTCGAAGCTAAGCCCCGAGCGGCGCTGGGGATACTTTCCTTCTGTCTCGGCAGCTTGGAGAATCTCTTCCGAAGATTTTATGAAAGATATAGCCTGGATAAATGACTTAAAAATTCGTGGAGGATGGGGACAGACAGGTAATCAATATGGATTAGGTGACTACGCTTATCTGCAATTGAGCGGTATTCAGCGTCAACAATGGTTTGTGGAGGGAAAGGACAATTCTGTGCCAAATATCAATAAACCAACAATCTTAAGGGCTAAAGACTTGACTTGGGAGACCACAAGCACAACGAGTATCGGTTTTGATATTACCATGTTGAGCAATAGGTTAACAGTCAGTGCCGATTATTACAACAAGGATACCAAGGATCTTTTAATGAATGCAAGCTTGCCTGCAGGACAGCAAGCAACCACAATCCAAAGAAATGGTGGCCGGTTGAACAACCATGGTTTTGAATTTGCCGTAAATTCGAAAAATCTGATCGGCAATTTTACCTGGAATACAGATTTTAATATTTCTTTTAACAGAAATAAACTGAAACAACTGGATTTACAACAAGTGTACTACGATGTCAAGACGAACGATTATGTCAATGATTTTGTGGTGAAGAATGAGCCGGGAAGATCGCTTGCAGGATTCTTCGGTTATATATCAGATGGTGTAAACCCTGAAACCGGTGAGCTGATGTATCGCGACCTGAATGGCGATGGAAAGATTTCATCCAGTGATCGCACGTATATCGGTAACCCCTTACCAAAGTTTGTGTACGGTATGACAAACAGCTTCTCTTGGAAAAATTTCGATCTGAGTATATTCATCCAGGGAACATATGGAAACGATATCTTTAATGCCAGTCGCATGGAAACAGAGGGTATGTATGATGGTCGAAATCAAACGACCGTTGTATTGGATCGCTGGAGAGTACCGGGACAGATTACCAACGTTCCCAAGGCTGGATTTGATATGAAAAATTCAACCTATTTTGTTGAGGATGGAAGTTATCTGCGTATGAAAAATGTTTCCTTGGGCTATTCGATCTCTCCGGAGAGACTGAAACGTATTGGTATCAATAAAATTCAGCCTTATCTATCTGTAAGCAATTTATTTACGTTGACCAAATATTCAGGTATGGATCCCGAAGTAAACCAATATTCTGGTGGAGCTGATTCTAGGATCCAAGGTATTGATTGGGGTACCTATCCACAGAACCGTTCATTCGTTTTAGGTCTTAATATTGAGTTTTAATTGTCTGTATCATGAAAAAATATATAAGTAACGCTCTTTCTCTGCTAACTGGCTCTTTGTTTTTATTTTCCTGTTCTTTGAACCGTGATCCGCTTTCGGATTATTCGGATGTCAGTCAGGGGAAGACAGAAACGGGGACACAGGTTGTTTTTAAGAATAAATCTGAGGTTGAGACCTATTTAGCCGGGATTTACCAACAGATGAAAGACAGGCAGGAGCATTGGTATCTTGATTTGTTATTAATTGGCGATTCGCATGCCGATAACTCCTATGCAGGTACGACCGGAGCAGAAGTTGTACCCTTTGAGAATAATTCGATTGAAGGATCTAATTCTGTTGTTGACCGGGATTGGGGAAGGTATTTGGAAGATGTTGGACGGGCAAATCGATTGATTATTTATGTCGATAGTGTAGCTGATAAATCGGTTAGCGATACAGAAATTAGGACCTATAAAGCACAGGCTAAGCTTTTCCGGGCATTGGCGATGTTTGATATGGTTCGCATCTTTGGATCGGTTCCTGTCATTACCACAATTGCACCTGATATTACGGGTGATAATGTCGGTGAGGTTTATCCGCAGTATTTTCCTAAGCAGGCAACCGAAGAGGAGGCCTATAAGCAAATCGAAAAGGATCTGATGGATGGATTGGCTGATGCACCTGCTAACAATAATGGGAACAAAACCTTATTTACCAAATCGGTTGCACGAGCAATGTTAGCGAAGATCTATGCCGAAAAACCAATTCGCGATTATGCTAAAGTTATTCAGTATGTCGATGCATTGACTGCGGATGGTTTTGACTTGAACCCTAATTATTCGGATTTATATGCGATGAATGCAAACAATACTGATCTTGCACAACGTAATACAAAAGAATCTATTTTGGAAGCACAGTTCACTTCAGGAGGCGGCAATTGGGCAACTTGGATGTTTGGTAGAGATTTGTCCAATTATGATAATAATTTCACATGGGCAAAGTGGGTGACTCCGTCTCGGGATTTGATACAGACCTATAGCAATGAGGGCGATCAAATCCGTTTGGGTCAATCGATCGTCTATTATTCGACAACCTGGAGTAATTATTATCCTTCAAATAATTACCCGTTCATGTTTAAGCTACGGTCTGCATTTAATAGCATTGTTAAACTTCGTTATGCCGATCTATTGTTGTTAAAAGCGGAAGCACTAATTCAACAGGGATCAGATTTATCGGGAGCTGCCGACATCATAGACAAAATTCGTACACGGGTTAAATTGCCGAAATTGGCAACTGCAGTTCGTTCAAATAAAGACGCTCTATTCGAAGCATATTTGAAAGAGCGCCGTTTGGAATTAGCGTTTGAAGGGCAGCGTTGGTTTGATCTGGTGCGACTAGATAAAGTGGAATCAGTTATGAATGCTGTTTATGCAAAAGATTCGGGAAGAAAAGCGCAGGTGTATCCCTTCACGAAAAACTCTTATCGTTTGCCGGTTCCGCAACCAAAAATTGATCAGAACCCTAATTTAGTTCAGAATCCTGGCTATTAATTTATTTAACAATGGGAAGTCTCGCCTGATGGACGAGAAAAAATTATTAACAGATGAAATATAATAATACAACTATGATATATACATTCTTGTTGTCCTGTTTAATAACGGCAACATCTTGTAACCGTGACAGCTATACACCTTCACAAGGTGGAGATATTAAAAATAGTGGCGATGTAACTATCTATACAACGACAGGTAGTCGATCTTTGGATTTTGGAAAAAGCTTTGTTGATTTCAGTTCCAAATTCAATATGTCTCCGAATACAATAACAATAGATCCTACACAAAAATTCCAGACGATGGACGGATTTGGTGCAGCAATTACGGGTTCAACCTGTTATAATCTGATGAAGATGACTAAGGAAGATCGTACTAAATTCCTTACAGAGACTTTTTCTGATAAAGATGGGATGGGCATGAATTATATCCGTATTGCTATTGGATGTTCTGACTTTTCTTTGAGTGAATATACTTGTTGGGACAAGGAAGGAAAGGAGAATTTTGGATTGCAATCGGAAGAGACGCACTATGTCATACCAGTGCTGAAGGAAATACTTGCGATCAATCCATCCATAAAAATCATGGGTTCACCATGGACTCCGCCAAAATGGATGAAAGTTAACAATCTGACTGATTTAAAGCCCTTTGATTCATGGACCAGTGGTCAGTTAAATCCAAAATATTATCAAGATTACGGCTGGTATTTTGTCCAATGGATTCAGGCAATGAAAAAAGAAGGTATTCATATCTATTCGATTACGGTTCAAAATGAACCGTTGAATCGGAAAAATTCTGCTTCGCTTTATATGTCCTGGCAAGAACAACAAGCTTTTGTCAAACAAGCTTTGGGACCACAATTGAGAGCGGCGAACCTGTTAACAAAAATCTATGCGTTTGACCATAATTATAACTATGATAATATTGCCGATCAGGCGGATTACCCGGTCAAGATCTACAACGATGCGGGAGCGGCTTCATTTATCGCGGGTGCAGCGTATCATAACTATGGTGGCGATAAAGCGGAGCTAATTGATATTCATACTCAACGCCCGGATAAGGAGTTGGTATTTACAGAAACGTCCATTGGCGAATGGAATGATGGCCGGAATCTCGAAAAGCGGTTGATGGAGGATATGCGTGAAGTAGCACTTGGTACCGTAAACAATTGGAGTAAGGGGGTAATTGTCTGGAACTTGATGTTAGATACAGACAAAGGGCCAAATCGCGAAGGCGGGTGTCAGACATGTTACGGAGCCGTGGATATCAGTAAGGCAAATTATAAGAATATAACACGCAATTCCCATTATTATATTGTTGGTCATCTTTCTTCGGTGGTCAAATCAGGAGCGACGCGGATTGGTACTTCTGGTTACACAGCGGAAGGTTTGGTGTATACTGCATTCCAAAATACAGATGGAACTTATGCTGTTGTTTTGCTAAACGAATCTGGCGACAGCCGTAAAATTACTTTGGCAGACGGTAAACATCATTTTAGCTATGATGTGCCAGCTAAGTCGGTAGTTTCTTACCGCTGGACATATTAACTGGAGGATTATGAACCCTGAGCGCTATCTCTTTGATAGCGCATAAATTATGAACAAATGAAAAAATATCTCATCAATATACTATTGGGAACCGCTGCTATTGCTGCAGTCAGTTCCTGTAAAAAGGATGAAAAATATACCTACCAAATAGGAGATCCGAAGATCGAGCTGAAAACTCCTATTTCAACAGCAAATTTTGGGGATAGCCTTGAATTTCAGGTCCACGTTTCGGATGATAAAGTTGCGCTGTCGACAGTTAAAGCCCAATTGTATTTTACAGACGATAAGGTAACGGAAACCGTAATCCGCACCAAAGAAAATGGAGATTATGTTGGAAAGATTTATGTTCCTTTTCTGAAAAATATTCCCGATGGGAAAGCAACACTAAAATTTGTCTTACAGAATATTAGCCAGAAGACGAGCGAACAGTCTTTTGATATAAGTCTCAGCAGGCCGGACTTTCCATATTTAACGCTGGTCACCGAATCCAAGTCCTATCGAATGGAAAAAGTAGGGCGTAACCAATATGCGGCAAAAGAAAACTTTCCAGCAGAGGTAAAGGGTTATATCCAAGCGCCAAAAGTAGGTACACAAGGCAATTCGATGAACTTTGGATGGGTGAATAATATGGTTAACTTAGGTTCTACCGTTGAAATTCCATTTTCAAATTCAACCTCTGGTGTATATCCAATTCAATTTAATACATTGACATTTCGGGCATCGCCATTTATTGTTGTATTACTTAATGGATCCCAGTTCAGCCGTATCGATGATAAGCATGCTAAGGTCGAAATTGAACTGGCTCAAGGAAAGACAGCGACCTTTGATGGTATTGCAGATCTGCAAGAGTGGTGGATTGATCCCGATTTCTTTACCAAAGCTGCTGATGGAACCCTATCTTTTAATGGAACGACAGGGAAATACCGTGTTACAGCAGACTTTGCCTTAAAATACTTTGTAGTTGAAGCGATGACAGGCAATGATTTAGCAAAATTGCAAGATGACGGAAGCGGTGCCATTTGGATTATTGGCGAAGGAATCGGAAAACCTAAAGTATCGAGTAATCAGGTAGGGTGGAACACGGATAAAGCCCTTTGTTTGGTCCCATTAGGCAACAAGAAATATCAGGTAACTGTTAAGGCCGGGGAATCTATAAACACGGATAACATCAACTTCAAATTTTTCTATCAAAAAGGATGGGGAGGTGAATTTGGAGGTACGGACCTGACGACTACAAGTGATATTGTATTTGTGGGTGTTGGAAATAATGGACGTGATTCGGGCAATCTTGGTATAAAAACCGGTAAAGTATTAGAATCAGGTAAAACGTATGTCTTTACACTGGATTTAACTGCCGGAAATAAGAAAGCTGTCTTGACGGTTGTGGCAAAATAATAAAAATTGAGTTTTTTAAGTCCTGGGTAGTTTTCTGCCTAGGACTTTTTCTTTCTAATGGAATTTGTTTATTCCAAGATTCATTTGTTATATTTGCCCAGCTCTGGAGATGAGTTATCATCAGCTTGATTTTGTAAATTTACAAGACAAGTGATTTATCTTCATGGCGTTAGATGTTATTGAGAATAAAGTATTCGAATGAAAATCAGACTGTTTATATGGATTCTATTACCCTTGATGCTGCTACAGAGCTTCTCAACGGTATGGCTGTGGACGGTCTTCGAATTGAATAGAGATTATATCGCACGTTACGAATGTATCAATCGCTTTAATGATAATGCATTGGCCTGTCGAGGGCAATGTATTTTGATGAAAAAGATGCGCGAACATGAGGAAAAGGAACAAAAAAACCTTGAATTCCGCATTATCGATGTTGTTTTTATAAATAATACGCAAGATTTTACGTTTAAGAGCGCAACTCTTTATGAAGACACTGTGGAGCGCCTGCTTCCAGTATATAAAGAAGATTATTCCTATAACCCCATCTTTACAATATTTCATCCCCCTTTGGTTTAAATCCAGCTAACATTTTATTTGAATAAGTAATAGCGGTTCTTTCATGAAGGAATACATCCTGTTGATTTTTTATATCGTCGCGAACCCTTATTCAATAACTAGTTATTTCAATGAAACCGACCTGATTGTTTGGGCTACGTTGCTATGTGGATCCAAGCCATTTTGAATGGATTTTCGAACCTTAATAATAGGTGTTAATCTGTTGAAAATCAACCTTGCGGTTTCAATTCTCTTAAAATTGAATGGAGCATACTAGATTCATCTATACGATAAAATAGATCCATTCGTAACAGATGATACCATCAGGATTTATTCAAATCGAGTGAAATGGGTTCATGAGTACAAAAATATACGCATGAATAATCACATGAGGAAATGAATTATTCGGATAGTTTCATCATAAATGAAAAATTATAGATGAGAGATTTATATCTAAAAAGCGCTGGTTTCTATATCATGATTATATGCCTTTTCCTAACCTCTTGTACAAAGGCGAAAACAGATTATGAGGCTGAACGGGGGAATACAGTTGAGGAGAACCCGGACTTTAAAGAGGTTTCGAGTTTCACTTCTTCCGGCTATACCATCCGTATTGAAGCCTTGGGAGGAGTATTGTATCGGGGATACAATGATATCAGAGTGAAAATCAATAAACAGCAAACGAATGAGCCAGTAGAGGTTTCTTCGGTCGGCTTTCGACCAATCCAGACGGATGCTCAAGGGTTGAAAATTTCCTGTCCACACCAATCCGAATTGGAGTACACGTTGGATGGTCGTTATTATTCTGGTTACAGTGTATTTACAAATGAGAGCTCTGAAGCAAGGACCTCGAGTTTGGAAATCACTTTTAAAATTGGCGGTCAGACTTTTTCAGCTATACAAAATGTAACGATAAAGCCGCAGATAAATAAAAATCTTAATATGACCGCATTTACAGGGAAAGATTATGAGCAATATATAATAGCGTTGGTTTCTCCAAGGAAACCGAATGTTTCCGAGAATAAATTGGTCGCGGGGATTTATAAATTGGATGCCTCAAAATTGTCTTACACAACAGTCAACGGATACATCCTGCAATTGGATCCACGCATGCCAGAACCTTCGATGGGCAACCATTCTTCGCCCAATAACAAGGACTTGGTACAGCAGGGAGGTGGATTGTATCAAGGAGTTGTGAATTACACAATGACGGGGAACTGGACGCTGAATTTTATTTTGGTTAACCAAAATGGACGGGTAATAGCCGGGACGGAGGTACCAAAGGATTTTACACCAGGTGTAGAGGGACGTAAAAGTGAGTTATACATAGATATTCTGTTCTAGAGGCTATGAAGAAGATAAGTTTTAGTCTATTTATGCTTTCCTTGGGATTGAATGTAAACGGACAAAGCAATGCCGTTACGCGTGATACAACGAGACATCTTGAGGAGGTGACGGTCAATGCAGCAGTCAAAAAGAGGATTGAGAACGATCTGAAGATGGCAGTCTCCGTGGATGAATTCTTAGCCTCTGCAAGTAATATTAGTTTCATCAAACGTGGAGCATATGCTTGGGAGCCCTTGCTCAATAACATGAGTAGTGAGCGTTCTACAATAACGATCGATGGAATGCATGTCTTTGGAGCCTGTACCGATAAGATGGATCCGATAACCTCCTATGTCGAAAGTAATAATCTTTCATCCATAGCTATTAAATCTGGACAGGAGGGAAATTTACATGGAGCTACGGTCGCAGGAAGTATAGATCTGAAAAGAAGAAATACTTCGTTTGGTCTGCAGAAAAAATTTGGCGGGGCCTATCAGACAGGTTTTGAATTCAATAATAAGCAGACTTTTAATCTTGGAAATTTATATTATTCGAGTGACAAATTTGTGGCAGATGGGAGTATTGCCTTCCGGAAGGCAGGGAATTATTATGATGGCAATGACGAAGAAGTACGGCATTCTCAATATAATAAATTCAATGCATCCTTAGGCCTTGCCTATAAAACAAGTCCTCTTTCTGCTGTTAGAGTAGATGCTATTTTTGACCGCGCTAAAGATGTTGGCTTCCCAGCTTTACCAATGGATCTCTGGTTGTCGAGAGCAATCATTACTTCGGCGGCATACAAACGGCTGTTTGAAGAAGGCTTGATAAAAGCATGGGATACCAAAGTTTATTTTAATGCAATTGAACACTATATGGATGACACCACGCGTCCTGAAAATTTGGTTCATATGGATATGCCTGGTTGGAGTACAACCTACGGTCTTTTGTCCAAGATTAATTTGCAGAAAGATCGGTATTCCTCAGAAATACAGATAAATGCCTACGATAATCTCTCTATAGCCGAGATGCGGATGTATCCGCAGGATCGATCCAAGCAAACGATGTTTGCCTATAGCTGGCCCTGGGTGACAACGCGTTTCGCGAGTGTAGCGATGAATAATTCTTTGGATCTCTCCGATATCAGCAGAGTTGTCTTTGGGGGCTCATTGGGTTTGAACTATAACTATTCGAAATACGTCGAATTTAACTGGATCTTCCATCCCGGCTCCCCACAAAAGAAAAATAGGGTTCTTCCTAGCCTACATGCCAGCTATCAATTAAATATTGGTCAGTTTGACTTTTCTGTAGGTACAGGATTTGGACACCGGGCGCCTTCCGTTTCGGAAGCTTATGGTTATTACATCTATAATAGTTTCGATCGCTATGACTATATCGGAAATCCGGATTTAAAAAATGAGGTTTCTTATGAAGCCAATGCCAGTGCCGGATTTAAGACGGACAGGTTGAGCATTGGTGCTAAGGCAAACTATTTCTTTATCCAAGATTACATTATTGGACGGATTTTGAGTTTGGGTAGCCCTATGAACTATCAATCCGTAGGTGTCAAAGGGTATACCTCCTTAGATCATGCGACACTGTTTAATCTAGCACTCGATGCACAGTATCAGATTTTGCCGGGTCTGGATTGGAAAGCTGTACTTACTTATGCCAGAGGGCAGGACAATATGGGCGGAAACCTGCCTTTTATACGCCCATTAAGTTATCAAACATCATTGCATTACCGGTATAAAATGATTGGTGTGCAGACCTCAATGAATGGAGATTTTAGTCAGGTCAATTACAGTCCCGAATATGGAGAGGACCATACTGCATCCTATAAAATCTGGAATGTCTCCGCAGACTATAATTTCAATATAGGAAAACTGAAGGCAATGTTTCAGGTAGGTGCGGAAAATCTTTTCAATGAATACTATAGTACCTATGCGGATTGGGGAAATATACCCCGTATGGGCAGGAATATGTTTACATCCTTAAAAATCAACTTTTAAATAATTTAAAACTTAGCATAAAATGAAAAAAAATACAATCAAACTGATAATGATCTCTTTGGTCATGATTTCATGTAGTAAAAGTGAAAATGTTGCCAATAATGTTAATTTGCATTTCAACAATACATTTAAAAATACGACAATCGTTTTAGGTGGAGCTGACTCCCCCGCGGCTACAACAAATACGTCAGCGAATGGACAAATCCATCAGTTTTCGGAGCTAAAGTATGTGGTTAGCAATATCAGACTTATCAAGGCTGATGGGACTGAAATTCCTTATCATGTAAATGATTTAGATAAAGGTGCGACGGTAATTGATCAAGCTAAAGCTGCAACGTTGAATTATGTATTGAGTAATATTCCTGTTGGCGAGTATAAACAGCTCAAATTTGGCTTAGGTGTAAAGCAGGAGATAAATACTTTGGATCAGCTTAAATTCCCCGTTTTTTATTCTACTGCGGGTGCGAACGATACTAAAATGCATTGGGAATGGGGAACAGGATACAGGTTTACGAAAGTGGAAGGCTATTATGGTATAGATCATAAAGAGTTATCTATTCACACTGGAAGTACGGTAAATGGAACAGACGGGGATGAATCTACTTATAAGCAAGGGGTAGATGCTTATCGGGATATTACGTTGAATTTACCTTCCTTGATTACTGTTGGAAAAAGTGTACCACAGATTAATATTAGAGCAGATTTTGACAAACTCTTAAGTGGGAAAACGAATACCATCACATTGGGTGCCAACAATGCCGTACCTAGTATTCATTCGGCAGTTGAAATGGTGAAGTTTGTTGATAATCTTGGCGGTAACGGCAGCAGCGATACTGCAGGTATGTTTACCGTTGAAAGTGTTTCTAACTAAATAGTAGGTAAAAGGCTATAATCTTGAATTAGTTTGTAGCCTTTTATTTCAATGAGTCATGCATAACAAATGGGTTCGGTCCGATCGCATCATGACTTCGGAACATGCATTTTGAATATTCATTAACCATTGATAAAAATAAAAGGATGAAAAAAGTCATTTTGATCCTGACGGTTATAGTGATTGCTTTATCCTGTAGCAGGGATGACATTGTTGACACGACAATTGAAGACAATCCCGCGATCTCTTTTCATATTCCAGCGGATTTTCCGAGTTTAAATAATTCATTTAACAGCAATAAGCCAACGAAATATGGCGTCGAATTGGGTGAGAAACTATTTCATGAGAAAAGATTTAGCGGCAATAATACGATTTCGTGTGCAAGCTGTCATAATCCGTCTCTTGCTTTTTCTGATGGGAAAATGCAGGCGACAGGTATCTACGATCGTGTTGGATTTCGGAATACGCCCCCCTTACAGAATTTGGCCTTTATGAAATTCTTCAATTGGGACGGCAATATACTCGAATTAGAAAAACAACCATTAGTCCCAATCATCACGCATGAAGAGATGAACTCTTCTATTTTAGAAGTTATCAGCAAAATCGGTACAGATGCTGATTATAAAAATTTGTTTAAGAAAGTTTTCGGCGATGAGCGCATAACACCGGATCGCATTTATAAAAGTATTACACAGTATGAGTATACATTAATTTCGGCCAACAGTAAATATGATAAGGTAAAACGAGGTGAAGGGGCGCAATTTACAATCTCGGAAGCACGCGGGTATCAGGTGTTTAAATTAAAATGTGAAAGCTGCCACGCAACAGAATTGTTTACCGATCAGAGTTTTAGAAATGTGGGGTTCCCATTAAATAAACATCCGGACGAAGCGGGGAGAGCGCGCATCACAGGTGCGGAAAAAGACTATATGGCTTTTCGGGTGCCTTCTTTAAGAAATGCCGAATATACGGCTCCTTATGGAAGTTTTGGTCAGTTTCCAACGCTAAAGGCTGTTTTAGATTATTTTGATCGAGGTGTTTTGGACGCAACTAATTTAGATCCTATTCTTAAAGAAAATGGAAAAAAAATCCCATTGACAGAAGGAGAAAAAGAAGATATTATAGCTTTTATTAAAACACTAAGCGATCCAGCATTTGTAGGCCGGTGATAGGAATTACGAATAGAGTAGATCAATTAATTGTTTGGCTTCTTTTACATCATGCACGCGGAGCATCTGTACACCTCTTTCGAGCAGTAATGTGTTTAAAGCAGTTGTACCATTTAATGCTTCCTGGGCTGTAATCCCTATTTTTTTATAGATCATTGATTTACGGGATATCCCACCTAGAATAGGTAGTTCGAAATAATGAAGTTCATTGACACGATAGAGCAATTCGTAATTTTGTTCGACGGTCTTCGCAAAGCCAAAGCCTGGGTCGAGAATAATATCTTTCACCCCTAGACTTCTCAACTTGGCGACACGTTCCCCAAGGAAAGTGGCCACATCTGTTACAATGTCTGTATATTCGGTTTTTTCCTGCATATTTTCAGGGATACCGCGCATATGCATGAGAATATAGGGAACTTGGTATTTAGCTACTGTTGCAAACATATCATCGTCCAGTGTGCCACCAGATACATCATTAACGATATGAACCCCTGCTTCGATTGCCGAAGCAGCGACATCAGCGCGGAAAGTATCGATTGATAAAATAGCTTCTGGAAATAAAGCCTTAATCGCCTGAATAGGCGGAAGGGCCCTGTCCATTTCTTCCTGTGAAGAAATCAGTGGTGCACCTGGGCGAGAGGAATAGGCGCCAATATCAAGAATTTGTGCACCTTCGAGTAATAGTTTTCTTGCTTTCTCGACAGCTAATTCAACTGTCGTATTGTCGCCACCATCATAAAAAGAATCCGGGGTCACATTGAGTATCCCCATAATAACGGGTTTTTCGAAGGTAATTAAATCCCCATCCACTAGTATGGAATGGCAAGGTGACGTTTGGAATCCTTTCATCAGAGCAACGATATGTTAAGCGTATGAAAATTTTATTTTACAACCAGAACACCATCAGCTATAATACTAATGTCTTTCTTCGGTTGTGTAATTTGATCTATTTCAGCCTGTGATTTACCCAGATCTTTGGCGGCATGTTGTAGAGAAGCAATAGAAACGTCCTTTTTCTTTGCGATGCCCTCGACGACAACTGTTTTACCAATAATATCTGCCGGCATAAAGAAGCCATAGTCTTTGAAACGAACTGTTATAGGCTCTTCACCATCTCGTTGTAAAGTCATAAAACAACCTTTTTTCTTGCAGACTTCAACGACTTTACCCTCTATTCTTCCATTGAAAGCATTCTTCTGCGACAGCTCCTTTTCGAGTTTCGCAACAGAGATTGCATTGGAAGCAGAGATTTCTTTCCCATATTTTACGCCAGGCTTCGCAGAAGGAATTTCCTTTTGCTGTGCGACAGAAAAGCGAGCAGTAGCAAGCGTTAATACTAGAAATAAAAATATCTTTTTCATGCTATTTTCTAATAAATTCAAATTTACCGCTTGGGTCTAATTTCATGACAGCAGATGATTTTCCATCTGTTGCTACATCTCTGTCGTAAGCAACAATATAATCTACTCCCTCTTTGATGATATCGGATATTTCGCTAAAATCTTTTGCCGTAGGTTCACCGCTGATATTTGCCGAAGTTGAAATTATCGGTTTGCGAAACCGTTGTAAAAGTTGTTCACAAAAAGAGTGTTTGACAATCCGAATGCCAATTGATCCGTCTTCGGCGATTGCGTTGGGAGCAAGATTTTTGGCATTCGAATAGACAATTGTCAAAGGTTTTTCCGTGTATTCAATAAGTTGATAAGCGACTTCTGGGATCTCATTGACATAACTCGCCAATTGATTGTCATTATGTAATAAGACGATCAAACTTTTGGATTTATCCCTTCCTTTCAGCTGAAAGACTTTTTCTACTGCTTCTGGATTGGTCGCATCACAGCCTATTCCCCAAATTGTATCCGTTGGGTATAGGATTAGTCCACCATTCTTTAGCGTCTCCAAGGCCTTATTCAAATCTTCTCGATCTACGAATCCACTCATTTTATTTTTTTAATGCTAATTTTAACTTTAAACAGCAACATTATGTTCACGTAATGCATCATTTAATGATGTTTTTTTGTCTGTAGACTCTTTACGTTGACCAATGATCAAAGCACAAGGAACCTGATATTCCCCTGCTGCAAATTTCTTCGTATAAGACCCAGGGATCACAACAGAACGAGCAGGTACATAACCTTTATATTCTACTGGTTCAGGTCCTGTTACGTCAATAATTTTTGTTGATGCTGTCAATACGACATTGGCGCCTAATACGGCTTCCTTTTCTACACGAATACCTTCTACTACAATCGCTCTTGATCCGATGAAGACATTATCCTCAATAATAACTGGAGCTGCTTGTACAGGTTCTAAAACACCACCAATTCCGACGCCGCCACTTAAGTGGACATGTTTGCCAATTTGTGCACAAGAGCCAACAGTCGCCCATGTATCTACCATAGTACCTTCGTCTACATAAGCACCAATATTAACATAAGAAGGCATCATAATCACCCCTTTAGCCAAATACGCGCCTAAACGAGCGGAAGCGCCAGGTACAACACGCACTCCGGTGTGTTTGTAGTCTGTTTTTAATTTCATTTTATCATGAAACACAAAAGGGCCAGCAGTCATTTCGCGCATATCATTGATCGGGAAATATAAGATGACAGCTTTCTTGATCCAATCATTTACATGCCATCTTGTGCCTATCATTTCAGCCACGCGGATCTCTCCGCTATCTAACTTCATGATAACAGCGCGGATCGCTTCTGTATATTCTTTATATTCTAATAATTGCCTATCTTCCCAAGCTTCCTCAATCAATTTTTTAAGTGGCTCTACCATATTATTTGTTTGCTTATTTGAATTAGTTTATTTTGATGTACAAACTTAGATAAAGTTGGACTCAAAAGCAACTTTATCCATTGTTCCTTGCCTGTCAAGGACATATTTATAACGGAAATATGTTAATTTGCCTTGTGAGGACCTCGATAATTTCTTAATATAATTATTTTTGTAATATGGCTGGAACATCAGAAAAATTGAGAATTGATAAATATTTGTGGTCAATTCGGTTATTTAAGACAAGAACTTTGGCAACAGAAGCCTGCAAGGCTGGACGAGTAAAACTAAATGGTCAAAATATAAAGCCGTCTTATGAAGTTAAGATAGGTGATGTATATCATGTCCAAAAGGGAATTGAGAAAAAAGTTGTGAAGGTCACTGGTCTTTTGGAGCGTCGTGTTGACGCCAAAACAGCAATTCAATTTTACGAAGATCAGACACCTGTAGAAGAAACAGTAGGATTTAAATCCATGTTTCATGCACCAGTCCTAAAACGAGACCGTGGTACGGGGCGCCCTACAAAAAAAGACCGTCGTGAGATAGATGATTTACAATCTTCAGAATGGTGGGAGAAGGAAGATGAATAAGCTAAAAATATGTACGATGGTCATTATGGGAAGCCTGCTGGCGATGTCCTGTAAATCATATAAAAAATCGACATCTTTGGTTCAAGGAGAATTTATCTTGGCTATCCATGGTGGAGCTGGTACGATCTTGAAAAAGAATATGACCGATTCGATGGAACAAGCGTATAAAATTGTGTTGGAGCAGGCTCTTAAAGTTGGTTACGAAAAAATCAGTCAGGGCGGCAGCAGTTTGGAAGCTGTAGAATCTACCATACATATTTTGGAAGACTCACCTTTATTTAATGCTGGAAAGGGGGCTGTTTTTACACACGATGGAAGAAACGAAATGGATGCCTCGATTATGGATGGACAGACTTTGGCTGCGGGAGCCGTTGCAGGAGTGACCACGATCAAAAATCCGATTTCAGCAGCCAAGGCAGTGATGGAAAAATCTGAGCATGTCATGATGGTCGGCAGAGGGGCAGAGCAATTTGCCGCGCAAGTGGGATTGGAAATCGTAGACCCCTCTTATTTTTGGACTAAAACACGTTGGGAAGCTTTACAGAAAGTTAAAAGACAGGACAGTATTAAAACCCAATTGGATCATGACCAAAAACATGTTAAGCGCCTAGGGATTACCAATAAAGATTCAAAATTTGGTACAGTGGGTTGCGTAGCTTTGGATCATCAAGGTAACTTGGCAGCGGGCACTTCGACAGGAGGTATGACAAATAAGAAGTTTGGGCGCGTCGGTGATTCTCCAATTATCGGAGCGGGAACATATGCTAACAATGAAACTTGTGCAGTTTCTTGTACGGGATGGGGGGAATTTTATATCCGTAGTGTAGCTGCGTATTCGGTGTCGGCTTTAATGGAATATAAAGGTGAACATGTAACCTTGGCGAGTCAGAAAGTGATCGATCGTATTGGTAAGATGGGAGGTAATGGGGGGATGATTGCTTTGGACAAAAATGGTCATGTCGCTATGCCTTTTAATACCGAGGGGATGTATCGCGGAACTGTAACCAAAGAGGGTAAGATTACAGTCGAAATCTATAAATAGCTATTCTTAGATTTCCGCGATGGGTATCCCAAGCATTCGTTACTAAAAAAGAGAACGAGTACTTGGGTAACCTGTTAGTGATTCGGATTGTACCTTTTAGATCGCAATAAGATATTTCTCTATTTCGTCAAATTGAATATCACCATGTGAAGCATCAAATAGGTGATCTTTCCCTTCAACGATCAGTATTTGTGGCGACTGGTGTTCTACGCCCCAACGTTGAGCAATTTCATTTGACAGCGAACGGTAACGCAAGAGGTCTAAAAGGTAAATTGAATAATCATGGTCAGAAGTAGCTGATATACGTTCTAGACTGCGTTTGGCCATATTGCTTATGCCGCAAGTTGTGCTGTGTTTAAAGATAGCTGCGACTTTATCGGATTGATAAAGTTCCTGTAACTGTTCTTCGGTATTTAATTCTATCCAATTAATCATATTATAGTTCTGTGAATTTTTTCTGTTCTACTTGTACAAAGGATGAGATAGAGGAGAATATGCAACTCTTCTGGTCGTTGTTTGTGGAGTTAAAAAAACTAGGTAGCCGTATGCCATCACCAATTTCCCTATATTTGCTTACTTCATAAGCAATTTTCTCACCTTTATCTATATACTCGTAATGGGTGATCTCGCCAGTATTTTGATCGATATAAAGGGATCCATCTATCTTCAGCCCAAAAATAGGGCTAGACGAGCTAATATTTGCTATTGTTAACTTTTGTCCGCTAATGAAACGCTCTGTTTGACCTTTTAGCTGGACATTTTTTTGTCCGATTAAAGTCGGCAAAAGGAGAAGATTGAGATCCGAAAATAGTTGGCTTCTGATTGATTTCTTAATTTCAGCGCCATCTGCTGCTAAATTTCCTCCAATGTAGAGTTTGTCAGCACCATTGTTTTTAAAATTAAACAGATAAGTTACCTGATCCGTACCACTATAACCGTCAAATCGGCATTCTCCTGTAGCGCGATTAAACAAGAATTTGCGTTCATCATTGGACAACTGATCTGAGATCATATTTCCCTTTGCTGAGAAAGCTAAAAACTGTAATGAATCCCATTTACCTTGGCCACCAATACTTTGCCAAATCTGCTTGTTTAGACTATCGCCTTGCGCTATGAGATCAAGCTGACAAGAAGAAAGGATAAAGATCAATAATACATTCAATAATGTTTTCATAATCATATTTTTAAAGAAACAATCATAAGGTAGATAAAGCTCGATGATTGCATTTTTATGTTAGTGAAAAATAAAAATCGATTAATAAAATAAGTAATTATCTTATTAATCGATTTATTCAAAATATTAAGTATCTGAGTTTTTATACTGTACTCAAAAATACTTTTCATGATTGAATGGTAGGCAAAATTAATACCAAACTAGAATTTTTTGGCAATATGAGCCATTTGTATGGCTGTAATTGCAGCTTCTTCACCTTTATTGCCATGTTTTCCACCAGCACGATCCAATGCTTGTTGTAGGTTGTCGGTCGTCAGCACACCAAAAATAGCAGGTTTGTTGTACTTGAGTCCTACATTGGAGATGCCATTGGCAACGGCATGACAGATAAAATCAAAGTGTCTAGTCTCTCCTTGAATGACGCAGCCTAAGCAAATAACGGCGTCAAAACTCTGATTTCTGAATGCTAGGTCTGCTCCTGAAGTTAACTCGAAACTTCCGGGGACCTCAATGACCTGTATATTGTTTTCCTTAGCGCCATGCTTTTCTAAGCCAGTAATTGCGCCATTTAATAATGCACCAGTAATTTCTGCGTTCCATTGTGCAACAACGATTGCAAATTTGAATGG